>Ga0206794_1001_pt1 | contig 149990 bp, 130 predicted proteins | sample Alteio_BWOrgCont_70_FD_152877 | JGI IMG/M metagenome (GOLD analysis project Ga0206794, IMG submission 152877) | Enriched cells from forest soil in Barre Woods Harvard Forest LTER site, Petersham, Massachusetts, United States -... | ecosystem: Environmental > Terrestrial > Soil > Temperate forest...
ATCGGAAATTGACATCCACAAAATTATGCGGTAGCGTTTTGAGGCCCGCATCCGGACGAGTGTCAGACAAACGCGGCACACCAATTTTCAATTCCCCAAAATGTAGGCGTCACGCATGCCAACGAACCAACTCGTAATTTGAGTCAGATTCGCAACTCTGATGGCGGCGGATGGGCGATTCACCCGAGCAGTCGATCCGAGATCAAAACACAGGAGGGAATAATGCTCAGAAAAGAGTGCAGTCTCGTCGGTCTGGCCATTCTGCTGGTTATTGGGTCTGCGCCATCCACCTTTGCCCAACCAGCGATTGCCAGTAGACAACTGCCGGCCAGTACTCTGCATACGATGAAGCCCCAACATCCCGACCAGAATATGAAGAGATTTGGCACCACGAAAAACGGAGGGATTCCAACCGCGAACGCTGGGCTTAAAACCGCTGCCTCTTCCGGAATCCCAGGCATCGACAGCATCCTCAACTGGAGCGATCAATTCATTTCCCCGGGGTATGATGGAAACGGCAATCCGCAGTCGGTATGGCCGTACACGATGGTCGGGAACTCACCGCGATCCGGACAGAGCGCGTCGATTACGGCTCCCATTGTCCCCGTTACGGTACAGTTGCTGGGGCCCGATGGCAAGGTGGCGTTAACCTTCGGTCCAAACGGGAAAGTCATCAACGCTGCACTTCAGTCTCCCGAATTTGTCTCGAATACCTATACCAATGGTCAGGGTCAATTCAATGACCAGATGATGCGGGCACAGTTCGCCAACGAACTGCGTGGCGAGGACGGTGGGGACTGGCACACCATACTGCATCCCAAGCTCCGCACCGCGAGAACCATCAAGGTCCCGTACCTCACTGCAGGCGGGACGAACGCCTGGTATTACTTTTCAGACTCGGCAGGGCAGCCCGTCTTGGCTGCGATCGATGACGAGACCTTTGGGAACCTGCTTTTCCCCGCGACCTACCCCTTCGACAGCAGCTCCCCCGTCGGAGCCGCCGAGTTGGCGGGCGATATCACCACCCACGACCTGTCCACCTTTCTCTTCAACAACACGGTGTTGTTCTCCGGGGGGGACATCAACAATTGCTGCACCATCGGCTACCACACCTATGACTACGAACCTGGAATTCCACAGAACGGAAACCTTCCGCGGCTTTACGTGCTGAACTACGCCAGCTGGCTTTCGCCTGGGCTTTTCCTCTTCGGGTTCGGGGACATGACTGCCTGGAGCCATGAGATGGCGGAGACCTTCAATGATCCTTTCATAAACAATGCGACACCCTGGTGGTTGAGTGTCGATCCCTTCACCGGCGGTGGAATTTGCCAAAATAACCTCGAAGTCGGCGATGTAGTTGAGGTCCTCGACTCGTTGAATCCTGTCTCTACAATCCCGGGCAAGGGGCTCACGTATCACGTGCAAAACATGGCTCTCTTCCCGTGGTTTGCGTTTGAGTCGCCTTCGCCGGCAGGCTTGGGTGCTTATAGCTTCCCCGACGAAACGACGCTGATGTCGCTTTCTCCGGGCCCGCTGCTTCCTGGATGTGTAGCTGCGCCTTAAGGCATTGGGGCACCGACGCCGGGGTCTCGTCGTGAGAGACCCCGGATCGCGGATGGGATGACCTATTCGAGCGCTCGGTACCACTTTTTCAGGAATGCACGCAGTTCTGATGGCGGCCGCATCCAGAGATCAGCTGCCGTCTCGCGGGGTTCAGGGCGCATGAGCACGCTCAGATGCGGCCCCTCCGCCTGGTTGACGGCACGAAATCCCGCTTCATCGGTCAGATCGTCACCCAGAAAGGCAACCGGGGTGCCGGGTGCGGCTTCTGCGACCAGTGTGCTGACAGCTCCGCCTTTATCCCGGCCAACACGCAGTTCCAGCCCGCCTTCGAATTGCAGCAGGGTAAGGCCTTCAAGGCGCGACAAGGGCTCGAAGAGTTCGCGCGTCCGCACCTCGATGAACTTGGCGGTCCGCGGCGAGGCCCCGCGCCAGTGCATCACCGCGGCGTTGGGCTTGTCTTCGAATTGTCCGCCAAGGTTGTTGTGGCGCAGATGTTCGCGCAGTTCGTTGAGACGGCGCTGGGTTTCGGGGGGAGCCTCTTCCAATTCGCGGCGCCCGTCGGCGTGCATCCGTTCCGCGCCGTGCAGGCCCCACACCTCCAACGGCGAATCCACGATCGGGGGATTACCGCGCAGTAAGGGACCGATTTCTTTCGCCGGGCGGCCGGTAATCACCACGATCCGCGACCGGCCCTGGCGCTGAATGCGGCCCACCGCTTCGCGAACTCCGGTCCAGGGCCGAGCCTTGAACCGATCCACGCGAAACGGCGCCAGGGTGCCGTCGTAATCCAGCAATAAAAGCGGCGTTTGTCCATCGGAAAAAGTGCTAAAGAAATCGTCGAGCTTCTTGATCGTCTCGTCGGTCACATTCTTCTCGCCTTCATGCCCGTTTTCGGTGGGCCTCCTCCGCCCTCGGAACTAAAACCGGTTCCGCGCGGACCACGTTTGTAATCTCAGCGTTTTCGAGGCGCAATTCGCGCAGATCTCCAAGCAGACTCGCCGCCCAGCGATACACGTTGTGCTCCATTACCTGCCTTCGCATCCGCTGCATTCGCATGCGCCGTTCTCCGAACCCCATTTCCAGGGCCCGGTTGATGGCCTCGGCCACGCCGTCGGTATCGTACGGATTCACAATCAGGGCATCGCGCAATTCGACAGCCGCTCCCGTGAATTTGCTTAAAATCAGTACACCTTCTTCGTCGACACGGGCGGCAAGATATTCCTTGGCCACAAGATTCATGCCGTCATGCAGAGACGTCACCAGGCAAATGTCGGCGGCGCGATACCACTGCGTTACCTCTTCATGGCTGCACTGGCGCTCGATCAGCACCACAGGACGCCAGTTAGGCGCCTGGTAACGCGTGTTGATGCGTTCAGTGATCTCCGCCACCTTGCGGCTGAGATCCATATAGCTTGGGATGCGCGTTCGGCTCGGCGCGGCAATCTGGACCATGGTGACGTGCCCAATGTGCCAACTGCGCTCCTCCAGCAGCCGCTCGAAAGCCACCAGCCGTTCGACAATTCCCTTGGTGTAATCGAGGCGATCGACACCCAGGATCAGGCTCTGGGCGCGCACCCCGAATTCCTTCAGCATGTCGTTGCGGTTGACTCCCCACACCGGACGGTCCGGAGCTACGCTGTCGATGGCAACGCTCACCGGGTAGGGGCGAATCGTTGTGCTGTGACCGTGGCGGCGGACCGACATGTGCTCGCGATCGGTCCGCGATTCGAGCACCCGGTCCACCGTGTCGAGAAAATTGTTGCAATGAAGCGGAATGTGAAACCCGATCAGGTCGGCCCCCAACAGACCGTCGAGTAATTCCCCCTGCCAGGGACAGATCCCAAAGGCCTCCGGGTTGGGCCAGGGAATATGCCAGAAGATCGCCACCCGGGCATCCGGACGCGCAGCTTTGACCATCCGGGGCAGCAAGGCGAAGTGATAATCCTGCACAAACACGATCGGATTGGCATTGCCTTCCATCTCGTGCAACAGCGCGTCGGCAAATTTCCGGTTCACCAGCTGGTAGGCTTCCCAATCGGAAGCGCGAAAGATCGGCCGCGTGTGGGCAATATGGCACAGCGGCCAAAGGCCTTCGTTGGCGAACCCGTCGTAGTAGCTCTTCTCCTCCTCCGGAGTAAGCCATACCCGGCGCAGCGTATAGCGCGGGTCCTGAGGGGGCACCTTGAGGCGGTCAAATTCGTCCACCATCGAGGCGTCCTCGCTGCCGCTGCCGTGCGCCACCCACACCCCGTCGCAAGCCAGCAGCATCGGTTCGATGGCCGTCACCAGCCCGCTGGGCGGCGTGACGCAAACCGTTTCCCGCCCTTTTTTCGTATGCACGTACGGCTCGCGATTCGAAACTACGAAAATACGGCTCGAGCCCAGCTTTTCGCGCACATGGACCGCCAGCCGCTCGGCGGTCCACAGGTTCTCTCCCGCCTCCCGCAGGCGGGCCTCGGCTGCAGCCGCGGCCCGGGCTTCAATCAGGCTCTCGGTAATCGTCGCGACTTCGCGCGCCAAGGGGGAGAAGAGGCTCAAATCCGCCGAGTTCACTCCCGCCTCATCGTCATTGTGGCCCATGCGCAAGCGGCGCAGACGTTCGGCTAACCGGGTGATGGGCCGCATCAGGAACCAGCGCACCATCAGAAATGTCACGCCCACGATCAGGACTACGAGCGCCAGAATTCGCCAGAAGCTCTGCAGCCACACGGAGGCAGCCTCGGAGCCGATTGAGCGCGCATCCTCCAGCACCACCAGGGCGCCGGCCGGCTTTCCGTTCACATGGAGAGGAATCGCCTGATCAAGAAATTGAACGTCGCCGGTGTGCCCAAATGCGCTCGAGTCTTCACCTTTCTTGATCGCCTGTTTGACGGGACCGGGCGGAAGCACTCTAAAAATATCCGAAGGTCCATCGGCGGCGACCAGGCCGCCTTGCGCGTCAAATACCGCCAGCCCCAAAGCTTCGCCTTGCTTGCGCAACAGCTGCGCCTGCAGGGCGATGTCCGGGGTCTTGCCGGCGGCCAGCGCCTGTTCCACCTCTGGCTGAAGGGTGTTGGCGATCCAAACTGTCCTCCGCGCCAGTTCCAGGCGGAGCACATGCTTGTGCGCCAATACTTCGAAGTAGGTGGATGCCAGGGAGACAACTGTGATCCCCGCAATCAGCGTCAGCATCAGCCGTATGCGAAAAGAACGCATCTCTTCTCCGTTCCCGGGATTGGACACACTCCGACGTACTCATCCCTCAGCACGCAGAAGGCCACATAGTAAGATGCTCAAAACGTGGGCACTGGACGTGCGAGGCCGCCCTCCATCGTGAAATTCCTCGCCTGCCGCGTAGTAATTTTTTCCTCAATCGGCTGGATTTCGGCGCTTGGTACCCACCTCATCAGAATACGCCACGAGCCCATGCGCTATCCTGTCGGTAGACGAAGCACCGCACTGATTCGAGAGGATTACGGCAACTCCCGAGTTACCATGACAATTTCGGTTTCGTGCCGGGTCGCCTCTCCCTGATGATCGCGACTCGAAAGCATTGGCTCCGAAGGACACTAATTCTGGGATTGCGACAGGTCAGCATCCGATGGCGTTTGAGACGATCGATAGAACCGCCAAACAAACCCTGCTGACCATTCAGGAATACTCCCTGTTTGCCCATCGCGCGGTCATGAATCTCTTCAGCCGGCCCATTTACTGGGTCGATTTCCTTCTGCAGGCCGAAATCATCGGGGTGGGGTCGACCGCGATCGTCCTGCTCGCGGGATTCTTTACGGGCGCCGTGCTTGCCGTGCAATCGGCTGCGACGCTGGCCTCGTTTGGAGCTACCGCAGTGACCGGCCGCTTCGTCAGCCTGAGCATGATCCGCGAGCTGGGTCCGGTGCTCACCGGGATCATGGTTTCCGGCCGCAACGCCTCCTCGATGGCCAGCGAACTCGGCTCCATGGTCGTAACCGAGCAGATTGACGCCATGCGCGCCCTGGGCGTGGATCCCATGCGCAAGCTGGTCACCCCGCGACTGGTGGCGACCGTGACCATGCTGTTCTTCCTCACCATCATCTCCGACTTCTTCGGTATCCTGGGCGGAGCCGGCGTCACTATCTTCATGAATGGCCAGAACGGCACCCAGTACTTCTCGCAGGCTTATGAAAATCTGCACGCGCGGGACGTCATGCAGGGTCTGATCAAGCCTCTCTTTTCGGGCTTCATCATCGCCACCATTGGCTGCTTCTACGGGCTTCGAACCACGGGAGGCACGCAGGGAGTCGGACGCTCAACCATTCAAGCCGTGGTTTCCGCTTCGGTGCTCATCATCTTTGTTGACCTCCTTGTCAGCCAGGTGATGATCGCCCTGTTGAACCGATGAATGTGACTTCGACTCCCGCACCCCTCACAACGGCTCCGGAGACGAGCCCGGTGCTGGTCTTTCGCAACGTCACCATCTCTTTCGATGGGCCGCCGGTACTCGAAGACATTTCCTTCTCGGTCGGCCCCCACGAAACCCGCATTCTGCTCGGACCCGCCGGTGTCGGCAAGAGCGTACTGCTCAAACTCTCCAACGGGCTCGACTGCCCCGACCTGGGAACCATCGAGCTTTTCGGGGAAAACATCGCCAGTCTGCCGGAGTCAAGAATGTTTCCGTTGCGCACGCGCACGGGAATGGTCTTCCAGGAGGGAGCGCTGTTCGACTCCCTTTCGGTGCGGGACAACGTCGCCTACCAGCTGATCCAGGAGAGCGTGCCCGACGACGAGATCGATGCGCGGGTGCGCGAGGCACTGCGCTTTGTAGGACTGGAAGAAACGTTCGATCTCTTTCCCGGCGCACTTTCGGGGGGCATGCGCCGCCGCGTGGCCATCGCCCGAGCCCTCATCCGCCGGCCGGAGTTGCTGCTTTACGATTCCCCGACCGGCGGACTCGACCCCATCACCTCGACCAACATCATTGAATTGATCGTGAAGCAGCGCGACGTCTACAAAACCCCCTCAGTGCTGGTCACACATCGGCTGCAGGACGCGTTCACCATGTGTAGCCACCGGTTCGACGCGGCCCGCGATGGAATGGTCCCCCTCGCCGAACATGAAACCGATCCCAACACGACCTTCCTGATGCTGAATGAGGGCAAGCTGATCTTCGACGGATCACTCCATGAACTGGTGCACAGCCAGGATCCCTTTGTGCGCGAATTTCTCGAGTAGTCGCCGGGTTCAAACCGGTGATGCCTAATTCCCGTACTGCTCAACGGCCTTGGTGATCGAAGGCATCGCTGCGCCAAGATCCTGCGGGGTCATGACCGGGCGGATGGAAACCTTGGCATTGAAGGCGAAAAACCAGGGCTCCGCGACCGCCGGAATCTGCGATGGGTCCTGCATGTCAAACACGATCGACCCTGAACGGTTGCCGTTGTCATCGGCAAAGAAATACGCGGCTTCCGGCTTGAGATCGGCGAGGATTCGCTCCACCGTCGGGCCGAAGGTGCCGGCCTTGAGCGCGGCATTCCCCTCCTCGACCGGTATAGACACTCGTAGCAACATGCGCATGGATTTCCCTCCTTGGGGTGAGGTGCAACGTGTACAGGACCCTGTGCTGCAGTGTCAAGGCTCGTACATTTCCCCGGCTTTTTCGTAATGGCCCGTCCTTTCTTGAATCACGCGCTATCTGCTAGCCTTGCTGTTTCAAACCTTCCCCAGAAACGGACGGTGAGCTGTGGGCTTCAAATTCCAGGGCGTTGATTTTCTCTATCTTGATTCTTACTTCAGCGAAGACGAGCTGCTCGTCCGCCGCACGGCGCGCGATTTTGTCGAGGACAACCTGATCCCCATCATCGAGGAATGCTTCCGCACCGAGCGCTTTCCGCGTGAGCTCATTCCGGTAATGGGCGAGCTCGGTTTCTTCGGAGCCAACCTGGAGGGCTACGGCTGCGCCGGAATGTCCAATGTGGAATACGGACTGGTGATGCAGGAACTGGAACGCGGCGACTCCGGCTTTCGCAGCTTCGTCAGCGTGCAGTCCGCGCTGGTCATGTATCCCATCTATACCTTCGGCTCCGGCGACCAGAAGAACACCTGGCTCCCGGCGCTGGCCACCGGCGAAAAGCTGGGCTGCTTCGGCCTGACTGAACCGGGCTTCGGGTCCAATCCGGGGGGAATGACCACCACTGCCCGCAAATCCGGAGACGAATACATCCTCAATGGCGAAAAGATGTGGATCACCTCCGGCAACATCGCCGATGTCGCCGTGATCTGGGCCAGGGTTGACGACGAGGAAGGAAGGGTACGGGGATTCCTTGTAGAGACCAACCGCCCCGGTTTTCGCGCCTTTGAGGTACACGGCAAGTGGTCTCTGCGGGCCTCCATCACGAGCGGCCTTTCGCTCCAGGATGTACACGTCCCGGCAGCCAACCTCTTGCCCGGCTCGGGCGGCCTGAAGAGCCCATTAATGTGCCTCAACCAGGCGCGCTACGGCATCGGCTGGGGCGCCATTGGCGCGGCCATGGCTTGTTATGACACGGCTCTGCAATACTCCAAAACCAGAAAACAGTTTCACAATCAGCCCATCGCCAGCCATCAGCTCATCCAGGAAAAACTGGTCTGGATGATCAGCGAAATCTCCAAGGCACAACTGCTCTCGCTCCACGTGGGCCGCCTGAAGGACGCCGGCAAAGTTGGCCACGAACATATCTCCATGGCCAAGCGCAACAACGTCTGGATGGCTCTCGAAACCGCGCGCATGGCACGCGACATTCTCGGCGCCAACGGCATCACAGAGGACTACCCCATCATGCGCCACATGATGAATCTCGAATCGGTGAAGACCTACGAAGGTACCCACGACATCCACGCCCTGATCCTCGGCCAGCACATCACGGGGATTGCGGCATACTGATCGGTCCTCCTGTCGAACGGGCGGGCAGCGCAGCGACATTTCCGTCGTGTCGCGTGGCGGACTTATCGAACTCGCCATTGACGGTCAGGCTATAATCTCGTTGTTGGCAGGCTTCCGGCTCGGGGAAGCCTCGGTCTCGGAGCGCACGATTCCGCGATTCGTCCGGAGCCAGACTTACCCGGAAAGGTACATTACAACCGGCACGGCATTCCATGCAGAACCGTTTCAAGCGCTTCAGCATCATCGCCGGATTTGCCGCGTTGCTGATCGTGTTGATCGGCAATGGCTTCCTCACGCGCAGGCAAGTCGGAGCGCAAATCGAGAGTCAGAACCGGCTGGGCGATTCACGCCGTTTCCTGCTCGAACTCGAAAAGACCGAATCGCTTCTGAAAGACGCCGAGACCGGCCAGCGCGGATTCTTGTACACTGGCGATCCGCGGTACCTCCTGCCCTATGAACAGGCCCGCGCACAGATCGATTTCCAGTTCAACGAATTAATGCGGCTCACCGATTCCAGACCGCAACAACAATCTTCGGTCGTCGACTTGCGAGCCCTGGAACAGGTCAAGATGAGCGAGTTGCAACAAACCATCGACCTGTATCGGGCAGGCAAGTCTGACGTTGCTCGGGGATTGGTGCTTTCGGATTTTGGTCTTCTGACCATGGAACATTTCCGCAAGATCATTGATCAGGTCGAAAAGACCGAGGCATCGCTTGAGTCTGTCAGGGTCGCAGAGTACCAGAAAACCGTGCGCCGCACGATCGCCAGCATCTACCTTGCGAGCGTCCTGGCCACAATCGGCCTCGCTCTGCTCGCTTATCACATCCTGAGGGAGATGTCCCTCCGTGAGAAACATGCCCGCGAGATTCACGCGCGCGAGGAATGGTTCCGCGTCACCCTGACCAGTATCGGCGATGCTGTAATCGTGACCGACGAATCCGGCAGAGTCGCATTTATGAATCCAGTGGCCGAGTCGCTGATCGGGACCAGGTTCGCCCGCGTCAAGGGCCGCGACATCTCGGATGTCCTTGCCATTTTCAATGAGTTCACGGGAGCAGTATCGCAGGATCCGGTGAAAAAAGTGATGCAGGAGGGCAAAGTCGTCGGTCTGGCCAACCACACTGTTCTCAAACACGCCGATGGCCGTCTCATACCGATCGAAGACAGCGCCGCTCCGATCCGCGACGACATGGGAGAACTGATCGGCGTGGTCCTGGTCTTTCGTGATGTGACGAATGAACGAAAAACGCAGGACCTGCTGCGCAGAAGTGAAAAGCTGGCCGCCGCAGCGCGCCTTTCGGCGACGGTGGCCCACGAGATTAATAACCCACTCGAAGCGGTTGGCAATCTCATCTACCTCGCCAAGGGAAATCCCAACGCATCTCCCGAAATCGTCAAAAGCCTGAGCATAGCGGAACAGGAGTTAGAGCGGGTCGCCCACATTACCCGCCAGACCCTCGGGTTTTATCGCGAGTCGAACGAGGCGCGACCGGTCGAGCTTCCGCCCCTCATTGAATCCGTTCTCCGGCTCTACTCCAACAAACTGAGTTCCAAGAACATTCGCGTTGAACGGGACTTCGGCCAATGCCCTCCCATGCTGGGCGTCCCGGGTGAACTGAAACAGGTCATCTCTAACCTGGTCTCAAATGCCGTGGATGCCGTGTCCCCCAATGGAAAGATCCGCCTGCGGACGCAAGGCGTGGACGACCATAACGGCGGCAGAATTCAACTCGTGATCGAAGACGACGGCCCGGGCGTTGCTCCGGAGCATCGTTCCCGGATCTTCGAACCGTTTTTCACTACCAAGAAGGACATCGGGACCGGCCTCGGTCTATGGGTCAGCAGGGAGATCATCGAGAGGCACGGCGGAACCATCACCGTCAGTGCGCCCGACGGCAACGGGTCAGCGCCCGGCGCCTCGTTCGTCATTGAACTTCCCTGCCATCCGGATCGTGAACCCGAGCCGCCGCTGGTCCAGCCGATTTGAACAGCACGATCGAGGTTCTCATGACGCCGAAAACTCTCGCACCCGAAGTCAAGATCGCCACCACTCCCGACCCGCCCACGTTCACCACAGCCTCCGAAGAACGCCTGCACCGCAAACAGCGACTCGCCTCCGCATTTCGTCTATTTGCAAAATTCGGCTTCAGCGAAGGCGTGGCGGGACACATCACCGCGCGCGATCCGGAACTGCACGATCATTTCTGGGTGAATCCCTTCGGCATGCACTTCGGGCACATTCGTGTTTCAGACCTGGTCCTGGTGAATGAGCACGGGATGGTTGTGGAGGGAAACCGGCCCGTCAATGACGCGGCGTTTGCGATCCATTCGCGGCTGCACATGGCCCGGCCGGATGTGGTGGCGGCAGCGCATGCGCACTCGTTGTACGGCAAGACGTGGTCCACCCTCGGGCGCCTGCTCGATCCAATCACCCAGGACGCGTGTGCATTCTACGAAGACCACAGCCTGTTTGATGATTACACCGGCGTGGTCTACGACTTATCGGAAGGCGATCGCATCGCGCAGGCGCTGGGGCATCGCAAGGCCATCATCCTGCAAAACCACGGCATCCTCACCGTCGGACGCACTGTTGATGAGGCGGCCTGGTTCTTCATCACCATGGATCGGAGTTGCCAGGCGCAGTTGATGGCGGAGGCGGCCGGCACGCCGCGGCCTATTTCCCACGAGAGCGCTGTGACAGCACAAAAGCAGGTCGGCAATCCACGGGTGGGATGGTTTCAATATCAGCCGCTCTGGGACATGATCGTGCGCGAGCAGCCCGATCTGCTGGATTGATCGATCGCAGCTAACCAAGCCACTGCGGATTGTTATAAGTGCCGTCGTAAATGTGCGAGGACTTGTAGTCCTCGAACTTGCCGGCTTCGGAGACCGGGGCGGTCTTTTCGAGAACCTTGAGCTTCTGTTGCACGCTCAGCGGCTCAAAGTTTTTGGCGACACCGAGAGCCTGTTCGAGGTTGGCCATCGATTGGCAACCCGTGATGGTCACGGTCACCGGTACGCTCATGGCATAGTGCAAGGCCTCCGGGGCGGTCACGGTATTGGTCTTGAGAATGGCGCCATTGCTCAGCGGCTTCATGCCAATGATCGCCATGCCGCGTTTTCGTGCCTCCGGGATCACGCGCTGACCGAAGCTGTTGAAATGCTCGTCGAGCGCATTGACCGGCATCTGCACCGAATCAAAAGTGAAATGGTGCTGGTCTGCGGTGGCAATCATGTGCAGATGGATGTCGGGGCTCTTGTGGCCCGTGAAGCCGATGAAGCGGACCTTGCCCTCCTTGCGCGCCTGCTGGAGCACCTCGATGACGTTGCCGGGCTGAAACGCCTGTTCGGGGTCGGTCATTCGAATCACTTCGTGGATCTGGATCAGGTCGAGATGATCCGTCTTCAGCCTCCGCAACGATTCTTCCAGTTGTTGACGCGCTGCCTGGCCGGTACGGCCGTCGATCTTGGTCATCAGGAATGCTTTTTGCCGATAACCTCCTTCGAGCGCTTTGCCCATCCGCTCTTCGCTGACGCCGCCGTTATAGTCCCAGCAGTTATCGAGGAAGTTAGTGCCGCGATCGAGAGCAGCGCGCACGATCTGGATCGCATCCTGCTCAGTAACGGTGCCCAGGCCGAGATGGTAGCCGCCGATCCCGATGATGGAGACTTCGGCGTCGGCCCGTCCTAGCTTGCGCCGCCCAATGCCCTCAACCGACCGCACAAAGGCTGCCGGAACGTCGGCCGCCGCACCCGACAATGCGGAATCGGCCAGCGCTTTGCGGGCTGTTGTACTGTCAAGACCAGTCATTGCCGCAACTGCGCCCGCTCGCTTCACGAAAATTCGCCGATCCATGTCTGCCCACCTCCACTGTTTACGGTGACAAGTGTTGCCCGAAAAACGCTGCCAGGATTCTAATGCGCAGCGAAAAAACAGTCAGCCTTTTGCCGCTCATCCCGGTTTAACTTTCTGATGCGTTCCGGACAACGGCGGACACCGGAAGGCAAAAGACACTTGCTATAGTCGTACCCATGCCCGGATTCTTTCCTTCACTCCGCCACGGATTCCTGTGTTCCTCAATGGCGCTGGCTACCGCGATCGGCGCCGCACAGCCAGCGTCCGCGCCCGTCCCAGTTGTGCTCCACGCGGCCCGCCTGCTGCAGGTCGATACCGGCAACCTGCTGGAGCCGGGAGAAATCCTGATCGAAGGGGAACGCATTCGCGAAATAGGCAAGTCAGTGCAGCACCCACCATCCGCCCGCGCGCTCGACCTGGGCGATGTGACGCTGATGCCGGGCATGATCGATGCGCACATCCATCTCTTTCTCCATCCCGGCGCCGAAGACCTGCAGACCGTCGAGGAATCCGTTCCGTGGCGGGTGATCATCGCCGAGCAGGCCGCCAAGGCAGACCTGCTCGCGGGTTTCACTGCCGAACGCGACATGGGGACCGAGGGCGCAGGCTCCGCCGACACGTCGATCCGTGATGCCATCAACCAGGGCCTGATCCCAGGCCCACGCCTGCGCATCAGCGGCAATGCCATCGACATTCTCGGCGGACACGAAGACGCCAACCGCTACAACCCCGCACAGCACGTGCTGTCGAATGCCGACTACGCCAACTCCGCCGAACAGATCGTCGATGTCATGCGGGAACAGCACAAACAGGGGTCGGATTTTGCCAAGATTTACGAGACTGGACCGGACAAGATGATCCAGGATCCAAAGGCGGGGGGCCAACTGCGCACGCCTTACCAGTACACAGCTGAGCAGCTCACCGCGGCGGTCACCGAGGCGCACCGGCTGGGTACGGTTGTCGCCGTTCATGCCATGGGCGAGCCCGGCACGCTCTACGCGGCGCAGGCGGGCGTCGCCTCCATCGACCACGCCACGCAACTGAGCGATGAAACTATCCGGCTCATGCACGAGAAAGGCATTTTCGCGGTTCCCACATTCGCCATCATGGAGTACTTCTCGAAGCATCGTGAATCGCAAGACCAGGCTGCCGGCGAAGCCGCGATGCTCGACTACAAGATCGGCGAATTCAAAAAGCAGGTGGCCGCGGGCGTCGCGTTTGCAGTTGGTTCCGACGTCGGCCCGTTCCCCCACGGCACGCAGGCCCGCGAACTCGAATTGATGGTGCAATACGGCATGAAGCCGCTCGCAGTCCTGCAGGCGGACATGATCAATGGCGCGAAGCTTCTGGGGTGGGAAGGCCAGATCGGCGAACTCAAGGCGGGCTATTTCGCCGACATCATCGCGGTGCAGGGCAACCCGCTCGACAATATCTCAGCAGTCGAACACGTAACCTTCGTGATGAAGAACGGAACCGTGGTCCGGCAGTGATTGTGGCTCAGAACTGTTCTTTCCCAGGTCTCAGAATCGAGACCTGGGGCACCCGGGATCATTGGAGAGAGGTCCAGTCGAGCACCACCTTGCCGGTGTTTCCCGCAATCATCGCATCGAATCCCTTCTGAAAATCCGCGTAGCCGAATCGATGAGTGATCACCGGTGAAATATCCACTCCCGATTCCAGCATCACCGACATCTTGTACCAGGTCTCGTACATTTCCCGCCCGTAGATGCCCTTGATGGTGAGCATGTTGAAGATCACCGGCTTCCAGTCCATGGGCGTCTTTTTCGACGGAATGCCCAGGATTGCGATTTTGCCGCCGTGGCTCATGTTGGCGATCATGTCACTCAGCGCCTGAGGGCTTCCCGACATCTCCAACCCAACATCGAAGCCTTCCGACATGCCGAGCTGTTTCTGAACATCGGCAAGCGAAGTCTCGGTCGGATTGACGGCCAGCGTTGCACCCATCCTGCGGGCCATCTCCAATCGGAAAGGGTTCAGGTCAGTCGCTACGACAAACCGCGCGCCAGCGTGCTTCACCACCGGGATGGCCATCGCGCCGATCGGCCCGGCTCCGGTGATCAGCACATCTTCGCCCAGCACAGGAAATGAGAGCGCGGTGTGGACCGCATTGCCGAAGGGATCGAAGATGGCAGCGACTTCCTGGTTGACATTAGGATTGTGGCGCCAGATGTTGGTCATGGGAAGCGAGATCAATTCCGCGAAAGCTCCCGGCCTGTTCACGCCCACTCCTTCGGTATGCGCGCACAGGTGGCGTCGCCCCGCCAGGCAGTTGCGGCAGCGCCCGCAGACAACGTGGCCCTCGCCGCTCACGATATCGCCAGGGAAGAAGTCGTTCACGTTCGAACCCACGGCAACAATTTCGCCCACAAACTCGTGGCCGATCGTCATCGGGACCTTGATTGTTCCCTGCGCCCATTCGTCCCATTCGTAAATGTGCACATCGGTTCCGCAGATGCCCGTGTAGCGCACCCGGATCAGCACATCATTAATCCCGATTGCCGGCTTGGCAATGTCTTCCAGCCACAGCCCGCGCTCCGCTTTACTCTTGACCAACGCCTTCATTCAGAATCTCCGCTCTCAACTGCTCCGCTCGAAGTGTACTGTCTCAGGCGGCGTGGGACAAAAACCGCGGTTCCGGTATCATCAGAGTATGCAGGCAGAAGCGCTCCAGACCCCCAAGCCGATTCCCTTCCGGACCTACGATGCACGCCTTGAGCCCATCGCGGCCAAAGTGCTGTCGGGGGAGCGGCTCGACTTCGCCGACGGGCTGGCCCTCTATGGTTCGCCCGATGTGCTGGCGGTAGGCTGGCTGGCCAACCATGTCCGCGAGCGGATGCACGGCGATACCACCTACTTCAATGTCAACCGCCACATCAACCCCACCAACGTCTGCGTGGCGGCCTGCAAGCTGTGCGCCTTCGGGCGCAAGAAGGGCGATCCGGCGGGGTACACGATGGCCCTAGAAGAGGCCTGGGAAACAGCGGCCTCGGGCTACTCTGAAGCGGTCACCGAGTTCCACATTGTGGGCGGACTGCACCCCGACCTTCCCCTCGAGTACTTTCTCGACCTCATCCGCGGCCTCAAGCAGAGATTTCCCAAGGTGCACATCAAGGCCTTCACCATGGTTGAGATCGCCTTCCTCGCGCGACGCGCGAAGTTGAGCATCGAGCAGACCCTCGTCAGGCTGCGCGATGCCGGCGTGGATTCCATGCCCGGGGGCGGCGCCGAGATCTTTGCTGCCCGGGTGCGATCGATCATCTGCGACCACAAAATCGACGGCACCGAGTGGCTAGAAACCGCCCGCCTGGCCCACAAACTGGGCTTCCGGTCGAACGCGACGATGCTTTACGGCCATATCGAAAATGACGAAGACCGCGTCGATCACCTGCTCAAGCTTCGTACGCTGCAGGACGAGACCGGCGGCTTCCAGACCTTCATCCCGCTGGCCTTCCACCCCGAAAACACGCCGCTCGATCACCTGCCGGTGACGACGGGGCTAACTGACATCCGTCAGATCGCCGCCAGCCGCCTGCTCCTCGACAATTTTGCCCACATCAAGGCCTACTGGCAGATGCTCACTCCCAAAATTGCCCAGATCGCCCTCCGCTTTGGCGCCGACGACCTGGACGGCACGGTGATTGAAGAGAAAATCTACCACGACGCCGGCGCTACCACGCCCCAGGGCATGACCCGCAAAGAGCTATGCCGTTTGATTACCGAAGCCGGCCGGGTCCCGGTGGAACGCGACACGCTCTACCACGCCGTAACCCGGACGGAGGACAGCTTCACAGTGGCGGTATAGCCTGAGGCAAGAAAGATTGGCACGATGACTTCCTTTGGCCCGGCAGCGCTTTTCGGTCTATGCATCGGATTCATGTGGGGCATCGGCTGCTCGCTCGCCATTCTTTATTCGATCTTCCTGGGCGGCTACCGCAAGGGCGTTGAAGACTCTCTGGCCCCTAAGAAATCTGCGCGGTATCTCAAGACGCTCGAGCGGATCCAGAGCCGGATCCGCAACTCTGCATCCATGCCACCGTAGTGGCTCCGTGGAAGACTTGCCATCTTCGATAACCAGTACTGGGCCAGAACGTTGGCCCGGGCCGGGCTACTTCTGTCCCACTTCAGCCTTGGCCGCCTGCGGCTCGGCGACCACGCCGTCGTCCAGGGTAGCGGCCATCAGCCGGCCCCCCGCCGACCTAACCAGCGCCAGCGGAAATCCAGTCTGTAACCACTTCCAGTCCAGCGATTTGGCATCGATCGAATAGACCAGGTCGCTGCCCCGCGAACTGACGAGGATGCGATTCAGATTTGCGTCATAGAACAGGTCGTCCACGCCCGCCAGGGGCAGGCGATGCACCCACATCCACGTCAATCCCTTATCACGGGTAAAGTAGACTCCTTCCCGCGCTCCCACCCAGATCGCGCCGTCGGCGGAGAAGGCGACGCGATGAATCCGCGTCAGAACGGTCGGAATCCCCATCGGCCACCACGTTTGCCCGGCATCGTTGGAGAGGGCAACGCCCTTGGGCCGGGCCGCGACCATGACCGGCCCGCGCGCCGCGACCGAAAGATAATCCACCACTCCCACCACCGGGCCGCCTTGCCACGTTTCTCCCTTGTCTGTGCTCGTGTACACGCCGCCCGCTGTGGCCGCCAACCATACGTCGCCGGAAAGATCGAAGGCGAAGACATGGCTGCTCAATTCGCGTACCGGCGCCTTCACGTGCTTCTCCACGGTCACATGCTTTCCCTGAACCACTTCGGGGACGGGCTTGGGAATCGAGTTGGCAATCGTGTTGCGGGGTCTCCAGGTGCCTGAATCGGCATCCAGGGCGAAAATGCCGCTATTGGTTCCCGCCAGAACTGTTCCGTCGGGCGACTGGGCCAGGGCAAACACGTCCCTTCCCTCCAGGCCCTCGCCGATGTGTTTCCACTGCATGCCCCCATCGGTGGATACGAAGACGCCGCCATACATCTTGTCGTTGACCACGCCGGCGTACATTTGCGAAGGATTTCCCGGATCGACAAGCAGGGCTTCCACTTTGCGCGCGGAAAATCCGTGGTTCGATTCCTTGAAGCTCACGCCGCCGTCGTCGCTGGTCAGCACACCGCTGCGGTCGGTTGCCAGCACCACCCGGTCGGGGTTCTTGGGGTCGATGAACACGTCGTTGACGATGACATCGGGACCGGTCATGCGCTGAAAGCCTCGCCCGCCATCGGTGGTCTTGTACAAGCCCTCGGTGGTTCCGGCGTACACCGTGTCACGGTGCACCGGATCCTGCTGCAACACGCGGGTACGGCGCGCCGTTGCCGGAATCCCCTGAATCTTTTTGAACAGGCTGCCGCCATTCGCGCTTTTGTAGATGCCGCTGCAGGCGCTCGCGTAGACCACATTTGGCTTTTCGGGATCGATGATGATCGAGAACACGTCGGAATCGTCAATCACACCCTGCTTGATATTCTCCCAATTTCTGCCCCCGTCGGTAGTCTTCCAGGGCAGGTGCCAGGTGCCCACGTAGACCGTCTCCGGATCTCTGGGATCGACGGCCAGTGATTCGACTTCGTGGATTTCCTTGCTGCCCTGGGGACTGATCTGTTGCCAGGAATCGCCGGCATCGGGGGAGCGAAACACACCCTGCAACGTTCCCGCAAACAGCATCCTGGGATCGGATGGGGCCTGCGTAAATGCGCGAATGGATTGGCCGAGCAACCCCGGATTGGCGATCCACGTCCTGCCCCCATCGTGGCTGATCCAAAGCCCGCCATCGGGACGATCGAACTTCCATGCCGCTGCATACACCAGGGATGGATTCTGTGAATCGACCACGATGTTGTCCACGACCAGATCGTCGGTGCCATCGAGCTTGGCCAACCGATGCCACGTGGCGCCTTCATCCTGCGATTCGTAGATCCAGCTGTTCGCGCTGCCGAGAAAAAGATGATTAGGCTCGCCCGGCGCCGATTCCAACGAGCGCGCATCGCCCCCGTCTGGACCTACGGAGTTCCAGAGTGACTGGGCCGGAAGGAGAGGGTATGAAGTGGCAAGCGCAATGAAAAGGGCCGCTGGCGCAACGCAGGACGACCGCGAAGTGAACTTAAGAACTGCTGGCAATCAAAACATCCTCAACGTCGGGATGAACAACATTTCAGACCAGGGAGAAAACGAAAGAGGTTGACCGGCATGCCGGTCAACCTCAGAAACACAAGAAGGATTGGAAACGATACACGCTCACTGTGACGCCCGATCTGCGAATCGGAATCTCGACACGCAGGTTCGTTGATGTTTCCAGCCGTGCCGCGCGTGAGCGCGGCACGGCTGTCGGATCGGTTACTTGGCAGCAGCCTTGTGGTGCTTCCTCTCCGGTAGAGGCTTACGCACCTGCGGCTGAACCGCGGACTCGTCGACAGGAGTGGTTCCCTGCACGTCGGAGCCGAAGTTCGCGCCGGCCGGTACGAGATAATCCTCTACCTTCTGGGCATCGGTTGCGCTGGTAGCTACGCTGATTCTGGATGGGTCGATACCCTTCTCCTTCACCAGGTAGTCCTTGGTGTTGACGGCACGCTGAGCAGCGAAGTCCTCGACCTTGGCCTTCTTGTGCTTTTCCGCGTACTTCTGCTGCTTCTCCATCTTGTCCTTCTCCTTGGCATTCGAGGCGCCGACCACGACGGCCTTGGCGTCAGATTGCCGCTGCAGGTCAAGAGCCACTTCGTCCAGGCAGGCCTTGGCTTCGTTGTCCACGCGAGTCGGACGAGCCTTGTCGGTTTCGAAGTTGATGGAGCAGAGCGCCTGGGTGTGAGGTTGCGGCGGCGGCGGCGGGGCCAGGATCGTCAAGCTGGTATTCGCCGACGCGGTGTGACCCTTGTCATCGGACACATTGCAGGTGATCGAAACCGGACCTGTCGGAGCGCCGGTCGATGAGAATGATCCCGAAGCACCACTGCCGTTCACGGAACCCGCCGATGCCGTGTAGGTGTAGGTCAGCGGCCGGTTCTGCGGGCTGGTGGCCGTGGCCGTGATCGTGGCACTGTCACCCGGCTTGATGGTGGTGGGGTTCACCGAGCAGCTGATCGTCGGCGGCTCGAATTCCTTCACCGTAAAGGTGGCCGTACTCTCGGTGGCCACCTGCCAGGGCTTCAAGCCTTCCTTGCCCGGCTTGCCTTCCTTGGCGTTGCACTTGACGGTGTGGACTCCCGGAGGCAGCGACGCGGTATTGACGGTCGCCGTGGCGCTGTTGCCGCCGGTAATCCCGTCCCCGGCAATACTATAAACCACGCCCAGCTTGGGATCCTGGGACCCAACCGTTGCTGTCACATTCACAGGGTCGCCAGGGAAGACCGCGCTTGGATTGGCGGAGCAGGCCACGGTCAGTTGCGGCGGCGGAAGGATGGTCCCGACGTGGATCACCACGCCGGCGCTCAAACGTGCCGCATTCAGATTGGCCCGGCCTCCGAATACGCCGGGACCCCAATTCACATGCATGTACTCGTAATCGGCCTGGAAGATCCGGATCGCCAGCTTGTGATTGAACCAGGGCGTCTCGTAATCCATGCCGCCTCCGGCAGTCAGCCCGACACCCCACTTGTACGGCTGGTGCTGTGGTCCAGCCAAGTCCACGCCGCCCACCAGGCCATGCAGGAAGGGCGTGATATCCGGCGCAGGAAATCTTACGATCATGCCGCCCGCTACGGTCGTGGCTGAGCCATTGCTGGATGGGCTGTTGACAAAGGTGTCGTGCGTAGCAGCTTCCACCTGACCGCCGACGTACTTGTTAAAGTAGTAGGCGCCGCTGCCGATGATGCCGTAGTTCATCGACTTGAAGGTCTGAGGCAGAACAGTGACACCATCCGGTTGAAGAACGTTGACGGTGCCCTTGGGCGCCAGGTAGCTATAGCCTGCAAAAATGTCCCAGCGCGAGGGGGACTCTCCCGGAAAAGCCGTCGTCGCAGCGGGCTTCGGTGCGTCCTGGGCAACCAGGGCAACCGGCATCGCAGCCAGCATTGCCACAGCAAAACCCCGGCATAAAGATCTCAAAACGTGAGAGTGCATGCGTTTCTCCTCCGCAATTCAAGCTGAACAGCCAAAAAAGTGTTGTGTGATGCGAACGTTTTTTGCAATTCCGATTGATTCCGCTCACATGATCTTTCGTCGGACCGCGATATACAACTACTAAAATTACCATATGGAGAAACCGGGACAGCACATTTCTTCAACAAGATGCCGCCGGTTTCCTAACCAATCAACAGGGGGATGCCCGGCTGACGGATCAGGAGTTTTGGGACGATCGCGCGGTGTTTGCGCTTCTGCTCCCGGTTTTCTGTTTCCTCAAGATGGAGGTTTTCGTACTTGTCGGAATCAACTCGCGTTCAAGGTCTTGAGCAGACTGCGTGGCTCGTGCTGGATTTTTTCCTGAAGTAGCGTGATGGCGTACATCAGTTGCTCAGGACGCGGCGGACATCCCGGAACATAGACATCGACCGGAATGACCTGGTTCACTCCCTGGACCAATGCGTAGTTATTGAACACGCCACCGGATGTGGCGCATGCCCCCATCGAGATCACCCACTTGGGCTCCGGCATCTGATCGTAGAGCCTGCGAATAACGGGAGCCATCTTCTGCGAAACGCGGCCCGCGATCACCATCAGGTCCGACTGCCGGGGAGACGCCCGAAACACCTCCGCGCCGAAGCGCGCAATGTCAAAGCGCGAAGCCCCCATGGACATCATTTCGATCGCACAGCAAGCCAGGCCGAAGGTCATCGGCCATACGGAACTCTTGCGCACCCAGTTCACGGCGAAATCGAGAGAAGTAAGAAATACCCCTTCCGGCTGTTCAAAGCCGTAATTCACTTCCCGCACTTTCGCACGGTTGTCGGCGCTGCTTTCGAGGTTTCCGAAAAGATAGCGATCCCGCTCCGCCACTTCCGCCATGATCCAATAATACCCCTATCGGCGCTTGTGCCCCAGACTTAGCCCCCCTTGGCTCCTCGCGAAAGAGCCGTTCCCATGAAATGTGTGGATGGGTGCCAGCTTGTTTGCGTTGCATCGAGACACCTCGCCAACCATGCGCCAGGGCCTTAATCCGGACAAGCCATGCGCTGGCCATGAACCGAAGCCGGGACGACCCATCCTGCCGGCAGCCACAGCGTCACCGCGAATCGCATCCACTTCAACGCTCCCAGTACGCCGGATTTCCCTCCAGGCGCCTCCTCAATGGTGTGGGGTGTCCGCGACGATGGCGCGGCCCACGTCTGCGCATATTGCGCCGGATCGGCTACTCCAGGCACGATATGCGCATCAACGATACGGAACTCACCTGTGGCTGCGTGCTTCACCATCTCCAGCAGGCGAGCCGTCGCTTGCCGATCGCTTTGCTTGGGATCGCCAGTTCCTGTCGCAGACGCGAGCCCCGTGTTTGCCGTGATTAAGCGAAACAACTGCCGCGCCTCTTGAAAATCGCCGGGACTGGCGATAAAGCGAAAACTGCGGGGATTCCAGCCGATGGCATCCTGGGCGCGAAGCCCGAAGGTGGTCCCGATTTCCCGTTCGTTGATGGAGTTGTAGGGCAGGGTCGCAAGCAGCAGAGCATCAGGAAAGCCCTCGGGAGGCTGCCGATCCACAACCAGGTCCCATCCGCTGTAGGCGGCCTGGAGGGGCGGGATCGGCACAACCCGGAAGACCCATCCCTCCCCCCGCGGACCGGTCCAGTACCCGCCGGCGCTCACCTCGCCCTCAAAGACCACGCGGGTGCAGGCAGCTTTAGGTGGGTGCGCGGCTCCGCTCGCCAAAGTCGAGAACACAAGCAATGCCATTCCAAGGCACGTCAGCCTCGGCGATTCGATCCCAGGTATGCTGATTGCCCACTCGTCTTTCCGACCATTCCAATCATTCCAGGTTTCGTCATTCCGCTCCCGCGAAGTTCGTCGAGCCATCTCCCGCCTGCGCTATGATGAAAGGGTTCACCAGAACATTCACCACGCGATGAACGTTCCACGCGAACGTCCTGAGAACTACCTCTTGGCCACGCATCCTGACCATCAGCGGCCCATGGGCGGGTGGCGAGGAAGCGTCAATTGTTTCCATCCCGTTCGCTGCCGGCGCGCGTCTTTTAAAAACTTCGCTTATTGACTCTCTAATTGGAGCAGAACCGGAATGTGGCGTCGCAGTAACCTGTTGCTCTTGCCTCTTTTTCTGATTCCTTCCACGCTGGCCATGGCTCAGACTACGGCCGCTGTTGCGGGTTCCCAGCCCGCAACGCAGGCGCAGATCGCGGAGTTGCAACAGGCGGTCCGGAACGCCCAGACCTCCGGAGACAACGGGTGGATGCTGATGTCGGCAGCGCTCGTGCTGCTGATGACCGGCCCCGGCCTGGCGCTGTATTACGGCGGCCTTGTGCGCCGCAAGAACATTCTGAGCACCATGATGCAGAGCTTTGCGATGATGGGGCTGGTCACCATTCTATGGGCCGTCGCCGGCTATTCACTGGCTTTCGGGCATGGCAATGCGTTCATCGGCGGACTCCAGCACATGTTCCTGCGCGGCGTGGGCCTTGGACCCTCGGAATACGCGCCCACAATCCCCGAACAGACCTACATGATCTATCAGCTCATGTTTGCCATCATCACGCCGGCGCTCATTACGGGGGCCTTTGCCGAACGCATGAAATTCAGCGCCATGGCGGTGTTCCTCTCCCTCTGGTCCCTGTTTGTCTACAGCCCGATGGCGCATATGGTCTGGGGCGCGGGCGGGTTTCTCAATTCGAGCGGGGGTCATTTTCCCAGCCTCGATTTCGCCGGTGGCACAGTGGTCCATGTCACCTCAGGCGTATCGGCCCTGGTGACTGCCATCTACCTCGGCAAGCGCCTCGGCTATCCCAAAACCGCCATGCCCCCGCATTCCATGGTGCTCAGCTTCATCGGCGCCTGCCTGCTCTGGGTGGGGTGGTTCGGCTTCAATGCGGGCAGCGCCCTTAACTCCGGCCCGCTGGCCACCAGCGCCTTCATCAACACCCACTTCGCCGCTGCGGCGGCCGCGCTCGGCTGGACTGTAACTGAGTGGATTCACAACGGCAAACCCACTGCCCTCGGCGGGATCTCCGGAGCCGTTGCCGGGCTGGTCGCCATTACTCCTGCATCGGGATTCGTCCAGCCCATGTCTGCGCTCCTGATCGGTGTCCTCGCCGGGATCTTCTGCTCATTCATGGTGTTCGAGGTCAAGAGCCGCCTGGGGTACGACGATTCACTCGATGCCTTCGGCGTTCACGGCGCGGGCGGCACCCTGGGCGCGCTTCTCACCGGCATCTTCGCAGTCAGTTCTATCAATGCGGCCTTCGGCAACGACTCTTCCGGCAAGCCGCTCCCCACCGGCGTGATCGACGGCCACTGGGGCCAGTTGGGGAACCAGGCCGCCGGCGTGGCCATCGCCTGGGGCATTTCCCTCGTGGGCACCCTGGTGTTGCTGTTTATCGTCGACAAGGTGATCGGCCTGCGCGTTTCGCCGGAACACGAATCGGCCGGACTCGACCTCTCGCAGCATGGCGAAGAAGGTTACGACTTCAATACCTGAACCGGATGACGGGAAAAGATTGGTCCTGGGAAGGCCCACAGAGCCGCCCCGCCTGATAGGCTGTCAAACGAGGCAATTGTTCATGCTCAAGATTGAAGCGGTACTCCAGCCTTCCAAGCTCGACGCGGTGAAGGATGCGTTGCTGGAAGCGGGCATCGAAGGAATGACGATTCTCGAAGCACGCGGCCATGGCCGCCAGAAAGGCCACACCGAGTTCTATCGCGGCCGCGAATACACCGTCGACCTTCTGCCCAAGGTCAAAATTGAAATGGTCGTTCCCGATCACCTGAAAGAAAAGGCAATTGAAGCCATCATCGGGGCGGCCCGCACCGGCCGCATCGGCGACGGCAAGATCTTTATCAGCTCGGTGGACGAAGCCATCCGCATCCGAAATGACGAACGCGGCGAAACGGCGCTGTAGGTCCGCCGCACGAGAATTGCCCGAAACTCGCGTTTATTCTGAAGGGGCGTGACATCCGGTCACGCTGCCTTGTTCATTGCAGCACAAGTTCGGTTCCCATTTGACGGTAGTTCCTTCTCTGTTCCACCCCGGATTCCTCTTCTCTATTCCCGTTCGCTGCTTTTCCGCTTATTCTGGTAAGACATCCTACTTGCTTCGGCAAGCCTTACATACTACTCATGAATCCAGTCGGCATCGCGGTTGACGATCTACGGGAGCAGTATCTCAAGGAAATGGCGCTTGTCCGCCAGACCTACGAGCGCACCGGCGATGGCACCGCCGCCATTCGCCGACGCTCGGCTGTGGTCGATCGAATCCTCATTGACATGTGGCGCCGGGCCTTCGCGGGACAGCCCGGATTGAACGTCTCCCTCGTCGCCCTCGGAGGGTATGGGCGCAAGGATCTGTTCCCCTTCTCTGATGTCGATGTCCTCTTTGCCTTCGCCGACGACAAGACCGAAGAACACGCCCGGGAGTCGGTGCGCGCCATTATCCAGGGCATGTGGGACATCGGGCTGAGGGCCAGTCCCGGCTCCCGCACCATCAAGGAAGCCGGCCGATTCGATCCCGATAACCTCGAGTTCACGCTCGCCACCCTCGACCGTCGCTTCCTCGCTGGCCAGTTTTCGCTCTACCAGCAACTGCACCAAACCGTCCTTCCCGGCCTCGTCCTGAGCGAATGGAACACCATCACGCAGAAGCTCGGAGAGATTGCGCGCGCCCGCCACTCCAAGTACAGCAACACCATCTTTCACCTCGAACCCAATCTCAAAGATTGTCCAGGCGGGCTGCGCGATTACCATCTCGCCGTCTGGTTCGCCCTGCTGTTCCACCTCAAAGACACCAAGGAATGGCCGCGTCAGCGCGGCGGTGTGTTCCAGAGCGCCCGCGGCGACGCCGAAGCGGCCTTCGACTTTCTCGCTGCTGCGCGATGTTTTCTTCACTTCCGCCACGGCCGCGACGACAACACTCTCGATTGGCAGTCGCAGGATGAAGCCGCGGCCCGTTCCATCGGCCTCGAAACCCGCGGAACCGCTGATCCCGCCTACTGGATGCGCACCTATTACCGCCATGCGCGCGTTGTTTATCGTCGCGCGGCTCTGCTGATGGAGAACCTCCCCGCCCCGGTCAGCTTCTACCGCCAGTTCCGGCGCCGCCGCACACCGATCGCGGGCACCGACTTCATTCTCGATCAGGGCCGCATCGATATTCTCGCCGGTGCCCAGTTCAGCGACACCAGCGCCATCCTTCGCGTCTTCTCTCTGATGGCCACCCACGGCTACACCCTGTCGCAGGCCGCCGAAGACCGCATCACCGATGCCCTGCCCGCACTGGCTATCCACATCCCCGAAGGCCCGTATCTCTGGAACGCACTGCGCGAAGTGCTGCTGGGGCCCCATGCGGCTCACGCCCTGCGCACCATGCACGCGTTGGGCGTGCTCGAAATGCTGCTCCCCGAGTTCCACGGCATTGACGCGCTGGTGATCCGCGACAGCTACCACCGGTACACCGTGGACGAGCACACGTTCCTGGTGATCGACAATATCCACGGTTTGCGCCAGCCTACGCAGGACTACGAGCAGCGCCTGGCCCAGTTACTGCCCGAAATCGATCGCCTTGACCTATTTCTTCTCGCCCTTCTCCTCCACGACACGGGCAAGGCGCGTCGCACCGGGGAACACACCGGGCAGAGCGTCGAACTCGCCGACAGCTTCATGGCCCGCCTCGACTTCGACGCCGAAGAACGCGAGTCCGTGTTGAAGCTCATTCGCATGCATCTGGAAATGTCGAACGCGCTGCGCCGCGACATCTTCGATCTCGAAAACGTGCGCGGTTTCGCCGAGAAAATCGGCAGCCCCACGCTGCTGAAGATGCTTACCCTGCTGACCTATGCCGACATCAAGGCCGTCAACCCCGATGCGTTGACGCCGTGGAAAGCCGAGAATCTCTGGCAGCTCTACATGGCCACGGCCAACTTCATGGACCGCAGCGTGGACGAGATTCGCTATCACGCGGCCATCGATCCCACCCTTCTCAACCGCCTTCGATCGATGGTGCCCTCCAGCCAATACCAGTCCCTCGGCCAGTTCCTCGAAGGCCTGCCGCAGCGCTATCTGCAAACCCGCCTGCCCGAGCACATCCGCAACCATTTCCAGCTCGCCGCCAACCTCGACAAAGACCCTGTTCAACTCGATCTGCGCCCCACCCGCCAGCTGTTCGACTTCACCGTGATCGCGCGGGACCGCAGCCGCCTGTTCGCCGACGTGGCCGGAGCCCTGGCCGCATGGGGCATGAACATCGTGAAAGCCGGCGCCTTTTCCAACGAAGCCGGCATCGTCGTCGACAGTTTCCAGTTCTCCGACGTCTTCCGTACCCTGGAGCTCAACCCCAGCGAGAAAGAGCGCTTCCTCGAATACATGCACGACGTGGTCGCGCAAAAGACGCCGGTAGAGCAACTGCTCGAGGCGCGCCGCCACACCAATCACTCCGGCAGCTTCAAAGTCGAAGTCGCCACGCGGCTCAGCTTCGACTCCGAATCTTCCACCCATTCGACGCTGCTGCAGGTGGTGGCGCAGGACGGTACCGGCCTGCTGCGCCAGATTGCCCTCGTGCTCAGCAACCATCAATGCAATATCGAAGTGGCCCTGATCGATACCGAAGGCGAGACGGCGATCGACGTCTTCTACCTGACGCGCGCCGGAGCCAAGCTGGAGACTGAAACGCAGCGCTTGCTGGTGGACGATCTGACCGCTGCACTCGAATCGATGCGGGCCCCCGCCTAGCTATGGTTTCCTATCCGGGAACCGAGTCGCAGACATCGAGTTCGGTCAGCTTTTAAACCGTTTCTTAGGCGTCGCAGGATTGAAGGACCGCGAAAAGAATACGCTGCCTTGGCGGGTAGCAGAGCCTTGGACGCATTGATTTTCGCGAGCGTCTTCCCAACTGGAGATGCTCCATCCTCGGGTCCGATGTCGCGCCAACCGCACATTGCCAACCGACCTTAGCGCGACCAAGGGTTCCAACTGGCACAACTGCCAGTATGCGTTGAATTGGTCACCGTCTTACTATCAGACCGTTATTCTTGAAGGAGTTTTCGTGCGGAAGATCGCTATATCAATCGCCGTTGTCGTGTTCGTGCTGCAAAGTTTCAATCTTCGCGCTGCCAGTTTGGCTGGGGTGACCCTACCGGACACGGTACAGGTCGGCGGCACAACGCTACTGCTCAATGGCCTGGGATTGCGAACGAAGTTCACGGTGAAGGTCTATGTCGCGGGACTCTACCTTCAGCAGAAGTCGTCGGACTCCAGCGCGATCATCAAGGCCGACGCCCCGAAGCGGATTGTCATGCAGTTCCTGCACGGTGCGAGCAAGCAGCAGATGACGGATGCATTCGACGAGGGATTCAAGGACAATGCGCCGGATGCCGAGAAGACGATGAAGACCGACATCGACCGTTTACTCGCCGCACTTGAAGCCGTGAAAAACGGTGATCAAATGGTCATCGTGTATGTCCCGGGCACGGGCACGACCCTCGATATCAACGGCACGAATAAGCTGACTATCGCTGGTTCGGCCTTCGGCCAAGTGCTCTTCTCGGTGTGGCTCGGGCCGAAGCCGCCCACTACGGATCTGAAAAAGGGAATACTCGGGCAGTAGGGTGCGAGAGGGGTCGGCGGGGGGGCGGCGAGCGTTTGGTGGAGAGAATGCGAATCAGGATTGAGTCTTGGGTCGTGTTCCGTTCAGACCACCGCCATCTGACGGAGTTCTACATGCAGCCGAGCAGGGTGAACGGGCAGTGTCATCGGGCTGTCGTGGTTTCCCAGGTCTCAAAAGCGAGACCGATTCTCATCCGTATTAGACCAGAGCCACCCGCTGTCGCATGGCAGGGGCATTGAGCCGGGGCGAATCAACCGTACGTTCACAATTCCACGGCTATTGGCCGCTACCATGATCCCTGGCGGCGATCTCCCGGCAAACGATGTCCCTACTTCAGGTACGCCCGCACGAGGTCGATCAGGTCTTCACCCAGTTCCGGGGCGATCTGCTCCTTGGCGCCGTCTGTCAGGTGAAAACGGATATGAGTCTCCAGCACCTCGCCCATCAATGCGTTGACTCCGCCGCGGACGGCCGCCAGCAGCATCAACTGGTCGCCGCAATCTCCGTTGGCCGTGAAAGAACGTTCGATTGCATCCAACTGGCCACGCAGCTTGCGAACCCGTTGCACCATTTTGATGGTTTCCCGCTCGTGGTGGGACATGAGGCTCCTTCCGCGACTAATCTTGACAGTACCCTCCCCCGGTATGGTATCTACGAAATGGGGGTACCGTTGCGCTCCCATTCATTTTAAGCCCGCTCCGTTCCGGCGGCCCCGCGGAGAGGCTCTTGCATGTTCCGCAATTCCGGCGCATCCCTGAACCCGATCCGTTTCCTGGCCGCGTGCACCCTCCTGGCAGCGGCAGCGATTGCATCCGCCCAGGCTCCGCAAGACTCAAGCGCCACCGCCGGTGAATTCCCTTCCGCGCCTGTCCTCACATCTCACCTTACCGTCGTTCCCCTCATTCGGGACTCATTCGGGTTCGATAGCACCGATCAGGCTCCCGAATCCAGCCAGGAAAACCCACCCGCCGACGATCCACAACTCACCATGTTTCCGCACCAAGAAGGCGGCCGGTACTGGCTTTCCGGCCAGGTCAACATCATCTTTCAGGGCCGTCTTCCGTTCCACTCCCCGTACGAGGGGCCGAACAGCTTTCGCAGTTCCGCCGAGTACAAGACGTCCCTGGTCGGAACGCTCTACACGGCCATGCGCGCGACCCATTCGATCCGCTACAACACTGACCTCATCCTGGACGTGGAGTCCGCAGGAGGCCGGGGGCTGAGCCAGGCGCTCGGCCTCGCGGGATTTACCAATCTGGACGTTGTACGCAATCCAAATCTTGGCAGCACCCCCTACCTTGCGCGCTACCAGATTCACCAGGTCTTTGGGCTGACCGATGAAACCAGCAGCCAGGATGCGAACCCCTTCGCCCTGGCCACCAGCGTTCCCGTCCGCCGCTTCGAGTTCCGCATCGGCAAAATGACCCTGCCCGACTTTTTCGACTTTAACGATATCGGCTCCGACAGTCATTTGCAGTTCATGAACTGGACCGTGGACAACAACGGGGCCTGGGATTACGCAGCCGACACACGAGGCTACACCGTTGGCGGCATTGCCGAGTACGACGACCGGTCCTGGTCCGTGCGGTACGGCATCTTCTCACTGCCGGTGGTGGCCAACGGCATCGATTTGGACTGGGCCTGGAGCCGCGCACACGGGCAAAACTGGGAGTTTGAAGCGCGCCACAGCCTGGTGCCAAAGCGCAAGGGCACGACGCGCGTGCTGTTTTACGCCAACCGTGCCCACATGGGCGTCTACCGCGAAGCCGTCGACGCGTATCTGAACGGAACCGATCCCACGCCCACCATCACCGCGCACGAACACTTCGGTGCCCTCAAGTATGGCGTCGGTTACAACATGCAACAGGAACTGACCGAAAACTTGCGCGTCTTCGGCCGCTTCGGATGGAACGAGGGCCAGCACGAATCATTCGCCTACACCGAAGTCGACCAGACGGTCGAGATCGGGGGCGACTTCGCGGGCCGTGCGTGGCATCGAAGCCAGGACAAGGTGGGCCTGGCCTTCGTTTCAAATGCCATCAAGCGCGACCACCAGAATTACCTTCGCTACGGCGGGTTGGGATTCCTGCTCGGCGACGGCAAGCTCAACTATGGCCGCGAAAATATCGTGGAGACCTACTACGACTGGCACGCCTGGCGAGGGCTGTTCTTTGCCATCGACGTGCAGCACGTTTCCGATCCTGGGTACAACCGTGATCGCGGGCCGGCCTGGGTGGGCTCCGTGCGTGCCCATGTCGATTTCTAGGACAACCGGTTTGCTGGGCGACAAACCCGACGGCTGCGGATCTCCGATATGCTAGACGCAGTCGATTAAGCCAACCCCGAGGAGAGCGCCTGGTGGCACGTCCGGAAAACAGAGTCCTGGTCTACGATGTCGGGGGAAGCCACATATCGGCCGCGGTGTTCGATCGTGACGGTTGCACCGTTCAAGGCGTCGTAACCGAGGGACACCCTTCCGAGCAAAGCATCGATTCGTTCCTCAACGTTCTACACTCGCTTGGAACCCGCGCTGCGCAGGGGCAGGCCGACATTCAGGGCGTTTCAATCGCGATGCCAGGCCCGTTCGATTACGAGCGTGGCGTGAGTTGGATGCAGCACAAGCTGCCCTACCTGTATGGATTCGACTTGCGAAAGGCCCTCGCTGAGCGCTTCGGTGTGCCGGAGTTCCGGGTTCGGTTCCTCAACGATGCCGCCGCTTATCTGCAGGGAGAAATCGCCGCCGGCTCGGCTCGGGGCGGGGACCGCGTGGTGGGCATCACGCTGGGTACGGGCATCGGCTCAGCGTTTGCCGTCGGTGGGCATGTCATTCGGGAAGGAACGGGCGTTCCCTCCGGCGGCGAGATCTGGAACTTCCCGTACCAGGGCGGCATCCTCGAAGACCAAATCTCGACGCGCGCTATTCGACAGAGTTACCAATTGCGCACCGGAGAGGACCGCGAAGTCGCGGCCATCGCGACGTCCGCGGCCCAGGATGCAATTGCAGCGGAGGTTTTCAGTGACTTTGGCCGCACCCTGGGAACGGCGTTTCGCGCCGTTCTCGCCGCTTTCGGGCCTCAAGTCATCGTGTTGGGCGGTGGGATCTCCCGGTCGGCGCAACTCTTTCTTCAGGCGGCTCAAGCTGAACTCGACAGTCCCCACATCGAACTGCGCGTCTCGTTGCTGGGTGAAATCGCGCCCCTGGTCGGCGCCGGCGCTGCCTGGTGCGACACCGAGGACTGCGTCTCACCCACGGCCGACGACCCCGGCACGCATGCGGTCGCAAAGCCCAATTAGAAAGAAGAACTATTTCGCGGCGGCCTGCGCCTGGGATTTCGGTTCCGGCGGAAGCGCATAGATTACTTCGCCCGGTTTGGCATAGTGCAGCTTGTCCCGAGCCTCGCGTTCAATGGCATCGGGATCGGACTTGAGCCGTTCAACGCGCATCCGCAGCCGCGTATTCTCCTGCTCCAATTCCTCAATCTCTTTGCGCAACTGCTTGTCTTCGACCCGCTTTTGTTGCCACACCGACAGCCCGTGCTTGCCACTGACAACGTGCCAGGTCAGCAGCAGTGCCAGTCCCACTGCCACTACCGTGCCGGCAGGCCGCCACTCACGTGACGCCCATTCGAGTGCAAGCTCAGAAAAAGGGCGCCGCGCCCCTGGGGTCCGGCCGCTATTCGATTTTGGTCGCCCATCAAGATTGCCGTCCCGCATGTGACCCCGATCTCCCTACGACATGACAAATTTTTCAGCCGCAGCCTTGAGCGATTCCATATCCTTCTCGCTGCGCGCTTCGGTATAAGCCCGCACCACCGGTTCCGTCCCCGAAAGCCGGTAACAGACCCACGAACCGTCGTCGAGAATCAGCTTCAGCCCGTCAGTGCGGACCACCTTCACGACCTCGCGCCCGCTCAACTCGGTCGGATCGGTCTTCAACTTCTCAGTGAACGCGGCTTTCAGTTCCGGGGTCAAGCGGAAGTTCTCTCGAACCGGGTAATAGGAACCAACCTTGGCAAACAATTCCCGTAATTGCACGCCCAGGTTCTTGCCGCGCCTAGCCACCATCTCCGTTACCAGCAGTCCGGCGATGATGCCGTCCTTTTCAGGAACGTGGCCGCGGATCGTCAGTCCCGCCGATTCTTCGCCGCCGATTCCGATCTTGTCCTCAATGATCAATTCGCCAATGTATTTGAATCCCACCGGCGTCTCATACAGAGGCACTTTGTGAAATTCAGCCAAGGCGTTAATCAGGTTGGTGGTCGCGACGCTTTTGGCCACGCCGTTCTTCCAGCCGCGCGTTTCCACCAGGTAATCGAACAGCAGCGCGATGATGTAATTGGGCTGGATGAACGTGCCATCCTCGTCCACGATGCCAAAGCGGTCCGCGTCGCCGTCTGTGGCGATGCCGATATGGGCGCCGATCTCTTTCATTCTGGCCTTGGCAGCGGACAAGAGATGGTCGTCGGGTTCGGGAGCGTGGCCGCCAAACAGCACGTCGCGATAATCGTGAACCGTTTCCACCGGCACGCCCGCCTCGCGCAGCACGTGGCAGCTATAGCCGCGTCCGGCGCCCCAGAACGGATCGTAGACCACCTTGATTCCCGATTTCGCGATCACTTGAAGATCCACCAGCTCGGCCAGGCGTCTCAGGAAGGTCGGCTTCACGTCCGTGTTCTCAAATCCGCCCGACGGTGGGTTGGCACTCGGGAAATTGCCGCCGGCGGCGACGATCCGATCGATCGCCGCTTCAATCTGTCTGGTCACCTCGGGCAGCGCCGGGGCCCCGTCGTGGGTGGAAAATTTGATGCCGTTGTACTCCGGCGGATTGTGCGAAGCCGTGAAGTTGATGGCTCCCGAAGTCCTGAGTGCGCGCACGGCATAAGCGATCGCGGGCGTCGGCGCGGCATTGGGAATCACAATCGGCGTTACGCCGGAGCCGGCCAGAACCCGAGCCGCTATGTCAACAAAGCTCTCGCCCAGAAATCTTGGATCGCGGCCCACCAGCACACGATGCGGCTCGGGCTGTGTCTTCACATAGTCGGCGATTCCCGCTACGGCCAATCGTATGTTGGCCACCGTGAACTCGTCGGCCACAATGGCCCTCCACCCCGAGGTGCCAAACTTGATCGCTGTGCTCATGCTCGCTCTCCATGCGCCTGTGTGCGCAAGCCTGTTTATACCTCTCCAGACTCGCCAACCGCAAAACACATACTGCATCAGCCTCTCCGACGGGGCAAGCACTGCCGTATTAAACGTTCAAACTGAAATACGACGCAACCTCTCAGGCATTCCGAGCCTGCTTCTACACTGACGAAAGGAGTGTGTCATGCCGGAAAAGAGTTGCCCTGCCCGCATCATTCTCACCACCGCTGCCAGTCCAGAAGAGGCACGCGCGCTGGGCCGCACGCTCGTGGAGGAGCAACTCGCTGCCTGCGCCACATTGATTCCCGCAGTCGAGTCCATCTATCGCTGGAAAGGCAATATCGAATCCTCGAACGAAACCATGCTCCTTCTGAAGTCGGGGGTCGACCAGTTGGCTGCACTCGAAACCCGCCTGCGCCAATTGCACAGCTACGAGGTCCCGGAGTTTCTGGTGCTCCCCGTCGAAGCGGGAAGCCGCGCGTATCTCGACTGGATGCTCGGAAGCCTCGCGAGCGTTGAGAAAGGGCCACCAGCCAAAGCCTCGGCGCCTGAAGACTGACTCGGCGCTCCATTCCGACCGATCGTCACATTGACTTTCAAGGTTTGCGCAAGCACAGAGGCCCGGGGCTGCCGTCTGGTATTCTTGGCTTCAGCGGTTTGCCAATGGTTACGGCCTGAAACCACCACCTCAGACGGCTTTTGAACGATTGGAGCTCGATGCCATTCGGTCCCGCAATCATGAGACCGCTCCGTCGCCTCGGCCACTGGGCCACACCAATTGGAGAAGCGTGACGATGCCCCATGCGCTGGTTGCTGATTGTCATGATTGTCTCAATTGGTGCTCTCGTCCTCGCATCCGGGGGAATGGCGTGGCACATCTGGCGTCAGCACGCAAAATCGCGCGCTACCGGGGCCGGTCGTCCGCCTGGCCCGCGCGCCCACGAGGAGAGCGACATTGAAACGGAGGAAGCGCCATGACCACTGAATCCCGTCTCAGCGAGAGTCGCGTCCCGGCTGCAGGAGTAGCGCTTGTTGCCTCGTCCGCCTGGTTGCGCCGCGCGGGAGTCGTTCTCGCGGGGAGCCTTTTCGTCGCGGCTTGCGCGCATGTGGCGCTACCTCTCTACTTCACTCCGGTACCGTTGACACTCCAGCCCTTTGCAGTACTGCTGCTGGGGTTGCTGCTGTCCCCTCGTCTGGCTGCTGCCGCTCTGCTCGCGTACCTGGGCGAGGGCGCGATCGGCCTTCCCGTGTTCTCTCCGGGGCCCGCAAGCGCGCCCGGCCTGGCGCACCTGTTTGGTCCCACTGGTGGATACCTTCTGGCATACCCTGTGGCTGCAATGCTCATTTCTTTACTTTTTCGGCTTCGCAGTCGCGGTTTCTCATCGGCCTTGGCCAGCGCGGCAGTTGGAAACCTTGTCATCCTGTCTGGCGGCGCACTCTGGCTGGCGGCCCTTACCCACGCCTCGCTTCCGATGGTCCTCACGCAGGCCTTTTTCCCGTTTCTACCCGGGGACGCCCTGAAGGTCGTCGCCGCGGCAGCACTGGCTACTGAGTGGCAGCGTTTGCGCCATCGCAACTCCCCGTCTTCGCCGGCAAACTAGTCTTGTGTCGAAAGGACCACCGCACTCCGTGAGCACCCAGCAATCTGAACCGGCCGTCTCGATCCCCATTCGCGAAATCTCAATCGCTCACAGTCCCGACTCCGACGACGCCTTCATGTTCTACGGGCTCGCGACCAATAAAATTCGCGTGCCAGGGTACCGGTTCTCGCACACCCTTTGCGATATCGAGACCCTGAACCGCCGCGCCCGCGAGGAAGCCTTCTTCGATGTGTCGGCCATCAGCTTCCACGCCTATCCCTATGTTCAGAACAACTACACGCTCATGGGCTGCGGCGGAAGCGTGGGCGAGGGCTACGGTCCAATGATTGTCGCCAGCCGGCGACTCGCGACCGACGACCTGAACAAAATCCGTGTTGCCGTTCCCGGCACGCTCACCACCGCCTACCTGGCCCTCAAGGTGTACAACCCCGCGATCGAAACCGAGGTCGTTCCCTTCGACAAAATCATCCCCGAAATTCTCGCCGGCAAATATGACGCCGGCCTGATCATTCACGAGGGACAGCTCACCTATAGCTCGAGCGGCCTTTACCGCGTGCTCGATCTCGGAGTCTGGTGGCGCGAGACCACCGGACTGGTGCTTCCCCTGGGCGGCAACGCGATCCGCCGCTCGCTCGGCGCCGAGTCGCACCGCATCATCTCCAAGGCCCTGCGGGACAGCATCCAGCACGCGCTCGATCACCGCGAACAGGCTCTCGAGTACGCCATGCAGTTTGCCCGCGATCTTGATTCCTCGCTGGCCAACCGCTTCGTAAGCATGTACGTCAACGATCGCACCCTCGACTACGGCGCCGACGGCCGAAAGGCGATTCGCAAGCTGCTCGATCTGGGCCACGAGCGCGGCATCATTCCCATGGCACCGCTGGTGGATTTCGTCGACTAAAAGATCGAATTGGAATCTTCGTACACGTTACGATCATGATGGAGACTTCCACCAAAGAGTCATTACAACCGGTTCACAATTCCGCCCGAATTTCTAAGATTCTTCTAATCGTCGCCGATGCATCTGATACGAGGATTTGTGCAGATGCTCGCCGCTTTCCGGTCCACGTTCCTCCTCGGGTCCAACTCGCCGGTTCTCATTGCCGACCTCGAGCCGGTTCTTCGTGCTTGTTGCACCCGGTTGAACGTGGAAATGACGTCAGAGAAAGTTCTTCTGGCGATGAACGGGAGTGAGCCCCCGTCGCTGGTTCTGCTTGATCTGGATTTGCCCCGCATGGGAATTGGCCAGCTGCTGGCATGCGTGCGAACCAACCCCAGGCGCAGATTTCCGATTGTCCTGTTTTTAGACAACGTTCCTGCGGAGTGCATGGATCGTCTCGCCAAAGGCGTGATCGACGATCTAATTCCCAGGACGGCTCCGTCGTCTTACTGGCGCCTGCGGCTCGATTCGGTGATGCGTGCGTTTCGCCGCATCCGCGAATTGGAACACCTGCGGGAAGCCGCGACCCTTCCGTCGCAAACCGACCCGATCACCGGACTCTACAATCAGCCTGCGCTGGTCTCCATGCTGTTTCGCGAAACTGATCGCGTTCAGCGCATGAAAACTTCGTTGTGCCTGATCCTGTTCGAAATCCAGAATTCGACGCAGTGGCACACACGGATGGGCACGATCGCCCACGATGACCTGAGGCTCGAAATGGTGGGGCGCGTCCAGCGGCTCTTACGCAGCTACCACCTGTTTGGCCGCACCGGCAATGATGAATTCGTGCTTGGTCTACCCGGATGCAGCCTCGTGAACGCCGTCATGCTTGCAGAACGCATTCGCCTCGATGTCTTTTCGGCGCCTTTCTCTGTGGCCGGTCAGCCGATCCGGGTGTCAGCCTGCTTTGGAATCGCCGCCAGTCGGGGTCGCTCTCCCGTGGTTGTCCTTCGTGAAGCCGAAAAAGCTCTACAAATCGCGAAGGCAGCCGGCCCTGATTCCGTCCAATGCGCCGGCGATTGTCCCACGACGGAACCAGCACCTTTTTTCTCCCTCGACAGCGAAGACAACCTGCTCGTCTGACCTAGTTCGTTCCTACCCGGTGGGTGCTCTCGACAGCCTGCAGCCCCAGAAACTCCTGAAATACATCGTTCGACAGCAGTCTTCCCGGTTCCGTCAGGCATATCTTCTTGCCATCCGACACCAGCAGCCCATCGGCCTCGAGGCGAGCAGCCACGTGCAGAGCAGGACGCACCGTATCGGGACCGAATTCCTCCTCCAGATCCGCGATCTCCACGCCCTCGTTCAGCCGCAAACCCAGGAACCATGCCTCCTCATGCTGTTGATCTGGCGAGAGCCGTGCCGTCTCCGCCTCCTCGCCGCCATCGAGGTAGGCCTTTAAATCGTCGGTCGTCGTCGCCCTGAGCACAAAGTCGCTCGACGGCGCAGAAGCACATAGTGCTGAAGATGCGTCGAGCCCAATACCCAGGTACGAACGCCGCTTCCAGTAGCGAAGATTGTGCCGCGACGCGAAGCCACGCCGCCCGAAATTTGAAATCTCGTATTGCGCCAGCCCTGCGGACTCCAGCCGCTCGATTGCCATCTCGTACATCCGCGCGATGGAATCGTCGGTCGGAACCAGCCCCGCATAGTATCGGGCTCCCCCGCTCAGCATCTCCCGTCCCAGCCGCGAATCCTCGTCCACCTCGAGCATGTAAATACTGGCATGCGGGACCCCGCTGTCGATCAGCACATGCAGCGATTCCTCCCACGATGCGAAGGTCTGCCCCGGCAAGCCAGCAATGAGATCGACATTCAGGTTGTTGATGCCCGCCGCACGCAGCCGCCGCAAATCCTCTATCACCATCGCCCGGTTGTGCAGCCGCCCGGTCTCGCGCGCTTCCCGATCGATGAACGACTGCACTCCCAGGCTCACCCGGTTCACGCCGTTTGTTGCCAAAGCGTCGAGGGTCGCATCCGGAAGCTGTCCCGGGGCGCACTCCACCGTGATTTCAGCGCCCCTGTCAACGTCAAAGACAGTGCGAAGTACCCCGAACAGCCGTCGAATCAGCTCCGGTGCAAGCAGCGTGGGGGTTCCGCCGCCCAGGTACACCGTATCCACCGTCCGCGGCAAATCTACGCCCATGCGCGACGCCCACGCCCCGGCGCCCGTCAGATCGTCTATGAGACGGTGAACGTAACGCTCGTGCTCGCCGGCGGAATAAACGCCAGAGGCAAAATTGCAATACGTGCACTTGGACCGGCAAAAGGGCACGGCGATGTAAATGCCCAGCGAGTTGTTGCGCACCCACGACATTAGAATGATTCTTTCATGGGTCCGCGTTTCCGGCTCGCCTCGGCGAAGCCCTGCAACAAAGCTGATACATTCACACGCTAAAGTAGTGTTTCAAGGAGATTTCGATTTGAGAGCCTGGGCAGTTCTCGCCGTTGCGTTCCTCCAGGTCATTTTGGTCTCTGCCCATTGGTTCATCTATGGCACGCTGGTCTCATTCTGGCCTCCGTTTTTGCCCATGACCCCGGTCGGCCTCGAGTACCTGCGCGGAGCATTGTTCCTGCTTTCCATCAGCTTCATCATCGCTGCGGTGCTTGGCTATCGGTATTCCAACATTTTTGTCTCTCTGACCTACAAGATCGCGGCGGTCTGGCTTGGAATCCTGAATTTCCTGTTCTGGGCCGCCTGCCTGTGCTGGCTCGCGGCCTTCCTGCTTGACGTTGCAGCGCCGCACGCAGCCGCCACGTCAAGGCCCTGGATCGGGACCGTCTTATTCGGTACTGCACTGCTGGTCAGCCTCTACGGCTTCCTCAATGCACAGCACATCCGCGTGCGCCGCACTCCGGTAAGTCTGCCCAATCTGCCTCCCTCCTGGGCGGGTCGCACCGCGCTGCTGGTCACAGACCTTCACCTGGGAAACATCAACCAGAGCAGGTTTTCGAAGCGCATCGCGGATATCGCGCGGCGACTCAACCCCTCCATCATCTTCCTCGCCGGTGATCTCTTCGACGGCTCCAAGGCCGACCCGGAACTTCTTGCATCCCCCTTGTTCGATCTGACCCCACCCTTCGGGCGCTACTTCTGCGGGGGCAATCACGAAGACTTCGGCGATGCGGCGGGATTTGCCACGGCCCTCACGCGAGGCGGCATCCGCGTCCTGCACAACGAACGGGTCCTCGTGGACGACCTCCAGGTGATCGGCGTCTCCTACGCGGATTCAAGTTATCCTGCCCATCTGCGCGCATTTCTCGATAGCCTCCACCTGGACGCGGGCTCGGCCAGCGTGCTTCTCAACCATGTGCCGCATCGCCTCCCCATCGTCGAGCAAACTGGCGTGAGCCTGCAGCTCTCCGGCCATACCCACGGAGGACAGATCTTCCCCTTTACCCTGTTTGCCCGATGGGCTTATGGAGAATTCACCTATGGACTGCAACGCTTCGGCAAGCTGCAGGTGTTGACATCGAGCGGGGCCGGCACATGGGGGCCCCCGATGCGGGTCGGATCTCATGCCGAGGTGGTCCTGATTACCTTCACCTGAGCCATCAAATGGTGGACTGCAGGTCACCGGTCGCTCATCCGGACCGCCCGGAGTACCATGGGAAGGCTTTTCGCACTGCTTCAAGGAGATCGACCCCGTGCCTGACGAAATCCCGAGCTCTTCCCCCATCGAAGTTATCCGCACTCAACTCTCCGGATATGACCTGCTGCTGCACCCCGCGCTAAACAAGCATTCACGGAGGAGGAACGAATCGCTTTTGCACTTCACGGCTTGCTGCCACCCCACATCGGCACGTTCGAAGATCAGCGCGAACGCCGCAAGACGGCTCTCGACAATCAGCCCACCTCGTTCGCCAAGTACACCTTGATGCGAGATCTGCAGGACAGCGACGAAACCCTTTTCTACTCCCTCATCAAGCACAACACCGAAGAGCTGTTGCCCATTGTCTACACCCCCGCGGTCGGGGAGGGGTGCCAGCGGTTTTCCGAGATCTGGCGCAAACCCCGCGGCTTGTTTATCAGCTATCCCAATCGTGACCTCATCGACCAGATGCTGGCCGATCCGCGCTATGACGAGATTCGCTGCATCGTTGTGAGCGATGGTGAACGCATCCTGGGCCTTGGCGATCAGGGCGCCGGCGGCATGGGCATCCCCATCGGTAAAATGGCGCTTTACACCGCTCTCGGCGGCATACCGCCGCATCACTGCCTGCCCATCCTGCTCGATGTTGGCACCGACAACCAGGCCCTGCTTTACAGCCCCATCTACATCGGCTGGCAGCACGCGCGAGTCCGAGGCCACGAATACGACGACTTCATCGAGGCCTTCGTCACCGCAGTCCAACGCCGCTGGCCGCACGTCCTGCTGCAATGGGAAGACTTCGCGGGAGAGAACGCCCTCCGCCTCCTGGATCGCTACCGCGACCGCCTCTGTACCTTTAACGATGACATCCAGGGCACAGCGGCGGTCACCACCGGCGCCTTGTTCGCCGCCGTGCATGCTACGGGCATTCCCCTCCGGGACCAGCGCATCGCCATGTTCGGCTCCGGCTCGGCGGGCGTAGGAATCATCGCCCTGGTGATCGCCGCCATGAAAGAGCAGGGCCTGTCGGAAGCCGAGGCACGGCAGCGGATCTACGCGTTCAATCGCCACGGCCTGCTGGTGGAAGGGGACCCAGGCCTGCGCGCCAGCCAGGTTCCCCTCGCCCGCAGCAAAGCGGAAGTCGCCGGCTGGGCCTTGTCCAAACCGGGGCCGATTTCCCTGCTCGACACGGTTCGCAGCGCCGGGATCACAGTTTTAGTCGGAGTCTCGGCCCAGGCCGACGCATTTACCGAGGAGATCGTCCACGAGATGACGCATCATTCGCCGCGCCCCGTCATCCTTCCGCTCTCCAATCCGACCTCGGTCGCCGAAGCCACTCCCGAAGACCTGCTCTGTTGGACAAACGGCAACGCCCTTGTCGGCACCGGCAGCCCCTTCGCACCTGTCGAAATCAATGGCTGCAAAATTCGCATTTCCCAGATTAACAATTCCTTCATCTTTCCCGGTCTCGCCCTCGGCATCCTGGCGGGCCGCGCCAGCCGCGTAACCGACGGCATGATGATGGCCGCTGCCAAGGCACTGGCTTCCGCATCGCCGACACTCGAGGACCCCACGGCGCCGCTTCTGCCGGCCATCGCCGATTCACGGCGGGTGGCCATGGTGGTTGCCGAAGCAGTGGGTCGGCAGTCCATTTCCGATGGCATATCCGAACTGGATCCGTCGGCCCTTTCGGACCAGCTCGGCGCCTATGTCTGGGAACCTGTCTACCACCCCTATGAGCGCATCAAACCGCCCTGCTGAGAAAATTGCACTTCACTTGGTAGTACGGTGAGTCATCTTAGGTCGTTCGGGATTTGCCGGCGGTCGTTCTGCGTGTTATGTTCGCCCCGTAGTGGAGTACCGCCGCGGGGTTTTATGAAGCATGCCGCCCTCGGGTTTCGCGCCCATTCCGGCTGGACCGCCCTCGTCGCAATATCGCTCGAAGATGGCTCCCCACACGTCCTCGTGCGGGAACGCCCTCACCTCGTCAACACATTTACGTTCGAATTTCGGCAGCCCTATCACACCGCGGAGAGAAGACCGCCAGCCGAATCTCATCACATCATCTCTCGCGCTCGCGCAGAAGCACGCGAACTCGCCTGTAAAGCGATCCTCTCGACCCAAACGAGTCTTCATCATCAAGGCTATGAACTCAGGAACTGCGGTCTTCTTCTCGCCTCCGGAAAGCCGCTTCCAGATCTCCCGCGAATTCTGGCCTCCCACGCTCTCATTCATACCGCCGATGGGGAACTCTTTCGCGAAGCACTGCTCCACGCCGCCGCGCGCTGCGGATTGGAAATGTTCGTCGTAAAGGAGAGCGAACTCTTCGACTGCGCATCTCGCACTCTCGGGCTGGAAAACAATGAGGTTGTTCGCCGTCTCGTCCTGATTGGCCAGCCGATCGGCCCTCCCTGGACCCAGGAGGAAAAGCTTTCGGCGCTGATTGCGTGGCTTTCGATCGTGACTTCGGCGTCACTCTCCCAGGTTGTGAGCAGAATCCCGAATGAACGAAGGACCTGACCGTTGTGAAACGCCGGCGCGCGCTTCCCTGGTCCGTTACTGTGCGCGGTGCCCGCTCTCTCGTCCATCGCAGCGGATTAAATCAGGGATTCTACGCCCTGCCCGCAAACTCGCGGGTCTCGGTGTAGACCTTCACCTTTTCGCCCGTCTTCACGAAGAACGGCACCTTGATTTCGAGCCCCGTCTCCAGCTTTGCGGGCTTGGTTACACCGCCGCTGGCCGTATCGCCGCGCACCCCCGGCTCGGTGTACGCCACCTTTAATTCGACCTGCGTCGGCAACAGGAGCCCGATCGGATTGCCATTGTATTTATCGAGCTGAATGATCGCACCTTCCACCAGGAAATCCAGCGCGTCGCCCAGTTTGTCCGACGCAAGGGTCAGCGTCTCAAAGCTGGACTGATCGAGGAAATACGATCCATCGGCGTCGCTGTAGAGATACGACGCCTCCACGGTCTCGAGGTCGGGTTCCTTGAACTTGTCGCTGGCCTTGAAGGTCTTGTCGAAAACCGCCCGGGTCAGCAGGTTGCGCATCTTCAGCCGCACCAGCGTCTGTCCTCCGCGCGCCGTGGGCGTCGACACTTCCACATCCAGGCAGTAGTAGGGCACGTTCTCCAGCTCAAAATACATCTTCCGCTTGATATCGATTGCGTCGATCAGTGCAGCCATCCATCACTCCCTGTTCTCTAATGACAATCCGGGTGCCCCATCCTAACTCTGTTAGGGTGGGGTTCATTCATGGAATCCGACGGGCGACAATCTCCTCTTCCCTAGTCACGGTCCCCGATTCCCTGTTCCTCATCATAAGTTCCCCGCCCGAGACCATTCCTCTTGGCCACCAGCAGCGTCCCATTGTTAGTATTGGAGCGGCTCACACAAACGTTTTACTTAAGGGGGAACACCATGAAACATTTTTGCCGCCGGACCGGAATTCCGACGTGGATTCCGATTCTCAGTCTGGCGCTTGCCACGTTTTTTGGCCAGAATATCTTTGCCCAGCGCCGACAGGCGCCGCCTTCGCCCACCGGTCCGTGGATGAATACCAGCCTGTCGCCCGACGAGCGCGCCGACTTGGTGCTGAAAGAAATGACCCTGGACGAAAAGGTCGCCTTGCTGCATGGCGTAGGCATGCCCACGGACGAGCCCGTCACCCCTGAAAACGCCGCCTCTAACCGCGGCGTCGGCTATGCCGTCGGCGTGCCCCGCCTCGGCATTCCCGGCATTGACATGAGCGACGCGGCCTACGGCGTCCGCTCCAGCGGAGTCAACGGACGTTACGCGACAGCTCTCCCCGCCAACGTGGCCGCCGCCGCCAGTTGGGATGTCGATGCGGCCTACGAATACGGCGCACTCATCGGCAACGAACTCCGTGCCCAGGGCTACAACATGTCCCTCGGCGGGGGCACGAATCTCACCCGCGAGCCGCGCGATGGCCGCACTTTCGAATACCTGGGTGAAGATCCGGTCCTGGCCGGAACGCTGGTTGCCAAACTGATCGAAGGCACCCAGTCCGCGTATGTGATCGGCGATATCAAGCACTACGCCATGAACGACCAGGAAAGCGGCCGCAATGCCGTCGACATCTCCATTTCGAAGCGCGCCGCGCGGGAAAGCGATATGCTGGCCTTCGAGATTGGCGTCTCCAAAGGCCATCCCGCCGCGGTCATGTGCTCCTACAACCGCGTCAATGGCGACTTTGCCTGCGAAAACAAATGGCTGCTCACCGACGTGCTCAAAAAGGACTGGAAGTTCCCCGGCTTCGTCGTGTCGGACTGGGGCGGCACCCACTCCACCGAAAAAGCTTCCGCCGCCGGCCTCGATCACGAGCAGCCGGGCCGCTTCTGGTTCGGCGACAAGTACAAGGCAGCTGTCGACGCGGGCACAATCCCGACCTCTGAGCTTGACGAGCACGTCCACCGCATTCTGCGCTCCATGTTCGCCGCCGGCGTGATCGACCATCCCCGCCAGCGCTTCGTCGTCGATCCCTTTACTGGCTTTGAAACCGCGCGCAAGATTGAGGAAGGCGGCATTGTCCTGCTCAAGAACAACCGTGCCGCCCTGCCGCTAGATTCCGCCAAGGTCCGCACCATCGCCGTCATTGGCGCACACTCCGATGTGGGCATGATCTCCGGCGGCGGCTCGGCCCAGGTCGATCCTATTGGCGGAAACGCCATCATGCCTCCCGGCAAAGGCGCCACGCACTGGCTCGAGCAGATGTGGTTTCCAACCTCGCCGCTCAAAGCCATCCAGGCCCGCGCGCCCAAAGCCACGGTGAAGTACGATCCCGGATTTGATCCCGCGGCTGCAGCCGCGGCAGCCAAAGGCGCCGACGTGGCCATCGTGTTCGGGTACCAGTGGGAAAGCGAAGGCATGGACCTGCCCTCTCTCTCACTCCCGCCTTACAAGCAAGATGGCCAGAAAGACGATCCCGACGTCGACCAGAACGCCGTGATCGCGGCCGTGGCCGCGGCCAACCCGCACACCATCGTCGTGGTCGAATCCGGCAGCCCCGTCACCATGCCCTGGGTCGATGCTCCGGCGGCGATTCTCGAAGCCTGGTACAGCGGAAGCGACGGCGCCGATGCCCTCGGCAACATCCTGTTTGGCACCGTGAACCCCAGCGGCAAACTCCCCAATACCTTCCCGAAGAGCGAATCCGATCTGCCCCATCCCACCGTGACCATGCCGCCGCCGGAGTCGTCCCACTTCAACGGGCCGGCTTCGCCCGAACAATGGGCCAAGGGCCTGCCTCCCTTCCCGGTGGCCTACGACGAAGGGTTGAAGGTCGGCTACAAGTGGTACGACGCCGAGAACAAGCCGGTGCTGTTTCCGTTCGGTTTTGGGCTTTCTTACACCACCTACAGCTACTCCGGCCTGACCGTTGCCCCCGGCGACACGGTCAAAGTGACTTTCACCGTGACCAACACCGGCGCCCGCGCCGGCGCGGAGATCACGGAAGTTTACGCCGCGCTCCCGGCCAGCGCGCAGGAACCGCCCAAGCGCCTCATTGGCTTCGCCAAGGTGAAGCTCGAATCCAAAGCCAAACAGACCGTGAGCATCGACGTCGATCCCAAGTACCTGTCGATCTTCGACGAGCAGAAAGACGGATGGACGCTCGTACCTGGCGATTACACCATCATGGTGGGCGGCTCCAGCGACAAGCTGCCGCTGAAAGCAACGGTGAACCTGAAATAGTCGTTTTTAAATCGGACCGTCCTTCTCGTGCCTCCATCCTTCCGCGCGTTTTGCGGAAGGATGGACAAGGAGCCAGCCTCGAAACCCGATTATGCTGGATAGGGGTTTGCGCCGCTTATGACACGGAGTCACTCGCTGATTGCCTTGCTGTTTTGTTCAGTCTCTTTCGGATACAGCCAGGCCCCGGATCCATCTCCGGCCCCCTCTTCGCCGCCTGTGTCAGGCAGCGCAACCAAGGGCGCTCCGGCCACTGTCTTTCACAGCGACCTTCTCGACTTGAGTTTTACTTACCCTGCCAGCCTGGTCGCGCAAACGCTGCCCAGCCTCAAGGAACAACACGACGCTCTTGACGCCAGACTGCCCGCGGGCGCAAAACCTGAAGATCGCAAGACCAATGAATGCACGGATAAGGCCCTCTACGCCCTTCGCGAGGATGATCCCAAAAAACTTCAATCCACCATCACCGGGAAGATTCTGATTTCGCGCATCGGTGTGGATTGCATGCCCGCCGCCTATCGCGACCAGTTGGACAATATGGCAACGGCCATGTCGACGGCCTTAGCACAAGACCGCGACCTGCGCCCGATTGATCAACCCATCTGGTACGAAATCAACAACACGCGCGTCCATTTCGCGGCCGGGGAGAGCACTCCGCCAGCGAATGATTCCGCGGCTCCTTCTGGACCTTCTCCGAAATCCCGCTGGGTCGGCTCTGCCGCGGTTGTTTGGAATGGAAACCTGGTTTCGATCGTGATTGAGTCAAACGACATTTCATTTTTCAATGAGATGCTGCACAGCAAGATTGGGCTTGGCAAAGCGCCGCCGGCGCGGCTGTTCCCCGCCGACATCGGCAAAGGAAAACCGATCAGGCCAAGCCTTAGGCATTCGGGTAAACCAGCCTCGGCTTTTCTCAAGCCCCGAAGGCACGCGCCTACTCCCCATCCGCCGGCACCTGCTCCAGGAGCCGCTTCCAGGTCCGCTGGTTCTTGCGCCAGGCTTTTTTCAAGTCCTCGAGAATTCGTTCGAAATCCGCGTTGGTGCGCAGGTTGTTCCACGCGGGATTCTTTTGAAACCAGGGATAGTTCTCGTTGCCCAGGTAGATTGCGCGCCGCAGCCAGTGCAGCGCTTCGGTAGAGTCGCCTTCCACAGCGAAGTAGGTCGCCAGTCGATACGCCATTTCGCTATCGGCCTCGGCTGCCGTGAGCGTATCGTCTTTCAACAGCTCCGTTCCCCGCGTGCGATCGCCCGCCTGCACATAACACAGCGCCAGCGTAGGCACCGCGATGCGCATCAGCTCATCGTCGCGAATCACGCTTTCAAGGATCTCGATCGCTGCGGCCAGGTTGCCCATGCGCATCTGCTGATACCCCGCCGACGTGCGCAGCAGCGGGTGCCGAGGCTCCAGCGCCAGGCCCTTGGCCAACTCGTCCCCGGCCAGTTCGAGCTGGTTCTGGTACTGATACACCCGCGCCCGGTGGTTATAAAGAATCGCCGCATTGGCCGGGTTCAACTTGAGGGCACGATTGAACTGGCTCAGCGCCTCGTCGTACATGCCGTCGCCGCGCAGGGCCAGCCCTGCTACCATGTGCACATTCCAATCATTCGACGAAACCGTCAGCATGTTCGAAATGCCATGCCGCGCCGACTCTTTCTCGCCGCGCCCCAGCAACATGTAGATGCGATAGAGGTTGGCCTCCGTCGATGCCGGATCGAGCTTCAGCGCCTCATCGAAGGCCCGCCGGGCGCGGATCACGTGAATCTGCCCGCCAAATCCGTGGCGCGCATATTGCAGTTCCGCAATGCCCAGACCGCTCCAGGCCTGCGCGAATCCCGGGTCTTTCTCGGTTACGCTCGAAAACAGCGCGTACGCGCGGTCGAGGTCGGCGCGCGCTCCAGTCCGAAACATGAACGAACTCAGCAGGGCCCGCGCCTGCAGATACTCTTCGCTCACTGGCCCGGTGAGCGATCCATTGCGCGGCCCACCGCGGGGGGCATCTGCCTGCGCTACTTCGATCGAATCCGCAGCGCTCAACCCATGCAATGCCGCAAATACTTCATTCGATATTTCCGTCTGCACCGCAATCAGATCCAGAGACGCAACGCGGATCGCACCGCCCGAGCGCACCCGCTGCGACACCACATCGAGCAGCTGCCAGTTCAAATCGAATCCGTGTTCGGAGCGCAGGAAGTTCCCCGCCAGGACGTAAGAAACCACCAGCTTTTGACCTACCGACAGCGGGTCCATCTGGGAAATCGGCAGAGACATCAGCGTGCTCGACGGCCGCACCACGAGGGTCGGAATCCTCGCCAGCCGCGCCGCCAACGCATCCGCCAGCGCAAACCCGTACATTGGCGCAACTTCCTTCGCGCCCAGATTGGTAAAGGGCAGAACTACCAGCGAATTCTGCTGCGCGCGATCCGAAGCCGATTCTCGAAACCGCTCCGCGAGCATCGACAAAAAACCCGTGGCGCGCTTTTCTGCCTCGGGTCCCGTCGTGGGCAGATTCGCCGCTGCATCCCCCGGAATGCTCCCGGTCTCAATCTGCTCCGCCTTCATGATGGTCTTGAGCGCCTCGCGCACCTCGGCCGCCGAGGTGTAGCGCGCTGCCGGGTTCTTCTCGAGACACATCGCAATCACGCTCTTCAACTCGGCGGAAACGCCGGGCACCGTCGCGCTCAAATCGGGGGGATCGGAGAACTGGATGGCACGGATTGCCTGAAAATCTTCGGCATCGGGCCGGGAGAACGGGTGGCGCCCGCTCACCAGTTCATAGAGGATCACGCCCAGCGCCCACACGTCCGACTGCACGCTCGACTGTCCGGTCACGAACTGCTCCGGCGCCATGTAGCGGATCGTTCCTCCCCGCGCCGTGTAGGTCGCCGCCATCGATGCATCCTTGGCCAGCGCAGGCTTCGACGGGTCGAAATTTGCATCTTCAGGAGGCAGCCGCCGCGCCAGTCCAAAATCCAGAATCTTCGCCAGTCCTCCATCGGTGAGCATCACGTTCTGCGGCTTCAAATCGCGGTGGAAGATGCCCAGAGCGTGGGCGGCCTGCAATCCATCCGCTACCTGGATGCCCACTGACAGCACCAACTGACGATTTGCAGGACCTTGCTGAATCAGGTGGTCGAGCGACTGGCCGGGCACGTACTGCATGACGATGTAGCCACCGTCGCTGCTTTCGCCCACTTCGTAAATCGCGCACACGTTGGGATGCTCGATCGCCGATGCCAGGCGCGCTTCGCGCAATACCGTCGAACGCAGTTGCTCGGCCGACATCACGCCCGCACGCAGGATCTTCAACACCACCGGGCGCTGCAGCAGCGTGTCGTTGGCCAGGTAGACGACCCCGCTGCCTCCGGCGCCCAGCCGGCGAACAAATTCGTAATGTGAAATCGTCTTGCGCTTCATCTCTGGCTGCTTCCAGTTTACCGGGCAATCATCAACAGCGTTTCAAAGCCGAGAACGGCCCACCAAATCCGTCCTCCAATCTGCTACCCTTCGTTTAAGAATGGGCGCAGTTCACAGGGGAACATCACGAGGTGCGGCTTGGGCAGCCATCGTCGTGGCGTCCTCCCTCGCGGCGCAGCAGGCTCTGCCCCCGCAACCGCCGCAACAGCAGCCCGGCGCCGGTGCGCAAGTTCACACCGGGTCGAGCAGCGGCATTACAGCCGAAGTGCACGTACAGAACCTTCTCGCGGATCACCAGTTTTTTCGCGTCCAGTCTGAACTCGATCAACTTCCCCCGGAGCAGGCACAGCTCTACCGCGGCATCCTGGCCAATCGCAACAACAATCCAAAGGAATCAATTCAGTTACTGGAGCCCTTGGTCGACAAGGTGGCTGCCGGCGGCGATCCGGTGCACGAAAAGCTTCTGCGCAAGGCGCTGGCCGAGGACTATCTCCGCGACGGAGACTTCTCCAAAGCAGCCACACAATACCAGGCCCTCGAAAGCCGGCTGCAGGGCTCACTGAGCCGCGATGAACGGGACGAGATCGAGATGCCTCTCAAGCTTTTGCCGTTGGCAGCGGCCAATCCGCCCATGACCGTCGATCCCTGCGACTCGTTCATGCTCCAGGTAAGCAAAAATCCGCTGGGCCTCATCGACATTCCGGTTTTCGTCGATGCCCGCCCCCACACGTGGATGCTCGATCCCACCGCGCCATTCAATATGATCGCGCGCTCGCTGGCTCGCGAGGTTGGCCTCAAAATCTCCGATGAGAGCGCGATCATTCATTCCCTTACTGGAAAGGACATGCAGGTCCATTCCACTGTGATTCCGCGATTCACCATCGGCGGGCGGCTCACGTTTCACAACGTGACGGCATTCGTGTTCGACGACGCCGATTACAGCTTTGCGCAATCGCGCTACAAGGTGCAGGGAGTGCTCGGCTATCCGGCGCTCTCGGCCCTGAGCAGCCTGGCCATCAGCGATAACGCAACCGTAGAGCTCCAGCCCGTGCGGCAAATTAAAACGCAGGACAAGCCGGTGCCGAACTACGATGGGGCGCGGTTCTTCCTCGATGGCGACCAGATTATCGTTGCCCTCGGCCTGGCGCCGAATGAGCAGATGTTCGCGCTGGACGCGGCTGGCCAGCAGACCTACTTCACTTCCCGCTATTTCGACGAGCATGCGGTGGAATTCGCAGGACAGAAACAAGAATTGTTCACGATACCGAGTGCGCGTCCGTTCCCGCCCCAGCCCGCATACATGGCGGAAACCCTTCCCCTCCAGTTCGGATCGTCGAAGGTGGACGTGCACTTTATCCAGGTGCTCACGCAGCCGGTGGGCTCGGCGGCGCTGGACGATGTCTATGGCGTGCTGGGCGTGGATGCGCTCGACCAGTTGCGCGGCTACACGTTCGATTACCAGAACATGCGGTTTCGCGTGAGTGGTCAGTAACAGGGGTCAGGGATCAGGGAACAGGGATCAGAAAACAGTGATCAGGCTCGCATGGAGCTCGTTGCAACGCGACACAATTCTTAGAGGTTCGAAAACTCTCGAGCTATTTCGCCACGCGTGACCGCACGTCGGAGGCTGTTCCCTGATCCCTGCTTTTTAGTGTCCCCGACGAACCTCCGTCGTACCTGGCTCAGGCGGCGGCAGATTCGCGCTTCTCTTTTGACCGCGTCGCCCCAGCTGAAACATGATCAGCCCGAAACCCAGCAGCACCAGTCCCCACCATAAATTCGCGTTGATTCCGAGGCTGCGCGCGTACAGCTCTGTATTGCCGTTCGTCGCCAGCCCGAATGCCACGAGGATGATTCCGACCAGCGTGAACATCAGTCCCATCGGAAGGCGTAGATCGAGACTCATCGGTTCTCCTCCTCAGGCAAAGAATATATTGAGCGCGATAGCGCCGATCAGGATGGCGATGCCCAACGTCTCCGGCTTTTGCCACCATGCCAGGTGATGCTGGGCGGGCTTCGGCGTCAGAGAGTGAACGAGGCCCACCAGTTCCGACTCCGGCTTCGGCTTGGTCGCGAGACTCACCACGACGGTCACCAGGAAGTTGACGCTGAAAGCGAAGATGGCTCCCCAGAAATTCTGCGCCATGTCGCTCGGATAGTGATGCACAACGGTGATCCAGCCGCCGTGGATTCCGGGATGGGCTTCGATCGGAAGCGTGAGCCCGTGGTGCAGCAAGGCTGTGAGAGTGCCCGCAATCAACCCTGTAAACGCGCCGTGCCCCGTCGCCCGCTTCCAGAACATCCCCAGCAGGAACGTCGCAAATAACGGGGCGTTCACAAACGAGAACACCAGTTGCAGCGTGTCCATGATGTTGTTGAAGTTGATCGCCGCATAGGCCGTGGCGATCGAGAGCAGGATGCCGCCGACGGTTGCCCATCGGCCCACAGCAAGGTAGTGGCGGTCGCTGGCGCCCTTGTGAATGTAGGACTGGTAGAGATCATACGTGAAAACGGTGTTGAACGCGGTTACGTTACCCGCCATGCCGCTCATGAAGCTGGCCAGCAGCGCCGTCAGTCCCAGCCCGAGTATCCCGGTCGGAAAATAGTGCAGCAGCATGTTGGGCGTGGCCATGTCATAGTCCAGCAGGGGCTGCCCGCTCGCTGTCAACATGGGTTGGCCGGTTACAGGATTGATCTTCGCCGGCACAATGCCCTTGCCCTGCTCCACCTGCAGCGAGACCACCTGGATGTTATGGATGATCGAACCATCCGCATTCTTGGTTACCGTCTCGACTGTGTGCGGCGTAGGCAGCGCGATGGCCAGCAGGCCGGGCAGGATTACCAGGAACGGGAATAACATCTTCGGAATGGCCGCAATCAGCGGAACTCTGCGCGCCGAGTCCATATCCTTTGAAGCCATCGCGGTCTGGATCACCAGGAAGTCCGTGCACCAGTAGCCTGAGCCCAGCACGAACCCCAGCCCCATCGCCAAACCGAAAATCTCAATGCCCATGGGATTGGTGCTGGAGTGCATTACGCCTTTCCATTGGTGCATATACGCCACCGGCAGCGTGGCTTTCAGTCCTGCCCAACCGCCGACGTTCCTCAGTCCTAGCAGCACCAGGGGCAGAAATCCCGCAATGATGAGGAAGAATTGCAGCACCTCGTTGTAGATCGCGCTGGTCAGCCCGCCCAGGAAGATGTACCCCAGCACGATGATTGCGGACAGCACAATCGAAAACGTGAAGATGTCTCCTGCCGGCCGCCCCATCGCATGAAAGAGACCATCGAACACGTGCAGCGTCTGGATCAGCCGGGCCATGGCGTACATCGAAATCCCGGAGCTGAACACGGTCATCACCGCGAAGGAGCATGCGTTCAGAGCACGGGTCTTCTCGTCGAAGCGAAGACGCAGAAACTCGGGCACCGAGCGGGCTTTCGAGCCGTAGTAGAACGGCATCATGAAGATGCCCACGAAGATCATGGCCGGGATGGCGCCGATACCGTAGAAGTGAGCGGTTTCGAGGCCATACTTGGCGCCCGAGGCTCCCATGCCGATTACTTCCTGGGCTCCCAGGTTGGCGCTGATAAAAGCCAGGCCGCAGATCCATGCCGGGAGCGCCCGGCCGGCCTGAAAGAAGTCCTTGCTCGTCTTCATGTAGCGCTTTAGGGCAAAACCGATACCCAGCACAAACACGAAGTAGAGCACCATGATCAACCAGTCAACGGATGTCAGTTTCAAGCGAACTCCTTGCTGAGCGCACGCGCAACACGATTCCTTGGCCTCGACTGCGGGGCAATACCAGAAGGGCAGATTTCGGCCCTTCGCAATGCTGGCAATCAGTCTTGGACTCCAGCCCCGGAGGTAAGGTGAGAATCCGCCCCGAAATCAAGCCACGGATCAAAGTTGCTTTGGACGAGCGGCCCGTCCGTCCCCCATTGCGAGGCCGCAGTGCTGTGTCTCGAAAGATACGCAACCACTGTAAGCATTTGAGCGCAAAGCCGTCCAGTGCCAAACTGAAAATGTTTTCAGCACTGCCTGCGGCGAGATTTTGGAGGAGGAAACAGGTAAAATAAGACAGCATGATTCCTACTCTGACCTGGACCCCCGAGGGCGTCCGCTTCATCGACCAGACCCGGCTCCCTCTCGAGGAGAGCTATGTGCTCGCCACCACCTACGAACAGGTGGCCGACGTCATCGTCACCATGGTGGTTCGGGGCGCTCCGGCCATCGGCGTTTCCGCGGCCTACGGCGTTGCCCTCGGCGCACTGAAGAGCTTTGCGGCCAACGTCGATGAATTCGCACCGGAATTCGAAACGATCTGTGCTCGCCTCGCCGGCACCCGCCCCACCGCCGTCAATCTGTTCTGGGCCATCGACCGCATGAAGGATCTGTTTCGAACCCTGCGCTCTTTCCATGCGACCATGGCCGACGTCAAGAAAACACTTCTGTCCGAAGCCCACGCCATGTATGACGAAGATATCGCGGCTTGCAAAACCATGGGAGCATTCGGCGCCGGGTTGCTGCCGGATGAAGGCGGCGTTCTGACCCATTGCAACGCCGGGGCCCTGGCCACCTGCGGCTATGGAACCGCTCTCGGCGTTATCCGCGCCGCCGTCGAGCAGGGCAAGCAGATCCACGTCTACGCCGACGAAACTCGCCCCTTCCTTCAGGGTGCGCGCCTCACCGCCTGGGAACTGATGTCCGACGGCATCCCCACCACCGTGATTTGCGACAACATGGCTGCCAGCCTCATGCGCGCCGGCCGCATCCAGACCGTCGTTGTAGGCGCCGACCGCATCGCCGCCAACGGCGATACCGCCAATAAAATCGGCACGTACAACGTCGCCATCCTCGCCAAAGAACACGGCATCCCGTTTTATGTGGCCGCTCCCTGGTCCACTATCGATACGGCCACTCCCACCGGCGACTCCATCCCCATCGAGGAGCGCCCCGCGGTCGAAGTCACCCATCATGGCGGAAAGCAACTCACCCCGCATGGCGTCGGCATCTGCAATCCCGCCTTCGACGTGACCCCCGCGAAATACGTCACCGCGATCATCACGGAGCGCGGCGTGTTGCGCGCCCCGTACACCGAGTCGCTCAAGGAAATGGAAGTGGTTGCAGGTTAGCCACCGACCCTGGGTGCCCCATCCTAACGAAGCTGTCGTCGTTAGGTGGGAGAGCACGAATTCCACGCGTCGATCTTGGCTCAGCCTCTCACGCAGGTTCCACCCCAGTTCCGATCCCTTCCCTCGCCAACCTCGGCACGCCCAGCGCAGAGGACTCTGCCTCATCGGTAAGCACCTGGGCCGACTCCTGCACCAGCGCATACTTGTTCCCATACAAGTCGGAAAACACCGCCTCGATGCCCCACGGCCGCATCTCCGGCTTCTGGCTGAATTCCACGCCTTTGCCTTTCAGTTCTTCGTAGCCGGCCTGGCAATCGCGCGTCGAGAGCACCCAGGTTGCGTTCTTGCCCACCCGGTCGGGAAACCACGATGCCAGAAGAAACTCCACGTCCATCTGCTGTGCGGGCGCAACCGTAAGCCACCGAAACTGGGACGAAGGCACGTCCATCTTCTTCTCGAACCCGAGTTTCTCCGTGTACCACGCGAGCGCCTCGTCCTGGTCGGCAACCGCAATGGTGACCGTGGAGACCTTATCGATCGCCTGCATAGATTCCCCCTCTTTGGTGAGATTCAACGATGGCTCTGCAGGCTGCTCCACCCGTGCCGTGGATTAGAGTGAGAGAGGTGGTGCGTTCCCGTACGTCCTTCTTCCGCTTGCGCCAGCGCTCGCTGATTCGCGGCATCGTTCTGGCCATCGGCGCGTTCGTCATCAGCCTGCGCCTGGGCGGCTTTCCCGATATCAATGCATTGCACTCTTCACAGTGGCAGATCTTCGCCGCTCTCCTCGCCTTCTGGGCCATGTTTGAGACCGCCCGTTGCCTGGACAGCAGGTGGACCCTGTATCACGCCGGAGTCCTCCTCCTGCTCTGCACCGATCTGATGATCCTGGCCATGGCGGTTCTTCTATTCCTCTACCCCTGAACCGAATCCACACCGCCCTGTTGGTGAATCCCGCGATGGCCTGATACGCTGCTTCCTAAGTTTGAGGAGGTGAACCGGTGCTCAAGGGATTTCGCGATTTCATTCTGCGCGGCAATGTGGTCGACCTTGCCGTAGCCGTCATCATCGGCGCGGCTTTTAACGCCATCGTCAATTCCTTCGTGAAAGACATCCTCGGCCAGTTTATCGCCGCGGTCGTCGGCAAGCCCGATTTCAGCGGTGTGGTCTTCAAGCTGAACGGCACTCCCATAAACGTTGGCAACTTTCTCAATGCGACAATCTCATTTGTCATCGTCGCCAGCGTGGTCTATTTCTTCGTCGTTTTGCCGTTGAACACGCTCCTGGCCAGGTTCAAGAAGCCCGAGGCGCCAGCGCCCGTCGTCAAGAAAAAGTGCCCCGAATGCCTCAGCGAAATTCCCCTCGAAGCGAAGCGGTGCGCATTCTGCGGCCAACCGGTGCAGCCTGCGCCCTTGGCACCCGCTAGTTAACCCATCCACTGAACCTCTGATGACGGTCCCCACAACGAAGTGGTCGGGCCTGCCGTTTGAATACCCTCGACCGGCTATTCTCCTCTGTTTCCCAGCCGCGCCACGCTGAACTGCGCTCCCGCAAACAGGATCAGGCCGGAGATGTACGCCCAGAACAGCAGCCCCACGGAAACGTAAAAGGGTCCATAGATCGACTTGAGGTCGAGGTGGGGCAGAACGCCGACAAAGATGTACTTGGCGCAGAGCCAGATGATGCCGGTAACGATCGATGCGCGCAGCACCGGCTTTACCGGCACCTTGCAGTTGGGCAGGAGCCAGTAAATGGAAAAGAAGAAAAGGATGCACGCCACTCCCGCGCAAATGGCAAGCCAGAGATAGCTGATTCCCTGGAAGACAAAATTATCGGTGTGATGAAAAAAGAGGAACGCCAGGATCTGGCGCTGCGCGGCGCTGAGCGCGATGCTGATCATGCCCAGGGCCACCATGAGTATCGCCAGCCCGAAAGCCACCGCCTGGTTGAGCAGATAATTGCGGCTCTTGGCCACTCCCCACGCCTGGTTGAGTGCCACCTCCAAAGGCAGGAAGATGCCCGTGCACGAAATCAGGATCATGACCAGCGAGAACAGTTGCACGCCGTGGCGTGGCGCCTCGAGAACCAGGTTCTTTGCAATCCAATCCTGGTTCGATGGGAAGAAGTAATGGATCATGTCGCTGACCACATCGGCCATGGCGGTGGAATGCAGCACCGACAGCGCGATGGTGTACAGCAGGACGATAAACGGGATGAAGGAAAGAATCGCGTTGGCTGCGACGCTGAATGCATAGGTGTGCACTTCGCTGTCGAGCAGATAATTCACCAGCGCCGCGCCGTCGCGGCGAAGGCGATACCACTTGCTGCGCGTGACGGCGGCCCCTGTTGCAGCAGTCGCCGCCACTCGATCCGTCGCGTCAATCGCAGCGTCGACTTCGATCACTGCGTCGGGAGCGGCCGTTGCAACGGCCGCTGCAGCAGACGCACCGGAATCTGAGACAGGAGTCACGGCAGTTTCCTTGGCAGGTGGATGCGAGCCTTTCTATTCGGTCGGGAGACTGCGCATCTCTTCCACTAGGGGAGTGTGTCTTTAGAATATCGCGTCCTGCACCGGTTTCAAAGAGCGGGCGCATGAGAGCTCAATGAGCCGGGCCATGCATCCACCACGAACTTTTGCGGTGCCGCGCGGTGCTCTGCGCCTTCATTTTCTGCTTGCATCGCGGGCCAATTCCTGCCATAACTGGAACACAGCTCGCCATTTGGCGCGCTTTCCCAGACATTACTGGAAGGTCATTTCTACGTGTTTTCAAAAACCGGTAGCTGTCGTCCTGTCGCTCCATCCAGCCGGGCAAAGGCTGGACCGATTGCAGGTGCCGACGGATCGACCGGAAAAATAAGGCACGCTTTTGATTCCGATAACTTGTCTTTTTTGGGCACACTCCAGCGCAACGACGCTTTTAACAAAATCGCCTTACTGAAGGGCGGCGCCGTTCATTCGATCCTGGAGAGGCATTTCCCATCGCAGACCTTCGCTCCGCGTGACATTCGAAAGAGATGAGTTTGGGCCAGCGAAACTGTGCCTACGACGAAAAGGAGAAGTGCATGAAGGAACAAGGTGTAGTGAAGTGGTTCAACGGCGCCAAGGGATACGGCTTCATCCAGCGCTCAACCGGAGAAGATGTCTTCGTACACTTTTCCGCGATCCAGGAGAACGGGTACAAAACTCTCAACGAGGGTGAAGCGGTGGAATTCGAGTGCCAGCAGGGCCCCAAGGGGCTCAACGCCGCCAACGTACTGCGGGTCTCCTAGCACGCCGAGCGGTTTCGCCTGTGAAGCCGCCTCTTCCCCTGAGGTTCGAACCAGCTAAATCTGCTCATCCTTTGTCGCTTTGAGCTTTGCCAGTGCCCACGAGGCAGCGGACCCTAAACCCTCGTCTGCCGCGGCGGCCCAGTTGCGCAGCAGGTTTGCGAAGCGCGGCTCTCCGCTGTTCCCCATGGCAATGGCGACATTGCGCAGCAGGCCAAGGAAGCCCGCTCTTCGCACCGGGGAGCCATTGAACGTTTCCTCGAAGGACTTCTCGTCCAGAGACGCGAGCGCCTCCAGCACGGGGTTGACGAGTTCCGCGCGGGCTTGCAGTTCGGGGTCCGCGCTTACCGGCGCTTTCCGATTCCAGGGGCACACGTCCTGGCAGATGTCGCAGCCAAATACCTGCCGCCCCATGCCCTCCATCAACTTCGGCTCGATTGCTCGGCGATGTTCGATGGTCAGGTAGGAAATGCACTTTGTCGCATCCATCTGGTAGGGCGCGAAAAGCGCATCCGTCGGACACGCTTCCAGGCAGCGCCGGCACGTTCCGCAGCGGTCCGGCACCACCCATTTCGCATGCTCCGGCTGAGCTTCGAGCGACGTGAGCAGCACGCCTAGAAACACATAGGATCCCAGTTTGGGATGAATCAGGCACGTATTCTTCGCCGTCCATCCCAGCCCCGCCGCCGTAGCCAGCGCTCTTTCGACCACCGGTCCGGTATCCACATAGGCCCGCGATTCAAACTCACCGTATCCTTCGCGCAGCCGCGACTCCAGTTTTCTGAGCCGTTTGAGCAGCACTTTGTGATAGTCGCTGGGCCGCCGTTCGCCCTTCGCGTCCACGCGGCTCGACCACGCATAGCGCGCAATCCATCCCGCATCCCGGGATGCTGCATCGGTCGATCGCGGCTGCGCCGCATGATAACTGGCCAGACACACGATCGCCGTCCGGGCCCACGGAAACGGCGTCGCCAGGCGGGCCCGCACCAGTTCGCCTTCTTCATTCGCGCGCCCCAGGTAGCCCATGGTTCCCGCACGCCCCGCCGTCACCCACGATTTATAACGCTCCGCGTCGCGCGTCTCATGTATATGGGGCAGCGCAACCATCCCGGATTCGGCGAAACCCGCCTCGAGGGCCAGCTCCCGCACCAGTTGGGCGTCAAGCAAGCTCGACTCTCGATCCTGAGTCTCGAAATTCATCCGTTAACCATCACCCCGGCATTTCCGTTGAATGAAACGGAAACGGAACCTTTCGCACCATCTCATTCGTATTACATCGCAACATGTTCACTTGCGGACGCGGGATTCGGAATCGAACACCCGGGTAAGCGAATCAAACACTAAGAGCGCCCGCATCATCCATGTTTTCAGCAGCTTTGGGTATGGCAAAATTGGCCACACGGGTGCAATCACTAGCAGGCGAGACCGTTTCGGACTGATTCTTCTTATCACTTCTTCCGGTGACGGGCTCTGCGCAAGGGAGGTTTATCATGAACACCACATTCTTTGAAACCAATGAGACACTGGTCGTCCAGCTGGGCGAAATGACCGAACTGGTCCGCGGCGACGAACAAGGCCTCATCCGTCGCGTAGCACCCCTGCTGCGCGAAAAAAGCATCGCTCTGGATCTCCAGCACATCGACCGCATCGACGCAGCTGGAGTCGCCGCGCTGATTTCCCTCTATTCGACGGCCCGCAATTCCGGCCACAAGTTCAGCGTGTGCAACGTGTCGGAGCGGGTAGCGGAGATTCTGGAACTGGTCGGACTGGCGCCGATTTTTCTGTCTCACAATGCGGTTTACGGCTCGCAATGCGAGCCCTGCTACGGACGGTCTGCGGCGTAACTTCGCCCAGGCCGTCCCACAAACCCGCTTCCCCAGCTGGTTTCGTATCGCATTGCAGGAAATCCAGCCTAAAAATAACTAGACATTTCCCTTACAAGTCCTTGGTCTGTGACGCTGGGCACAGGCAACTCTCTCTTCCGAGCGATATTCGTAATTGCGAACTCAGGCAACGCCGCGATGCTTCGCGGTACGTCCGGATGCCTCGCACGCGCTCAGCGAAAAATCTGTTCCACCCCCGTTGACAAGCTGAGCCAACGTCCGCGACTCTCTCATGCGTACAGCCTTCGCGGAATTTTAGGTCTCCAGTAACGTCCGACTGTAGCGGATTCGTCGCCGGAGAGGCAAATTTACATACGGAATACGGAGGGTTTCATCCCATGGCCCAGGGCGTAATGGAGCAGCCGCTTGCCGACAAAGCAAGCACAACCGCAACCCCAACCCAATATGTCTATTTCTTCGGCGGTGGCTCGGCCGATGGAAACGGCCGCATGAAAGATACCCTCGGCGGCAAAGGCGCAGGACTGGCGGAGATGACCAATGCCGGGCTCCCCGTGCCTCCCGGCTTCACCATTCAGACCGAAGCCTGCCGCGAGTACATGCGCGGCGCGCTCAATCCCCAGATCGACACCGAGATGCACGCTTCACTCGAGCGGCTGGAACGCCTGCAGGGCCAGAAACTTGGCGGCGGCGATAATCCGCTCCTGGTTTCGGTTCGCTCCGGCGCCAAGTTCTCCATGCCCGGCATGATGGACACCATCCTGAACCTGGGCCTCAATGACCAGGCTGTCGAGGCACTGGCCAAGCGCAGCAACAATCCCCGCTTCGCATACGATTCCTATCGCCGCCTGATCCAGATGTTCGGCGATGTGGTGCTCGACATTCCCAAGAAGAAGTTCGAACACATCTTCGACGGCATCAAGCAGCGCGAAGGCGTCAAGTTCGATTACGAACTCCAGCCCGCCGCGTTGAAAGACATCATCGTCGAGTACAAGAAGCTGGTAAAGAAAGAGACTCACAAGGAATTCCCGCAGGAGCCCCTCGATCAGCTGGTACAAGCCCGCGATGCGGTGTTCCGCAGCTGGCAGAACGAGCGCGCCAAGACCTATCGCCGCATCAACCACATCGACGACTGGCTGGGAACAGCGGTTAACGTGCAGGCCATGGTGTTCGGCAACCTCGGCGAGAACTCCGGCACCGGCGTCGGCTTCACCCGCAATCCCGCCACCGGCGAGCACATCTTCTTCGGCGAATACCTGATGAACGCGCAGGGCGAGGACGTTGTTTCGGGTGTGCGCACCCCCATGCCCATCAGCGAGCTCGAGCGCGCCATGCCGCAGGTGTATGACCATCTCAAGGCCATCACCTGGAAGATGGAAAAACATTATCGCGATCTGCAGGACTTCGAGTTCACCATCCAGGATGGCAAGCTCTACATGCTGCAGACTCGCAACGGCAAACGCACCGGCCTGGCTGCAGTGCGCATCGCCATCGACATGGTGCGCGAAGGCCTGATCACCCAGGAAGAAGCCATCTTCCGCGTCGAGCCCAACCAGCTTTACGATTTCCTCGTCCCGCGTCTCGATGAAAAGGGCGCCAAGGTGGAAGTGCTCGCCACCGGCCTGCCGGCTTCGCCCGGCGCCGCCGTGGGCCAGATCGTGTTCACCGCTGAAGAAGCCGTGAAGCATCACCAGAAGGGCGACTACAGCTCCATCATCCTGGTTCGCGGCGAGACAACTCCCGAGGACATCGGCGGCATGGAAGTTGCGTCCGGCATTCTCACCTCACGCGGCGGCATGACCTCGCACGCCGCCGTTGTCACCCGTGGCATGGGCAAATGCTGCGTGGCGGGCGCCGGCGACTGCACCGTCGACGAAGCCGCGAAAGAACTGCGCGTCAAGGGCAAGACCTTCCGGCAAGGCGACTGGATCTCCCTCGACGGCACCACCGGCCGGGTCATTGAGGGCAAGCTCAAGACCATCCCCGCGCGTCCCGACGATACGGACCTTGTCCAGTTCATGAGCTGGGTCGACCCGGTTCGCAAGCTGCGCGTGCGCGCCAACGCCGACGTGCCCCGCGACGCCAAGCAGGCTCGCCTGTTTGGAGCCGAGGGCATCGGACTGTGCCGCACCGAGCACATGTTCTTCGGCGAGGGCCGTATCGAGCACGTGCGCGCCATGATCCTGGCCAACGACGAACAGCAACGCCGCGATGCGCTCAAGAAGCTTCTGCCCATGCAGCGCCAGGACTTCATCGGCCTCTTCAAGGCCATGGAGTCGCTGCCCGTCACCATCCGCCTGCTCGATCCTCCGCTGCATGAGTTCCTGCCCCAGCGCGAAGAGCTATTGGTCGAAATCCAGCATCTCGAAGACACCAAGCCCCGCTCGCCCAAGCTGAAGGAACTGCGCATTCTGCTTGCCCGCGTCCAGGAACTGCACGAAGTCAACCCCATGCTCGGCCTGCGCGGCTGCCGTCTCGGCATCGCCTTCCCCGAGATCACCGAGATGCAGGCGCGCGCCATCCTCGAAGCCGCGGTCAACGTCAAGAATCACGGCGGCGATCCGCACCTCGAAATCATGATCCCGCTCATTGGCTCCATCGAAGAGATGCGCAACCAGGCGGCCATCGTGCGCAAGATTGCCACCCAGGTGTTCAAGGAAAAGGGCTCGACAGTCGACTACATGGTGGGCACCATGATCGAACTGCCGCGCGCGGCTCTCACCGCCGATCAGATCGCCGAGGAAGCCGAGTTCTTCTCGTTCGGCACCAACGACCTGACCCAGACCACGTACGGCATCTCCCGCGACGACATCAATCACTTCCTGCCGGCGTACCTGAAGGCCGGCATCTTCAAGCAGGATCCCTTCGCCACCCTCGATCAGGCTGGCGTCGGCGCTCTGGTGAAGATGGCCACCGCCAAGGGACGCAACACCCGTCCCACCCTCAAGGTGGGCATCTGCGGCGAGCATGGCGGCGATCCAGAGTCCGTCAAGTTCTGCCACAAGATCGGCCTCAACTATGTATCCTGCTCGCCCTTCCGGTTGTTGACGGCGCGGCTTGCAGCGGCGCAGGCGGCACTCCAGGAAGCCCAGACGGGGCCAGACCTGCACAGCGGAACCTGCTGATCCACCAACCGGTCAAACAACAAGGGCGCGGCTTCGGCCGCGCCCTCGCTGCGTTCGGCTTGAATTTCAGACACTAGAGCCAGGGCATCCCGTGCGGCGGCAAGTCTAGCTACATGTTCCAGACATACAGATATTCATCGTCGGCCGCAGTGCCCAGGGATTTGCCGGCTTTCCGGCTGGCGCGATTAAGAGCCGAGCGGATGTTTACCTTCGTATCCGGCAGTTGGGAAAGCGGGATCTTCAAAGCATTGCCCGGTTCCAGCCCATCTAAGTCAGCCAGAATCAGCGTGGTGATGCTCTTGTGCTTGCCATTTCGGCCAGTCGGAACGTTTTCCTGGCTGGTGACATTGAAGTTTCGACTTCTCTCCGCTTCCATCGGACTTGCCTCGGGGATGACGTTAACGATACGCAAAGCAAGAGATGATAAACGTAAACGAACGCCTAGAATCGTTAAAGCACCGCTAATAATAAATAGAGCGTCGACACCGTTCAAGAGACAAAGGCTGAAATGCACATGAACAAACGCTCTCGCCAAATAAATGTCATGTGAACGTCATCCTTGAAGGCAGATAAAGAAAAACTCCCCGTATAACCTCATGTGTCCTATGCTCCATCAGGTTAGCCATTGACGAAGACCACACAATTCGAGGTGATTCCGGTGGAAGAGGTACTGCGAATTGCAGTTCCAATCGGTGAGGATGAACCTGCTGAAGCTCCGCCGGATCGCAACTGCGAACCCCCACGCAACCCCACATGCCAGGTTTCAGAACTCCCAGATGAACTAGGCGAATGATGACACGAAGAATGTTTGTGGTGGACGACGAACACATCATCGCCGACTCGCTGACCGCCATCCTTAATTACAGCGGCTACGACGCGAAAGCCTTCTATGACGGTGAGGCGGCACTCATGGCCTGCGAAACAACCGTTCCCGAATGCATCATCAGCGATGTGGTGATGCCGGGAATGAGCGGAGTCGAGTTGGCCGTCAGCATTCGAGAACATTTCCCGGACTGCCGGATACTTCTCTTCTCTGGCCAGGCTGCTACCGCCAACATTCTCGAAGCGGCCCGCAGGAGCGGCCACAATTTCGAGGTACTGCAGAAGCCCGTCCATCCAAGCGATCTGTTGGCGCGCCTGGAGATGGGGAGCCAACGCCCGCCCCCGGCCCACTCTTCTTCCGAGCCCTGGACACTCTAGAAACAGACCGTTGTCCTCGACCTCGTCATCCTGCTACGCAATCTGGACGAAAATCGAGAGGAGGATCCATTCATATTCCGCTGCCCCAGGAAAGGGTCTTCGTCCAGGGCCGGTCAGGGCTGTTTCTCGTTCTCCGAGTCGACCATGACAAGAGGCTCGCGGACCTGATCGCGATAGGCGGCGGCCCCGTCGGTCTGGAAGAGAACGTCCCTCTCACAGTGATCCGCCCGTTTCGTGAAAACCTCCCATGGAAGAGCTATAGGTACGCCAGATATGGACCGAGTCTGTCGAACGTTTCAGCGAATGTCCAGGATCTGCAGCATGCCTGTCCTCTTGATCGATCGCAATCTGAAGGATCTCTCCCTTGCGGCGAACACCGTCAATTCGGTCGGATTTACTGCGATCGAGCTTAGGGATTCGTATGAATCGGCCCAATCCTGGCTCGAGGGAAGACTCGAAGCCGATCCGCCGCTCCCTCATGTGATTGTCCTGGACCTTGATCTCGGATTGGACAGCGGCTTAGATTTGCTTCGCTTCTGGTATTTCACTCCTGCCTTGGCCAAGACTCACGTTATTGTCTGGACCGATCTACCGGAGGAGAATCGTAAGATCTGCGAACTTTTCAACGTCCATTTCTATATCCCCAAGTGGGAAGGCGCCGCAGCACTCCGGAAGGCGCTGCAGATGCTGAGGCCGAATTCTGCGCCATATCCGAAATCGTACTAACCACGCCGGCGCGAGCGCCATCCATCAAGCGCATCCATGTTGAGCGCGACACGTTTCGGGCCCGCCATCGTCATTGCGGAACTTGCGCTCATGAAACCACTTCAGCGCGGAGTGCCCGATTTCCAACGGTTCCAGCACCGCGGCGCTTAATTTCATCCAAGCAACAGCCACAAAGCCTTTCACATCCCACTCAACGGAAGTCTAGCCGGCGGTGGTTGGGCTGAGGTTGCAGTTCGTCGCTTCTCTCTTGCTGTTCCGAGCCGAGTTGTTCCAAGGAATGGAGACCCGCAATGAATTTCAATTTGTCTGATCCAACCGTGATGGCGGTTATCGGCGTGGTTGCGCTGCTCATAGTTTTGGCAATCGTGTGGGTGGTGATGAAGCAGCGCAACCGGCGCCGTACCGAGGAGCTCCGGGCCCGTTTTGGCCCCGAATACGATCTTGCTTTGCGCGAATACGGGTCGCGGGCCAAGGCCGAAGCTTCCCTGCTCGACCGCGTCAACCGCGTGAACCGAATGACCGTTCATCCGCTGGAAGACTCCGAGCGGGAACGCTACTTTGCTGAATGGGAAGCCATCCAGGCGCGCTTCATCGATCATCCCCGCGGTGCGGTCACCGAGGCCGACGAAATGATCAACTCCCTGCTACGCGCGCGCGGCTATGAGGGCGGAGCATTCGACCGGCGCGCCGCCGACCTCTCGGTGCACTACGCGAACCTGGTGGAGCCTTATCGCCGCGCCAACGCCGTCGTTGTGCGGGCGGGAAAAAACGAGGCCACCACCGAAGAATTGCGCAGCGCCATGATCCTTTTCCGGGCCATCGCCGAGCAACTTTTGGAGGCACCTGCGCCTATAACCCGGTCTGAAGCGGCTTGATGGAGTAAGACGGCAGAGGGAAAGCGCACCCATCGGAAAATGCACGCGCGGGCGCTTGATTCGGCTCCGGCTGCATCTTAAGTAGAGGAACGGTCCGGGTCATCTTCGCCCCCGGGAGACGATTGTCCCACCCTTATCCCCGCACGAAAGGCTCTTATTCCATGCTCATCCGACTGGGGTACGACATCCAGTTCAACGTTGCCTGCCCGGTGCCGATGGTCGCGCTGCTCAGCGTCCATCCCTCCCGGGAACGGGACCTGCTCGAACCCGACGAGATCCGTACCGACCCGCCGGTGGCGGTCAACACCTATCTGGACAGCTTCGGCAACCGCTGCTCGCGGTTCGTCGCTCCGCCGGGCCGGCTCAAGCTGACTAGTTCCAGCCTCATCCACGATTCGGGCGAACCGGATGCGGTGAACTTGTCCGCGGGGGAGTGTCCCGTGGCCGACCTACCCAACGAAGTCCTCACCTATCTGCTCAGTAGCCGCTACTGCGAGGTCGACCGGTTCTCTAACATCGCCTTCGAACTGTTCGGCCACATCAAACCCGGGTGGTCGCGCGTCCAGGCCATCTGTGACTGGGTCAACGCAAAGGTGAGGTTCGACTATGGCCAGGCCCGGCCCACCAAAACCGCCCTCGACGTATATACCGAACGGGTAGGCGTTTGCCGCGACTTCCAGCACCTGGCCATCACCTTTTGCCGGGCGTTGAATATCCCCGCTCGATACGCCACCGGGTACCTGGGAGACATCGGCGTTCCTTCCCGATTGCCGATGGACTTCAGTGCCTGGTTTGAGGCGTATCTCGGAGACCGCTGGTGGACCTTCGACGCCCGCAATAACGTGCCCCGGATTGGCCGCGTCCTGATGGCGACCGGTCGGGATGCGTCCGACGTCGCGATCACCACCTCGTTTGGCGAAGCCGCCCTGTGCTACTTCTTTGTCGTCACAGACGAAGAAGTCCGCAGCGAGGCGGCCGAGCCGGTCCTCGAACCGCAGATCTAGCCTTGGCCTTAGTCCAGTCCGGGTTTCTTCACCACTCTCCGGGTAAGCGGCTATCGGTGTCGAGCAAAGCTTCTTTGCGCGCTTTGCAGATTAATTCCATCGAACAGCCCACACTCGAATCAGCTGAAGAACGCGCTGTCTCGTTATCCACCCGGCCATCGCCCATAACGCCGATGTGGCGGACACAAAAACAATTCCGGGGCTCTGTAACCGTGAGAGTGATTAAAAGCGCTTAGGAATCAAACACTTATCTGCGCGTTGATCCAGGAAAAACAGGGTCAAATTGGCTGAAAATCGCGGTGATATAACTCACAAAAATTGACCAACCAGTGAGATAGATCACGCGTCAGGGCACTGCATTCAGCGTCTGTGCGGCATGATTCAACGCTGCCGCCAGCACCTCCAACTGCTGCCGGGTGCGGGTGGCGTCCTTGGCCTCGATCGCCTCGTTAACGCCGGGTATCACCACCGCGGCATAGCCCGTGTACTCCCCCGGAGCATAGATGGTATGGCGATACCAGGGCCGGCTCGGAAGACCGGCGGGCGAAATCAAAGCGGTCTCGGCCTGGCGAAGAGCAGTGTTGATTTTGGCCGCATTGTCGCCCGGCACAAACTGCATCCCCCGGATCCGTTGCCCCGCGTTGGAGAGGTGGCTGGCAGCCAGCTCCGCCGGAGTGAAGTCGATCGCGCCGAGCTTGTAGTCGCTCGACTTGCGCTTGGCGGTTTCAAGATACGACGCGATCTCACGCGCATAATTTACGTAGTCGTAGGGAAGGACATCAGTATCGGCCATGCGCAACGCCTCCAGGCCGAAGACCCGCGCCATCTCCTGCAGGTAGACGAAGCTTGGATCGGCGTTCATTGTGAACCAGGCATAGTTGTCGAACACGGAGTGATACACCCCGTAAGGCCCGGAGGACCCGATATCGGTTGAAGGGACGCCCACATGCTGGAGAAAGGGCGTAAAGTCCGATCCCGAGCCCAGATCGCCCACGCGCACATCGCCATCTGAAGGAGCGTTTGAGGGGCGATGCTCATTACTTTCCGTGCGCGCATTTCGCCACGCGTCATACACGCTTGGCGCCAGCGGGCTGGGTACAGAACGGGTCACTTCGCGAATGAATTGCTTCAGCGAGGGAATCGCAGATGCGGAGAAATCCGGCCCCGCCACCGCCACATCGACATTGATATAGATCACCGCGTTTTCGAGCTCTTTGGCGTGCTGTTCTACCCATTCGGTCGAACCGATCAGGCCCTCTTCTTCGCCATCCCAGCTGCAGAAGATCATGGTGCGCTTTGGGCGCCAGCCCTGCTTCAGAAGCGCACCGACGCCGTGGACCGCTTCCAGCATCGCGACAGTGCCGCTGTTCGGATCGACAGCGCCATACGCCCACGCATCGCGATGGTTGCCGGCCACCACCCAATCGTCGGGATACTCCGTGCCTTTCACTTTTCCCACCACATCCCAGATCGTGCGGCGCTGGTAGTCCTGCTCTGAGACCAGGTGGACCGTGACCCCGCCGGGGCCTGTGTGGTAGCGAAAGGGCAGCGCACCCTGCCATCCCTGCGGCACGCTCGGCCCTTTGAGGCCTTGCAGAATGGGCATGGCATCGTGATAGCTGATCGGGATCGAGATGATGTGCGGTTGATTGCCCTCGGGAGAAACCCGGGCCGAGTCAGGCAGATTGGGCGTCGAAGCGACACCCGGTGTTTCCGGATCGCCGGGGTACTTGAAGAGATACTGCACGGAGCCGCGCTGCACACCCGAAGCGGGGCGCCATGGCCCATCCGGATATGTGTCCCCCTTGTAGTAGCCATCGTCCTGCGGATCGGAGTAGATCAGCACACCCGCCGCACCGCGCTGCTCCGCGATGTAGACCTTGACCCCGCGAAAATTCGAACCGTAGCGGACGATCACGATCTTGCCATGAAGATCGATATGTTGGGCGGCAAGATGGTCGAAGTCCTCCAGGCGCCCGTAGTTGGCGTAAACCACCTCCCCTTTCACGTCGCCGGAACCGGATGAGCCGTTGAATGGCATCACCACGCGGGGATCATCCTGAAACGGATCGCCCTCGACGTGCTCCCGCGCAGGACCGCTCATCAGCAGTTGTCCCGCGGGACTGTATGCCTCCACCTTGACCACTTTGGGCATGTTCAGCAGGACACGATAGGAGACAATCTCGGTTTCCAGGCCGGCGCTGCGAAATTTCTGCGCAACATACTCCGCCGTCTTGTGATCTTCCGGCGTTGACGCCATGTGGGGCTCTGCGGTGAGCGTCTTCAGTTCCTCGCCGGCCAGTTTGGGATCGGGCACGGCCAGAAATCCCTCTTCGATCTTGGCCTGCTTGCTGAAATCCGTATAGCCGAAGACCTTAGGCTGAGGAGTGTTTTGGGCGGGAACTGGTCCGGAAGCCAGAATCGAAAGCAACACAAATGCGAGCGGCCTGCGCACGGTCATCGAGGAACCTTTGCGAATGAGAATGGGGAGCTGCCAAACCACTAGTTTACCGGCTCGGACTCGATTTCCCTTGCGCCTGCGCAGAATGAGTGACCCGACGATGGGTGCACTGGCCGAGAATCCTTCGATCGTGGACGAAGCAGAGCGCGTTTTTCGGGACCGATCTGTCCCTCGGTGGGTAACCCATGTTGGATGAGCGCATTGCCCTGTTTGCAAGAGTTTATATTCGACGTGCGGCGATCAATGCGTCAAGCCAGATTCACTCGTTCGTAGTCCACAGATCGCTCGGCAATCAGTACGCCTCGATGTCTTTTTGCCCCTCGACACGCTCAAGAGGCTTGTTTAAAAACCCTCCGATGTAAACGTCACCTTCAAAGGAATTCAGGAGCGGGCCATGGAGGCGTGTCGTGAAGAGTAGTCGCTGGCTGTTGGGGAAATAATGATGGATCAGGTCGTTGTACAAGGGCCTGCACGCATCATCCAAACCGCCGGCACCAAGCAGTACAGGGACGTTACTGTAGTACGGCTTTTTGGTTACAGAGTCTATCGGCGTTACTGGCCAAGCGTCACAAACAGCGCGATAGACGTCATTGACATGAAAGCCAGCGAGCCAGGGCATAATGTCTTCCTGCTGCTTGATGATGGCTGGATCTTCAAAGGCCATCTTGTCCGAACAATAAACTGACAATCGCATGCCCGATATCGAGCCGCTCCCCGAGAACACGCCATCGAAATAAACCTTGACATAGCGTTCTTGTTGCCCATCGATCATATCGTTGATGATCTGCGGCAATTCTTTGATTCCGTCGTAATCTTCCAGCTTTCCGTGGATGATGCTCAACAATTCACTACGACCATAGTCTAATGCGACTGTCTTGCCATCTTTCAGTTGATAATTGATCGTAAATACCTTCCCACTGAGGCCACTGAAATAATTGTGAAATCGCGTCAGAAGAGTGCTATCGCTGCTGCCCAGCACCGATGTCAGCGCTTGATTGAAATTGGCCAGTTCCTGTTCATCGATGTTTACAAACTCGGGAAGGGGCGAGTCCAGAATCAACGAGCTGATATGCTGGGGATACTTTTGCAGTACAGCCATCATCAGACCGCCGCTGTAAGAGATGCCCATAAGGTTTAAAGAATCAATGTGCAGCAAACGGCGAAGGTCTTCGATGTCGGCTGCACTTTCATCCGTGTTGTATGCGGAAAGATCAATCCCATCCTTGATCAGCTTCTGACGGCATTCTCTGACCGCGGTAAGTACCGCATTGTCTATAGACCGATGATAAATGTAAGCCTGTTGAACCGCTTGCCCCTCGCCTTCGCATTCAAGATTGGGCACTGCGAAGTGAGTTCCACGTTGCTCGAATGCGATATAGTCCCGATCGCGCAGCAGTGACCTCCGAGCAATCGAAGTGACTGGATGCAACGAACTGACGCCCGGGCCACCGCCGGTATAAAGGACGGGATCAGGGTTCTTGGCTGGGTTGCTGCTCTCCACATGGATGAACGGCAGCTTGATAGTCCGGCCATGTGGATGATGACGATTTTCCGGTACGATCAGAAAGCCGCAGTGGGTTTTGTGAATGCTGTCCGCGTTGTAAATACAGTCACTCGATTCGATTCGGGGAACGTTGTCCTGTTGTGCACCGGAGGCGACGGGCGCGACGAGAAGCAAACTCAAAAAAAGAGGTCTCAGCATTAGTATGTCGCTTACTCTCCTCGTAAGGGTAGACCGCCCACGTCCGTGCATGCACGTGTGCGGCCAGTTGAGCATGGCACGACAAAAGTCGTGCTCGTTGAGAGGATCAGGACTACTCGCTGATTCTACGGCGGAGCTGATACCCCACGGGGCGAACGAGTTTGGCACTGGAAGTAACCTAGGAGTGTACAGAAGCGAACAGAATAATCCGAAAATGGACAGGGCGGAGTAACACAAGTGCCCAATCGCCGAGGCGCTCGTTCATGGCAGATTAGTCCTGACTAGTCGCCAAGGCTTCGCCGATCGGCTCCGCTCAATCGCGGGTTGACGCCCACAGCTCAATGCGCTCATCGCACTTGTGAGTTCTGCGTGAGCCCTGGCTGGTTCGGAAGACTGAGCAGTTGATCCGCAACGGACGCGATTTTTGATTTCAGGTTGGATGAATGCGCGGGCGATTTCCTTCTGCTCCGGTCGGGACTTACGGCACTCGGAACGCCTTAATGGCGATCGCATTGGGTCCCCGGCCGGCAGGCAGCATCGTGAACAGCGAAAGCGTAGCGGTTCGCACTACCGCCACGTCGCCGGAACGGGCATCTACGACGAAGAGCAGGTGGCCGGCGCTGGAGAAAGCCATGGCGGAAGGGCCGTCGCCGACATGAGTTGAATCGATGCGTTTGCCGTCGTCGATGGAGTAAACAGTCACGTACTGAGAACTCAGATTGGCGACGTAGAGCAGTGCATTGTCGCTGGAGACGAGGCCATAGACGGGTTGTTCGCCCATGAGGGAGGCACCGCTTACGTCGTCCGTGCCGGTTCTTACCTCGGAGACCGAATTCGACTGCGCGTTGGAGACGAACACTTCACCGCCATCGGGCTTGAGCGCCAGGTGCACCGGGGCCCGGCCCACATCCATCAGTGCCTCCAGGCGGTCGGGCTGCGCGGGATGAGCGTCGGGCCGCGCCAGCGCGATTGCCATCACCTGGTGGCCACCGGAACAAGCCACGAACGCCTTCGATGAGTCGGGCAGCACCACCGCATCCGACGCGCCCGGACAGCCCTCGAAGAAGGACCGCACGCCCCGTGCGGCCGGATCGACGAGGCTCACCGAATGACCGCGACGGTTCGGCACCACCACTGTCTTTCCGTCCGGCGCCGGAAGAGCCTGCACCGGCTCTTCGCCCGCGCCAATCGCCGCGATTTCCCGCCGCGCCTTTAGGTCAAGCACTGAGATGGTATTGGAGCCCGCATTGGCCACATAGGCCCGGTCTCCCGACGAATCGAGCGCGATCGAGACCGGATTTCTGTGCACCTGGATGGTCGCGGCCACAGAATTATTTTCAGCATTGATGACCGAGACAGATCCGGCGGCGCCCGCCGCGCCGGAGTTGACCACATAGACCTCTTTGCGGACGGGACTGGCGGCGACGGCAACAGGGTTAACGCCCACGGCCACCTCGCGATCCAGGCGCAGATTCACAACGTCGAGCACGGTGACGGTATTGCTGCCGCCATTGGTGACGTAGGCGTATTCGCGGTAATTGGGCGGGTACTGGGGAAAATCGTGGCGCCGGCAGCCGCCGAGTAGAAGTGAAAAAAGGAAAAATGTGACGAGCCGCGCCGGCTTTCGCAAATTCATCCGACTTGCCCCGCCATGACGCAGGTCCTCCGGCGGCGGTCACCGCGGCTGCGGCGACCTCCGCTCAGGATGCCAATGATTGCGCTTCGGTCAACCGCGATTCGGGGCGAGATCGATTTCATTCCCACGGTTAGCTGGCGGTTCCATGATGAACGTTCGCAATGGCAGGTTCAATATGGATGCCGCGCGGCAGGGTACGCTCTACCACCGGCGCAATCTGCTCGATCTCGTCCATCATGCGGGCAAATTGATCCGGATAAATCGACTGCGGCCCGTCGGAGAGTGCCTTTTCCGGCTGGTGATGCACTTCAACCAGGATGCCGTCGGCACCCACCGCAATGGCCGCGCGGGCCATAGGCAGCACCTTATCGCGTTTGCCGGTGCCGTGGCTGGGATCGACAAGGATGGGCAGGTGGCTGAGCCGCTGCACCGCCGGGACGATGCTGAGGTCGAGCGTATTGCGTGTGTGGTCGGCAAAGGTGCGCACGCCGCGCTCGCATAGGATGACCTGGTAATTGCCCTCGCTCATGATGTATTCCGCGGCCATGAGGAATTCGTCGAGCGTGGCACTCAGGCCCCGTTTGAGAAGCACTGGCTTGCGCAGGCGCCCGGCATGTTTCAGCAGCGAGAAGTTCTGCATATTGCGGGCGCCGATCTGGATCACGTCGGCCCACTCCGCAACCAGTTTCAGCGTTTCGTTGTCGATGGCCTCGGTGATGATGCGAAGTCCGTACTTTTCCCGGATCTCCGCCATGATCTCGAGCGCTTCTACGCCGAGCCCCTGAAACGCATAGGGCGATGTGCGCGGCTTGTAGGCCCCGCCGCGGAAGAATTGCGCGCCGGACGCGGCCACTTGTCCCGCAATGGCAAAAGCCTGCTCGCGGCTTTCGATCGAGCACGGACCGGCAACGATGGCCAGGGCGCGGCCTCCGATCGCGGCATCCGTACCCGGGAAGCGGATGACGGTGTCTTCTTCCTTCACGTCGCGGCTGGCTAATTTGTAAGGCTTGGATACGCGGATCACTTCCGCAACCCCGGATAGCTCCTCAAGGTTGCCCCGGTCGACTTCACCCTGGTTGCCGGTGATGCCAATGGCCGTACGCTGGGCGCCGGGAAGCGGATGGGCACGGAAGCCCAACTGCTCGATATGGTCGCAGACCGCCTGAATTTCTTCAGGCGTAGCCTGCGCCTTCATTACGACTAACATGGATGGCCCTCAAACCAAGAGTTTACCGGTTGAGGCAGCAGAGAGCAATTACCTGGAAACTGCAAATCGTTTCAGCCGATTGGACCTTCGTGCGTGTCCTTTTCGTTGCTGGAAACCGCGAGTCGAAAACCGATCAATAAAATGAAAGCAAATAACAACGCAGATTCGAGGCCGAGCGCAACAAACTTCGTTCGACTACTCGGTTTCGTCGATGGATGCCGCACCCGACCTGGCGGCGACCAGCGCGGGAGCGAAAATCATACCGATGAAAGCGAGAGCGATCAAAATGTCATGCATCCGGGTTTCTCCTTGTGGGCTTGTCAGAGCCTGTCCACAAATGAATCATCGCCCGGAATTGAAATTGTTAACATCCCACGAAGACTGCGGCAGAGGGGAATCGAGTGGGAGAGGCATTCCCACGTTGGTGGGATTACTGATGGAGCACCTGTGCCAAAACGGCACAGAATCATATATTTATGACCTAAGTCACGTCATCGGGAGGTCGAGCTGGGCCAGACCGCCCGGAACTTAGCGCGTGTTGCCGGGATTGGAGCGTTCCTTCCGCTTTTCCGCCCGCCACTTCAGGGTCAGAAAAGCGAGATATCCCAACTGGATGACCCAGGTCACGGTATAGGCGGCAACGACAAATTGGTGATCTAAAAGGTCTCGCTGATCCATTTCTTCCCTTTTCCTTTTCGGTCTAAATCTTCGCCTCTAGGGCTTCCAGAGCTTCCTGCTGCGCATTCAACTGGTGCTTGCGTTCCACGCGATACCGCAATCCGAGCACAAGGAGGCCCCAGAGTGTCCACGAAAGCATATTCCACAGGAGCACATTCGCCATCGACGGCGCCATGCCAGAACCCTCACTCCCGCCGAAAACCGGTGCCGGGTGTTGGGTTCGCCACCAGCGGTTCGACATGTAGACGATCGGTACGTCGAGCGCGCCGAAGATGCCCAGAACCGCGGCCAGCGTCTGGACCTGCGGTCCCGCGGCAAAACGGCGCAGCAGCAGGTAGCTGACGTAAATAAGCCAAAGAACCAGGGTGGTGGTCAGGCGCGCATCCCAGGTCCACCAGATTCCCCAGGCGCGGCGCGCCCAGAGCGGCCCAGTCAGGAGCACCACCGTGCAAAACACCACACCCACCTCGGCCCCGGCCACGGCCCAGGCATCGAAAACCTGCGCCCGGTCAGGATATCCGCGTCGGCAGGCCAGGAAACCGATTGAGCCCACGAGGCTGACGGCGAAGAACAAGAACGCCACCTCAGCCGAGGGTACGTGGTAGTAGATGATGCGGAAAACATAACCCTGCATCGCATCATCAGGCGCGACATAGATAGCCTGATAGAACCCCCAGACCATAAGGGCTACAACGATCGCAGCGTAGAGGCCTATAGCGAATTTTTTCATGCGGGGAATCCTGTTCTACGTAGTGTACGACGGGCCGGGTTATCCAGTCTCCACCCACGGTTGGACGATCGATTCAAATCGTCGCATTAGGTTAGGGGAATCGTTCAGTAGGCCTGCTACTCGGCATGCAGCACGACATCGAACAGCACCAGGCTCACGGTGGTGAAGATGATGTCATAGCCCACCAGCAACTTGATCCACAAGGAGGGGTCGTTGTCGCCGGTAAGGATTGCCGTTGTCGCCAATACCATGGCCAGCAAGGCCGGAATGAAAATCGGAAACAGGATCAGGGGCAATAGCAATTCCCGGTTGCGGCTGCGAATCGACAGCGCGGCAAAGAAGGTTCCATTTGCCACCAGTGCCCACGTGCCCAGGGGCAGCACCACCGCCAGCAACCACGGATTCCCTTCCACGCGCAGGTTGTACATCACCAGGAACACCGGAGCCAGCAGCAACTGAACGATGCTGACAAAGAGAAAATTGGCGATCACCTTGGCCAGAAACAGGTCCGAACCGGGAGCGGGCGCCATGCGCTGCGCATCGAGCACCTGGTGCCGGATCTCCCGCGACCACGCCTGGTTGAGCGCGCTGACCGAGGCAAACATCGTGGCCACTGACAGCACCCCGCCGGCAATCTCACGCGAAAACGAGCCGCGCGGGTCGAATGCCAGAGAGAACAAAACCACTACCAGCAGCGCAAAAAACAGCATCGAGTTGATGGCTTCTTTCGAGCGCCATTCGATGCGCAGGTCTTTCATCAGGTGTGTCCAGAGGGCGCCTGTCATGCGTGGCCCTCGCCGGTCTTGGCTTTGATCAGGTCGGCGGTCTGGACTCCCACGTCGAGAGCCTGCGCTGCGCGGAGGTAGTCGGCAGGGCTGAGAATGAGCTGCGTTCCCCGGGTTCCCGCCGAGACACTGATCCGGTCAAAAAGGATGGCGGTCTCGTCGATGTAGACGGGAAACGGCTTTCTTGCGCCGAAGAGGGTGACTCCGCCGCGGATGTAGCCGGTGAGGGGTTGGACGTCCTTCAACGGCGCCATTTCGGCCTTGCGGAGACCAGCCGCGCGGGCCAGTTTCTTGAAGTCGAGTTCGGCATCGCCGGGGATGACCGCGAATCGGTAGATGTTTGGCCCACCTGTCGTCAGAAGAGTCTTGAACACCTGCTCGGGCGGCATGCCAATCTTTCTGGCAACGGTAATCGCCGAGAGATCCTCGGGGTCCACCTCGTATTCGCGAAGCTCGAACGGGATCCCCAGGCTCTCGAGAAAACGCGCGCCGTTGGTCTTCATAGGGTGGGACTCCCCGGCTCGAACGAAGCCACGCGGCCGGCGTGGAGAGCCAGGACGTAATCGGCAATCGGTGCGGCGAGGTCGCGCTGATGGGTGGTCAGGACGATGGTCCGGCTGCCGTGGCGAAATTGCGCCAGCAGCTCAACCATTTGCCGTGCCGATTCGATATCCATGTTGGAGAAAGGCTCGTCCAGCAGCAACAGCTCCGGGATGGGAAGCAGCACGCGGGCGAGCGACGTACGCTGGCGCATGCCTTGCGAATACTGGCCCAGCGGGCGCGGCAGCTCGGGGTTTAGCCCCACCTGCGTCAGCGCTTCCGCGGGCGAAAGGCATTGCCGGCCTGCATAGAGTCTGGCGAAATAGCGAAGATTCTCCTGCCCCGTCAGTTCGTCGTAAAGCATGGGGGCGTGGCTCATGTAGCCGATACGGGCGCGCGCCTCGTGCGGCTCCAGGTTGCCGAAAATCTTCACGGTGCCCATGCTCGGCCGCAACAGCCCGGCCAGAATGCGCAGCAGGGTCGACTTGCCCGCCCCGTTCTCGCCGATCAGCACATAGCAGCGCCCTGTCTCAAGCTGGGCCGAAACCTGGCGAAGCGCTGCGAAGGACCCAAAGAGTTTGGAGACGGCATCGAGCTGCGCACACGGAGCCGCCGTCGCAGTGTCGTTCATTCCGTGCTCAGTATGCAGCGGAAGCGGAACTGACTGGGGCTGCGGGGGGCGCCACAGCGGCGGCGCGGGGATTGGAAGTGGATGGAGTTGCCGGCTTGGCCGGGCCCATCCCAGGCTGCCCGCCGGGAGCGGGAGCGTACTTGCTGGCGCACTTGGCCTGCAGCACGCCCGCGTGGAATACGCCATCTTTGCCAAATGTCCCGTCTGCCAGTGCCTGCGAGTCGTCCTTGAACGTGTCAGGAGGCGGTTCCGAGCCCTTGTAGACCACCTTCAAAAGCCGCCCCGTCGGGGCCTTTGGCGAATGGCTCTCAAACTCGTTCAGAACAAACGTCACGTGGGTGCCGTTCTGCTCAATCGACCCGGGTTGCACAAATCCCTCCACGCGCAGATGGCTGTGGTAGGCCTTGTCGCCCATACCGCCGAGTTCGGCGATGGTCACGTAGTAGCTCTTGCTCGAGCCATACCCGGTAAACGCAAGCCAGCCAATGGTGCCCACGATAATGGCCGCCGCAATTCCGATCTTTACGTTATTTGAAGGAGTCGCCATGTCTTTAACCTAACGATACGAGCCGGGAAGAGCCCGGTCAACCATCTATATGGTGATTTGCGTCACACAAGAAACACAGACAGGAAGAGCCAGCCAGTCGTGGAACGCCAACTATGCTTACCACAATTCACAATATCGAACCTGGCCGGCAGGCATTTTGATACTCGTCAAACGTGACTTAGGCCGATTTCGCGAAAATCCCGCTCGCAAATCGGCCATTCCCGCCTGCTAACCGTCGTCCTTTGCGTCATTCCTGGGGATCGCGGCCACAATTGCGGGGCTGGCGATCATAACCACAAAAACGATTGCAATCAAAACATCGTGCATGGAGCGAGCTCCTAAAATTTAAAATGCAGCAGTGCTACACCGTTCCGATGCCGCGCACACGGGTGCCGACTCGCATTCAACGAATAAGGACTTTGGCAAATGCTGTGTGCCGCTACTGTACATCAGATCCGGTGATTCGAACCGGCGTTTTAATCCACGCCACAGTCAAAGCCCGCCTTCTTCCGCTATACCCGCGACCTAATCTATTGATTATTATCAGCTTAAACAAACTGCGGACGAAATAACGATCTCCAATCCTCGGTAACATGGACCCAAATCTACCGTCCCCTGGGGGTTTCCGGCAGCTCACGAGCTCCATGAATCGCTACTTCGAAGCCTCCCCGCCCGGTGCGAAGTACCCTTCCCGCGTCGCAACGATCAGATCCGGTTTGTTGGCCTTGAGAGATATCTTATGAAAGCCGCCATCTGTGTCGGGCTTGTCCGGCGTGTAGGTCAGAAGGTATTGGCCTCGCAGTTCTTCGGAGATGAGCTTGTAAATCTCCTGCAGATCCTCTTTCTTGTGGGCATCAAAGGCGTGCCCTCCGGTCCGCTCCGCGATCGTGAGCATGATCTTCTTGCCATCCACGCCGGTCTCGCTCGGACCACCCCCGCGGCCGCCGCCGGGGTAGCCGCCGCCGGGATAACCCCCACCCGGGTAGCCCCCACCTGGATAGCCGCCACCGTGATGCCCACCCGGAAAGCCGAGGTTGTCTCCGTGCTCCTGTTCGCCTTTGAAGTAAACCGTGTAAATCGCGACGTTGGCCTTCTCCGCAGCATCGACTGCTTCGTTGAGCCGGACCTTGCTTCCGCGGTCCACCCCGTCGGAGAAGATGATGAGCGCCTTGCGTCCTTCCTTGGAACTCATAACCTCGTCGGAAGCGAGGAAAATGGCATCGTAGAGCTGCGTTCCCCCGTGCCGGTTCGGCCGTTCCCGGTCCTCCCCTGTCGTCTCCGGTCCCTGGGTGTCATTCTGCGACGCGCGCGACGGTCCCATCGCGTCCAGGTCCTGGTGAAGTCTTTCCCGGGAACTGGTGAAATCCTCCAGCAGTTCCACCTGGTGGTCGAAGTGAATCAGAAAGGCCTGATTCTTTCCAGCGCCTTCCTTGCCCGCGGCCGGTTGTTCAGGAAGCATAAGATCGACAAACCCACCCGCGGCCTTGCGTTCTGCATCCATCGCCCCACTTACGCTGCGGCTCGTATCGACAAGCAGGCCGATCCGGAAAGGCAGATTGGGGTCGTGCGTGAAGCCCTTGATCGTCTGGGGCCGGCCTTCGTCCGTAAGCGTGAAGTCGCTCTTCTGGAGGTCGTTAACCAGCACGCCGTGTTTGTCTCGCACGGTCACGGGCAGTACCACTTCGTTCACCTGCATTTTGAGCGTGGTGACGGGCTTGTCTGACTCCGGGGACTGCGCGCTCGTATCAGGCTGCTGGGCGCCGACACGAAGCGACAGCAGGCTGCAGGAAAGGCCCACAAATGCCAGGAGAAAAGTCGTTCGAATACGCATAAAGATCAAAGTTCGGATACCATCCTGCAGTTTAGACGAACAATTACAGAAAGTTGTTGAAGGAGTTCACCGGCAGCCATGATACGCAACAACGAATAGCACAGGACACGGCCTTGGCACATTTAGTTACTTTTGTATTTCTAAAGTAATCTGTTTGGTGTTACTATAATGGCCAACGGCCCTGTTGGATCCTTAAAAATACCCCTTGCGCCTCGGACGTAAGGCTTTTGTCTTAAACGCCGGGCATCCCAAACGACGGTTTTGCCTGTTTTATCTGAGAAGAGCGGACCATGCTTCCCGCGGCTCTTCTTATGTTGTCGCAAATTGTCAGGAGGCTCTCCATGTTACGTAATTTACGCCGCCGTCTTCACGATCTGTTCAGCCTGCCGCAGCCCACGCCGCGAATCGCTGCCAGCTTCGATTCGCTTGTTTCAGCGAACCAGACCGATTTCCGGATCCTGGCAGAAAACAGCGCCGACGTGATCCTTCGCGTTGGCCCCGATATGAGAGCGACCTATGTCTCACCGTCCGTGCGGTTAGTCCTGGGATGGGAGCCAGCGGAATTGCTTGGCAGGCATCCCAAGGATCTTTTTATGCCCGAAGACCTTCCCATCGTCGAGGCCGCTGCCGCAACACTCTATTCCGGAGGCGCTTCGACGGTCGCGCCGGCGGCACGGATTCGATGCAAAGACGGCAGCATCAAGTGGTGCGAAGCGCGCGCGCGGCTTCTGGAGGCACCGCCGGACCAGTTCGGCGACGTGGTTGTGGTTCTGCGCGACGTGTCCGATCGCATTGAACTCGAGAACCGCCTCGCTACCCTGGCGATGACCGACGGTCTCACCTCTCTCGCCAATCGCCGGGCGTTTGATGAAACCCTTTCGCGGGAGTGGAAAGCCACGATGCGAACGGGGCTTCCGACTTCTCTGATCCTGCTCGATGTGGATCGGTTCAAGGCGTTCAACGACCACTACGGTCACCAGGTGGGCGATGATGTCCTCAGGACAGTGGCAGCGGCAGTCACGGCAAGCGTGCGGCGCCCTCGCGATTTTGTGGCCCGTTATGGAGGTGAAGAACTCGCCGTGATTCTACCCGAGACCGATGCGGCAGGAGCTGCCACAGTCGCTGAGGCCGTCCGCGAAGCGGTACAGAATCTCGGCATACCGCACGTGGGCAACCCCGAGGGCAACGGATTCGTCACTGTGAGCCTCGGCGCGACCACCGCGGTGTCCGGTCTGGGCGCCACAATCAAGATGCCTGAAGGGCTTCTGCTGATGGCCGACAGCGCGCTGTACAAGGCCAAGCACAAGGGACGGAACCGCGTCGAAGCCTCGATCGTGCTGGCACCCCTCGAACTCGAGACCATGGGAGATTGAGGCCGTCGTCTCCAGAGCGATGAGGCCCGCAATGCAATTCTCCGATGTGGCAGTTTTGCTGGCCTGAGGCCAAATCTCTGGGTTTGATCAGGACTGCAGGCGCGAACGAGGTTAGAACCCGTCAGCTCTATTTGAGAAAAGAAAAAGCCTGCCGACTTAGCAGGCTTAGCGCTGAACTTGCACTGATGGCCCGCGAACGCGGTCGCCACGAAGCGTCGCATGTGGTCTGAATTGGCAAGTCGGGCTGGAAGGACTGGGAATTGAAGAAGGTCCTGCTCGGCATACAGCTCGCCGCCCGGCGCCGGAGCACTCGCATTCGCGCTCGTGAACCAATCAGAAGATGTGAATGGAGTCGCGATCTTTTCCGCAGGATCCCGCGACAAACAATATCTGATGCTGTCTCGCCTCGGCCTGAGACCGGTCTCCGGGGTCGAAACGATAACTTCAACCGAATACGACGACGTGATACGGGTGATGTACTGTACCAACACTGAAGAGTTGCAGTACCGCTTTCGGAGCACGATGGATGCGATGGCAAAAACCATCGGAATCGGTTCCGAGTCGGTAGGTCCGGGCAGTAATTCGTTGAAACCGTCCTCTATGAAGCCGAGGCATTTATGCGGACAAATATAGTTCTCGCTGAGGGCTTCGATCTCTCGTTAATGAGAACTCGAACACTTGTCCTGCGATCCGCAGGTTACATCGTCGAGACGGCATCAACGCTCAAAAAGGCCGTGGATCGCTTTCAGGCCACCGATTTTGACCCTGTGCTCTTGTGCCACTCCATTCCGATGAAAGATAGGGATCGTCTGACCTGCCTGATACGAGCTACCGGCGCGCTCACCCCTGGAACGACTTTTGGGTAGATCTGCCTTCAATGAGTGCAAATCGCCAATGCGCGTTTTCAGGTTTGACCAACCTGGAGACATGCTCCCTGAAGTCGTCATTCGAGCGTCCACACTGTATTCCGTGCCTTGACAACCGATAGTCGAATGTCTACCATCATGGCCAGATTGAAGGTAGAATGCCTTCTATGGAGAAACAGGTGCCGCAACGGGTCGGGCTCCTCCAGGGAACGCTCGACATGCTTATCTTGAGGACGCTTCTCTATGGACCTACCCATGGCCACCAGATCGGCAAGCACATTCAGAGGACCACGAATGAATTCCTGCAGATGCAGCACGGTTCACTCTATCCCGCGCTGCATCGTCTTGAGAAACGTGGATGGGTGAGTGCCAAATGGGAGACGGCTCCCGACCGAAATCGGGAATTCAAATATTACCGGCTGACTGACAAGGGCCGGAAGCAACTTGTGGTTGAAGAATCGCAGTGGAAGCAAATGGCCGAAGCTGTCGCGCGCGTGATGTGGCCAGCCGCCGAGGAGAACTGACATGAACTGGTGGCAGTTCGGGAGGAGAGATGCGGACCTGGAGCGGGAGCTGCAGTCCGATCTTGATTTGGAAGAAGAAGTGCAGCGCCAGAACGGCCTGGCAGGCGAAGAAGCGCGATATGCCGCGCGCCGTGCGCTGGGTAACATGGCACTCATTCGCGAACAAACCCACGAAGCCTGGGGCTGGGCGACCCTCGAACGTCTGGCACAGGACCTTCGCTATGCAGTACGGCAATTGCGGAGGTCGCCGGGATTCAGCGTAGTTACCGCGGCAACGCTGGCTCTCGGCATCGGCGCGACAACGGCGATCTTCACGCTGGTCTATGACGTGATGCTGCGTCCGCTGCCATTTGCGCAAGCTGATCGGCTTGTGACCATGGAAGAAATAGCTGTGGAGTGGAGCAATATCTATCCGACCCTGCCGGTGAGCGCGAATCATTTCACCTTCTGGCTGCAACACAACCGCAGCTTCGATTCGATGGCTGTGATGCGGCAGGGTTCTGCGCCGCTTGGAACAGATGGCCGTCCGTTGCAGGTGGGCGTGCTGACTACCACACCCGGGATTTTTTCGGTTCTCAGAGTGCAGCCGCAGCTGGGGCGGATATTTGCCCTCGAAGAAGCACAGCCAGGCAACGAGCATGTCGCCATCCTGATGTACGACCTGTGGCGCGAGCAGTTCGCCGGCGATCCCGGGATTATCGGCAAGACCATGAGGCTGAATGGCTTTCCATACACAGTGATCGGTGTCATGCCGCCGTCGTTCCACATGCCTTCGGTGCTGGGCCCGATGGGCAATGCAAATCGCCCGTTGCCCATTGAAGTCCTTGAACCGCTGGCCTTCTCGAAGGAGCGGCTCGCCGAACAGATGGGTGATCTGAATTACTTTGGATTGGCGCGGCTGAGACCGGGAGTCTCCGTGGCTGTGGCAACGGCAGATCTGGACGCACTGCAACACACGATTAGCGCGAATCTGCCCGCAAACGAGAAGGCGACCCTCTCGGTCATGCTCACGCCTTTCCAAGAACAGCTCGTGGGAAACAATCGAAAGCCGCTGATGATCGTGCTGGCAGCGGTTGCGGGCTTGTTGCTGGTGGGATGCGTGAACATTGCCAACCTCCTCCTGGCGCGCGCGGTCGGGCAGAAGCAGCAAATGGCAGTGGCGGCGGCGCTTGGCGCGAGGCGTGCTCAGTTGGTGCGCATGGCGCTCCGCGAAACAGTGTTGCTGGCTGTGGCCGGAGGCGGGCTAGGCGTTTTGCTGGCCTTCGTCACTGTTCCCGCCATGCAACGATACCTTCCTGCGGCGCTCGACTTTCGCGGCCCCCTGCATCTGGACTGGGCTGGAGCCGGATGCGCACTGCTTCTGGCCGTCGTTGCGACCCTGCTGGCGGGAGCGGCGCCGGCTTTCATGGTTTCGCGTACAGCTCCAAACGAAGTTCTCCAGGCCGGGTCGCGACTGGCCAGCGAATCGCGCGGGAGCCGGCAAGTGCGGCGCGTTCTGGTGGGACTCGAAGTGGCGGTGAGCGTCGCACTGGTGTTGATGACCGGCCTGCTGACCGCGAGCCTGGTCAAGCTAATGCACGTGGACCGCGGATTCACGACCGAGAAAACCATGACGGCCGTGATCGACCTGCCGACGATGTCTTATCCCGATGACCAGCCTCGCGCGGCGTTTTACAGGGAGGTTCTCGAACGCATGGATCGACTGCCGGGCGTGGAACACGCGGCCATCACCAGCGTCCTGCCGCTGACGGGAGACAGTTGGGGTGATATGGCCCGGGTTGCCGGAGACAATCGGCCAGTCACGCAATTGCCATTGGAGAGTTTCCGCTGGGTTGGTCCCGAGTACTTTTCGACGATCAATCTGCAACTGATCGCCGGCCAGTTCTTCACTCAGAGCGATTGGGGCAAGGACGTAGCCGTCGTTTCGGAGAAGACCGCGAAGTCGCTATGGCCGGGAAAGAATCCTGTTGGATTGCAGTTCACACGGGGAGATCGCAGCAAGGAGCTGCCGTTTACGGTTATCGGCATGGTGGCCGATGCGCGGACAATCTCGCTCGCGAAGCCGGATCCGATGTTGATCTATGTCCCATATTGGTATCGCTGCGAGCAAACGGCCGGACTGGTGCTCCGAACGCGTCAGGATCCTTCCGAAATGGCGGAGGCGATTCGGCAAACCATCTGGAGCGTGGACCGCGGTGTTCCTGTTCCGACTGTGCGAGCGCTGAGTGGCATGGTTGCCGACTCGGTGGCCAACCAGCGGTTTGAGATGGACTTGCTGCTCCTGTTCGCCGTCAGCGCGCTGTTTCTGGCGGGACTCGGCGTCTATGGCGTTGTCACGTATTCCGTCGTACAGCGCTCTCGCGAGATCGGATTGCGCATGGCTCTTGGGGCGCAGCGCACGAGTGTCTATCGACTGGTGTTTCGCGATGGACTGTTTCCCGTTGCCGTGGGCGCCGCTGCCGGTGTTGGACTGGCCTTTGGATCAGCGCGTGTGGTGAGCAGTCTCCTCTTTCAGGTGAGCCCATACGATCCGGCCCTGGCTGCTGGAGCGGTCGGTGCGCTCTTTGCCGTAGGAGCGGCTGCCTGCCTGCTGCCGGCCCGCCGCGCTGCCGCAGTGGAACCGATGCAAGCGCTGAGAGCGGAATAATTCACAACGACGGACTACCCACGAGTACGAACGTCCAGCAGGGAAGGCGCACATGCGATGGTGGCGGATCACGAAGCGAGAAGCAGACCTGGACCGGGAACTCGGTTCCGACCTGGAATTGGAAGAAGAGGAGCAACGGGAAGGCGGCATCTCAGCGGAAGAGGCTCGCTACGCGGCTTTGCGCGCCTTTGGCAACCCTGCTCTTATTCGTGAACAGACGCGCGCCGTCTGGTCCTGGAACTGGCTTGAGTCCCTCGCACGCGATCTCGGCTTCAGTCTGCGCACGCTTCGCCGGACCCCGGGTTTTACGACTATCGCCATCCTGGTGATGGCGCTGGGCATCGGCGCGAACATCGCGCTCTTCACAGTCGTGCGCGGGGTTTTGCTCAAACCCTTGCCGTTCCAGGACCCGGATCGCCTCGTCATGCTTTACGAGTGGGGCCTGCATGAGAACGACGCCCAAGGTTACAACACGGTCTCCGGCGGAATGTATGCCGAGTGGAAAAAGCAAAACCAGAGTTTCAACAGTCTCGCGCTGGTGCGAGGCAGCCGGGTCGGACTCTCCGGGTCGGGCGGGCAACTGCCGGAGAAGCTCAATAGCGCGGAGTTCTCGTGGGATTTGCTCCGCACGCTGGGCGTGCAGCCTGCGCTGGGCCGCGATTTTGTGCAGGCCGACGACAGCCCCGCGGCCAGCGCCACCGTACTGCTCAGCTGGGGCCTGTGGAAGCGCCGCTTCGGCGGTGATCCTGCCATCCTGAACCAAACGATTTATGTGGACGCCCAGCCCTACTCCGTGATCGGCATCATGCCCGAGTGGTTCGATTTTCCTGACTCATCCACGCAGCTCTGGACATCGGTCTACCACGACCGGCACGAAGAACAGATGACCTCGTTCAGCATCCACTTACTTGACGTGGTTGGGCGGCTCAAGCCGGGAGTCAGCGCGGTGCAAGGCACAGCCGACCTGAGGCTGATCTCCAGTCGCATCCATGATGCGCACCTCAACGACCCATTCGTGTTCAGAAGCGCCAGCAGCCGGCCGTTGCTCGATCACCTGGTGGGCGACATCAAGAAGCCGCTCTACATGCTGCTTGGGGCCACCAGCTGCCTACTTCTGATCGCCTGTCTCAATGTGGCCAACCTGCTGGTAGCGCGCGCTGCCGCGCGGGGCAAGGAGCTGGCCATCCGCATGGCACTGGGCGGCGGCCGGCTGCGCCTAATGCGCGAACGGCTGCTGGAGAGCCTGCTGCTGTCTTCCGCGGGCGGCGCCCTCGGTCTGTTGCTTGCCTTCGCCGCGCTCGCATGGCTGACCCGAACTCACCAGGACATGAGCCGTGTCGAATCCATCCACATCGACGGCGTGGTAGCGGTGTTTACCGCCGGCATCATCGTGTTGTGCGCGCTGTTTTCCGGATTCATCGCTGCGTTCAGCGCTAGCGGCAAGCGCATTCTCGGCTCGCTGCAGGAAGCATCGCGGTCGGTGAGCGGGGGCATCGCGCGCGCCACGCTGCGCAAAGGTCTGCTGACGATCGAGGTCGGGTTGACGGTGGTGTTGCTGATAGGCGCCGGGCTGCTGCTCAAGAGTTACGAACGGCTGCGCTCCGCCGATATAGGTTGCATCACGCAAAACGTGCTGACCATGCATCTCGGCCTTCCGGACGCCCGGTATGCAACGCCCGCTCAGCGCGCCAACTTTTTCGACACCCTCCTTGCGCGGGTCCGCGCCCTGCCGGGCGTGGATGCGGCGGGCTTTGTCACGGTCGCTCCCGGCCAGGGATATTGGGGCGATTGGGGATTCACTATTGTCGAACACCCGCCCTTGGCGCAAGGCAGCGGACTGAGTGCCAATAAGCTTTGGGCCGATCCAAAGTATTTCGCCACGATGGGCATTCCTCTCCTGCGGGGCGGTACCTTTGGCTTCGGCAAGAGATTGGATGCGGCCAATGAAGTCATCATCAACCAGTCGTTCACCAACCAGTACTTTCCCGGCGAGGACCCGGTCGGCAAACACATCAATGCCCTGCTTCGGCATCAGATCGCGGAGGTGGTTGGCGTGGTCGGCGATACGCGCTCCGAGATCGGCGAAAATCCGCAGCCCATGATGTATTTTCCGCTGGATGCCGGTGTCGAGACCGTCGGCACGCTCGTCATTCGCTGCAGTCTCGGCGTGGAGTCATACGCTCTACCGGTCGAACGCATCGTCGCCCAGATGGACAGCGATCTGCCCGTGTCCGACGTCCTCACTATGAACCAGTTGCTGGGCAAACACACCTTCGACCAGAGCTTCAACGCGACGCTCCTCACGGCGTTCGCAACGCTGTCACTACTGCTGGCCGCGGTAGGACTTTTCGGGGTGATGTCGTACATCGCGGGGCAGCGGACGACAGAAATCGGCATCCGCATCGCGCTGGGGGCAAGGCGCGAACAAGTGATGTGGAAGATGGTGATGGATGGAATGGGTCCCGCGGTTCTCGGTCTTTTGGTCGGACTCGCTGCGAGCCTGGAGGTCGGCCGGTTGATGCGCGACCTGCTCTATGAGATCAAGCCGCTCGATCCGACGGTTTTTGCCGTGGTTGCCGCAGTGCTGCTCGCGGTGGCCTCGTTCGCATGTTTCGTTCCCGCGAGGCGTGCATCGCTCCTCGATCCGATGCAAGCACTGAGAACCGAATAGGCTGATACTCCAGCAATCTCCTATGGGCAGTCATAATTGGCGCATTACGGCCAATGCGGGTTTCCAGATTGGACCATACTGGAACCGTGCTCCGCCCTTTTAGCAGCAGCGGAGCACAGCCAGGTTGTTAGAACCGGCGCCATGGCAGAATCAGCCGGTTCGGCAGCGAAGCAGAAGGGCGTTATCCTTCGTCGCCAAGAAGATTGCTCACTCGCACGATCATATCGATTTGTTCCGGCGACAGACGCGAGAGGAGATGGCGTCTGACTGATTCCGCGTGTACCGGGCGGGCGGCTTCCAGTCTCTCTCGTCCGAGTTTGGTGAGCACGACGAGAACCGTCTGCGCGTTGCCATGCCGACGCTCGACGAGTGCTCGTTCGTGCATCCGCGTCAACTGGTGAGAGAGACGGCTCTTGTCCCAGCCCAACGCCTCTCCAAGCTCCTGTTGGCGCATCTCGCCCCTCCCGATAGCCGCGAGGCGGGACAACACAGCGAAGTCAGGCCCTGAGATTCCGGTCGCCTGCGTCATGTCGCGGCCAACCCGCGCAAGTACGTCTTCCCCCATCATCCGGAAGGCGTACCAGATGCGAAGTTCGCGCGGAGACAAACCTTTTGAGGTCATGCCCCGGAGTCTATCAATTTCCGGTTGACATGACAACCACTGCGTCCTACTCTGGTTGATGTGTCAACCTCTATCGGCAATACTCTTCCTGCAAACCTTGCCGGATGCCGGCAGGCACTTAACCACTTCATTTCTGAGCTGGAAGCTGGGCCCGATCTCTTTCGGCCGGAACGACTTGCTAAACGTCTGACTGCACTTGATGAACTCGACGCCCTCATCGGCGGCCCGACAGCACTTGCGGTTTGTTCGGATTCACGGATCATCGCCCGTGTATGGGCACTCCGGACCCGACTCGAAGCTGCCAATCGAGAGCTTTATGAGCACGCCCGATTTGAAATCGTCCGGGAAGGCAATTCGCGCACATTCTGTCAGTGGCTCCTGGGACCGGAGAGCGACACGGAATCTCGAAGCCGGTATCGGGGATTGCGCTTCGACTTGCGAGACGAGATCGTGAACGGTGTCCTTCAGCTTCGCGAGCCAAACAAACCAGACCTTTCGCGATCTCCGGAGATGCTGCCTTATCAGCCTACGCCAGCGCGCCATATCCTCGACCTGATCGCAACCAGTAGACTCTCGAACGACGATATCCTGGTCGATTTGGGATCGGGATTGGGGCATGTGCCCCTGGTGGTGTCGATACTGACCGGGAGTCGAACTATGGGAGTTGAGATCCAACCAGCCTATGTAGCAAGTGCGCGGGAGTGCGCCAGGACCCTCCGCATCAGACAAGCCCGGTTCGTCGCGGAGGATGCCCGGCGAGCAGATCTTTCGAACGGAACCTTGTTCTATCTGTATTCGCCATTCACCGGATCGATCCTGACCGATATGCTGAATAGGCTCCGAAAGGAAGCGGCAGAAAGACAGGTCAGAATATGTTCTCTTGGCCCCTGTACGCGCATACTGCAAGACCAGGAATGGTTGCAGGTGAGCCCACGATCGGAAACAGGACGGATTGCCGTATTCAAGTCTCAATGAGCACATCTCCGCCGATCCACGTACCCAGCGCTCAGGGCTCTGAAGATTGGTTGATTGGTTGCGGTTCGATCACCGCCCACTCCGAATAGCCACTACACGGGACATTGTCCTAAGGCGGGAATGTGGTAGGCGTTCTTGGCCCGAAAGTTCGTCATTTCGGAGACACCTAAATGAATCGAAAATGGTAGCGCCACATTCACGCGGCTTTGAAATGGTCATTGGTCATGGTCTTGTCATTTCCTTGACGATGGCGATGCCTTCGTAAGCCTGTGAGCTCCCTTTGATTCGTTCTTCGAGTATGGCGAGTGCAACGTAGAGTCTTCGATGATGCTCGAAACGAGCAGGTTCCCGCGTATCGGACGGGCCGCGACCCTGGAGCAGACCTGCGGAAATCAGCGTCCGCAACCGCAGGTTCCAGCGGAGCACGTCGGCAACCTCCTCAGGATCGGCGCCATTGTCGGGAACGAGGGGCGTTCTAGGCTTCAAAACGCGTTCCCAGGCCTTGAGGAGGCCGCTCTCCATCTGCCGCGCGAGTCGGACTGCGAACTTTTCCAAATCGATATCGGCCTGCAAGGCACGATAGCCCGGCAGCTCGGTCCCGTCGTCAAGAAAGTGGAACGCCGAGTCCAGATCAAGGCACGCCGGGATGGCGTCGTCAAGGCTGAATCCGCCTGCGGTATCGTCGAAGCCCGGGTAGGTCGAAAATGCCGCACGAATCAAATCAGGATCCCTCGCGTCCTCCAATTCCAAATAAAGTCGCATGACTGCGCGCACGGCATTTCCAAGGTCGGGCGTACCGTCGAAATCCCATTCTTCGGCTATCAATGCGATGAATTCGGCAACGTAGCGGATGCTCAAGTCCAGGGTCTCGAGCACCGCCAATAGCATTGCCTGGCGAGCGGCTATGTCGGTGCCGTGTGCAAATGAGTCGAATTTGAAATTTTGCGCTCGTTGCAGGTCACTTTTGAATCGCAAACGCAGCTGCGTCGGGGTGATGGTTTTCGCATGGGCAGGGGGATGACAGTCAAATCCACTTTGCGATTGGACCCAGTGCCCCGGGATTTCGATCTCTCCTTCACCCGGCAGGCGAAACATCCACAACTCCGTGTGCGAAGATTCCACCCAGCGACAAAAGGCCTGGGCATCGTCCGGCCTCACACCCACGACTGGCTGCAGACCCTCACCGAGCTGGAAATTTGGCGTATGCCAATGGTCAGGCGCGCAACTCGCCCCTTTTTCCCTGCAATCGTCGATGAAGAGCTGGTACTCCCCCTTTGTTACCAACGACGAATCGATGTACTTGCCATCCTGCATCCTCAACCGGGACAAACGGTACGCCAGCCTGACTTGTGCGGCGATCCTTCGTCGTTCCGCCGAGGGATCATCGATCCATCGGATGGCCTCGATGCGGTCCCGCAGCTGCTGGTCCACATGAGGAGCTTCCTCCATACATTGCACCGCGAGGGTGAGATTTTCAATTGACGGATCGTCTTCACTCAAGCACGCGCCGATTACAGCCGATGCATTTCCCACAGCCGAAAAGAACAAGAGAGTCTGGCGCCACCAATGGTCTCGCAGGTGGCTGAGCAACTCGGGTGCGTGTCCGGCCCTGTGCGCGCAAAGGGCTGCAAAATACTCTTGCAACGACAAGTGCGCAAAGGTGTACCGGTTCGCCGCGGTCTTGTGCTGGTCCGCCGCTATCTCAAGAAAGAGACCACCCCGTTCATGACTGTCGCGCAGAAACAGATTGGCTGACACCTGTAGATTAAGGTTCAGTAAGACGGGTTTAATGATGCCCACGGCGGACTGACGCTCGATTTCACGATCGGAATTGCACATCATGTGCCATGCGATCGACTCGAGGACGGCCTGGCTCTGATCCTCGTTCAACGGTGCGGGCAAATTGAGAGCTTTCGCTCGACGGCCGAGAAATACTCGGCAGATCTCGGCGTAAAGTTCTGTCCGACGAACCGGTGTACTTCCATTGCACTGGTGAACTTCAGTTAACATCGTGAGCATCAACGGATTCACCGCAAGCTCTGCAAGCGTGGGACTTGCCCGCAGTTCATCGACCAAGACGGCCGCTCTAGCGGCGGCTGTTTCACGCACCCTCTTGTTCTCGGCGCCTTGGTTGGCGGATTCGACAGCGATGTACCAGTTCTGCACGAAAGTCCGCACTTGTTCTCGCGTAAACGGCTGAATCTCCAAAAACGCTACGCTGACGGGAGCGTTTTCAAGGATGCCATACGGCCGGGAAGTGAGGATGAACCGGGCGTCGGGATAGATGCGGATCTGCCGGGAGACCCAGTCGGCGACTGCTCTGCGTCCCTCTTCACTCCCAATTTCGTCCAGTGCGTCGAGCATGATCAGGCAGTGTCCCTTTTCCAGACGCCTTTGGAACCAGCGGGGTGGCGGCGCCACGCCCATCTCATCCATACGATCGGCAATGACCTGGGGCAATGATCGGTTCGTATTGCCTTGGATATCGTGTCGCAAGGAAAGCAGGACAGGGAGGACATGCGGGCGCCGCTGACGGTGACGACCGGCGAGGGACAGCGCCAACTGTCGCAGGATGGTCGTCTTTCCGGTTCCGGGACCGCCCCAGACCACCAGGCAGTGCCGAGCGAACGAGCCTGCGGTCAGGTAGTACCAGATGTCCTGGAGGCCTTCCGTTTGCGCCACCCTTCGCACCGGATTGGACGAGACTTGTTGCGGTGGCACAGGCTTGAGCAAGGGCTCCACGTAGATTCGATCCAGTTCCAGATCAAATGGTCCGCGGGACGTCAGTCCTCGAATGTCGATCGATCGGTCGGCGGCGACATAGTTGAGATATTTCTTCCCGTATCCAGGAAACAGGCCGCGAAACCATGCCCACCAGGAATCGATTGGTGGTCGCGTGGTCGACTTCGGCTCGAAGTCCATCTTCCGCGACCGCTCCGGAGTTTGTGAATAGATTCGGATTGGCCGCTGGTCCTTGTTCGCAAGTGCCTGATACTTGCCGTTAAGACTGCGATCGAACTCTTCCAGGTTCAACGGCCACGGTCTGTCCCTCACTTCGCGCAAGAAGATGGCTGAGAAATTGCCCCCGGATGCGCCGTATCCGGCCGTCTCGCCGATGCCGCAGGCAAAATGCAGGTACACCTGTCCGATTCTGTCTCTGGGATCGGGCCCTGTCAGTTGTATGGGTGCGAGCTGGAATTCCTCTTCCACGCTGTTTGCGCAGCAATCGAAAACCGCAAACACGGTTTCGAATCCAAAATCCCGAGATGAGAGCCATTCCAGAAACTTGCCTACATGGAGCGTTTGCAACTGTGGAAAGCTGTCGGCGAAGTACACGCACCGTTCTTCACGGGCGGTGGAGTATCCGTGACTGGCCCAATAGATAACCAGGTCCCTGGCTTTCACGCCGTCGTTTGCTTTCAGGCCTTGGAGGGACTGAATGATGGTCTGATATTTTGGCGGCTTCTCGTCGTCGATGGGCGGGGAGACGTGCATCAGGATCTGTTCCTCGGCTACTCCGTGATCAGTCAGCCAGTCGCGAAATTCGCGCGAGGCTGCGGCGCACCCCGCCAGATGCGGGATCTCCCCGCCATCGTAGGTCTCTACACCCACGACCAATGCGCAGATCCGAGCAGGATCGTTCAACAGGAGGGAACTCATTACGCGACGGTCGGTTTCGTTTCGATAAATGTTTTTCGCAGGGCAGTCCTGATATGGTCGTAGGTTTCCCCGCGAGTGAAATAGGACGTATGCGATTGAGGAAACGGCAGCCGGGAGTGGACCTCAAGATCGGTTACGCGAGGCGTTGGCGATTGGACCGCACTGTTTTGCGGAAATACCTCTCCTCCCACATAGCTGAGAAAATCTCGCCGGTTGTGCAGATTCACCCAGGTCGGAAAATCCTTGAATGCCGCAGCCAATTCAGCCACTTCAGACACCTTGGTCTCATCCCTGTAGGGAAGACTTTGGAGCGCGTTGATCTCATAAAAGTAAGGGGCTTGGGATCCGACCGTGATGAGCAGCTTTACTTGTTTTTTGAATTCAGCATCCGTCTCTTCGAGCAGTAGATCCACGCACGCTACTCCACCCAGGCTGTGCGCCAGAAGCACTATCTCATCTCCTTTGAACTGTTCCATCCGGGACTTGATTGCGGCTCTGATCCTATCGCCGCGGCATTGATACACGAGAATATCTCCTGCGACCGGCGAAGCAGCGTCGGAGAACGGGCCGCGGTGCCATTGAAGATAGGGTGTGATCGCAACAAAGGAACCTGCGTATGCGGCGCCACCCAGCACGGCTCCGCCGAGTTTCTTGGCCCAATCCCCAATCCACGATGCCGAGACGTCCCCTAGTTGCTTTCGTATCTTTTCCGCTAACTCGATGCGCAGATCCTCATCAAGCGCGGCGAACGGACTTGCATTGTGCCGTTCGGTCGCAATCGAAATCGACAGCGCGACGATCGTGTCAGCTAACGCGTCGTAAAACGGGTCTAAAGGGCGTGCCGCCACGCTTCGGAATTTCTCGTAGACTTTGTCAGCCTTAATCATCTGGCAGGCGTCGCTAAGAACATGTTCGATACCCGACCGAAAGAGGACGTCCTGCAATTCTGCGTACCGACTGGGTGCCTGCAGTCCGTCGATCGCCTCATTGAGTTCCTTTGAAGGTGCCTGTTCGCCCGGCTTGCCTCCGGAGTACTGCGACCGGTTTAACGCCACAAGTCGCAACGCTGCCATTGGATCTGCCGCGAGAAGACGCCACATATCGCTCTGCGCGTCTTGCTCGTTGTATTCCTTGGCGCCAGTCTCCGCGTGCCGGAAAACCGATTTGGAAGCGCGAAGCGCCCCGTAATTGTCCCCCCAGGGAACACCCTCGACCCGCAGGTCAGAGAACTCAGGAAAGTGGAGTCGATCTTGCAAGGTCTTCAGGGTCGCATCATAGCCGTCAACCCGAACTCCGGTGCCATGAACAAACAGGATAGTGATCATTTGAGTTAGATCTGTGTCCGATCGTTCTTCAAGTGCCCTGCGGCGAGCGGCCATCGCACCAGTGCCGGACCGGAGGAAGACATCGTAGCACCTTTGCAAATTCGGGAACAGATCATCGTGGCATGCTGCGAAATCTCGACGAACAAAGCGGGAGGCTTGTTGTGGTTTGAGACTCGATGAAGTCGAAAGCCCCGGACACTGCCCTTGAAACGGAGGCGCATCGAAGACCAAGCCAAATGGTTGGGAATTACTCGTCAAATATCGGACGGGAAATCAGCAGGACATTCAAGGAAGACCTTTGGCGAAGGCCAATCCACAGAGTAAACCAATGCCCCTAAGAACGGCTGCCTCTAATTCTCTGCAAAAGGATTACCCCTAAAATCGGATCGTAATGCATGCACTCAGAGCAGGTGGTGTGGCCACGCTCGAATGGCTCTACGAGGGGGGACAGGCACAAGCGGCCTCAACCGCTAGTATTGTCCCTACCCACCCCCTCGGAAAGTAATCGAGGCAGGCTGCAATTGAGTTGGGGATGTTGGCGGCCAACACAGTGGCTATCCTCGATTGAGAGCAACAGGCCAACCTTGATTCCAAGGTGATTTCGACTTGGAATCGCGCTCAGGCGATTTTGCGTGAAGCCAGAATTCCTCCCGGCCACATGCCGATCTATGAGGATCGATGGTAGGGACTGCTAGACTGCCTGCGGAGGGAGGCCATAAAGGGATGTTTATCGGTCACTTCGCTGTCCGGTTTGCCGCGAAACGATACGCTTCTCGTGCTTCGTTGGCCGTGCTCCTGGCCGCGCCGTTGCTTTCCGATCTACTGTAGCCCCTTTTCTACTGCTGGGATGGGAAACCGTCCGGGTCGATCCGGGCCAGATTACCTTTTGTGCAAGGAGCGTGAATTCGCCAAAACACGTGGATGTACCTTGAAATACAAGGGGAATCGGCGCTCAGCGCTTGACTTTCTGCGCGTAAACACGCATGGTTTTTAATGGCAGAGTTCTTCGGAACCGCATGAAATAAGGCTTTCGTGCAGTTCAGACTTAGCGAACGCCTTTCGTAGAAGCCATTTTGAGGCTTCATCCCGACAGAACCCGAGGCAATTAACCCAGGCAACAGCACAAGGAGAATCGAGTGGCAACTGGATTTACGAAAAGCGCTCTTTCTAAACTCATGGCCGAGAAGATTGAGATCTCAAACAAGCAGGCAATAGCTTTTCTGGACCTTCTGGCCGAGACGGCCGTGAAGGAAACCAAGAAGAATGGCTTGTTCGTGATTCCCGGCATCGGCCGGCTGGTGAAGGCGGAGCGTAAAGCGCGCATGGGCCGCAACCCCGCAACTGGTGAGCAGATCAAGATCAAGGCCAAGACCGTGGTGAAGTTCCGCGTGGCGAAGGCCGCCAAGGATGTGATCGCACCGGTCAAGAAGCCGGCCGCCAAGTAAAGTATCCAACGGAGGCAAACCGCGAGGGGGAGAAGCCTGGTGCTTCTCCCTCTTTCTTTTGGTGCTCAGCTGGGGCGGCTTGAGGCTCGCGCGCGCTGCAGCCGAACCGCCATCTGGGCACGAAGCCGTTCGAGCATTGCCCCGAGAGCGCTTGATCATCGGGTGTGGCTATGTGCGATTGGGCGTCATGCAGAAAGTGATTACCTTCGACAAGGCAGTAAGCGGCGTCTTAAACAGATTCGATGGACGGCGGGTGAGATTCTCAGTTTGGTCTTATCTCGCTGTTGATGCTCGCAGCGGGCGCATTTGGCCCTCCTTTGGGAGATGCACCACGAACACCCTTTGTCTGAGCCGACCAAGGATCCCCAGGTCAGGGAGGCGGAGCCGTCAAGGCCTTAGGGCTGATCAGGAACACCGTCGTCGGCGCAAGCGCTCGCTCACCTTGACATTCTACCTGAGCCCTGTCTATGATCGCCTAGAATGTCTACCCGAGAGAAGAACGAACGAATCGAACTCCTCCAGGGCACGTTGGATCTCCTGATTCTCCGCACCTTACAACTCGGCCCCATGCACGGTCACGCCATCTCAAAGGCGATCGAGTTCCGATCCGACGACGTGCTCCAGGTCGAACAGGGATCGCTTTATCCGGCACTGCATCGGCTGATCAAGCGGCGATGGATCTCGGCGGAAGATGGGACTTCCGAAAATAATCGCCGAGCCAAGTTCTACGCATTGACATCCAAAGGCAAACAACAGTTGGCGGTTGAAGCCGGCAAATGGGACAAACTGGCGCGAGCAATCGCGCAGATTCTCCGCCCGGGAGAGCAGGAGGAAGCATGACACGGCGCAAACGCATGCTGGCGGAACTCGATCAGGACATTCGCAACCATCTCGAAAGGGAAACCCAGGACAATATCGACCGGGGAATGTCTCCAGAGGACGCGCGCTATGCGGCACTGCACAAATTCGGCAACGTCACGCGGGTCAAAGAAGAGACCTGGAAAGTATGGAACCCTGTGTGGCTTGAGCAGCTGCTTCAGGATGTGCGCTTCGGTATTCGCACGTTGCTGCGGAGCCCTGGTCTTACGGTAGCTGCCGTAATGGCTATCGCGCTGGGGATCGGAATCAACGTCGGTATTTTCTCGGTTTTGAACGGCCTGGCGATGCGGTTGCTCCCTGTTCCGCGTGCACAAGAGTTAGTAAGCGTAAACCAGATCTTCCATTTTCAGGGACGGGGGGACCGGCTGATTCACAACGGCGCGAACTGGTTCTCCTACTCCGAATATCAGGACTATCGCGATCACAATCATGTCTTCTCCGGTCTGGTTGCCTATGAGCCTTACGTTGAGGCAAATCTTCGCGATACGGACGTGCGGCAAGTCCTGGGGACAGTCACATCCTGCAACTACTTCGACGTTTTAATCGAGCGTCCTGCGCAGGGTCGAGGCTTTGTCGGTTCCGATTGTGCAAGCCACGGAGCGAATGCGGTGGTTGTGGTGAGCGATGATCTGTGGCGAGGGAAATTTGCGGCAGATCCTTCTCTGGTCGGGAAGCAGATCGTTCTAAATCAGACTGCCTACACCGTCATTGGGGTTGCGCGTCCGGGATTCACCGGTACGGAGCCGATTCCAAGCGCATTCTGGGCGCCGCTCACGATGCAACAGGCTCTGGAGCCCGGGATCGACCGGCTGTCGAGCGACAATATGAGCTGGCTGGCTTTGCTTGGACGAACGCGGCCCGGCGTAACGATGCAGGAGGTACGTGCGGATCTTGGCGTGATTGCACGACGCATTGACCAGCAGCACTCGGGACCGCGACGCACCACTTCGCTTGCAATCCATGCCGCGACGTTCTTCACGAGTCCCGAACAACGCAGCTTCCTGATTCCTGTCGCCTCCGTTGTCCTCGCCGCTTTCGCTCTCGTCTTGTTGATTGCCTGTGCGAACGTCGCCAATCTCCTGCTTGCGCGCGCTTCGGTGCGACAGAGAGAAATGGCGCTTCGGCTCTCGATGGGCGCGGGCCGATGGCGACTGGTGCGGCAGTTGCTGACTGAGAGTCTTTTGCTCTCGATCGCCGGCGGCGCGCTTGGATCTATAATTGCGTTCTGGTCCTTCATTCGGATCACGCAGGTCGTAACCTCTCACCTGCCGCATGATTTTCCTCCCTTTGCCGTGAATGTTGCGCCCAACCTCCACGTGCTCGCGTATGCGCTCGCGCTTTCCCTTTTCACCGGGATTGCGTTCGGACTGGTCCCGGCATTGCGAAGCTCGCGGCTTGATCTGAACAGCGCAATCAAAGGAGACGGCACACCATTCGGCGCAGGCAAGAGGAGTGGGCGGTTTTTGCTCAACACGCTCGTCGGCTCCCAAGTATCCGTGTGCATGGTGTTGTTGCTTGCTGCGGGATTGCTGCTTCGCGGGCTTTACAGCGCGCAGACCGTTGATCCGGGGTTTGAGATCAAGGGGGTGGCGACGATTTTTCTGAATTTAGAAAAACAGGGCTACGATCCGGCGCGCGCCACGCATTTTATGCGACGTTTTCGTGAGCGGATCCAGGGTCTCCCTGGGGTCGTCGACGTTGCGCAGGCGGAGTGCGCGCCGCTGAGTCACGACTTTAGCGGTTCAGAATTTGCAGTTTCCGGCCGCGCCGACACGGTTGGCGTCGAATATAACCACATCACGCCGGACTATTTTTCGCTGCTTGGCATTCCGATTGTGCTAGGTCGAGACTTCAGCCCGGTTGAAACTCATGAGGCACCAGGGATTATCGTCACAGAGTCGACCGCACGCAGGCTCTGGCCGGGTCAAGATCCATTAGGGAAAGCTTTGCGTGAAATTTCGGGGCGTGAATACTCAGTAATCGGCGTGGCCAAAGACGCTCAGGTCGCGCATCTCGGTAAACTCGACACAAACTATCTCTATTTCCCAGCCGGGACAGAAGACGACTCGCGAAGCTACGTCTTGGTTCGCTACGCAACCGGTTTTACGAGTCTAGCAAAAAGCATTCGCGATGCGGGGCGATCGATCGACCCTGGGGTGACGGTCGATGTGACCCGGCTCGAAGACTACCTCGAAGTCTGGCGCGCACCGTCGCGAATCGTGGCCGCGCTGTCAGGAGCGTTGGGCGCATTGGCCCTGCTGCTCTGCTCGATTGGAGTGTATGGGATGGTGTCTTATAGCGTAAGCCGATCCGTACGTGACATCGGCATTCGTATGGCTCTGGGCGCTGACGGTGCTAAGGTCATGCGCCATGTGCTTTGGCAGGCCATGCGCCCGGTTCTAATTGGTGCGACCATTGGCGTGGCTCTGTGTGCCGCCGTGTCAGGGGTGCTCTCCAGCATGATGTTTGGGCTCGGCACGCACGACCCCGTCGCATTTATTTGCATGCCACTTTTTCTGTTTGCCGTGGCCTTCGTTGCGACTTTCATTCCGGGCCGGCGGGCCATGCGGGTGGATCCGATGATCGCGCTGAGATGTGAATAAAGAGCGGGTTTCAAGTGGGTCTCTATACCCGCATCTCCATATCTTGCCGCCTGAGCTTCAATACGCCGCCAATGCACTCCCCCAGGTTCCCCGAATCTGACGCCATGAAGGATTTCGGCGATGATCTCCGCAGTTTGAGAAATCGTCATTCCAGACCGGCTGAAGAACAGATTACCGTCGGCAAACGCGACGTTGCCGTCTCGCACCGCCCGAAGCTCTCGCCACCAGGGTTATTGTTCCAAAACGGTTAGTTCGCGCAGGCTTCGTTCAAAGTTGAAACCGCATGGCGCGACAATCAGGTGCTCCGGATCAGCCTTGCGAAGCTGCTCGCCAGGAATGGCGGCAGGATACTCTCCTTTTCGTCCGATCCGGAGCTTGCCGTTCGCGATCTCCACCAGTTCCGGACCGCAGTTTCCCATTGCAAACACCGGTTCCGTCCACTCCAGCATAACCACAGTCGGCGGGGAAAATCGCGCAGCCTTCTCCCTCACTGCGTCCAGGCGATGTTGCTGGCGTTGCACCACGATCTCGCCTTGCTCCACCAAATTCAACGCTTGCGCAATCTGTCGAATGCTTTGAAAGATATCCTCCAGGGACGAGGCGGACAACGAAATATGCTCCGCAGGGAGTGCGCAGGCACCACTTCGCTCGACATCGCTGGGAGTCACCGCGCAGACTTCGCAGTGCGCTTGAGTGATCAACAGATCGGGACGCAATTCGCGAATCAATTTTCCGTTAACGTGATACAGCGGTTCGCCACAGGCCGAAGTGGACATTGCCTCCGGGTAATGTTCGCAGCGCCTGCCCATCTCGCAATGCTTCACTGATCTGGCGTCCGGTCGGCACTCCTTCAGATTTCAATCATGGTTCCCTGAGCGTGCGACACTGATGGTGCGTCTTCATCGGAGAAGTCGTTGGCATTCGAATCGCTTCCTTCGAATCACATCTGAATCGTGTTGTCCACGGATCCTAAGTCCCCAGCAACATGGGTCGGTTATGCAGACTCTGCTTCAGAACCTCAGATTCAGCCTCCGCATGCTTGCCCGGAACCCGGGCTTGACCATCACCGTTCTGCTCACCCTGGCGCTCGGCATCGGCGCCAACACCGCCATCTTCACGATCGATTACGCGACGCTCCTGGCGCCGCTGCCGTATCCCCAGCCGGACCAGATCGTGATGGTCTGGCCGAAGATCCAAAATTTTCACAACAGGGTCGCTGCTGGAGACTTTCTCGACGCCACCTTGGCCGGGGACAGCGACAATATCGCATATGTTGCATGGGACAATTCGAACCACCTGTATGCCACAGGCAGCGGCAATAAGCTCTATGTCTTCACCGTCACTCCGACCGGCTATTCGCAAGCGCCCGGCTCCCCCTATACGCTCACCGATCCGCAAAACATCGTCGTAAGGTCGATAGCACCGCAGCAATGATTGAGAGCGTTTTATATCTTTCCGCGAGTCAGCGGAGATAGTGCTGCCCCAAACCGACATTACCTGGTGTCTGTGAACAGATAAGAACTGGAAGGCGCGGGCGTAAGTTCGCATACATTGTCACTGCCAAATGCGACATTGACAGACAACCAAAGCTGTACGAAGAGGTGTGCCTCGTTCATGGTTTGTCATCGCGTGCGTTGGTTGCATTTCGTTCGGGAAGCGTCGTCAAGACTATTTCGGACCGCCCTCCGCAGCTTCCAGACGACGGATCAGTTCATACACCTCCGCGTAGGTCACCGGCGGCGCACCCTTTTTCTTCCGATACCAGTGCTCGTTCAGGCGCTCTTTGAGTTCCTTAAGGTCCACCCAGTTGCGCAAAGCTTCCGCTTTTGGCATACTCACCCGCCTATAACTCCAACCGCCAATCGCGTTTTACTTTTTGCCTTCACGTTCGACCTCGGACCTGCGCCGGGGGATGGGCTTCGAGCCCGGCATGGTTCCGCCCAGCGCGGCCAGTGCCGCCTCTCGCGCACCCGAGCGATAGCCCTTGGGAAGCCGGTCGCCATCTTCCGGCTCCTGACCTGTTGGGCGGTCCAGAATGGCGAGCGCGTTGGCGATCATCTCGTCCGTGGCTTTGGGCCGATGCGCCAGCCACTCCTCGTGCTGGAGATGGGCGAGCTTTTCGGCCACGGCGATGTTGATGAACTGGTTCAGCGAAACGCCTTCCTTCTCGGAGAAGTTCTCCGCCACCCGGCGCACGGAGGGCATGAGCCGGAGGGGAAACTTGCTCACGGTGACTTTCTTCTGACGTACAGGCATGGACCCTATCTCCTCTTTGCGTAGCCGATTCGGAATTTGTTCAATAGCTCGGCAGGAGTCAGCACTTCCAAGTGAAAGAGCTCTGCTGCTTCGCGAAAATGTTTCGTGTTGTTGGTCACCAGCGCGTCAGCATTCCCGTTGATGGCCACATCCAAAACCATGTCATCGTTTGCGTCCGACGACAAGGTACGATGCTGAAAAGCAACAAAGACAGGCTCCGCAATGGCTTCCAGCGCATCCAGAATCCCTGCTGTCTCGGCTCGTGATCTGCCCGATGCGTGCAACTGTTCCGCACGCAGCGCCACATCCCGATACTCGCAGGCCAACTTATAGTCCATCAGGGTTGTGAGTTCGCCTCGCAGCGCCAGCCGGACAGCTTCCGCCGCCGCTCCGGTGCTGGAGCGGAGCGCGGTGATGAGCACGGATGTATCGAGAACCGTCTCACGAATATATGGTATCACAGGTGGCATCACTGATTTGGGCGCGGCTTGTAATCCAACTTTGCTCCCGACTGCGCTGAAACTGCTCACCGGACACGGGCGCTCACGGACACTTCCCTGCGCCGTGCGGGATGTGGGCAACATGGATGGTGTCGCAGTCGAGAGCGTAAACCAGAATGTACGGCAGGGCGCGAGAACCAATTCCCGCGTGCCTTCCACTTTGCCAACTCATCCGAGCACAACGAAATTCGGCAAATTTGCAGGCGAATCGTATATCGTGCGCATGATGCGGGGAGCATGGAACGGGCGGTTCGCTTTCACGCCATTCATCCTTCAGAAGAGCCGTATGCGTAGACGCTCACGTACGGATCTGTGAGGGGCGCGATCAGCGATGATCGTCCCTACCGCGACCATGTGGTTGTTGAGCTCTGCCGTGACAGCGAAATCAGAAGGTCGTAACTCACAGAGAACAAGTGTCGGTCAACAGCCTCTGCCGATTCCTCATGACGGAAGCTCACCAAGTCAACTGCCTCACACGTAAGTCACTGCTTTGAGGCCGAACCTATTTATGAAACAAGCTCTAAGCAAAATTGGGCGCGCACCATATCACCTTTCGGGTTTCGCGGGGTCAAAGGCGTAGACGGATTCGAGAACTTAACTGATTCACTTGCTAGCAAAAAGAGATTTTCCCACATGACTACAGCAACAATCATTGGCTCGGGAACTAATGGACTCTCGCTGCTATTGTTCTCGCCGCCGCAGGGATCGAGATAAAGGTCTTGGAGTTGAACAGCCGCATCGGCGGAGCATGCTCGACAGCCGAGACTACGCTGCCTGGATTTCGTCAAGACTTGGGATAATCCGCCTACCCGATGGATTTGCGAGTCCTTTCTTTCGGTCGTTGCCTGTTTCGATCCCTTGGATAATCCCTCCCGCTCAATGCGCACATCCTCTTGACGATGGAACAGCCGTACTGCTCGAACACTCGATTGAGGAAACCGTCGAAACGCTCGATTCATGTGATCGTCGGACATACCGTTCTCTGCTAAAACCCCTAACCGGATAATTCGATCAGAAGTGGCCTTCATTTAGTGGAAGCTTAGACATCAGTAAAAGAAGGCGGTCTGTCCAGTGGGGGACACTCGACGACTTCAACGGGGTATAAGTTCTTTCTATATTGCTTTTCCAGTCGGAGTCTACGTGGTGATGGTTTCCCCCGCCCTTTTGTTCCGTTTCCCAGGGCATGTTGAACTGGACACATTGTTGAGTCTTGGGTTTGCAGGGAACCGATAGCCGCGAGTAGCCAATTTCTGATTCGCTCAATGGTTCAATCACCCCAAACCCGACGATACCCAGCACAGCCATGATGACGATCCGAATCCCGACCCGCTCTGAAATTCCCACAAAAGGCTCGGATTGGCTTGCTGACTGGTTGACTCCATTCGAACCAATCCAACTCTTGAGCGGCCGTCACGTGCAGACGCTGGTGGGAAACTTCTGGCTACGTCCAGCGTTGGCGATCCCTGTTGAAGTGGAAGCCGTAGAGGTTGATGCGCCGGATGGAAGCCGCGTCCTTTGCTACGGACATTGGCAACCAGAAGCCGTACGCTCAACACGGCTCACGATACTGTTGGTGCATGGCCTCGAAAGTTCCTCTGACTCGCCGGCCATCCTTGGATTGACTGCCAAAGCGTGGAACGCCGGTTGCAACGTGGTGCGGATGAATATGCGCAATTGCGGCGGAACGGACGCCTGGACGCCGACGCTCTGCCATGCCGGTCTGTCGGCGGATGTGGGTGCCGTGTTGGGGCATTTTGTACAGAAGTTCGGGCTGGAGCGGGTAGCCATGGCTGGGTACTCGATGGGTGGGAATCTGGTGCTGAAACTGGCCGGTGAGCTAGCGAATCAGTCACCGGCCTGGCTCCGTGCAGCCGCGGCCGTCAGCCCCCCTGCCGATCTTGCACCCAGCGTCGCCGCTGCTCATGAGCCTACGAATCGCCTGTACGAATGGTACTTTCTGAGCAATCTCATTCGGAGATTCCGACGAAAGGCGAGCCTCTTCCCTGATACCTATTCAACTCAGGGCATCAACTCAATTCGATCGATTCGAGATTTCGATGAGTACACAGCTCCATACAGCGGATTTGAGGGGGCTGATGACTATTATTTCCGCGCTTCCAGCGGCAAAGTTGTCTCTCGTATCGGAATTCCAACTCTGGTACTACATGCCCTAGATGACCCATTCATTCGCATGACGGCGGAAACCCGTGAAACTCTTCTTCTGAATTCGTCGATCGAATATGTGGAGAGCCCTTGCGGTGGACACTGCGGCTTTCTGGCTGCATCGCCCGGCGAGCCGGATACCTACGAGTACCGCGATCTTCATTGGGCCGAGTCAACCTTAATTCGCTTTCTGATGGTTACCGCGGGACATACCGAAGGAGGTTGAATGGAGAGTCAGATTGGTTTGGGCGCCGGGCACATATGCGATGATCGGTCGAAGTAACTCGATGTGCGATACGACCTGAAGTAGACGATTCTGCGTCTGCTTTTTAAATGGACAGTGTCGTGCCACGTTATTGGAATCGATCGCCTCTCGTGCACCTAAGGATTGGCAGAGTGCCCATTCCGGTGATGTGGGCACTGGATTCCAGTGATGTGGGCAGGGCGTCGGAGCGAAGCGACGCTGGTTGGTTTTTACAGTAGTGGGGCTGCCCACATGAGGTCAAGACGAGTGTGAGTAGATATCGATTAGCATCATCTCGTTTCATGCCTTGTCGTCATTTCGTTTCCTTGTTGTTCTGAGACACGTTGGTGGGATTCCGTTTCATGTGGGCAGTGATTCCGTTTCATGTGGGCAGTCATTCCGCTGATGTGGGCAGGTGCTCCGGCACCGTGGGGCAGCCGACGACTGCCCCACAGGTTGCGGCATCATGGCGTAGCAGTTTGCGCCAGTAACCACTGTTTCTCCATGCGTGTGACCTTCGCGCGAAGCGGTTCCCAGTAGCTTTCCGGTATCGGTGACGCACGCACTTCGTCGACGACGTCGGCGAAGTATTGCAGGCTGGTGATCGGCGACCGGCTCCCGGCGTTGAGCATGGAAACATATTTGCGGGCACATCCGAGGAGGATGGCTCGTGAGATCTGCTCGAGGGAAACGCCTCGTCGATGAAGGACGGTCGCGATCTTTTCGTCGGCCGCCGAGAAGCCGGCCTGGACACAGGCTGGGGCCAGGAACATATCGCGGACTTTCTGGACGAACTCGACCTCCGGTTCAGGTACGCAGCCGGGTGTCTGTTGCTTTTCGTACGGCCAGAAGCGGTCGCGGATTTCAAGCACCAGTTGCGAGCCGCTGTTTCGGATCACGCGGCAGACGGCACACGCCTCCAGTTCATCCAGGCTCATGGCGACGGCGGTTGGCGCTCTCGTCATCACTCGTGCCAGATCATCGACCGTGGCACTGAGGCGCCCGGTGTGGCGATTGGCGTTCAGACAGAGATGAACATAGAGCTTGAAGGCGCCATCGGAGAGCAAGGTGAGCGCCTGAGCGAACTCGCGGCCGGCGGCGAACCAGCCGGTGGGCTGTTTGAGCTGCAAGCGAGGCGTGCTCATGAGCGGCCTCCGTTGGCTTCCGCCTCTCCAGGCTTGTTCTTCCTGCGCGTCGACTCGCCGCTCATCTCGATGCGATAGGCGTTGTGCTCCAGCCGGTCGAGGATGCTGTCGGCGATGGTCGGATCTCCGATTTGCGCGTGCCAGCTGGCAACGGGCAACTGACTGGTCAGGACCGTGGAGCGGCGGCCGTAGCGATCGTCGGCGATCTCCAGGAAGACGCGCCGTTCACTGTCGTTTAGCGGCGCCATGGCGAAGTCATCCACCAGCAGAACGTCGGTGCGGGCGATTGCGTCCAGCGACCTGCCCAGGCTGCCGTCGGCCCTGGCGCCGGCCAGATCGCGGAACAGTTTGGCCGCCGGCCGGTACAGCACGCTGTAGCCGTCGCGGCAGGCTTTCTGCACTAGGGCTTCGGCCAACCACGTTTTACCGATTCCGGTCGGTCCGGTCAGCAGGATTCCGCGGTGCTCGACCACCCATTGCGAGGTGGTCAGACTGCGCACCGTGGCCGCATCCATCTGCCGCGGGTAGCGGTAGTTGATGTCCTCGACGCAGGGTTCTCGATCGAGTTTGGACTTCTTCAGGCGGCGTGCCAGGGCCTGGTTCTCCCGCCACGTCCAGTGGCAGTCCACCAGCAGGCCGAAGCGCTCTTCGAAGCTCAGGCCGCGGATCTCGGGTTCTTCGAGTTGCCTTTCGTAGGCTGCGGCCATGCCCGTCAGCTTCAAGGCGTGCAGCTTTTCCAGCGTGGCTTGATTCAGCATTGGCCCACCTCCCGACGTGTCTCTTCGGCAGCGTAGTAAGCGGGGCCGCGCAGATTCTCATGCTCCACCGGAAACGGGATCGGCACCAACTCCGGCAGCGGCTGGCGATCCAGGCCGCTCTTCAATATCGATTTCACGCTTTGGAAGCGATAGGGCTCTATACCAGGCGAGGTGGATCACGGCGTTTACGGAGCGGTAGACACGCGTACGGGAAAGATTGCCTGGAAGATTCCCATAACTACCACTACTCCCGACTCGGGCATGGGAGTAGCCGGCGACCTGGTCTTCTTCGGCGAAAGCAACGGACTCTTCCATGCTGCCGATGCCAGGACGGGTGCGATCCTGTGGACCTTCGATGCATCCAAGGTGCCCAATGCAGGCGGGGCAACCGCTTCTCCAGCCTTCTATGTCGTCAACGGAAAAGAGTATGTGGTGTACGGCTTTGGCGGCGAGCCGGGCAACAGTCCCGTGCTGGGGGATGCGGTGATTGCTTTCGCACTTCCGGATCATGACGATTAGCAATTCGAAGCCGGACCACAAAATCCAGTGACTTTGCTGGGGCCGTCTCGGATGCAGCCGCGATTCGTTCTAATGAACGGGTCGCGGCTGTCCCGGGAGACGGAGTACTCTGGGGTGCTTGCCTGCTTCTGAGCCTGGGAAGAGCCGCCAAATGAGTTATTCGCCGCACCGCCTCAAGACTCAATTGGGAGATCCGTGGCATGCAGAATAGAAGGTTGTCACGCGCCCACGGGAGGAGACGGCGTGTCGGGGATTGTTGGCTCGAATCTCCATGCGTGAGAACCGATCCGATGTTCACAAGCGAGCCCCCGCGACATAGAGATAGCATGGCCGCAATGTTGGCAATCGGGCTGGTTTTAATCTTCTTCATCGCGGCCTCGACCGCCTTGGCGCAGTCGCCGCCAGCTTCGCAGAAGCTTTGGCAGCCGAAGGAAAAGCCGATCAGGATCTAACGGATGGCTACAGCGTGAAGCAGCGGTTTTTCCTGCCGTTCGCACAGGTCTGGTGTCAAAATCAGGGCGCGCGTTCTGCCCGGCGGTGGGCCGTGGCCGACCCAGGTTGTCCGGTGACTTGCCAAAGTGGCGGGCGAACTGTTCGACCGCCCGCAAATGGTACCGGGCTGTCGAATCAGCATAGCTGCGGCGCTGGAGTTCTTCCAGCATGATCCTGCGTAAATGGGTCACAGGAACCTCCTCGTGACCCACACCTTATACCGGCTGAAAGGCTACTCGGAGGCCAATGCCGCAGCGTCCGCGGCGCCTGCGGCTTCGTTCTAGTCGCCTTTCCGGAAAGGTGAAGGAAAAGTGCCCTTTTTGAGTTCCAATCTCCGATAAGTCTGAAATGTCGGCATGGCGACTGGAATCCCGTGCTCGGGGCCCTGGTGGGGCTATAGCGATGCTCCTCGACCCTTCCCCGTTTCCCAATACTTATCCTGTCACCCGCCTCCAAGTCGTTCTTAATGAGTGCTTTGGTTCTAAATTAAACTGTTAAAGTTTCAAGCTGTCTATCATCTGAACCGGCAGCAGTAGGTGGGGCTTAGCGTGGATGCTGGAGTTCACCGCGAGCTCTAGGCATGAGTCATCACCTGACTACACGCCAACAATACCCCCTCACAGCGATGGCATCCCAAACTGCGGAAAGAGGTCCGCGACGCCTTTCAGTGAATCCCTGTCGGGTTCGGGAGCATAGACATTCAGAAAGCCCGAGTCCGCAGAAGAGTTGCCGGCATTCGGAGCATCCGCAGCAGCAAACACAGAAACAGATCCCCAGTCCCCATCGATATCGATCGCAGAGTGAGCATCGTCCAGCGCGCCGCCCTTCAGCCCTGAGAACTTGCCGTCGCTTCCAACGCGAAGCGCATCGAACCCATAACCAGCCCGGTGATTATTCGTCGTCAGTTGGACTCCCCTCGTGAAATACTTCACGATTGTCTGCCACTTCAGAACCGGACTGTCTTCCTGGCTGGTGAGAACCGCAACCAGGCGCGCCACATCCACTGCCGCTCCGGTCAGCCCGCCATCGCCATCCATAATCTCCAGATGATGATTGCCATAGTAATTCGGTACCAGTTTTTCGCCCGGAAAGGCACTGGTGTGTACCGTGAGATCGGGATCCTGATATCTGGCCTCCCCCGGCTCCTGGTCGGCTATCAGGTCCTTGGCCCTGCGAATGCGCGTGATCTGTAGCGGATCAAAGAGATGTTTCTGGTACGCATCGATAGGTCGGCTTGTCCCGCGCAGTTTGTTGACAACCCGCCCCAGCAGGTAGTAGCCGCAGTTGTTGTACACGAAATTCAATCCCGGAGGGCTTACCAGCGGAAGCGTCGCAATGAATGAATCCGTATCCTCCGCGCTCACCGGTAGCGTCACATTTTTACCAGCGCTATTAAAGGCTGTCGTCAGCTGGGAAAGACTCTCAAACGTATCCGTCTGGACACCGCTGCTGTGCTCTATCAGATGTCTGACCTTGATCGCGTTGAACACCGGGTCCACCGGTCCATGTCCGTCCGGAGTCTTCAGGTTGAGGATATCCTGCACCCCGTCATCAAGGTTCATCTTTCCCTCTTCAATCAGCTGCAATGCGGCGAGCGCGGTAATTGTCTTCGAGCAACTGGCAAGACGGAAGCGCGTTGTCGGCTCCGCCTGGGGCCAGCCGTCCTCCGCCATGTTGAATCCGCGAGCGTAGACCAGGCGCTTCTTGTACACAATCACCACAGCTGCCTGTCTTATGATGCTGCCGCTCATCGCGCCGCGCACATTCGCTGCAATCTGCGTCTCGGCTTCCGTGCCGGTCGCGCTCCACACCCGCGGGCGCACCTCGTCATTCTCCACGTAGATCGCCGAAAACGTGGATGTAAGTACGTCTTCTCCTGCGGCCTGCACGGATACCGGAAGAAAGCCTTTTTTCGTCACCCATTCCGCGTAGTCCAGCGGGAACCCGAGTCCGGGTATAGCGTTCGTCACGTGAAACTTCCCCACATCGCTGGCTTCATAGATCGAACAGAACTCGAGATTCTTGTTCAACGTCAGAAACACTGGCCGGCACCAGTTCGATTCCTGCGCCACCCTCCGTTGACCAAGCTCGTCCGCCGAATCGAGAACTCCGTCATTGTTCCACAGCACCGCGTCAGCGCCGGTATTGTCCTCCCACACACCGGCAAACCTCTGACTACCTTCCTCTCCGTAACTGGCAACGCACACCGGACGCAAACCCTTCGTCCGCGCATCCGCATTCCTCCCCTGAATCGTCGTGAGACCAGTCACTGTCTTCGTGCTCATCACCAGCCCCAGAACGGTCACCGCAACCGGTTTCCTCTTCTCAAATACACCGGCAAACAGCGCCCCATTTGCCGGCCCGTGAGCAGCAATCAGCATCGGGCTCCAGCCATCCTTTGCCTGCGCATCGACAATGCCCTGAAACTGCGGCTGCGACAGTGCCCAGAACGCTCTCTGCTCAGGGTTATTCTCGCGCTTGATCATCACCGCGGCATACAGCGGCGCGGCTACATGGCCATACTGGGTAAACGTCAGGACGGCGTATCCCTTCTGCGTCGCCGTCTCATAATTCGCAAGATGCTCCTGCAGATTCGACCCTTCCCATTGCTTGAGGTCGTACATCACGATTCCTCCCGGAAGAAGTGCTATCTCAACCACCACGCCTCAGAACAGACGCACAGTCTACTCCGGTATCTCAAAGCCGTCCAACCGCGTAGCATGGCGCCTTTATTCGAGGCGAAAAATGAGCGACAGTCCGTCAAGTCTCATTTGGCCGCCAATGCACTCGCGGAGGCAGATCGGTAATGTGAGGTGGCCATGTCACCAGTTTTCCTGAAATAACGGCAAGACAATTTGCCTCAAGACTGGACGTTTTAAGTAAGCCGCTGTGCGGCGGACGCTGCGGCGCGGGCCCCCAACGCCACTGTATAATTCATCGTATTCTCGGGACCGAAGGGCAGGACCGCTCCTAAACAGGCCCCGAATTCGACACCCCAGAGTTGTGCTTGCACTTTTCGTTCCGGGGTTTGCGGCGGGCCGCTTTCGTTTGGCCCTGGCCAACACCTCAGAGAAAATAAATTGACCGCTCGTGACCTGCGTGTGCCTCGCGGGGACGGCCGCCATGCGTGGCGTAAGCACGCTAACTATCTCCTCGGCCGGAGGAGAACACTACCATGACCATAAAACGGTCAGCAAAACCTGCTGCGCAATCGCAGAGTGCTCTTTGGTTGCGCGAAGTCAGCAGGCGATCGAAGATAGACCTGCTCGTGTGGACCATGTTGGTCTGCTTTACGATCGTTCTGTCTTCCACCACCGCCTTTGCGCGCACGTTCAACGTGCTGCTCATCCATGGAAGACTCCATAACACGCATGAAAGGTATGGTCATTTCCGCACCGACCAGGCGGGCGCCTGGGGTCTCAGGCCCACCACCGGTGGAACAGTGTGGTACGTGCAGTGGGACGCCTGGAACCACCATTTCGATGACAGCTCGTGGCCGGGAGGAGAAGCGGTAATCCGCAACGCGATCAACGGCCTCTGCGACAACAACCATGGTCAGGCGTGCTGGATCATTTGTCACAGCGCCGGCTGTGCAGCCTTTGAGGATTACCTCGCCAAGTCCAACTACGCGCACAACTCCATCCTTATCGAACACGTCATCGCGGCGGATAGCGCTGCGGGAGGGTCGGAGTTAGCCGACAACGGTCTCCTTCAATGGCTGGGCGGACTGAGCGGGCAGCGCGCCAATCTCGATGCCTCGCTGAAGACCAGCTACGCTCGCGGCGCATACAACCACAACAATATGCAGGGTGTTGTTGTGCGAGGAGTGGGGGGCGCGACCTCCAGTTATCCCTTGGTCGACCTCATTGCCTGTCATTTCTTTCCCCGCCAATCGGGTAGCAACCTGAACCCGAATTGCACCCAATGCCTCTCCTTCCCCCTGACGGTGAATAGCGAGTGCGACGACGGCGCGGTCGCCCTGCACAGCACCTGTGGCCACAATCGCAAGGCATCTTTCCAGGATTGCAACAGCCGGCTTGCTCCGCACCACGATGCGGCGGGGACATTCGCGTATCACGGGTGGTGGATCAACGACCATGTTTGCAACGGGGACTTCGCTCAGAACTGTAACTGGAATGGTCCCTATTCGGACTATGGAAAGGCGCGACGGAACGCGCGCTTCCACACCTACAGAAATGACCATACCGACGGCAAGAGTGTCGCTGTATTCGAATACTCGTTTGCCCCGGCCGCGCTCTGTCCATGAGAGCAATTGGGGTTTCTCCATCTGTCCGGCCTTGATCGTCAACTGCTCGCCCCACCAACCTCCCTGGAGGAATGGACCATGATTGGGATGCACTGGAATTCATTGCGAAGCGCACTCGCCGTCCTGGCACTTGGCTGCACACTTACCGGACTTGTCCGGGCCCAAGTGCTCGCCCCAGAACCATTACCCCTCGACGATGCCTCGGGAAAAGGCGGCGCCGCGGCCTATGAGGAGTTTGCAAAATACCCGCCCGAATCCAGACCCCTCGACACGTCGAACTGGGACCTGCTTCACCCCTGGCTGACCGACAACATCCCCACCGCCCTCGTTCCCGTTGAAGTCTTCCGCCAAATGGAAACGCTCCAGAAGGCAGGCTTGTCGGAGCAGGAGATTTCACAGAGGGTCACCATGCCGCCGGCGCTGCCTCAATACCAGTTTGACGTCAATAAGACCATCCTCGCGGGCACGCAAGATGAGCTCCAGGCAAAGCTGACTGTATTGGCGCCTTCCGGCTCGACTGAGCCGATTCGCTTTCAGATCACCCGCGTCGAACTCGTGGGTGACGACTATTTCGGCTCGCCATCGTTGGGCGCAGTGCCCTTTACCTGCGAGTTTGCCAGCTCCAGTTGTACCTTCCGCTGGCGAGCTCCATCCGAGGAGAAGAAGTACTGGGGCTCGCTGGAACTCCAGGTTACGTTGAGCGTTGAAGGCATGGCTGGCGAATTACAGGCCCTCCAGGCCTTTTATTCGTCTCCCATGGTGGCCGGTCGTTTCACAGGTAATTTCACCGAGCGCCTCGACAACGGCGCGCTGGTCATCGATGCCGGGGTTGAAGCCCAGCGGCGAATGCTCTGCTTCGTCAGCGCAAATCTTTATTCCGCCGACAATGAGGCTCCGCTTCAATCTGTGCAGCGCCGTCTGATCGTGGACCCGTCCATGAAATCCATCCCCTTGACCTTCTTCGGAAAGATATTCCGCGACTACGGAGCGCAAGGGGCATTCCGGCTCCAGGACTTGAAGGCCCAGTGTGAAAACCTCCACTACCCGCCCGAATGGTTCATGGACAGCCAGGCCCACCAGGCCCAGCTGGAAGCTTTTCAGAAGAACCACAAAGCACCCCTGGAACCACAGCGAATCTATTTCGAGTACAGCACGCACTCCTATGCGACCCGCCGGTATGCGAACACCGAATTTTCCGATGCGGAATGGCAATCCGCGGACAAGACCGGCAAGCTGGAAGCGCTCCGCAAGCTTGCATCAGAACTGAATGATCCGGCGCTGGAAGCACGCAAACACCCGCAGTAACCAAAACATGATGACAAGCAGAACGACGCTGCGCTGATGAGCGCTCTTTCAGATAGATCCTAATCCGCGCGGTCTTCATTCTTGATGCGGATGGAACGCTCCCGGTCGCCGGCGGTTCAAGCGACTCCCAATGGGGAGATGTGGAAACTGCCATGGATGTCCGTCTGAGCGCCTACGCAGCACGAGACTTCGATTTCGCAAGCCGATTGTACCTGTCCGCAAACCGGAAGTTGGCCGGTCTTCTTCTCGATTGGCGCATTGTCGCCGAGCGCACTCATCGAGCGAGCAGTCAGTAATGATATGTCTTTGATTGCATGACAGCGTCGGCTTCCTCAGCCTGAGTACACTGGTCGCTGCTAAACGACCATGAAGCTCGGAGAAGGAGCCGAGCATGATGATTATAGGCTGTGACTTTCATCCTGCTTTCCAGCAGATCGCGTATGTGGAGCCGGAAACGGGTGAATACGGGGAACGCCGTTTGGGCCATCGGGGAGAGGCGTTAGCGTTTTACCGCTCCTTGGCAGGCAGAGCGGTGCGCATCGGAGTGGAAGCAACGGGGAACGATCGTTGGTTCCGCATATTGATTGGCGAACATGGTTATGAACTTCTTGTGGGGGGGACGCCAGCGCGATTCATGCTTCGGCTCCGCGCGAGCAGCGGACGGACAAGCGAGACGCCCGGCACATTCTTCGATTGCTGGTAGAGAACCGGTTTCCCGCCGTGTGGCAGCCGTCGGTGGCCAACGAGGAACAGCGGCAGTTGCTTTTACATCGCTGCAGACTGGTACGGATGCGTGCGCGGATCAAGAACCAGTTGGATGCGATCGCCAAGAACGAGGGGTTGACCGGTTCTCGGACCTGGTCGGCGAAGCGCCGGCAGATGATCGAGAACTTGCCGCTGGCGGGCTGGTATGCCAAGCGGCGAACGGATCTTCTGGGACTGCTGGATGCGCTGGAAACGCGGATCGAGCCATTGGACGCAGCGGTGCTGGCGGCGGCCGAGCAAAATGCCGAAGCGCAACTGTTGATGACACATCCCGGCGTGGGTCCGGTAGTGTCGATGGCATACGTGCTGCCCTATCCGTTGACGGAGCCATCCGCACGAATTGTCGGATGTCATGAAGCTTGACACCGTCCTACGGCAGTACCGCTGCTACCGATAAGAATCCGCAACCATCCACGCGCCTGCCAACAGCGCCGTGTTAAGGATGGTCTCACTCCACTGGAACGGGTCTTTGGAGCCTGAAGCCACGATAGGTATCCACACCACGAACAGGAACAGTGCGATTTGAAAGGCTGAGAGCGCGACAGCCAGTCGTGCACGGAATCCAATGAGGGTCGCGATCCCCGCTGCAATGAAGGCACCGCCTGTGAAATACGCCCAGAATAGGTGGCCCGGCAGCCAATGGGGGACGAGCGATACCGTGTCTTTTACGTCAACGAAGTGGGCTACGCCGAAAAAGATCAAGCAGAGGCCGTAGAGCACGCGAGCGATGCGTAGGCCGTCGTTGCTGCTGACAAAGCTGAAGTGTTTACGGTCCCAGTCAGCAGCAAACCAGACATAGAGCACCCATGTGGCGGCCAGCATGACCGTGAGTGGAAACACCGACCAGCAAGCTTCGAAAACGGGTTCAAGAAGGAAGTTTGGCAACCGGAATACCAGCAACCAAAAGAAAAGAGCGGCGAGCAGCAAGCGCGCGGCAATGGCCGCCATGCGCGGAACAAGCAGACCAATGCCGGCTGTGAGGGAGATGAGGGCGCCAAAGTAAATGAATAGTTCGCGTGCGGGGACACCGGTGCGCATAGGATTCCACAACGGAACTAAATCGCGATGGAACAGGCCCACGGCTCCGAGACCGATCATGGTGATCGCGAACATAGCATGACCTATACTTGCGATGCGCATCGGCATGGTGCTCCAAGTGATGCTTCAGTTTATCGGCAGTCCAACGAACACGTCGAGCTGTCTTAGGTCGGAGCGCCGTGGGTCGACATCGACGGCGCAGTACAGGACAATCCCGGTAGAGAATCCGGCTTGTGCATCGCGATCGGGACGAACGGTCGGCGATTCGAAGTAGTGGCGGCTTAGGTCCCGTAAGCCGCCATACCTCACTTATGGTCGCTGAAGAGAAGGGCGCTGTTCGGGATTAATGTATGCATTTATTCCATAACTTACCCTAAATTTGCAACTTAAAGGCTGCCCGGCTTCACATTGATTCGGCACTCGGAAATGCCGAATTTCTGACCTCAGATCAGTGGCAAGATGGGCAAGAAGTCTCGCTGCTCCCCCCGGAAAAGCAAAAAATCCAAAGTCACTGCAGCGTTCAGCGACTTCGATCCCGAAGCAACGACGTAACCAGGGACGGGCCCATAACGCGCGGTCATCGAATCATGCCTTAACTGACACATGCCGTATTGCCGACTGACTCACGAGCGCATCCTGATCTGGTGCAGAAAGTCCGGATCATCGGGCCAAAATCGGAATAGAATTCCAACCCATCGAGATCGAGTGTGGCGAGAGTTCGATCCATTCGAACAGGGTCATCGTGTGATGGACGCATCGTTGATCCATATCAGCATTTTGGGAATCCGGCGAGCTTCGGCTTCACGACGGGATGACCTTAAGTGGATTGCGCCAGATCATCGGATATTGTTCGAGGTCCAGCACCGCGCCGTTCACGAGTGCGGATAAGTCGGAGAGGAAGTACACCGCGGCCCATGCGATATCGTCGGCCTAGAAGAGGCGGCCTCCGGGTGCATACGCCGCGGGCAACCGGTCGGCCAATCCCTCGGGCAATCTTTCTGTTGCTTTTAATTCGCATTGGGCGTGAGCCTCGAGCCGGGGTCGATCTGGTTGACCCGCATGCCCTCGGCCCCGTGCGCATCCGTGAGGTTGCGCGTAAGATTCATCAGCGCGCCTTTGCATGCCGAGTGGATGCATTAACTCACCTCCGCAGTAGGCTTTCACAGAGCCGATGTTCAGGGCGCGCCAGCCACCCCGCGTGTGAAAGTGCGGAATGGCCGCGCGGAACTCTCCCGACAGTTGAACCTGAACGTGGCGGTACTGATACATAGAAATCTTCGGGGTGCGCTGGGCGCGGCGAATCATCTTGGCACCTGCGTCATTGAAGCGAATACTGGTGACTTGGGGATTCGGGAAGCGTCGTCACTAAGCCTGATCGATCATTTTTGCCGGCTGGCTTAAGTCTTGACAGCCACGCCCATCGACAATCAGAATCGACAGTCTGCCAAAATGGAAAGGTCGGACTATGCCTGGCTCCAAGGGATTGTCACGCCGGCGATTTCTGTCGGGGGTCGCCTCCACCGCCGCTACTTCCTGCTTACCGCTCACCGGTGCGGCAATCCTTACGGCCGATGCTACTGCTGCACTTGGAGGACAGAACACTAACGTTCGCGAATCCCGCGAGTCCGTCACCCCCGCTCCAGTGATCGTTGCGAATTCTGGATATCGACTACTTATCGATTCGGTTCGGGGATCGATCGCATCGTTTCAGTCCACGTATGGCGTCAACCGCGAATTGCTGATTCGCGACCACGTCCGTTTGCCCCTTTTCAATGTCGAGTTCATGAATGATCGATCGGAATTCAAACTGGTGGCTTCCTCTGAAGCGAAGAAGATCACGGTGCGAAAAGATGATCATGACAAAGACCAGACAGTCACGATCGAATACAAAGAGATTGGCGATCTGAATGTCGATGCGATCGTTACCATCCGATGCCCCGCCAACGAATCGCTCACCTACTGGAATCTCGAGTTGAACAACGGTACGAAATCCTGGATCGGTCACGTCCAGTTCCCGGTGATCGAGGTCCCGTTCGATAACGTCATGGAGGGCGATCTCAGCCACATCCTCTCATCTTCGTTGGATGGGTCGCTGGCGGGTCCGGTTGAGCCGGCGGTTTATCAACGACCCATATGGACTCGTCATACCCCGCTCGAGCGCCAGTGGGGCGGAACTGGAAACATCACGCCGGAGTTGTGGCTGGAGGATATCTGGGCAGGCAGGCAGCGGAATACGCCTGACATCTGGCGCTACCCGAACTATCCCGGTCAATGGGCTTCGACCCAGTTGATGGCCTACTACAACTCTGCGGGTGGGCTGTATCTGGCCCGCGATGACGCGACGGGGTTGCCAAAGTTTATCGATCGTGTGATGGAAGATGACGGAGTCACACTGGGGCTTGCGCATTACCCAGGCACACGCGGGCCTGGCGCAACGAAGCTGCCCTACAACGTTGTGCTCGGCACGTTCCACGGCGACTGGTATGCGGCCGCCGAGATCTACCGCGACTGGGCACACAAGCAACCGTTCTGCGGACGCAAACTGGCTGATCGAAAGGACTGCCCCAGGTGGATTACTGATTCGGCTGTGGGTTTTGCGTTCCCGATGCGCGGCCAGGCCGACTGGGACGGCCCTTCAAAAGAGAACCCCGAATACACTCCCGCGACAAATGCATTGCCGTACCTCGAGAAGCTCGCGCACGAGCTTGAGAGCCCTCTCATGCCGTTTGTCTACAACTGGGAGCGTCCCGGCCCCTGGGTTCAGCCCGATGCCTTTCCGCCGCTCGGCGGAGAAGCGGCCATGCGCGAGTTCATGACCCAAACAAAAGAGAAAGGCTGGTCGCCATTCCTCTATGGAGACAGCCTTTGCTGGGTCACGTGGCAGGGAAACACCGGGTATGACGGAATGCCGTATTTCCGTTCCCACGGCGGGGACACCGCGGTGGCTCGCAGGCCGGATGGGACCTTTGTCGAAGATGTTTGGCCATGGAGAAAGAATTATTGGGTGTGCGTTGGAACCGAGAAGGGGCGGCAGATGATTCTGGACATGACCCGAAACATGGCCGAACTCGGACCCAGCGTGGTGCAACAGTTGGATCAGGGCCCCGGCCCCGTTGCCTGTTACGCCACCGATCATGGCCATCCGCCAGTACCCGGCCCATGGATGACGGAAGGCTTCAGAAAACTCCTCAAGGCCGACGCCGAAATTGCGCGTTCAGTGAACCCTGGGGTGGCGATGGCATGCGAGGGAGCTCCCCCCGAAATCTATCTGCAGGATTTTCAGATTTGGGACGGCCGCATGAGGACGACTCCTCTCTATTCGTTTCTCTACCACGAGTATCTGAACGGCCACGAAGGCTTCTTCGGGAATCGCGTCAATGACGAAGCTTTGCGTCTTTCCGTGGGAAGAGCCATCGTCAGTGGATACATGCTCAATTTCACTCTGCGCGATAAGGGACTGATTGAATATGACTGGGATCAGGCATGGGCGCGTGCCATTCCAGACCAGGCGGCAATTCTCGATTGGGCAAAGAGAACGAACCACTTTCGAGCCGGAATCGCTCGCGATTTTCTGGTTTACGGGCGCATGTTGCGACCTTGGACCGTGGGTAATGTGACGCTGCGTGATTTCGGATGGGGCAAGGAACCCCTGGTGCAGTCAGCAACCTGGCAAGCGGCCGATGGCCGCATCGGCGTGGTGCTCGCGAACTGTGCTGACTTGGGCGAGTCTCCTCGGGTGGAGTTGAGAGGCCAGGGTAACAAGACGCTGACTCTAAATATCGACGGCCAGCAAGTCGAGCGGACCGTACAACTCCCCAGTGTGATCGATGTCGACATGCAGCCCCGATCTCTTACTTTGATCGAGGTGAAATGAGTACCTGCGCGAAACTCCCGGATGACCTAGCTATAGCTAAGATTCCGTCCCGCTCAGGAACATACGAAACGTATCCATCCCTCTTCTTTAGAGGTCTGCGAATCCTGCAGCTTTAGAGGTTTGCGATCTGCAGCGCTTTGAGAGCCAAGCCCGCAAAGCCGTCACGTGTGATGGCCAAATTTGCGATGACTGCGATAAAAATCCCAATTGGTCTTCTGGAAGAGATTTGCATTGTCGATTCTCAAACCGTAAGGGCGCGTGAGTCGCCATTTGGAACAAAGCCTAAGCCCCACTCGCATAGCGATGGATACCGCGTGGTACATTTTCCGGAGTAGGTACAAGGGGAGAAGTTGGACGCTCGCTCAGACTGTTTGCGTTCGGTTTGATTCTTTTGAGATGGTCACCGGTCACCGAGAGTTTTGCGGGGACTCGGCGGCAATTGTGAAGGAGGCAACCCTGCTTCAGACTCTGCCCTCGGCGAGCAAGCTGATTCCAGGTGAGAGGTGGCGGCGGCGACGCTTAAGCCATCTTGCAGAAATCGGCACGAAGATCGTGTGCGATTTGCCTCTGTTCCATGGAGTCCACAACTATCCAGACAAAGCTTGACAATCAAACGCCCGGAGCTACGTTGCTTCGACGGCGGGATTAGTCCTGTGAAGCGTGCAACTGGCCACCTTGGCCAGACAGGATGTAAAGGAACGCGAGCCGAGCGATGATATTCCCAGCCGGTCGGATGACAGCTACAGCCCGCGCCGACATTGGTGCCCGGTTCGAAGCCCGACCGTAAAGCGTGGGTCTGGGGTTGCGTACAGACGTGTGATGACGTTCGCCGGTTTTCGGCGACGATCTCGATTGGGAGTTTGATCTGTGTCCGCGCCCCGGGCGTCCGACCGGCATGATCGGAGGAGCAAATGCCCAAGAAGAGCAAGAGAAGATGTGACACACTGCCAGTCCTTCATCCAGATGCTGCTGGCATTGATGTTGGCGCCAGCGAACTGTACGTTGTTGTCAGCGCTGATCGAGACCCGCAGCCCGTCGTCGTATTCACAACTGTGAAAGCGCGATAATTTGCGCCTTGCTGAGTGGTACGCCCCATTGTCAGACGCCAGCAGCATGCATTTCTCTACTGAATCCTCAGCGCCTGCATTGGATCGGCAGAGGCAGCATGGCGAGCAATTCGACCCCCACAACGCGCTGTCATCCTGACGCGAAGCGGAAGGATCTGCCGTTGCCTTTTGGATTCGCGAAAGCAACATAACTTCCGGCTGACAAAAACAGCCTAGTAGTGCGGCCAGATGAGTGCGTGACCTGTTCGCAACAGTTGTTAAGAAACGCGGCATTTTGCCATCCGCGCGCACTGGCAGCAACAGCCCGCGGATACAATTTCCGCTCATGGGATCAACTCGCGATTACGACCGGCCCCACAGCAGGCTCCATATCATAGATGCATACCTTGACCTTCTACAGGTTGGAGCGTATAGGTAGAAGAGATAGGCATGAAGACTGAAAACAGATTTGATCTCCGGCAGGGCACCCTCGATCTCCTCATCATGAGGGTTGTTGCGCTTGGCCCCATTCACGGCTACGCCATCGCGCAGAGGATTCAGCTAATGTCTCACGAGGCCTTGCAGGTCCAGCAGGGATCGCTTTATCCCGCTCTCCATCGCCTCGAATACAAAAAGCTTCTCGCCTCCAACTGGCAGCCGTCTGAGACAGGCCGTGAAGCCAAGTTCTATGAGCTCACCGCCAAAGGTCGAACGCATCTCAAGGCCGAGACCGAGAACTGGAAACGCCTCACCAACGTGGTCGGGCTGATTCTTAAGGGAACACTGGAGGGCATTTCATGAGCTGGCTGCAGAGATTGTTCGCACGCAGGCGCTTGGAGCGCGATCTGGACAAGGAACTCCAGTTTCACTTCGAATCGCAGGTCGCCGGTAAAATGCGATCCGGCATTTCTGAAATCGAAGCCCTTCGGCTCACGCGTCTAGAGTTCGGTGGCATTGAGCAGATCAAAGAGAATTGCCGGGAGAGGCGAGGCACATTGTGGCTCGAATCGATTCTTCAGGACGTTCGCTACGGTCTGCGACAACTTCGCAAGTCGCCCGGCTTCACTTGTATCGCAATCCTTTCGCTGACCCTGGGCATCGGCGCCAACACTGCCATCTTCACGCTGCTCAATGCGATTCTGCTGCGCCCGTTGCCGGTCGAGAGTCCCAGGGAACTGCTTCTATTCGGGGACGGCAACTCCTCGGGCAGCACCATGTCGGTTCCCGACGGGAGCTGGAAGCTGTTCTCCTATTCCTTCTTTCACGATTTTCGCCAGAAAGATGCCTCGTTTTCTGGGATCGCCGCGGTAGACTGCACCCAGATGGCCACCAAGGCTTCGATTGCCGGCGGAGCCTACCAAACCACCCGCGTCGATCTTGTCTCCGGCAGCTACTTCTCCGTTCTCGGCGTCTCTGCATTCCTGGGCCGGACAATTGGCGAATCCGATGACAGCGCCGACGGCGCAGGTCCGGTGGCAGTAGCGAGCTACTCCTGGTTCCAGCGGCAATTCAGTGGCGACCCATCTGCGTTGGGCAAAACGATCCGCATCCAGGCACACGATTACACGCTGGTTGGCGTGGCCCGGCCGGGCTTCTACGGATACACGGTGGGCCAATCGACCGACCTGTGGATTCCGCTTTCGATGGAGAAGGCGTTTTCTCGACCCGGATGGCAAGGCCTCGGCCAAAAACTCTTTCAGTCGCTCTTTCTCATCGGGAGGCTGAAACCCGGCGTGACCGCGGCCCAGGCCAGCGCCGAAACCAACCTGCTGTTCAAGCAGATTGTGCGCAGCTATCTTGGGGCTCAGCCCCCGAAAAAGCACCTCGATGACCTGGCTCACGCCAGCGTCGAGCTCACTCCCGGAGGCCGCGGAGCCTCGTATCTGCGTACCACGTTCTCGGTGCCGCTCAAGATCCTCATGGGCATTGTCGCGCTGGTGCTTCTGATCGCCTGTGCGAACATTGCGAACATGCTTCTGGCCCGCGGTGTGGCGCGGACGCGCGAGGTGGCGATGCGCATGGCGTTGGGAGCATCGCGCCGGCGGATCGTGTTTCAACTGCTCACGGAGTCGGTATTGCTTTCTCTTCTGGGCGCGGCGGCCGGTATCGCGCTGGCATGGAATGCGAGCGCTGTGCTGCTGAACATGGCCACGCCCGGCCCCAATCCGGTGCCATTGAATCTTACCCCCGACATGGCCGTGCTTGGCTTCACTTTGGGGTTGACGGTGGTGACGGCGCTTCTTTTCGGTACGCTGCCGGCATTCCGGGCAACGGGCCTTGAGTTCACGCCTGCGCTCAAAGATGGGCGCGGCAGCTCAACGACCACGACGCGCGGCGCCCTGGCCCGATCGCTCATCGTCGGGCAAGTTGCGCTTTCCGTTGTCCTGCTGGTTGTGGCCGGGCTCTTCGTGCACAGCCTCATTCACCTGACGGACGTTGACACCGGCTTCGATAAGCACAACGTCCTCGTCTTCTCTCTCGACTCCAGCACGGCCAATCTTCCGCGTGGAACGCCGGACGAGATCCGCTCCGTGCGGCTCCAGGAGCAGATCGAAGGCCGCGTGCAAACGATCCCAGGCGTCCAGTCGGATAGCTTTGCATTCTTCACGTTTAACCAAGGCGCGTGGAGCGACGAAGTCCTCTTCCAGAGCATCCCGCGAACACCCAAGAATGGCGAAAATGTCTTCTTCAACATCACCGGAAACGGATTCTTTTCCACCATGGGCATTCCGCTGATCGCAGGCCGGACATTCAACGCTCAGGACATGCAGAACTCACCAAAGGTGGCAGTGATCAACGAAACGATGGCGCGCCGCTTCTTTGCGAATGGTTCGGCTATCGGACAGCGCTTTGGCATTGGAGAAAATCCCGACCATCCCGGCGAGTTCGAAGTGATCGGTGTCGTCAAGGACGCCAAGTTTACCGCGCTCGACGAAGGCAGTTTGATGGTCGCTTATCTTTCCTGCACCCAGAGCCCCGGCTTCTTCGGCAACTTCGCAGTGCGCTACGCCGCCGGGGCGAACCGGCAGGAGATCGTCTCGCGAACGCGCCGTGCCATCGCGGAGATCAACTCCAACATTCTGGTCAACAGCGTTGGCAGTCTTGAAGAGCAGGTGGACGACTCCATCGCCACGCAATCGCTGATTGCCCGGCTTTCGAGCTTCTTCGGAATCATTGCAGTTTTCCTCGCCTGCATCGGCATCTACGGCTTGCTCTCGTACTCCGTAGCCCGCCGTACGAGCGAGTTTGGTATCCGTCTCGCCCTCGGGGCGCGATCGCATATGCTGCTTTGGATGATCCTGCGGGAATGCGTTCTTCTTTTGGTTGTCGGACTCGCTCTCGGTGTGCCGGTCGCCCTGAGTTCCACACGCATTCTCAAGAGCCTGCTCTACGATTTAAGTCCGCTCGATCCGACGGCTATCTCCATCGCCATCGTCGCCGTTACGGTAATGACCATTGCCGCCGCGTGGCTACCCGCAAGGCGCGCCACAAGAATCAATCCTATGCACGCCTTGCGCGCCGAATAGCTAGAGCAAACTCTGGCATTCGCGGGCTGCCGTATCGAGGGGCATTCCAGATGTTTTGGCCTTGATTCTTGGTATCGCCAGCTCGCATGTCCAGCGATGCAGCAGATTACACTCCCGGTTTGGGTCGCGGTTGGTCGAGTAGCTCCGGTTCGGCGGGCCATTGCAAGCTTCCGGATGAATCGACCGGCTACGCCTCAAGAGGCGTACCCTTGTTGCCAATCAGAATCCGGCGAATCCAGGCTGACACTGATATCGCAAAGGGGGGTATTCTAGGAGCACCTTATAAGGTGCTTTAATCCGAGGTGCATATGCTCGATATCACGAGCGACATTCAATCTCTAACAACATTTCGCCGATCGTCTGGCGACTTTATGAAGCTTCTCAAGAAAACCAAACGCCCGCTGGTCCTTACAGTGAACGGGAAAGCAGCAGCCGTGGTCCAAGACGCGGAAGCTTATCAGCGCCTGCTGGACATCGCCGCCAGAGCGGATGCTGAGGAAGGCATTCGCCAAGGTCTGGATGATGTGGTGCGTGGTCGCACTCGTCCGGCGAGAGAGGCATTTGATGAAATTCGCCGCAAACATGGCATACCGCGTTGAGTTAACCGCTCGTGCGGCCAGCGATCTTGAAGCCCTGTATCTTGAGAAGAATGTGGCCGAATCACCCGATGCTGCGCGCTGGTACAACGGGCTTGAACAAGCGGTGTACACCCTTGAATTTGCGCCCTCACCGATGCCCGAGTGCCCCGGAAGCGCGCAAAGTCAAGCGGCAACTGCGGCATCTCCTTTACGGCGCCAAGCCCCACGTCTACCGCGTAATTTTTCAAGTCGACGAGCGGCGACGTGTCATATGGGTGCTCACGATTCGCCACGGGGCAAGAAAACCACTAAAGTCTCAGGATTTGGACTGATTTTTAAGGTTGAAATCCATGCGCGCCGCATCGCGAGCGGATAACCGCCGACACTTCCGTAGTCAGACTATGGTAGAGTCGGCAACAAACCAACCAGAGCCAACGATTTGATCTTGGAGGCCCGTCTTGATCAAGCTACAAATCGCTCATTTAGGTTCCACCCGTCGTTTTTAGATTGTGGATATCCTATTACGCTGGTGCTGATCTTAACAACGCCATCGTTCCGTAGAGTTCCGCAGCTTCCTCGACACTATCGAGAAGAACGTGCCTGATGAACTGGATGTTCACCTCATCATGGACAATTACGGAACTCACAAAACGAAGCTGATTCACAACTGGCTAGCAAAACGCCCCCGCTTCCATGTCCACTTCACTCCCACCTCTGCCTCATGGCTGAATCTGGTGGAACGCTGGTTCGCTCTGCTCACAGAACGCCAGCTTCGGCGCGGCGTCCACCGCTCGACCCAAGAACTGAAAACGGCCATCAACGACTTCATCCAACATCATAATCGCGAACCAAAACCATTCATCTGGCATAAACCCGCAGACCAGATACTCGACTCTGTCGCCAGGTTTTGTAGCGAATTAACGACTCAGGACACTAGCAGGGTGCGGAAAAACTCGGTCCAAGGCGTCCGTGCAAAGAGTCCTGGCGAATCGCGGTCGAGGTATGGTGTCAGGCCTCAGGCCTGGCGGGAGTTCTGATCAAGATGATGCTCACTATGAGGATCCAGCTTAGGACGAGGCATGGAGCCGTTGCCGTCGTGCCCCACCCGACCGCGCTGTAAAACTGAGCCGCGTCGGGACCGAAGAACATGGCTGGAACAAACGCGAGGTTGACCACGGCGATAATCCAGGCTAACCAGCCAAGCCAGGCTGGCATGAGGCGTCCGCGCAATATTGCGAAACCCGAAGCGGACAGAAACAGGGTCGTCATAAGCCGGCCAATGGATCCAAACATGAGAAATTGGCCTGGCGCGAGGACACCATCCACCGTCGGATCGATTGGAATCTTAGACACAATCGCAGTTCCAGCTTCCATCGATTGGGCCACGGAGCTGAACGTCAGCCACATCAGCCCGGAGACGAGTGCAATCGTGGAGGCCCACTCCATTTCCAGACTTTCTTGGCGAAGAACCAGCCGGAAGCCCACCAGAAAAACGATGAGGATCGCGCTCCCGATGATGCTCACCATAACGCGCGTGAGGATGTCCCACTGCGGGGGCGCACCTGGATAGATAAAGTAGAGCGGTAACTGCGTCAGCGAGATGAGCGTGGCGACCAATCCGAAGATGCCTGTGTTTCGCCGTAGCCTTAATTCAGTCATGCAATCCTTTCTTTTCAATGATCATGTCAAGCATCAAGGCAGTTTTCCGTCATTTCATCGACTCATATCCTAGAAATTCGCGCAATAGGGCCTCGACACTGTGGAGGTCCGAAGGGTCCCTAGCAGCAGCCTGCATTCGATGGTACGAATAGAGTCGGGCGGCGGTTCCTTGGTTTTCGACGCATATTCAACCCAGGAGTAAGCTGCCCAGTACCAGAAAACTCTCTTGTTTCCACAACACAACCTGATAAGTGTGTCCGTTGAGCTGGAACAGGGCCTTCTGGGCCGCCAGCGGATATAGCCAAGGCTCCTCCCTGAGTTACAAAATCACGAAACTACATGAAACCAGGAGAGGTTATAAGTCGTATCATCCATTTTTCCGGAGCCTGCTAGTGAGACCTTATGAGAACCTGTGCTTTCTGTCCGCATTCCGCCAAGATGTCAGCCGAAGACGTACTTCCCAAGTGGATGCACGCTTTGTTCACCGGCAATGAGGTAATGCGGTTCGAGACCGCTCAGAAACAATGGGCAGTAGCAACCCCTCACATCGACTGGAGGGCCACGGTAGTTTGTGAGAACTGCAATAACACTTGGATGAGCCGTATCGAGAACGAACACGGAAAGCCGGTTCTGACTCCCCTTATTGAGGGTGACAGGGTTGTTCCCATCGACCAATCCGCAGCCCGGTCAATCGCAATTTGGGCATTTAAGACGGCTGTGGTCATAGACCATGCACACAGACTTTTCGGCCAGCCCTACTTTAGCTCTGAGGAAAGAACCGCATTCCGCAAGACTCTCACCATTCCGAATGACTCAGTAATATGGGTGGGCATGTCCCACGGACATAGATACAGGATCAAATCGGAGACGGGGCAAAACAACGGGCACATTGCGCCTGACCAGCCACTGACCATGTATGTGTTCACCTGTGCCATCGGCTGTCTGGTGATTCAATTCGGTCACGCGAGAACCAGCCGTCCCGTCATTTTTGAACCGGAGCCCGGCTTTGAATACGTCATGGCACCCATATGGCCATACCTGCACCCGAACTTGACGTGGCCGTGGCCGGATAAGCTGACTGAAAATAGCCAATTCGCGGAACTTCACAATCTTTGGAAGACGATTCACTGAGAGTTCCCCGATCATCCTGCAGCCACTGGCTGCATTGTGATCCAGGGACCGGCGTTCCGATGATCCTGGCCCGGTTAACTGTTGAACAGTGGACGGGGGGCTAGCCGTGCGATCGTCTCACCGCCCACTCGTCAAACCAGTTGATTAACAGTTGATCGGGGTCAACTTTGATTCCGACATGCGGGGCCATTCGTTTGATGCTTGGATGCTTGGCCCACACTTGCACCTGAAAACATCAGTCTGACTATGCCGAACAAAATGACACCGAACGCGGTAATGACAATGCTTACAACACCCATGCGGCATAGTCCGGCATTCGACATTGTGGTTGATGCCGGAAGACTGTTGCGCAGATAGAGTTTTTGGAATGGACGGGAGCGAATCATCTGCGACACGCGAAGTTCGTCGGGCCTGCGTGGTGACAAGGATCCGCGCAAAGTGGTGCGAGAGATGTGACGCACCTGCAGGTTGTCACATATGGCCAAATCGAAACGACTGCCATCATCGCCGGAGCGCGTTTCAACAGCAGACGGCGCGCCTGGAAACGCACATTGCCCTGAAGACGTCCATCGAGAATCATTGCACAGTGAATATGGGATCTCCACATCTGTCAACGAGCTCGGATCGCCCTTGTGCCCCCTTGGGCAAGATTGCAATGGTGGGGATCTGATTGGAAAATCTGTTCGCGTTCCGCAAGCAGAGAGGCGAGTAGTCGGACATCCAGATCTTCGTACGTCCTGAAGCTAAAGTGATTGCGCCCGAGTTTGAGTTTACCCAGCTTGCAGGAATAGAGCTGGACTAAAGATGCTCCGTCTTTCATTACCGACAGATACACGCTGATATAGTTCTTCTGCAGTGCGACACCTACGGCGGGCCAAACTACGTATTGCCCGTTTCGAGCTAAGTACTGAAACTTCCCGTACCCGATCATCTTGAATCGCATCCCTGGCTCTCCTGCGGGTGTTCCCGTGTGAAAGTATCGCTTGAGTCCGGGCGCGGATCTTCTGATGAGCATGTCCAATTTGCGAAGATCGCTCTTGCGTTCGAGGTCGAAATCCAGATAGTCCTTCAGGCTATCTACATCCACGCGGAACATGCGTTTCTCCTCTCGATCTTTCTCACAGCTCTTGCGACCGAGATCACAGACCTTAGCTCTACTCGACGACCAGCGTGCCGAGTACATTGGTCTCGTGGGTCAGGACACATTTCCAGCCGCCGTCCTCCCACCGCAAGACGTCAGTCTCGACCTCTTTGCCCGAAAAGGTCTTATGTTCGAAAGGACCCGAGAGGGAGAGATGAAACGTTATAGTTGCGATATTGCCATAGACGCGTACTCGGGCATCCGCCAGGTCCGGCTCATAGGTCTTTCGCGTAAAGTTGCCCGCCTTGATCGCAGCGCAGACGCTTTCCCTGTCGTTGAGTCCGCCATTACCGTCGACAACTGTCCAGTCCGGGTCCAGCAAGCGGCAGACTCCATCGGCATCGTTGGCCCGCATCGCTTGCGCGAGTTCTTTTTCCGCCGCGAGTGCATTTTCTTTGGTTGGGCCGTTATTGGCCGGGCGGGCTGCAGCCCTGGCGGGGTGGACCGTGAACATCCCTGCAGATGCGATCAGTAAAAACCCGCTGATCCATTTGGCGCTGCCGATTATTGTTCGCATCGTTTACACTCCTTTTCGCTTTGCGAGCTTCTGGACGCCGGCTGCGAGTTGTTATCGTTCTCTTTTTAAGGGCAGCCATATTTCCACGAGACCTCGGCCTGTCACAGAATCAAACTTTTCTCCATAGAGTTCGAAGTTCGGAGCGTCTTCCACCTCTCTGCCCGATTCCGGCAGCCATTTGCTCCAGATCGTTCTCCAAGTGCTCCGTATGGTCGAGATGTGATCGGAGTGTGTGAATACTGCGTACTCCTGTGCGGGAACTCGAACGCGGTCCCAATCCGGGGAGACGTGTGAGAAGTCCTTCACTTCTACGCCGCAGATGTAATCGAAATTTCCGTCTTCATCAAAGTTGCACATCACTCCGTACGCTTTGCCGCCGACCTGTCCCGCGATGTTCCCTATATGTGGCACAAAGCCCTGCCATTGTGCCGCAATGTTCATCGTGCTCCCGCAGTTATAGCGCGAGCCCCTTCCGGAAATCAGAAGCACACGTCCTTTTTCGAAACGAGCGTCCAACGCATTCAATAGGTTTGCTTCCATTTTCATCGCCTCCGTTAATTGCAGATTATTGAGGTGCCCCTGCGTGCGCACCGACTCTGGGGTGACTCCGAACTGCTCCCGAAATGCTCGCGTAAAAGCTTCATGCGATCCGTATCCGACATCGAGCGCTACGGACAGAATGTCGGGAGCGCCGTTTGACAGTGCTCGCGCCGCTTCACTCAATCGCCGTACTCGCAGGTAACGCATTGCCGGAATCCCCGTGCTTATCGCAAACATTCGCGACATGTGATATCGGGATACACAGGCCACTTCCGAGATCTGATCTAAGTTGATGTCGCGCCCGAAGTGGCTCTCGATAAACCACAACGCTCTTTCAACGGGGCTGCCGGGGATTGAATTCATCGCGCCACCTCATAAGCAGGTCTCTACTTTAGACAATTTAGGCGGACGTCTGCGTACGCGCTTGATCGGGCTTGCTGTTTTGAAGGAGGAGTCTTCCAGTTTTTGCCCCATCAAGGAGCTGACTCACTAAAGGACACTGTGTTACGTCTTGACAGGCCCACGGGACGCTCCATGCACTTTCGAGCAGATTCTGTACTACTGTGTCTTCCGCGTTCCGCACCTTTGATGGCGAAGAATTAACGCGGGAGCTTCGTAGTTGATGCATTATCGCTAATGCGCCCACCGAAAAGTCGCAGACGGGAGAGATCTGAGATTTTGAGTTCCGGTCGGATGTCTCCACTTCAGTACGGTTCTATGCGAAAATTTTCGGTTTTCGCATGGTCAGCGACTTCGGAGAGCGCGGTTGTGCGATGCAAGCCGGCGAAAGTCAGGTCCTATTGCTGTTTAAGAAGGGTGGTTCGTTCCACATCCCTTCCCCGCATGATGGAGATGGCGAGCTGCACATCGCTTTCGCGATTCCGGCCACCGAGTTGGAGAGATGGGAAGCATGGCTTGAGGAGAACGGAATCGCCATCGAAGAGAAGCGCACAAGCTCCAGCCTCGCACGTGTGGCCACCACCGATTCCCGTTCTAGCAATACAGTTCGAAATCTATGCCGAACTTCCGGCGCGGCACCAGCGGCGAGTCAACGCGCGCACAAGAGATAGCGCCGTTTCGAGGCCTTCCGCTGCAACATGCTCCGGCCGCATGCACTGCAGAGTCAGAGAACTCCGGCTGATTGATTCCCCTAGCTAGTCGTCTACTATTTCGAAATGCGCTTGCGGCTCTGCCGGCACAATCCGATAACCTCTCCATCCGTAATAAATCACAAACAGATAGCAGAGCAAAGGCATCAAGAGCGAACGATGGATCCCGTATCTGTCAGCCAGAAATCCCATCATCACCGGAAACACCGCTCCGCCGACAATCGCCTGGACCAGCAAACCTGATCCTCGTCCTGTAAGAGGTCCCAACTCGGTCACGGCGAGAGTGAAAATGGTGGGAAACAGAATCGAGTTGAAGAGGCCCACGGCCAGAATCGTCACCATGGCGAAGTAACCTGAACCAAGCAGCGATGCCAACACAAGAAGGCAGGCGCCAACCCCACTTGCAACGAGCATCTGGTTGGCCGCCACGCGCTGCATGGCCGCAGAGCCGATAAACCGCCCCACCATCATTCCTAACCAGTAGAACGTGACGAACTTCGCTCCTCTTTCCAGAGGTAAGGCGGCAATCTGGGGGTCGGCAAAGTACTTGACCAGAAAACTGCCGATGGAGACCTCCGCGCCAACGTAAACAAAGATGGCGATCGCACCAAGATATAGGTGCGGGTGATCCCAGATGCTTTCCTTGCGGACGTCGAGACTGGCGGGACGAAAGTCCTGCGTCACTGCAAGGTGAGGAAAACGATACATAGCCACCGCCAACGCGAGAACAGTCGCCGCGCTAGCAATCGCAACAAATGGCAGTTTGATGTTAGCGGCCTGCTGAATGCGAAAAGCGTTGAGAGCTGCGCCTTGCAGCGCGGAACTGTGTGTGGCTGCGACGGAGCCTCCGAGAATCAGCACTCCTCCAACATAAGGCGCCACACTATCCCCCAGTGTGTTGAAAGCCTGGGTCAGATTCAGGCGGCTCGACGCTGTCTCCGGCGGCCCCAGGATAGTGACGTAGGGATTTGCTGCGACCTGCAGAATTGTTACTCCAGCCGCCAAAACCACCTCGGCCCCCAGGAAGAATCCGTAAGTGGCGAAGGACGCAGCAGGCACGAAGAGCAATGCGCCCGCTGCCATCATCAGGAGGCCGACAACCATGGTGCGCTTATAGCCAATACTCTCTACGAGTTTGCCGGCCGGCAGCGCAAAAAGGAAATAGGAGCTAAAGAAGGCGAGTTGAATCATAGACGCCTGAACATAGCTCAATTCAAAGATGGACTGAAGATGCGGAATGACAGCATCGTTCAAGACAGTACAGAAGCCCCATGCAAAGAACAGCGTCGTTACCATGGCCATGGCGCTGTAATTAGTGTGGTGCGCATGCGGAGAGGAATGAGTCGCAGTGCCACTGATTGGAATCGCCATTGGTCCTTGTCCGTTCGGGTTGCTCGCGTCGGTCCGTTGTCGGGAAGTGGGGCCGACGATGTTGCCGTCAAAGGCTATCAGGTTCTGAGACCACTGCACAGCCCCTGCGCGCATGTTCACGAGCTACAGCGCATGATTCGGCTTCGCGATCAAAGTCGTCGCGGTGTGTTCTATCGCTGGGAGGGCGGTATACATCGGCGGATTGAGGATGGAATCTAAGTGGAGTTGAATGGGGCGGGACGGGCAGATTTGAACTGCCTGAGGCTCGGCTCACCTCGTTCGCCTCGCACCCCTCGGCAAATCTGAAGGCAGAGGCGGATGAATTACAAAGAGGGAAGTACCGGGAAACATGCAAGAGAAATCGTCGGCTGTCAGAGGCTCCGGCGAATTCAATGCTTCCCGCGACTGGTCTCAGGTAATAGGCCTACTGCGCACCTGGGATGCAGGAGCCTGTGCGTGCAACCACAGATGCTGATTTCTACGCCGAGAACTCCGAAAGCGTTGAGCTATGGTCACCCCGGCAGCCCGGTATTCCCGGCTGTCGATGAAGTCGCCTCCACCGATGAGTTCGGCTCAGCTTCATCGCTTTCGGCTGTTCTGAATCAGATAAAGCCCTAAACCCCGTCCATCTTCCAATGGCTTTTTTTTGGAACAACTCTGTAGCGCTCGAACGGCCCTACCGACGCCGATGCCCAGCCGCCCGGAGACGACCGGCCACGAGGCGCCGGCCACACGCAGGGTGGAGACCGGTTCCGGGTTCACGCCGCTACGTGGACGCCACAACTTCTTGACCTTCATCCGGGCGAGCCGCAGTCCTGCACGCACACGCTCCTGAGTCAGTGCCCGTTCGAACTCAGCCATGGCGCCCACGACCTGAAACATCAGCCTCCCAGAAGGGGTGCTGAGGTCAAGGTTGTCAAGCACGTAGACGAACACGACGCCAGCGGCATCGAGGTCGGCGAGTGCGTTGACAAGGTGACGAAGCGACCGGCCGAACCGCTCGACCTTCCAGACCAGCAGGACTGCGAACCGCCGCCGGTGAGCATCAGCCATCAGACGGTTCAAGCCGGCCGCGAACCGTGTAAAGAGAGACGTTCTCAACGATGACCCGTACCCGTGAATCCCAACCCTGTACCTGGTCGGACTCTGGCCTGTACAGCCCATCTGCACCCGTCGATGAAGTCGGGTTTGAGATCGAAGCCGGCCCCCAAGAGATAACGGGCAGGTGGGCGTGAGCTTCTAAATAGACTCGGGTCCTCATTCAACGCATAATCGCCTGTGCGCTCGCCGACTCACCGTATCCCTCCGGGAAAGACCATTCTTTCCGTAGGGTTTTGAAGATGATTCACTTAAAGGCATGAGTGAATATCCCGTTTCTTCCACCCATCGTCGCCCTCGTCGCAGCCGTGCGGAGGTGGCGCAGATTGTATCATCTTACCCACAGAGTGGCTTGAGCCGATCTCAGTTCTGTCGTCAGCATGGCCTGTCCCTGTCTACTCTGAACAGGTATTGCCTTCATGCACGCCATCTCGATGCTCATCGGTCCGCGTCGATGACCAGGTCCGTCAGCGCTGTTGAGTTGCCACTGGCACGAGTCGAGCTTGTCGAGAAGTCCACAACACACACAAAGCAGCACGACCCATTGCTAGTTGAATTGGCAGGCGGGCGGCGCATTGCAGTATCTTTTGGTTTCGACACCGCCACGCTGACACGGTTGATCGCCGTGCTCGAACAGGCGTAGCCCGATGCTTGGTCTTGGCGCTGCCACGCGCATTTTCGTCGCTACCGGCGCAACCGATATGCGCCTGGGCTTTAATGGCCTCTATGTTCTTGTTGCCGGCAAGTTGCAGCAAAATCCTCAAAGCGGCCATCTGTTTTTGTTTGCCAATTCGAGAAGAGATCGCATGAAGATTCTCTTTTTTGATAGCAACAGCCTATGGGTCTGTGCGCGCCGCATGGAGCAAGGGCGATTGCATTGGCCGACATCGGAAGATGGCCGCGTGCAGCTGACACACGAGGAGTTTGCGCTGTTGATCGGCGGCATCGATCTGACCGCAACGACGAAGCGGAAGTGGTACAGAAAGCCCATTGCTTAAAAAGATACGCTTTCGCAAATGACCGCATGAATACAGGCGAATCGACGATATATACATAGCAATCATCTGAGAAGATGGAGGCAGATGAATCCCGTTTCCAAGTCGTCTCTGCCTGCGACGCTTGATCCGGTTGCAGCCGCGATCATTGCCCAGTTGCAGCAGACGATTGCGCAACAGAATCAGCAGATCGCGCGCAGCCAACAGGCGCTTCGAACGACTGAGATGCGGGTGCAGAAGCTCGAAGAAGAGCTTCGCTTGGAACGTATCAAGAAGTACGGCCTGGGCAGTGAGAAGCTGAGTGATCTCCAGTTGCGGTTACTCGACCTTGAACCCGCCGTATCGGGCGATGAGGTTCAGGGCGAGATCGAACGCGGTCGGCTACCGGAATCGACCGAAGCCAACAACACGACCGACAAGCAGCGGCGCAGCCGCCAGAATCATCCAGGCCGCAACGAGTTGCCTGGGCATCTGGAACGTGTCGACAAGATCATCCCCTGCGCGCCCGAGCAGTGCACGTGCGGCAAGTGCGGTGGCAATACCAAGGTCATCGGCTACGACATATCAGAAGTACTCGACAGGAAGCCGGTTGAGTTCTTTGTGACGCGCATCATGCGGGAGAAGCGCGCCTGCGCGCGTTGCATCGAGCAGGGTGTAGCCACCGCTCCGACGCCGGTACGAATCGCGCCCAAGTCGATCTTTTCCGACGAAACGATCATCAGTTTTTTGATCAGCAAGTATGCCGACAGCGTGCCCTTATATCGTCAACGCGCGATTCTGCTCCGCGATCTCGGTATCGACGTGGCGCTGAGCACGATCAACGATGCGGTGTTGCGCGTGGGCGAACTGGTGATCCCGATTGTCGATGTGATGAAGTGCGATCTGCTTGCCGGAAATTACATCCAGGCAGATGAAACCTATGTCGGCGTGCAAACCGATGAGAAGAAAGGCAGAAATCATACCGCCTATTTCTGGCAGTACAGCGCGCCGATGAAGGGCGTGGTCTTCGACTTCGAGATGACGCGCAGCAAAGAGGTTCCGAAGGCCTTCTTCAAAGACTATGGCGGCATACTCCACACGGATGGATATGCCGCCTATGAAAAAGATATCGGCGCCGACGGCATGATCCACGCGTGCTGCATGGCGCACTCACGCAGAAAGTTTATCGATGCGGTCAAGGTGCAAACCAATGCCAAGGCAACCCACCCTAAGCTGGAACGCGTCGTCGTGCTCATGGATGGATTGTTCGCTATCGATCGCGAGGCGCGTCAACAAAAGTTGTCGCTTGATGACCGCCACGCGCTACGGCAAGAGCGTGCGCCGGCCATCCTGACAGAATTACATGCGCTGTTGCTTGAGATGCAGCAGTCAGGATCTATCCTGCCAATGTCCGCTGCCGGTCAGGCGATCTCCTATACGCTGAATCGTTGGGAGAAGCTGACACGTTTCATCAAGCATCCTGTGATCGAACTGTCGACCAACTGGGCAGAGAACTCAATGAGGCCCATATCGATTGGTCGGAGGAACTGGCTGCACCTGGGCAGCAAAGAGGCGGGACCCAAGATCGCCGCCATCTTCAGCATCGTCGAGAGCTGCCGCAAACTGGACGTGCCCATTCGCAAATATCTGGCCGACGTGTTGCCCGGCCTGGCCGACCGCTCCATCCAGTCCCTAACCGAACTCACCCCGACCGCTTACGCCGCCAAAGCGGCAAAGTAGCCTATCCCCGGCTGCCCTGGCCCGTCAACCATGGCGTTGGCCGGACGCGCACGACTCACCAAGCTCAAAACCCGGTATGAAGGCGTGTATCTTTTCGGCATGCCAGTAGCGAGGAGGCTGCTTGTATGCGAAGAAAGAGCAGGAAGCCCATTCGAAGGAAGATCGTCCTCCGTCTACCTGATTTGGACCATTCGAAGTCCGCGGTCCTCTCTAGCCTGAGTTCGCCCAACTCACGGCGAAATTACAAGTTCGCAATGGAGCAATTCATCACCTGGTACTGCTCGGAACCGCGCTTGGCGCTCAATCGCAACGTAGTGTTGCGATTCCGCTTGTATTTGGAATCGCTCGGTCTCGCGGCGGGTACCATCAACCAAGGACTTGCGGCCGTTCGTAGGCTGGCCTAGGAAGCTGCGGATTCCGGCCTACTGAGCCCTGAACTTGCGGCGGGCATCCGGCGCGTTAAAGGTGTCAAACAATTGAGTGTGCGCGCGGGAAATTGGCTCACCCTTGAGCAGGCGCGATCACTTTTATCGAAATCAGATGGCGACAGCCTCCGGAGCAGTCGTGATCTGGCAATGATCTCGATCCTACTCGGGTGCGGACTTCGGAGAGCGGAAGTGTCTTCGCTGCGGAAGGAAGACATTCAGATTCGTCAAGGCCACTGGGCGATCGTCGACCTGGTCGGAAAGGGGGGACACATCCGCACTGTGCCAATGCCTATTTGGGTGAAGAACGCCGTGGACAGATGGATGATGGCGGCAAATATTGCAGAAGGACGTGTTTTCAGGGCTGTGAGTCGGCACGGATCGGCCTGGGGCCACGGGATTACCGAGAGCGTCGTTTGGTATGCCGTTCGGAACTGTGCCAGCCGCCTCGAACTCGATCACCTCGCCCCGCACGATTTGCGCCGAACTTGCGCCAAGCTGTGTCACGTCAGCGGTGGCGAACTGGAGCAAATCCAGTTTCTTCTTGGGCACGCCTCAGTCTTGACCACAGAGCGTTACCTGGGGTGCAAGCAGAACCTTGAGAAGCCCGTGAATGATCGATTCGGACCGCTGTTCGAATGGAAGCAACTCGAAATGAGCTAAGCCCTGTTGGCTTCATTCGAGAATTCGCCAACAATCAAGGCACAGAACTCAGGACAGGCCAATCGGAAACGTCATAGTTTCCAAACTCCCAGTCGTAGAGCACGCCGGTGCCACAGAAGATGAAGTGGACAACTTGCCAGCGGCTTTTACTCTGTTGTCGGCAGGACTTCTTCAATCCCAGCCCAGGGTCCACCTTGAAGCACGAGGTACTTCAGGTAAAGTTCGGAGCCTATGCGATCTGCCGATGCAAGCAAACTACGGGCAGCCTCCTGAACGCGTTCATTTGTCAGGCTGGCGTAATCAAAGTTCTCCTCGATCATTCCCTCGGAATGGGGAACGTTGAGCAAGTCAAGAAAGCTGACAATAACGGCACGATGCTCGTGGAGAAGATATTTCTTCAGCAGGTCATCCACGATCGGATCAGGAAGTGACTGGGTTGCCGCCGTCCAGTTGACCAGCCGCTCAATCGGAGCTTTGCGGACAAAGACCTCACGCAGTTTGTTTGCTTTCGCAAGAGAGGCAATAAGAAACTGTTTCTCCGCGCCCTTTGACTCAGCCCAAAAAGTCTGGCATACGGCCACTCGGATCTCATTTGGTAATTGTCGCCAAACACGATTTGCAGAAACTGACACCAGCAATCCTCACATACGTCGAATCTGAAGCATCAGCTTTGATGATAACGGTTGCAGAAAAAGTATGTGCGGACAGCCGTGGGTTTACGGTAAGCCCTGTTACCGTCAACCGAGGGCAATGCCCAGGCAGATGGGCGAACACCCGCCGACCCCCACGGCTGTCGGTGGCCCACCGAGCCGGGGAACCGACGATCGCAGCATGACGATCAGTCCAATTTGTTCCTTTCAGCAGTAAGGGCATATGGAACTCCGGACCCTCGATGTTCCATAATTAGGAGCATCGACTCGGTGTTCTCGTGCCAGCTTGATTTAGGAAAGTTTTTTGCCTGCACTATCCGGTATGCGAAAAGAAATCCAATTCGTTCTCTAGCTCCTTGTAGTCCCCCAGGAAACGCTGCATCGCCGTACAGGAGTCGCACATAATGCCGGGAAAACAGCCAACGGAGATCCTTTTGAATCTTGACGCGATACTTCCGCAACTGGAAGCGGTCTACAAAGACGTACACGCTCACCCCGAATTGTCGATGCAGGAGAAGCGAACCGCTGAAATCGCGGCGAGTCATCTCAAGGCCAACGGCTTTGAGGTCACCTCGGGTATCGGCAAGACGGGAGTCGTCGGTATTTTGCGCAATGGAGATGGCCCCACCGTAATGCTGCGCGCTGACATGGATGCTCTACCTATCAAGGAAGCGACCGGTCTTTCCTATGCCAGTACAGTTACAACGACAGGCCTAGATGGCAAGGCCGCGCCGGTGGCGCACTCCTGCGGACACGACATGCACGTCGCCTGCTTGATTGGGGCAGCCTCGCTGTTTGCCAAGAGCCGCGATAGCTGGCAGGGAACGCTCATGGCAGTCTTTCAACCAGGTGAGGAGACGGCGCAGGGCGCGCAGGCGATGATCGACGACGGACTCTTTAAGCAATTCCCGAAGCCCGATGTCGTACTTGGCCAGCATGTGATGAGCTTGCCATCCGGGCACCTTGATTGGCGTAAGGGGGTTGTAACTTCCTCTGCTGACAGCCTGCAAATTCGAATGTTTGGGCGTGGTGCTCATGGCTCGATGCCCGAGGCCAGCATCGATCCCGTCGTCATGGCCGCCTCGACCGTGATAAGGCTGCAAACGATCGTATCCCGGGAAGTCGCGCCTACGGATTCGGCCGTGGTGACCATTGGGGCTCTCCAGGCTGGCACAAAGGAGAACGTCATTCCTGACGAAGCAATCATCAAGTTGAATGTGCGTACCTTCGATGAGGGGGTCCGCAAACATGTGCTCGCGGCCATTGAACGGATCGTCAATGCAGAGGCAGTGGCGTCTGGTGCACCTAAGCCACCGGAGATCACATCGCTGGACCGATATTCATCCGTAACGAACGATTCCGATGCAACAGAGAAGGTTGTTGAGGCATTCCGTCACAACTTCCCTGACGGCTCAGTAGAACAAACGAAGCCCACAATGGCGAGCGAAGACTTCGGATGCTTTGGAGCGGAATGGCACGCTCCAGCAGTGTACTGGTTCTTTGGCGGTGACGATCCTGTGGTTTATGCGAAGGCAAAAAGGGACGGTACGATTAGTTCGCTTCCGACCAATCACAATCCGCGCTTTGCACCGGTCATCCACCCCACTTTGGAGACAGGGGTGAAGGCCCTAGTGGTCGCGGCGAACGCCTGGCTGACATCATGAACGAAATTCTGATTCACGGGCGACACCTGGCCGGCCCCTTTCTGATTGTGCTCGACCTGCTGGGTACGTTCGTCTTCGCACTCAGCGGTGCAGCAGCCGGTGTAAAGAGCAAGCTGGATTTGTTCGGTTTGATGGTTCTTGCCTTCGCAACAGGAAATGCAGGCGGGATTACACGCGACCTGCTGATCGGTGCCGTTCCCCCTGGAGCCATCCGCGACTGGCGTTATCTGGGAGTCTGTATCCTGGCCGGCTTTGTGACGTTCTTGTGGTATCCCAAGATCGACGTGCAGCGCAGGCCCGTGCTCTTATTCGATGGCGCGGGATTGGCTCTGTTCGCCGTCACTGGTACGCAAAAAGCGTTGACCGCCGGACTCAATCCCGTGATGGCTGCAATTATGGGAATGTTGACTGGCATTGGCGGCGGAATGCTCCGTGATGTTCTCGTAAATGAAACTCCTACTGTACTCCGGGCTGATCTCTATGCTGTCGCAGCGCTCGTTGCCGGTATTGTGGTGGTCGTAGGGCATGTGCTGCACTACGCGCCTTTTGCATTCATGATTGCAGGCGCACTTCTATGCTTCTGGCTCAGAATCATGGCGATATTTCGCGGTTGGCATCTACCAATTGCGGGGACGGGACCTCGAACGAAGTAATGGATCAACGGTGAATGGTTCGGTCTCGAGATCGTAGATCTGCGCGCCAGCCGGGGAGCCGAACTGGAGTTTGTGGAGATCGTATCGCCCTAAATGCCGCTGGTTCGAGCAATGCATCGCTGAGGTCATGGAAGGATCCCGGATATCACGATTGCTTTCGTCATCGCATCCTCGGTTGGTTCTGATTCCCTTCGATCTCAGTCGATATTGATCAGTGAATGCTGAAAAGCCAATCATAGCCACCGGCAGGATCAAGGAGCTGTCTGTCTTCCTCGTTTCCCGATGAGAGCGTATAGTCGCTTTTGCAGCATCCTTTGGCGAAGTATGAGAGCGACATAGTAACGGTTCGCAATTTTGCCCGAAGACATAGATCGGGAACCGCTCGTCATAGGCTTTACCATGCGTGCTCTGCGGTGCAGTTGGAGGTTCACATGCCAGAAACGAAGAGGCTGAGCAATATTGAGCTGATGCGGACACTTGATAATGCATGGAACGCGCAGGACTGGGAGACGTTTGAAAAACGGCATACCGCGGATACCGTTGTGTTTTGGCCTGGCCACGCAGAGCCTACGCGGGGGCGCAACAATCACAAGGCGGAATCGGTCGAGTTTTTCAGGACGTTTCCCGACAACCATCTGATCAATCATCCTTATAAAGTTGAGATAGCGCAGGGCGACTGGACGTGCACCGTCGCGGACTTTACGGGCACGATGACCGGTCCGATGAAAGGTGCCGACGGTAAGATGATCGCGCCGACCAACAAGAAATTTCACATTGACTTCTGTACGGTGGCGCACTGGAAGGACGGCGAGATCGTCGAAGAGAAGCTCTTCTACGACTTGGTCGGATTGCTGGAACAGATTGGCGTTATGTGAGGGTTCGAGGTCCCGTAGCGACGAGCGCTATGCGGCTGCCGTACCCCGGATTTTAACTTAGCTGACGGGCTCTGAAATGACCAGTCAAGCCCGACTCATTCCGTCTCCAGGTGGATGGAGAGCTGGAATCATGGGTTGCCCTGATATCACGAAGGCGGGTTTGCACCCGGACTCTTTCTTAAATCCGCAGGTAGCCACCGAGGATTGAAGCGACAGAGATGCGTGCGACTCACTATCGAAGCGAATATTGCTGCAAAGCAGATTATTTTAGATTAGAACCGTCGCAGGGTGCGAGTTCCGCCAACGATGTTCCCCATTCCGACAGTTTCGACTGGAGTTCACCAGAGATCTGCTTGAACGTCTTTGCGGTTTCAGGAATTCCCGGTTGGGGCTTGATATAAAGTTTCTTGGACACTCCGCACACCGTCAAACGCTCGAGCTCGCGCTGCGGCAGAAGACGGTCCATCAAGTCCGCGTCGCCATAAATGGGCACACCTCCGATCACCACCAATCGAACATCGGCTGGACTTGCATACAGCAATGCCCGGTTCGCATCTGTAACGTTTCTTCGAATTAATAGAAGGTCCGCATACATTCCTTTGGCCAGCGATCCGATCTGTTTGTCGGCGCCTGCGAGCTGAGCCGGGAAAATGGTTGCCATATTCACCAGTTCTCCATTTTCAAATACCGGCGGGTATTGGGCTGCATTCCAGGTTGAGGCATACTTAAGTTCCTCAATCATCCCGTCGCTTCCGGTTGGACTCCAGTCAGGGGCAAGAGCGATTTTGACCCCGGAGGCCTTCGCCGAGAGTACATCGGTTGTGCCTCCGTAGAGTTCAATGTTGCTGCGCGGAGACCAGATCAGGCCCACACCGGCCTTCGCCATCCGCTTGAAATCCGCGGCATTGAAAGCGACTCCGTGGATAACAGACACACCGGGACGCAGGAAGCCATCGCCGTTCTTGGCCAGCATCGCAAATTCCCGTGCGGCGGCAGCGTCCGTTGGCTTTCCTTCGCCCGCGTGCACAAGCAGTGCTTTCACTGCGCCCGAATCGAGGCCTGAGCGAACCGCAACGGTTGCAGCTAGTGACATTTCAAGCGGGAAAATTACGTACCAGACCTTTTCCTTATTGAGGACGCTGTCCGGGAATCCAGCGTAGATATCGAGGTTCCGCGTCAGACCGAGGATGCATGCGTTGTCATTGCTACCGGATGTGGGAGCCAGACCGCCTACCACCGAAGTCGCTCCGCCCACGATGGCCTTGATTTCGCCAAAGCGGTCGGCGTCACATGCCAGTTCATGATCCGCAGAGATCGAGTAATGTGGTTGGTCGAGCGCGATTGAATACGCTGCCTTCTGCTGCCATTCGTAACGGTTCATGAACAATTGGTTGGGTCTCCAACGCGGAAGCAAGTTCCAGGTGATGTGATCGTGCAGGTCAATCAGTCCGGGGAAGATGAAGCTGTCGGTCTCCACGATGGAGCCCTGTACCCCGGCGACAGTTGCGCGGACGCCCTCAATCTGACTTCCAAGAATGGAAATGGCGCCGTCGGACAGAACCTGAGAGGGCGTGACAATGGTGCCCTTCAACGTGAATCGCTGTTCGTCTTGTGCGATGCATCGAGAGCTGCAGAATGAAATCAGCAGAATCGCGGCTGAGAGATGTCTCACTGCCATTGAATGACCTCCCCTGCCTTTCCGGGATCTATCGCATTTTCGCAAATAGTGTAGACCAGAAAGCACCACGCGAATAGCCGCGACCAACAGGAAGCGGCGACTTCCATTGGTGCCAAAAAAGACCTCAGTATTTCCGAAAATGCCTTAGCAGTCACGGCGCGGCAGTTGCTGGCACTCCCGCCTTTCCCGCTCCAGAAACATGAAAGGCCGGCGCTCACTTGGTTGACGATTTTACACCGCGTTGCTGGCGAGAAACCTTAAAGGGCGAGGCACCGTAAAGGAACCGAGTGGAATGGACGGACCGAGCTACAAGACTCTTGTGATCGAGAAATCGAATTTGCGGCATTCTCGGTTGATGCCAAATCGAGGCACGTTTTCCAGGACGATGAATCCTGGAAACTTGCAAAGGACTGTTGGCATCAACAGAGATCTGGGTGGGATTAGGGGAACACTTGTCGGCTATCGAGACCAAACTGTGTGCCCCCATGCAATGGCCGCAATCAAATGCAGGAATTTGGGCTCTACTTGGCCGACGCTTCGTCTTCGGACAATACGCTTCCCAGATACAACGTCAGCAACTTCTTAAACTCAGCCACAACGAGGACTTTGCCTTTGGAATCTGCCTCCTCATAGAGTGCCATCATGCCTCTGACTATCTGGAGAGATGCATTTGCAGCAAGTAGAGACTGTTCCTTCGAAAGCGACGGATTCTTCGCCTGAAAGGCATTTGCGATTGCGACTCGTGAAGCCTTTCGGGCTGCAGGGTCGCGGCGAAAGCGGTATTGTTCTTCACCTCGGGAATTTACAGGCGCTCGCGTGGCACTCGCTCTTCTGCGTCGCGGTATCGCAAACGTATTCGTACTCGACGGTGGGCTCAATGCTTGGAAGGCCGAGGGGCATCCCGTTACAACGGCTCTCAGCTCATCTACTGAGAGCCATGCCAAGCTGGGGATTAGGCTCTTTAAGCCTAGCGGTTCAGAAAGTGATCCTCCCAGAACGAATCTTAACCATCGTTCGGAACTTGTTCCGTTGATTGAAGATGAGTACACCGACGCAAACTTCATGCTTAGAGTCAACTAAAGTTGCGCCTGACAGTCGATTGCCATGGCGAAGCTGGTCACGTCGTTGCCGCAGGTCTTCTTGAGGCCAAGCGTGACCATCTGCTACCCTATCGCGCTGCGGGATGCAGTAATATACGAGAATGCCCTCGCCTTCCTTTCCCATCGAACGCCCGGTCCCACAACAGCAGCGGTCTTCACGTCGAGTCGCGGAGTATCTGGATACCGCCGCTGGCCTGTTTGCTGAGGTAGGATACGAGGCGACAACGATGACAGCTATTGCAGAGCGGGCTGGCTCCTCGATCGGCGGACTGTATCGTTATTTCCCCGACAAGCCAACTCTAGCGTTGGCTCTACATCGACAATATTCTCAAGAGATCGAGGGAGTATGGACACCCTTATTCAAGGAAGCCAAGACCCTTTCGGCTGCAGAATTCGCAGAGCGACTGATGGCCCGGATGTCAGATTTTGCTGCTAAACGCCCCGGATACCTCCCATTGCTGACGGCCCCTATTCAGATGAAACGAGATGCTGCATCTCGAAGCAATCTTCGAGCGCAGTTCAGTAAGGCATTCGTTGCGAAAAAGCCTTCGTTGTCGCAGGACGAGGCACTTCTGGCTGCAAACGTCGCCATCCAACTCATGCGGGGAATGATAAACGTTTGCGCAGAATCGGACGCCAAACGCCATCCATTTATCATCCGGGAGTTCAAGAAGGCTCTAGCGAATTATCTTAGTGATGTCTTGCGGAAGTGATCGCATGAACTTCCTCGTATCGAACGATCCTGCTGCGGTACAGTCCCTATCTCGATGCAGGATCGGACGTCCAGAGAGACTAAGTTGGATGCACGCACTTCAAGCAATGGTTCTCTGCCAGGCTCTATGAACGGCACCTCTCATAAGCTCCGTTTTCTGAGATCGAATCTCTGCGTTTGCCGTGGCGGAAATTTGTAGGCAGAGTCGCGTTTCCGCTCATACACGCGCCTCACCCATGTTGTCGTCCGTTGCCTTTCACCATCCTCATTTGACAAACGCGAGGAAGTCCTCGTATTGTGTCAACTGTATACACGAGGATGCACTCGCGTTATCGTGATTGCGCCGTCGCCACCTAAGACGCAGTGAGGTTCCCGTAAACACGGAGACAACAAATATTCGATGCGTTCGGAAGAAAGAGGGAGAGATTGTGATTGCAACCGACAGTAGACGACAACTCGTAATCCTATCTGGATGCTCAACTAAAGCCCCGGCGAACAAACTCTCCGAAGGCCCAATAGCACGTTCTCAAAAGCGCAGAGAGAACGGCGAGGGGAGGATCGAGACCACTGCAACAACGGACAGGGAAAACATTGCACCCGCAAATTGGACAGGAGTAGCAATGTGGTTCTGCTGCTTGCTCGGGGTAGCGTGCGTCTTATTTGGAATCGACGGGATTTACACCAGCTTTAGCCAAGAGGCATCCTCTGTGCGCTTCGAGTGGTTGGGATTTGGATATGTTCCGTTGCTGCGGGGCACGGCGGTTGCGTCCGTTGTTCTGGGAGGAACGCTCGTGCGCCGGGGGTGGTCGAATCCCTGATCCGAAGTTATTCCTCTTGTAGGGAAATTTAGCAGCCTATTCGACAAAGCCCTCCACGCACTGTCGATCTATCTTTAGCTTGGCGATAATCCCGTCTATGAATCGATCTGGCATGAAAGGAAGAACATGAAACGGCAAGGAGCGAAACACAAACAGGACGACCTCGATGATCTTCCCATTTCTCTTGTGGTGTATATCGTTCTCGGGCTTCTGGCGATCATGGCGGGTGCCGCAATCTATATCGTCCGAATGGTGCAACATCCTTAGTTCGACGTTCTTTGTGGATGTGGCGAAGTAATGACAGCTCGGAGGTTCATGCCAACTGTGGTGCGACGCGAACGGGATTTGGCAAAAACGAGGTAACCCTCGTATTATAAAATCCAGATAAAGCGAGGCTCGCCTCGCTTTCACAATATCTTCAATAAAGAGGAACCCATGGCAGAACTTCAGCTCGACCCCCAAAAGACCGCACTCGTCCTCATCGATTTGCAGAATGCCGTTCTCGGCATGACCCCTGCGCCGCACAGTGCCGATAAGGTTGTCGAAAATTCCGTGAAGCTCGCGAACGCTTTCCGCGCCAAGGGCGCCCCAGTTATATACGTGCGTGTCGATCTAAACGATTTCCTGAAGCTTCCCGTCGACCAGCCGCCCAACCTGGGCGACAAGCCACTTCCCGCCGTCGCGTCGGAGATCGCTGCTTCTGCTGGCTTTCAGCCCGGCGACATCCTCATTACTAAGCGTCATTGGGGCGCCTTCGCCGACACCGATCTGGAGCAGCAGCTCAAGAACCGCGGCATCGACACGGTCGTCTTGACCGGCATTTCTACCAACGTAGGCGTCGAGTCCACCGCGCGGCAGGGCACCGGACTGGGATTTGCCTTTGTGCTGGTCGAAGACGCCTGCTCCGCCCAGGACGCCGAACAACACCGCTACGCGTTTGAAGAGATCTTCCCTCGTCTCACGCGAGTCCGGACCACCGGTGAGGTCCTAGCCGCTTATGCCTAAGAACTCCAGCGACACCGTCCGGCTTGACCCGTTGGTGTGGAAGATCACATCGGTCGCGGTCCTGGGCTCCTTTCTCGCGCAGCTTGACGCAACCATCGTTAACGTATCCCTCTCCAGTCTCGCCGTGGATCTGCATAGCAGCCTCACGGCGATTCAATGGGTCACCAGCGGCTATCTTCTGGCACTCGCTCTTATGCTCCCGCTCAACGGTTGGCTGGTGGAGCGCATTGGAGCCAAATCTCTCTACCTCTTGTGCTTCTCAGTCTTCACGCTCTCCTCAGCTTTATGCGGGCTGGCCTGGTCCGCGAACTCCCTGATCGGATTTCGCATCCTCCAGGGCATGAGCGGCGGCCTGATGGCTCCGTTGACGCAGATCATGATGGCGCGTGCTGCCGGAAAGCATATGGCGCGCCTCATGGGCTACGCGGCTGTGCCAATCCTGATGGGGCCGATCCTTGGCCCGGTCATCGCCGGTGCCATTCTGCAACACGCCTCTTGGCGCTGGCTCTTCCTGGTCAACCTGCCGGTCGGTGTATTGGCAATCATCCTGGCGGTTCTCTTTCTGCCCAATGATCGCAAAGAGACCAGATCAAGAGAACTCGATCTTCCTGGCTTCGCCCTGCTCTCTCCTGGACTCGTGCTCTTCCTGTATGGGTCGGATCATCTAGTCGAGCGTATCGGTCTTACGGCTCTCCTAGCTTCCATCGTTCTGCTTGCGGCCTTCTTCAGGATGGCCATTCGAAAAGGAGACGAGGCGCTCATCGATCTTCAGCTATTCAAGAGAAAAACCTTCTCTGCGTCCGCCACCGCGCAGTTCATGTCGAACGGAATCTCGTTCGCGGGCCAAATGCTGATTCCGATCTATCTCATCCGCGCCTGTGGCCAATCACCGAGTGCGACGGGCTGGTTGCTGGCTCCGCTTGGAGTGGGGATGATCTGTTCCTATCCATGGATGGGAGCCCTGACGCAGCGGTTCGGGATACGAAAGGTATCGGCTGGAGGCGCATTTCTGGCCTTCGCAGCCACTCTGCCCTTTATATGGCTGGCCAGTCACGGACTTGTACTCCCCGTGCTCGCGTGTGCTCTCTTTGTGCGTGGGATGGGCCTCAGCGCGGTCGGCATTCCCTCCATCTCGGCTGCATACGCTTCTGTGAGGAAACAAGACCTGCCAATGGCGTCAACATCGCTCAACATTGTGCAACGTCTCGGCGGACCGACTTTGACTACGCTCTGCGCGACCTTCCTGGGATGGAGGTTGGGAATGGCACAGTCCAGCGCCAGCCTCTCCAGCGCATTTACCGCTGCCTTTGTTCTTCTCTGCGGACTACACGCCTTCCTGTTTGCTGCCGCCCTGAGACTACCCCCTTCCCTGGACAAGGCGACAGAACAACCTCTTGCAGAAGAATCGCCTGCCTTATTCGAGATGATGTCCGAGTAACTGAACTTGTGGAAGCCATTCACTCATTCGACGAGTCTAGGCAACGTCGATGTAGCAATCGAAATAGCGGGGGGACGGCTGATTGTTGCAAAACCGCCGATTCACTTACCAAAGCGCTCCGAGCAAGTTTGAGAGCGTTAGAAGCGGCAGAAATCGTTGTGCGGCACGACATGAGCGGCATTGTCCTCCACATCGAATACGATTTTGCCGAGAACATGCGACCGACCATATGCAGGAGAAATAACAAATGAAGATCGATTCCGTTCTGAAACCGAAGCACATGGCGTGGGTATCAGGTGCCCTTCTCGCGGGCCTACTGCTCATTGTTCTGACACGCTCGGGGGCCAAGGCCTCGGTGCAGGCCCCACAGCCTTTTGTAGAGGTTGCAACCGTCGAGCAGAGAGACGTTCCCGTTTATGGAGAATGGATCGGGACTCTCACCGGACAGGTGAATGCAGACGTAAAAGCGCAGGTCACCGGCTATCTGCTCACTCGGAAATATAAGGAAGGGTCCTACGTCCGGAAGGGAGAACTCCTCTTCGAGATCGATCCTCGACCATTCCAGGCGGCACTTGACCAGGCCAAGGCGCAGCTTGCTCAGGCAAAGGCGCAACTGATTCAGGATCAGGCGCAACGCGCTACAGCCCAGGCGAACCAGCAAATGAGTCAGCTCAATGTAGACAAGTATGCTCCTCTGGCAGCGGTCGATGCGGTCAGCAAACAAGACTTCGATAACGCAGATCAGACGAACCGCGCCAACAAAAACCAGGTGCTCGCCGCAGAAGCTGCCATTGCTTCTGCGGAGGCTCAAATTCAGGTCAGCGAAGCCGGAGTCGAAACCGCCGGCATCAACCTCGGTTTCACACGCATTGTTTCCCCGATTGACGGCATCGCCGGTGTTGCGCAGGCACAGGTAGGGGATCTGGTAAACACCAGCAGCGGAGTGTTGACTACAGTTTCAACGGTCGATCCCATCAGAGACTATTTCGCTGTCAGCGAACAGGAGTATCTCGCGCTCCAGAAGCGGATCTCGAACCCAGAAAAGGATCACTGGAAGCTGCAACTCATCCTCGCTAATGGAACCACATATTCGCATCCGGGCGAATTCTACTTTGCGGATCGACAGGTAAATCAAAATACCGGCGCAATTCAATTGGCGGCTCTGTTTGCGAATCCCGGAAATGTTCTCCGCCCCGGGCAGTATGGCAAGGTCCGCGCCATGATCCGAGAGCAGCAGAACGCCATGCTCATTCCCCAAGCCGCCGTGAACCAGGAGCAGGGCAGCTATAGCGTTGCTGTTGTCGATAAGGACAACCTCGTCAGCATGCGTGCCGTGCAAGTCGGACAGCGCACTGATTCGATGTGGGTTATCCAGAGAGGATTGAATCCCGGTGAACGAGTGGCCGTCGAAGGCCAACAGAGTCTTCGGCCGGGAATGACCGTACAAACCAAGCCCTATAAGAGCGACATCGACTGACCGCTGACTCATTAGAAAGAACGCAAAAGGAATCGAATTATGTCCAAGTTCTTTATCAATCGGCCCATTGTCGCGATCGTGATTTCGATCCTTATGGTTATAGTCGGTGCGATCACCATTGCGACCTTGCCGGTAGCGCAGTTCCCAAGTATCGCCCCTCCTGAGATCAAGCTGCAAGCCAACTATCCGGGGGCGGACGCGCAGACTCTCGAGCAAGCTGTTGCCGTACCCATCGAGCAGCAAGTCAGTGGCGTCGACAACATGACCTACATGTACTCGCTGAACGCCACCGCGAACCAGCAAACGACGTTAGTTGTCGATTTTGATCTCAAGACGGATCCCAATACGGACCTGTTGCTCACGCAGTCGCGCGAGCAGCTCGCCACCGGTCAGTTGCCGTCCTCGGTGAACAGTTACGGAGTCACTCTCAAAAAGTCGACCACCGCTCCGCTCATGCTGGTCGACTTATATTCGCCGCATGGCACGCACGATGCGAATTATCTGGCGAACTATGCCTACATCAACCTGAATGATCCTGTCGCGCGCTCGTACGGTATCAGCCAGACCCAGGTCTTCGGGTCGGGGCAGTATGCCATTCGGTTGTGGGTGAAGCCTGATCAATTGGCAAAGCTTGGCATCACCGTTACGGACATTTCCAACGCGATCCAGGCGCAAAACACAGTCAATCCCGCAGGTCAGGTCGGAGGAGAGCCGGCCCTTGCGAACCAGCAATTCACCTATTCCGTGCTGGCTCAGGGACGCCTGAAATCGGCGGAAGAATTTGGCAACGTCATCGTGCGCGAGGAGCCCAATGGTGGCATCGTCCGGGTAAAAGATGTCGCCCGAGTCGAACTAGGCACACAGGACTACAGCACGCTCTGTCGCCTGAACGGCAAACCTGCTGCCGGTATCGCCGTTTATCAGTTGCCTGGAACCAATGCAGTTCAAGCAGTAGCGGGCGTCCGCAAGCTAATGGCCCAGATGAAGCAACGCTTTCCCGAGGACATGGATTATGCCGTATCCCTCGACCAGACGGCCCCGGTCACGGCAGGCATGAAAGAAATTCTCTGGACACTCCTGATCGCTATGGTGCTGGTCATCCTGGTCGTCTATCTCTTTCTCCAGGACTGGCGCGCCACATTGATTCCGACGCTCGCTGTGCCGATCTCACTCGTTGGAACTTTTATCCTGTTCCCGCTCTTCGGTTTCTCCATCAACACGCTCTCGATGTTCGGCTTGGTGCTCGCCATAGGACTCGTGGTCGATGACGCCATCGTAGTCGTCGAAGGGGTGCAACACCACATCGAGGAAGGCCTGGCTCCCAAAGATGCGGCGCGAAAAGCTATGGAGGAACTTTCCGGTCCAGTCGTTGGTATTGCTCTAGTCCTGGCCTCAGTGTTCGTGCCGACGGTCTTTATTCCGGGTATCACCGGCAGGCTGTATCAGCAATTCGCCCTTACAATTGCGATCTCCGTAATGCTTTCAGCGTTTAACGCCCTCACGCTCAGTCCGGCGCTCGCGGGGCTGCTCCTCAAGCCTAAGAAGCAGACGCGCGGACCGCTCGGAAAATTCTTTGATTGGTTCAACGCATACTTTGAGCGCTCCACAGATAGCTTTGTCCGCCTGTCGGGCAACCTGATTCACAAGGCCGGTATGGTGATGGTGCTGCTTGTAGTCGCCGGGGTTGCCGCGTGGTTCTTCAGCAAGCATTTGCCTACAAGCTTCCTGCCTGATGAAGACCAGGGCTACCTCTACGTCAATATGCAGCTTCCCAATGCCGCGTCCCTGGAGCGTACAAGCGCGGCCGCAAAACAGGTCGAGAACGTTCTCGCAAACACGCCGGGGGTTCAGTACACCACCAGCGTCGTAGGTTTCAGCCTGCTCAGCTACGTCCGGACTTCGTATAACGCCTTCTTCTGGGTATCGCTGAAACCCTGGGATGAGCGCGGAAGCCGGAGCGAACAATATCAAGCCATTAAGGCGCGTTTAGACCCGGAACTCAAAAAGCTGCCGGATGGGACGGTCTTCAGTTTCTCGCCTCCGGCGATACCGGGAGTCGGCACTACTGGTGGCGTTACGTTTGTCCTTGAGGACCGCGCCGGCAAGGATGTCAAGTTTCTTGCCGACAACCTTGCCAGGTTCTTAGCATCTGCCCGCAAGCGCCCTGAGCTCGCCAGTGTCAGCACTACGTTTATCCCGAGCGTGCCTCAAGAGTTCATCAATGTGGACAAGGAAAAAGTGCTGAAGCAGGGCGTGGCATTGACGGATGTGTACAACACGATTCAAGCGAACATGGGCGGCTTATTCGTTAACTACTACAACGACTTCGGTCGTACCTGGCAGGTGTATGTGGAGGCTGAGGCGCCTTACCGGGCGACAACTGACAATCTTGGGCAATTCTATGTACGCAACAGCCAGGGGCAGACGGTGCCCCTTTCCGCGCTGGCAAAATTCGAGACTCGTTCCGGCCCTGAGTTCACCATGCGCTACAACGAGTACCGGTCCGCGCAAATCAATGCGAGCGCTGCGCCCGGTTACAGCTCTGACCAAGCAACCGCGGCTCTGGAAGATGTTTTCAAGCAGACGATGCCCCTCGAAATGGGCTTCGACTACATCGGCATGTCTTACCAGGAGCAAAAATCGCGAGAGGGAGTGCCGCCTTCGGTCATCTTCGGATTTTCGATTCTGTTCGTTTTTCTGATTTTGGCAGCGCTGTACGAAAGCTGGACAGTACCTTTTAGCGTGTTGCTCAGCACGCCGGTCGCGGTATTCGGCGCCCTCGCCGCGCTCTGGTTGCGTCGCGTCGTGGTCGGCCTCTTTGAGCCTGCGTACATGGTTCAAATGGAAAACGATGTGTACGCCCAGATTGGCCTGGTGATGCTCATCGGCCTGGCTGCGAAAAACTCGATTCTGATCGTTGCGTTTGCCAAGGAGGACTACGAGCGTGGTATGTCCGTCGTTGATGCCGCCCTTTCCGCGGCGAGGCTTCGCTTCCGGCCTCTCATGATGACCGCGCTCGCCTTCATTCTCGGCTGCGTGCCGCTCTGGACCGCTTCTGGAGCGGGCTCTGTAGCACGCCAGATCATGGGAACGGCGGTGATCGGAGGCATGGTAGCGGAAACCTTCATCGGCATATTCTTTGTTCCCGCGATCTTCTATTTCGTGGAGCG
>Ga0206794_1002_pt2 | contig 101118 bp, 105 predicted proteins | sample Alteio_BWOrgCont_70_FD_152877 | JGI IMG/M metagenome (GOLD analysis project Ga0206794, IMG submission 152877) | Enriched cells from forest soil in Barre Woods Harvard Forest LTER site, Petersham, Massachusetts, United States -... | ecosystem: Environmental > Terrestrial > Soil > Temperate forest...
CGAGTACATTGAGTCGTTCTGATAAACGTCGAGGGTTCTGACAGTCGAGCGACTGGCGGTTCCCTCGCCCTCGCGCTCACGGTTGGTCCACGGCAATAACGTGGAAGAAGGGGAAGAGTCATATGAGGAATTACGTAATTGCACTTGTAACGATGTTATCTGCCACCTTCGCGTTCGCTGGTCCGTCGCAGCAGGACACCGCTGCGCGTTTACAAGCGGCCGGCCTGGTTATGAACGAGATCATGGCTGCGCCCGATAAAGGCATTCCCGAGGAGGTACTGCATGGCGCCAAGTGCATCGCTGTGATACCAGACATGGCGAAGGCTGCATTTCTTGTCGGCGGCGAACATGGTCGCGGCGTCGTTACGTGCCGTACTGGCCATGGATGGAGCGCACCAGCATTCATTTCGATCGGTGGAGGCAACTTTGGCTTCCAGGCTGGCGGTCAGTCCGTTGATCTCGTCATGTTGTTTATGAATGACAAGGGGGTGCAAGCGCTGCTCTCGAGTAAGTTTGAACTCACTGGTGAGGCATCGGCCGCAGCCGGTCCCGTTGGAAGACATGCTTCGGCAGGTACCGACTGGAAGATGGACACGGAGGCGTTGAGCTACTCGCGTACTAAAGGCTTATTTGTTGGAGTCGCCGTCGATGGCGCCGTGATCCAGCAAGACAATGATTCCACGGTGGCGTTCTACGGCAAGACTGTTTCCTTCCGCGAATCGCTGTCGGGCGGCGTGCGCGCCCCCGCGAGCAGCGACCCGTTTCTTGATGCGGTAAGGGCTGCTGTCAACAAGGCAAACCAGCACGAAACTGCCGAAAAGAAATAGCCGGATTTGGCTCGGTGTGCGGGCGCCTGCTGACACCGGCATCGAAATTGCCGCGTTCCCCGGGCCTCGATCAGGTTAGGACAGCGGGTACGTCGGTTCCAATAGAGCGGGCTGATTCGTATGGCTTACACTTGTCATGGATAGGTTACTTTGACAGCGCTCAATGCGATCGGAACCTTTGCCCTGTTAACCCTGGCGAAGGCATTTTAGCATCGTGAACGGGGAAACTGTCGGCACGTGGGCTCTGGCAGCTGTATGCTTGAAGCAGTAGCCTGATTCGCTTTCTCGCCTTCGGCATTCCAGGTTTCGCTCCAGACGAGCACCGGTCAAGTACCCAACCGAACTCTGGAGTTGTCATGAGCCTCCCCTTCAAGAGAAGCGAAGTACAGAGCCATCTCTTTCCCCGCCTACACCAAGTGTATCGGCCGTTGAGCCAGCCGGATGTGCAAGTTGTCGCGCCGGCTCAACCAGGCGCTACCAGAGCAAATCCATTGGCGGGCCTGAAGCTGCATTCCGTATTCCTTCGCACTAGTTGCATCTTGCCGCAAAATCTGGATCCTCTTAGGGCGCCTTTTGGCGATAACTGGACGCATGTTGAAGAGATAGGGACGCCGGTCTTTGATACGATGGTCCGGCATGCGGGGTGGCACTTTATCTGTGTTCAAGGCACCTTCTCCCGAAGAGGATTTGGCGTGACAAGAGACGATGCAACTCATCGAGCTGTGGTGCGCGCCCTTAGGGTAGTTACGAGGCAACACAATGCTGCGGAACTCGATTCCGTTCAGGTCACAAAATATCCGGGTTTTCACGTCGCAAGGGCTACGGTGCAAGCCCGCCAGATTCAGCAACACACCTTGCTAGGCATTCCCGACAGGAGGCATCTCCAAGTGGTTCCAGCGAGGTAACCCTACCTGGCCGCCCTCAAGAATAATGTTCCCTCGGAACTGCGGAAAGTTTCTACGAGTTCGCTAGGCCTGATGCAGTGATGTGTAACAGCCCCAAGCCTAAGATCCTCCCCAGCACACGTTTCACAGTTTATCAGGGACATATCAGTGGTATTGAGGTTAGTAGTGCGTGGTCACGGAGGTCACGCTTCTGCGGTGACTTGTTTTCGCCTCAGCGTGACTTGTTATCGATCAACGGATCTGCTACTGTTTCGCGCACTCGCGTCGCTGGGCATGGGTACCCTCTGAGACTCGCCGCCTGAGCAAGGGCGGGGTAAACCTATAGATCTTTAGCTAGATGGGTTGTGTCTATGGTCTTTTATTGTTGGATACTCAGTTGGTTCTGTCTAACTCTGCTTAGCTCGGCGATGCGGATGTCAGCTGCCCTTCATTGACGATTTCCTCTAGAGCCTCGCGCAGCTTCGCAGCGCCTTCCCACTTGAAGACAACGGCGTTCACATCGAAGAGCACGCACACGTTTCGAGCACTTTCGTCAAGACTGGTCCAAACAATCGTGGGGATGTTCCGCAACAGCGATGTGGAATACCGGAGGCGGAGGACTTCATAGCCGCTTTCAAAACCGAGATCGAGATCCAGAACGATGGCAAAAGGAGAGGGCGAATCACCGCGGAGAAAAGCGTCAAAATATCGGACCGCCTGTTTGAGAGTATGGCACGCATGAACATCAGTAGGGGCAAGAACTTCCTGACCGGAAGGATCAGGCCGATTGCCCGGCAGCTTGGTATCCCGGATCGGCTCATTACGTTTCAGGTGATGCGCCGAACACTGGGTACTCATCTTCAGCATCACGGGACGCTCAAGGACACGCAAGGGGCCTTACGCCATGCGAGCATCCAGACAACGGGGGATGTTTACATGCAGGCGATCGAGGGAAGTGTGCTGGAGGCGCTGAATTCCCGAACGTCCGAGATTCTGTCTGATTGGAAGCCGCCGCTCGTATCCGGCAGTCAACCAATCGACGGAGTCGGCAGCGGCACCAAGGAGAAGGAGCGTAAATCTCGCGAGGGGTTTGGACCAAAATGGACCAAGTGAGATTTTGAAGGAGAGTGTAAGTGCCTGATTCTAATGGTGGACGCGGAAGGAATCGAACCTTCAACCTGTCGGTTAAGAGCCGAATCCTCTGGTCAGCTTGTCCTCTTGCGTCGCCCGAATTGACTTGAACCTACAACCCTTCGGTTAACAGTTGTGCGGACTGCGTTTTGGGCCATTTGCTGCTGATTGCTATGGTTGTATGCGAATGGTCTGAAACCAGCATGAACATTGGGTGAAGCTGGGCCTGACACTACATTTTGCGTCTTACGGGGGAACCTTCAATTACTGCCAATTGCTACGGGTGGTCCTTGGTATTTCCCCCGGTACGATTGGACTTTTTGTGCCCCCTTTTTACCACTTGCCGCTGGCTCCGACATGGCACGCATCACCCCTGTCTCCTGATCGCACTTGCCGGGACCGGTCGGACACGTCGCCGCGTTCCGGGGCCCGACTCCGTAACGAAGTCGCGTTACGATTCCCGGTTTCATGTCTGGTTTTGGGAAACAGGATTTGTGTATCCCGAACGTTGCGCGAGCGGAACATCGGGAGTCCGAAGTAGTTTTCTGCCAAGGTGAGCAATTATGAACGGACATGCGCTGCCCAAGGAGGCTTTTCTTGGTCAAGGTGGGCATCAAGATCAGGAGGGTGTTAGCTTGGCAACTGCGCCTCTCACTAGCAATGGCCGACATGCGTCACCGTTCCGGGTTCTGATCGTGGAGGATCATGAAACGTTTCGCCGATTCACCTGTTCGATGCTGGGAGAAATAGCCGAATTGCAGATCGTCGGTGAAGCCGCAGACGGATTGGAAGCGGTTCACAAAGCCGAAGAGCTACGACCGGACTTGATTGTGTTAGATATAGGGCTACCCCAACTAAACGGGATGGAAGCCGCTCGACGAATCCGCAAGCTCTCCCCGAACTCCAAAATACTCATGATGAGTCAGGAATCCTCGGCTGATGTGGTGCAAACGGCCCTTCGCGAGGGAGCAAAAGGTTATGTTGTGAAGATGGACGCGGGAAGCGAGCTACTGAGAGCCGTGAATGCCGTCATTCGGGGCGAGCCGTTTACCGGCGTCAGATTCTCCGCTCATGATTTCGCTGCATTTGCCCAAGGGCCAGAGTGAGTTTCACCCGGAAGGCGGGTTCGACTGCTTCCCGCAGTCAAGCAGGCCCATCCCACTCTCTCCGCCAGTCCACCTTTGCGCTCGTAGCTAAACTCATACAAAGATTAGATTTACGACACAACTACCTGAAAATACACCACTTATATCCGTAGCCATAAGTCTTGCCAATCTCGATAGTTCCCTGCCATTCCCGCCACTCCTGCCGATTTACCTTACCAAATGGAATTTACCTTACCACAGCTTTTGCGCCTCAATGGGCATCGTCGAACCTTTAACTGTCTCCGCTATGTTGTGCGCCAGATTGTGGGAGCGCGCAAATTGCCCCCGATGAACCGGACGTTTCCGTTGACAACTTTCTCCAGAACAGCTTGGCCTTCTCGGGTGATCAGCTGAACGCGAACGTTCAGCTGATCACCCCCCTCAGCGTATCGGGGGGTCGGCAGATCACGGTTCTTTCCAATATTTCGTTCCGACAAAGTCCTTCTGCTTCAGCCCCTCTGAGTATCCGCAACACGTTGTATTGCCCCGCTCCCGCCAGGAATGTTCTGGATTCAAGATGGATGAGGCTTCATTTCTAACTCGGCATACTCCCGAGCAAGGCTCTTCAACGAGCAGCCGTATGAACAACAACATCTTTGGCGCGTTCTGGCGGCGTCACCTGCAGATGAGTAATCCGCCCATTCTCAACATGCGCTTTGACCACGGTCTGGTATGGAGCGTGCAACTTGAATTCGGCAGTCCAGTCTTTCGGCCAGGCAGGCAAGAGCTGGATGCGCCGGCCATCAGTCTGCATGATCATTAATTCCAGTGTCATCATTCCTGTGCCACCGTTGTCGAAGTCAGGAATCCAGTCATGCCCCGCCTTCCAGAACCACTGGAAACGCTGGTCGCCAAAATTCGTAAATTCGTCGATGCCGCTTTCTGTGCCACGACAGTCAAGCCCAGAATGGCAGCCTGGGGTCCATCCTGTCCCCAGCAGGTATCCTGCGGAAACTTTCGCGCGGCAAAGCTATCCTGGGCGAGTTTGAGATCCGGCTTGCCCACTCCATACAAACGGTACGGAAACGCTACATAAAGTTCAGGGTTTTCCTCATTTTTCGTGCTGCCATAGTGAAGAGCCGGCAGAATTACCGCCGTGCCGTCCGGATCGCCCTTGCCCAAGGGCGGTGTCTTGCCATTCGCAGTTGTGCCGGTAGGAACTGCCGGGAGAACATCGAGGGTCTTGGTCCAGAGGGCTCTCTGCTCCGGCGAAGCCAATCTAGATGGCAATGCCAAGAGCCGCATGATATCTGAACGCAAGCCAGCGATATCGGGAGTGGGATTTGCCGCGTCGATCTGATAGGTCTCAAGAGATTGAGTTGGAGCAAGGTAGATCTTTCCGTCGGCGCCAAGCGGCCAGTGTTGCGCATAAAAGGTCACAACGGCATTCGCGAGCGGAAGAATCTCATCGCGCGCGAGATCCTGATTCTGTGTCACATCATAGGTATCCAGGATCTCCGCAATCACTTCCAGAGAACCTTGGATGTGATACCGCTGCCAGGCGCTTTGGATCTCGGTTGTCGGATTATCCCACCCAAAGTCGTTGAGATTGGGCAGACCCCAAAAATACATCGTCTCCGGAAAGAGCGCTCCGCCACGGTGAAAATACAAGCGCGCACGGTCAATGGCCATGGGCAATGCATTGATATAAAGGCGGAACCACGGTTGCAGCAGATCGAAGTCGCCTGTTGCCACTAGCGGCCAATACAGCAAACGATTGTTTTGATTCCAGTAAGAATTGCCCCATTCACGAAAATCCGGATTGTGATCGCGAGTCGTTGAATCCCGTGACTCTGCAATATCATGCCCAACCGTAAACAGACCGCCATTGAATTTTGCCGGGAAAGCTCCGCGCGAGGTTGCAGCCATCATGTACCGTTGCATAACGTAGCCTTGGGAGACCTTCGCCGCATCTTCTGATCCGGATACGCTAATCCAACTGCGGTTCCAGAAATCCCGCCACCACTGTTGATGAGCCGATCGGGCAGCGGAACGAGGGATGCGATTCGTCCTGGCTGCTAGGTTCTTGAGACTCGATTCAAATGTGGCTGGATCGGCAACCTGGGTTTCGGTCAGCACCACCAGGTTCACGCGAGGATTGGAGGACGGCGTTACCGAGCGTATTGTTCGGTCATCCACCCGAGCCAAGTCTGGTCCTCCAAGTGTGGCGCCAAAGCATCGATGCAGCAGTGGGTCCGTGTGTCGGCTCAAAATGGAGTCGAGATGCTCCTGCTGAAGCACAATAGGAAAAATACTGGAACGATTGTAGTGGTACCAGAGAATCGAATGCTTGTCAGTCGCAATCGTATCCGCCTCAAAGTCGAGCGGCACCGGATGATTGCCAAATTCGAACATGCCCCCGCGATCTGGTGAAGACGCATTGTAAGGATGAGTGTTCGTGCGCCATAGTTCGAGCTTTGCCTGTAATATTGCTGGCCTCTCAAGCTCGGCTTCCGCATGAAGCACCGGGTGGTTGGCATCAATCCAGACGCGCACCACTTCCACTCCGTTACTGATTTCAATCTCTCCATTTTCCAGCCGCAGGGTCTGCCGAAAATGCGCTTTATCCACCCATGGATTCGGCGTTAGCTGAATGCGCACTCGCCCAAGCTTTACCAGTTTCCCCATTCCGGTCCAGGCGTCTGACTTCGCCAAAAGCAGAACCAAGTCGCCATTCGGCTCAGTCCACACATTGGCCGCCAGATCGCCATTGCCTATCGGCATCGAGTCGTTTTCGTTCTGTCCCAAAGCTGTCCAGGTCACGTCTTCTGCAGAAATATGCGAATCATCTGCCGCAAGGACAGAGGAAAGGCAGAAGCAGGCGAACCAAGCAACGACCAACAACCATTTTGGGAGTTTCATTAAATCCTCGTCACACGGCCGCTCTCGCGATTGGCTAACCATCGTAGAAGTCGCTTTGAGCGCCATGTCAGATCCCTGATCGCGATCGGAAACCGTCAGGACGTCTATCTGCTTATCAGCCGCCCCACATCTTATATTTTGCGAGTGTTCCCGCAGATTCAACCATCGGCACATGGCTCAGTTGACGCCCGGCGTGAAGGTCATGGCCAGCTAACGACTGGTGTCAATTCACGCCGCGCTGATGGAATAGGATTCGCCAGCCTCAGTTGGAGCATTCCAGTAGTTATCTTGCTTCAGAGCTCGAATGGGCCGGCCATCGCGGAGACGAGTGACGCGAACTTGTTCCTGCCCCCAGGGATTCACAAACCTCAGATTCTCCCCTTTCTCGCTGAAAATCTCAAATCGCACAACGTGCTCACCGTCATAAGCTGCGCTCACCAGAAACGCGCCGACAGCGCGAAGATTCTCAAAGCTCACCGGGCCAAGATTCAAGGTGTTCGGAAAAAGACGAATCGTGCCCGTATAGCTTTGCAACATGCATTCGTTCAAGACTGCCGGCACAGCAAAGTTTTCACACCATAGCCCCATACGCATCATGAAGTCGAAGTCGGTTGTAAGGCTGTAGCGCCCACCAATCTGACGAACCCGGTCATTGGAGACGCCGTCTGGAAGCAAGCAATATTCGATCTGCCCTTTGAACCATGAGAGATCAAGCATACCGAGGCGAGCTCGAATCAGCGGTTGAGAAACGAGATCATTACCCCCTTCAAGCCGTATCGTTTGTGCTGTGCGAATAGCAATCTCCAAGTGTTTTCGCCCAGTGTCAAGACCCACCTGCTCTCCTGGAAAGACCGGCGCCAATGTAATTGGGACGTTGTATACATGCTCGGGCGGGGCGTTGCTGATATCGATCCAGACCTCACCGAACGGCCCCTGCGCCTTTGGATAAGGTGCAAGGTTTTCGCCGATTTCCTTCCACAATTCGCGTTCGTCGGGATCCTTCCCCAGGATTATCGAGGCTTTGACCATCGCATCCAGCACGAACTTGGACAAGGACAGATCAAGAATACAGTCCTTGTTGAACTTAAAGTCCACCGTAAAGCCCCAGTTTTCTGAAGAGACTGAAGGGAAGATGTGATAGCGGCCGTCATCCTCCTTGCTCAGATACGCCGCCAAAAAACGCGCCGCGCTGCGCATTGTCGGATAGACTCTCGCGAGATATTTCTCGTCCTGTGTGTAGAGGAACTGCCACCATAAGCTCTGCACAGCCCACGGAGTCATACAAATCTGGTATCCCCACGGTGGAACAGGATAAGGCACAATCTGACTTGGAACCGGATAAGCTGAAAGCGGGAAAAAGGCACCAGGGAGGTTGAAGCTGTCGCGAGAAAACTTCTCTGACATCGGTCGCAGGTTTTCGATCAACTCCACGTAGGGTTGATGCATATCAACGTGGTTGCTGGTGAAGACGCCCCAATAGACCTGCTGACAGTTGTAATCGAGATGGTAGTCGCTGTGCCATGCGCTGCCGATATCGCCGTAAGACCAGTTCGCGAAAAGTCCTGGCGCGTTTTTATGCTTTCGTACACAACATGCCAGGAAATATTGGTTGCGATACCAGATACGTTCGAGTTCCTGGTCGAAAACACTTACCGCAGAAGCGGACCAGAATTCCCGCCAGCGCGCATCGGAACTTCGCTTCAGATCATCGACCGCAAGTTTCGAGGCATCGGTGACACTTCTGTTTGTGAACGCCAGCGTATCCAACTCGGCGTCAGTATAGATATGGGTCTGAGGAATTGTGATCCAGTTCGAAGGATCATCGCTGGCTGAAGACTGTGCTTCAAGTCGGCTTAGGAGTACATCTCGCGGAGTCGCAACGGCCACATCGAGGCGGAGAGCATGGTCCGCATTGGTCGTAAAAACGAGACTTTTGCTGGACTCAGTTTGACTTATAGACCAGGTTCCTGCGAGACGACCGTGCAGCGCGAAATTGCGATCCCTCTCCGTGCGCGGGGGATCCGGATTGCCCTCGGAATCCCGGATAACAGGAAAGTACTGAAAGCAGGAAAACTCGCCCGCACTTTCATCGACCCAATGTTTCAGCTCTGGCATGGGCAACTGATCCGGGCGGGGCTCCACATGACCGGAATCAAAAGCGCTCGAGTGAAATCCGTCAATTTGAGGTAAATAAATGACAGACAGGTTTGGGGCGGGACCATCCGTCGCAATCGTAAGGCGGCCCGAGTCCCAATCGACAAATGCCGTCAGGCGCGCCGTGCGTTCCGGATCGTGGAAAGTCCTGACCTTTAGGTCCAGAATGAAGATCCCGTTCGCCGGATTGAGGGAATAGGTTTTTGGCTCCACCCATCGCGAATCCCATTTCAACCAGATTGTCCCGCAACCCCACGGGCGCGGCCATTCTTTCCGGTAAGAACCTCCAACCCTGTCACAGTATTCGCGGAAGAACGCAGCATCCTCTATGGACGGCGAATTTCCCTTCGTCTTTAGCTCCACACTCGCGTTCTTCCACATCTCGAGAATTCGTGAGAATGGGAGTACCTCTTTGTCGCTCTCTTCGGATACACGGATATCCCAGCAATCGCTCTTCGAAATGTGGAAAGCAAGAGCGTCAGGCCTCACCACCGCACAAACTCCAACATCGCCATTGCCCATCAACAAGCCTTCGAAGTAGGTTGGTCCGGGTTTATCTCTTACAAAAACGTGTGCGCTGGCACGCTCAAAGGCATCGATCTTATGACGGTTTACCTTCGACGAAGAATCCTCGGTGGGAGAAGTGGCAGAGGCTTGTCTAAAGAAGGCAAGAGAAGCCATAGTGGACGCCTGAAGGAACTCGCGACGGGTTGCTTTCATAATCTGTGCACTGCCTTCTTCACGCATGCTGGATGGATTTTATCGCGCGGGTTCGTCCGAGTGTCATGACGGCAAGAAAATGACAGCCTCAATCTCCGATCGCTTTCGCATCCGGATTTGATTGCTTAAGCTTGCGCCAGAACGCTGAGAAAAGACCTACAGTGCAGTAGCAAGCAAGGGGCACTATGTACGCGATGGCGATACTGTGCGCCGATTGTGAGATCAAGCCCATCAGGGGTGTGAGGATCGCACCTCCGACGATCGCCATCACGATGAATGAAGCTGCGATTTTGGTGTTACGCCCCAGGCCATCGATCCCCAGCGCAAATATATTCGGAAACATGACAGACATGAAAAAGCTAGTGAGAAAAATCGCCCAGAGACCGATCCATCGTGGAAATGCAATTCCGATGCCCACCAGCAGAATGTTGATGGCGCTATAGGTGGCCATCAGCCTGTTCGGCCTGATGTAATGCATGATTGCCGAGGAGGCGAAACGGCCTATACCAAATGCGGCCAATGTTCCGGTGAGCAGATAGCCGGCCATCATTTCGTGTTGGTGGGTGGACTCCTGAACATATTGGATGAAGTAGCTCCAGGTACCGACCTGTGCGCCTACGTACATGAACTGCGCAAAGATAGCCAGCAGGAAGCTCGGGTAGCGCAGAAGATCGCGAAAGTGCCCATGTTCTTCTTTTTCGAACGTAACCTCACCTGCCATCTTGGGAAAGCGCGCAAATGCGATCAAAACAGCCCATAGAATTGCGACCCCACCAAGAATCATGTACGGCGCGACGACGCGCCTTGTCTCGCTTTGCAGGTATTGACTATACGTGTGCGCTGCCTGCATGGCAGAGATCTGACTCTTTTCAAGTTCGGTCCCGGAGAAGATGTAAACGGTCCCAATCAGGGCTCCGCCGATCGAACCAAGCGGATTAAACGCTTGTGCGAAGTTCAGACGTTGAGCTGCGGTTTTAGGATCGCCCAGTTGAGCCACAAATGGATTCGATGCTGTCTCAAGGAATGAGAGACCACTCGCGATGACAAAGAGAGCTGCGAGGAAATAGAGATATCGACCCATGAGCGCCGCCGGCCAGAAAAGAAATGCGCCACTTCCAAACAGCACTAGACCGACGATGAAGCCGAACTTGTAGCCGAAACGCCGCATTAGCAGAGCGGCTGGCATGGCCAGAACAAAATATCCGAGATAGAAGGCAGATTGAACCAACCCAGCTTCGAACCGCGTCAGGGAGAAGGATTTCATGAACTGGCGGATCAGCACGTCATTGAGGTTGTTCGGAACTCCCCAAAGAAAGAATAGTGCTGTGACTAGGGTGAACGGAATCAAGACACCGCGCGGCAGCATATGCAGTTGCTGCGGAGACGAGTCATTTGAGTCACCGATAGGGTTAGAAATCGCCGCGTTTAATGCCACTGTTTCCTTTCAACCGCACTGAGTGAATTCTGTCCCCGTTCGAGTGATCACACCCAGCGCCCCATCCGGCTTCGGTCACCAACGCCCGAATTTCAAGCGACGCTGTCGGTCGCCGAGCGAGCCTCCTGGAATGCACAAAGCTGTTCGAATCTTTCAAACGCCTCATCCCAACGAATTGACGAGTGTGGTTGGTAGGTCGCGCAACTGAACGACTCTGCAATGGCAAATCGCGCTTGCGCGAAGTCGGCCAGATGACCTGTCGCGATCCCTTGCGCTACTACGTTGCCAAGCACGGTCGCTTCGGTCGGGCCAGCGATCACGGTTCGGTCACATGCATCGGCCACCATCTGCGATAAAAGATCATTTTGCGATCCACCGCCAACGATCCGGATCGTCGATATCGTCTGGCCAGTCAGTTGCTCGAGCTGTGCTAGAGTCTTTCTATAACTCAGAGCCAAGCTCTCAAAAGTGGCCCGCGCGAAGTCGCCGACTGTACCCGGCACCAGCTGCCCGGTTCTGCCGCAGTAGCTCTGGATGGTTGAGGGCATATCCAATGCCAATTCGAAGACCTTGTCGTTAGGATCGAGCAGTGATCGGAAAGGCGTGGCGGCTGACGCAGCCTCGATGATCTCATCCCAGCTGGGGTTGCGGCCCTGTTTTCCCCAACAGCGCAGACACTCCTGGGTAATCCACAAACCAGCCAGATTTTTGAGGAGCAGAAACCTCCCGTTGATTGATCCTTCGTTGGTGAAGCCGAGAACAAACGCCTCTTCCGAGGTGTTCGGGAACGGGATTTCCTTGCCAACCAGGCTCCAAGTACCACTGCTGACGAACATGCAATCTTCGTCCAGGTAAGGAATCGCCGCAGCGGACGCCGTGTCGTGAGCAGCGACCGCGATGACCGGTACTCCTCGCGAAAAGCGGCTCTCTTCCAACACATGAGGCCGCGTAACTCCGAGTCGACTGCAAGGGCGCACCACCGTCGGCATGATGCTCACCGGTATTCCAGCGGTTAGGATCAGATCGGCTGACCAATCTCCACGGTGAGGCGCAAACATCTGCGTCGTTGTAGCTTCGGTGAACTCTACGGCCTTGGCACCGCTAAGGAAATAAGAAAACAGATCGGGGATCGTTAAAAGCGTCTGCGCTAAGTCCAGCTGCGGGTCCTCCTCAAGCACCATGCTGTAAAGCTGAAATAAAGTGTTGATATGCCAGGACTGCACACCGGTTTCATTGAAAATGGATCTCTCGTCCTGGACCTCGAACAGACGCTGCGGAATACCGTCGGTTCTGCGGTCTCGGTAGTGTGTGGGGTTTGAGATCAGGCGTCCACGAACATCAAGCAGCCCGAAGTCGATTCCCCAACCATCGACACCGATGGCCGCCGGGCAGTCAGAGTAGATGGAACTGTAGCGTTGGAAGCCGGCAAGCATCTGGCTCCAGATGTGCAGAACATCCCAGTAGAGCCGATCGGCGACCCACACTCCGGAATTCGAAAATCGATGCAGTTCCTGGAGTTCGAATCGGGAGCCGTTCCAATGGGCGGCGACGACACGACCGCTCGTTGCCCCCAAATCAACGCCGAGAAATCTAGCGGCGACTTGCATGAGCTCCCTTAACGAAGTCGAACACTTGCACAGAAAGGGAGTCAACGAATTGATCGATATCTTCTTGTGACGGCGTTCCAAACAGTGGTTCGCGTGGATATCCAGTAGTAGGCGGCTGAGTACCGGAATCGATCGGCTCAACTTCGTCCGGATGCCGCGGATCGGGCAAGCCGAGCCTCCGTTTGACTGCAAGCAGATCAGCAATCTTCTCAGGCGGAATCTCTTTCAGTGCCGGGCTAAGCTGGCCTGCGATCACGATCGTTTTGCAGTAGGTCTCGAGTACCTCAATCAGCCACTCGGCGTGCGTGATCGTGTCGGCCCAACTCACGACACCATGATTCTGAAGGAGAACGGTGTTGTGCTGCCGTACGACCGGTACCACAGTTCGGGCAAACTCAAGTGTTCCGGGTGTTTCATAGGGTGTTAGAGGGACAGGACCTACGAACACTTCCTGCTCGGGAAGCAGGTTGCCTGGCGGGATGACGCCGGCGATGGCGTGCGCCGTTGCGTAGGGTGGATGGCAGTGAATCACAGCTTTCGCCTCGGGCACTGCCTTATAGATTTCAAGGTGCAAAAGAATTTCACTGGTCCTTGGACGTTCGCCGAGCACCTGACTGCTCTCAAGATCAACAAGGGACATATCGTCGACCGTCAGGTCTCCCTTGCTCAACATCGTGGGGGTGCAGATGACCCAACGCGGAGAGATCCGGGCGGAGATGTTACCTCCATTGCCATCCACGTATTCTCGGGTCCAAAGCTTTTTACCGGTACGGACGATCTCCTCTTTAAGGGCATGCACTTCAGGTGAGCGAAAAAACTGCGCCGGCGAGACCGGAATGTGATCGTCCTCGAACAGCTGGGCGACACATTCCAGAACCGCCCGGCGAAGAAGGGGCGAGATCGCATGCTGAATGAAAGAATCCATTACTCCTCTATTCAGGTCCCGTTCATAATACGCCACTATCGCTTCATAATCAACCACAATGGTTCATACTATCCATGCTTTGGAGGGCTCTGCACCGCCAATTGTGCTAGTATCACATCCAAGTGGAATAACATGCGCCAAGCAGAAAGAATCTTGAAAGTTCAGGAGCTTTTCGCACGCCAAGAGTTCGTGGATTTCGAACAGCTCTGCAGTGTTTTTGGTGCATCTAAATCCAGCATTCGCAGGGATTTGCTCGAATTGGAGCAAAAAGGCATCATCCGGCGCGTGCACGGCGGCGCAATCTCTCTCCAAGTCCGCGATGAAGGTGTCGATTTCGATCGCCTTTCCGGGTCGCTTCACAGTGAAAAAACTCGAATCGGCAGGCTGGCGGCTTCCCTGGTATCCGACGGACAGACCATCATTCTTGGTGGCGGTTCGACAGCTGTAGAGGTAGCCAAGAACCTGGTTTCCAAACCGATCCAGGTAATCACCAACTCTATTCCGGTTGTCCAGGTCTTCTGGGAAAGCAAGCAGGTTGAGGTCACACTGACGGGTGGGTACTTCTATCCGCGGTTGGGCGTCCAACTGGGGCCAATTTGCGAAAAGATGTTGAGCACCGTTTCCGCAGAGATGCTGATTATGGGAATTAGGGGCATCAGCCCTTCGGGGATTAGCGACCACAACACTCTGATCGTCGAGTCATTGCGGGCTATGATCAAATCCGCGCGAAAGGTCGTATTGGTGACAGACCACTCCAAGTTTGGGATCGACAGCATGGTTCATGTTGCCCCTTTGACCGACGTCGACCAGATTGTCACAGACAGCGGATTGGACACCAACTTTCGGCAGATGCTCAAGGAGAATGAAATCGAGGTTCTCCTGGCCTGATCACTGAACCCAGAACGATGGTTCGGTGCCTGTCGACAGGGTGGCGCGCTTAAGGAGTGTGTAGATCTTCGAACAAGAGCGGACCAGTAAGCTTTCGTGGGAGATCCGGGACTGTTTCCAGCCACTACTTCGGCAATGAAACCAAGCGTATCTTCCGCCCCAATCAGAAGATAACTGAAGATCTGAGACGGGAGTGTTGAAGTCAAGAAAGGCATTCAGCGAGTATCGGTCGTGTTCTTGATTCGATACTTCGACCGAATCCCTCGATGCCCGTGATGAGCTTCGCTCGATTAGATCCTTAGGCTGCATAAGCCGAAAACAAGGAACCGGCTCAGCAGATTCGAACTGTGCATCGCCGTCCTGCCGCGCCGTATCGATCACGGTGCCGGAAGGGTGCATGAACTTCATTGAGCGCGGGGTGTGATACCCATTCTTGCATTGTTGGAGAGAAAGCCTCCCAGGCGAGCAACGCTGGTCGAACCCGGATCCGGTCGGATCTTCGCACCAAATGGCTTTGTGAGATCGTTCACATGTTGCCAATGACACCTGGCTGGACCCGGGCGCTTCGCCTTCACTCTCCACTTGCACGAATCGCCAAGATTGCGAGATGTCGACGAGCAGTCCGTCTCAGCCGAAACAGATTCCGAACTTCGTCGAACGTCGCGGCTAGATCGGGCGCACGATCGATCGAGGACGTAAATAGTCGAAGAATGTCTCTGGCCCAAGGACGCCGCCACCGAGGCCACTCTCGTTGCAACCGCCGTACGGTATACCGTGCTTGAAGACATTGTGTGCGTTGATCCAACTATTTCCGGCCACCATTGACTCAGCTACCCGGCGAGCACGTTCTAAATCACCCGACCAGACGCTGTTGGCCAATCCATAGCTTGAGCGATTGACAAGATCGATCCCATCTTTTTCATTCCTGAAGCGCATGAGATAGGCGACTGGCCCAAAGATTTCCTCTCGAGCGCAACTATTTCCTGGATCGCCCGCAAGCAAGCTTGGACTAACGAAGAAACCATCGTGGCCTGTGATCTGCTCGGCACCCCCGCGCAGAACAACCTCAGCGCCGGTTTCTTCGCCAGACTTGAGGTAGCTGAGAACCCGCCTCTTTTGCTTTGCGCTCACCACTGGGCCCATTTGAGTGACGGGGTCAAGACCATAGCCAATTCGCGTCTCCGACAGACGCGCTCTGGCGGCCTGAACGAAGCGATCGTAGATATCTTCATGAATAATCCACCTCGTGGCTGTACAGCAGACTTGCCCAGAGTTCAAGGTAATGGCCGAGGACAACTTTCCTGCCGCATCCTCGACATCTATGTCAGGAAACACAAGAGCCGCGCCTTTGCCGCCCAGTTCCAGTTTTGCAGGGACGAGCTTCCTCCCACACGACACTGCTACTTCCCTTCCCACTTCCGGAGAACCTGTGAACGACATCCGCCTGATTCCGAGATGTGCCGCCAGCGCGGCTCCGGCAGTATGTCCACCACCCGGAATCACGTTGATGACGCCGGCAGGCAAGCCTGCCAATTCAGAAAGATGCGCGAAATAGAGCGCTGAAAGGGGCGTGTCCTCAGCGGGTTTGATCACGACAGCGTTGCTAGCGGCTAACGCCGGCGACACCCCCCAACCCAATAGCAACAGTGGGAAATTCCAAGGGATGATGAATGCACAAACGCCATACGGAACCCGAGCTGTGTAAGCCTCGCATCCCGAAACTGCAATGGCTTGGCGCGGGGAACTGTGGACCGACAAGTCTGCGTAATAGCGTAGAGTCTGCGCACAATTCGGCACGTCAAAAGCAACTGTCAGCGCAATCGGCTTACCTACATCGAGCGATTCCAACTGCGCAAGAATCGCCGTGTGCTGATCAACCAGATCTGCTAATCTGTGTAGAATGACGGCTCTGTCATTTGAGGGCATCGTTGCCCAGCCCGAATGATGGAATGCCTCGTGAGCTGCCTGGACCGCATCTTCGACATCCGTTGTCTCGGCTGCTATCCGCGCAAGGCTTCGGCCATTGCCAGGATCAATGGTCTCAAAAATGCCACCCGCTTTGGCAGGCACCCATCGTCCCCGATGAAAAGGTTGATTGGATTCTGCGCGAGAAACCGATCAACCTCCGGCAGTATTGGGGTGGCAATCGCCGAAGCCATCGATACCTCCTGTGGGAGCGTCATCGGCATGGGAGATCGCGACGACCAGAATGAAGACCCTTTTCTCAGGGCACAGCGCGACGAACTCTCAACCTGGCACTTTATACGCGTCCGAAATATGACACGTCAAGAACTATGTTGAATCTTACTGAACCATTATGAAGACTAGAAGAACCGGAAAGGCGTGGCATGAAAAGCACTTTTCTTACTGCCCGAAGTTGTAGGAGAGCCGCTGTCCGATCCGCTCGCGTGCACAACTCGGGCGGACGGCCGAGCTACTCCGCCGGATCATCCGCGGTATACGGCGAGCAACAAGGTATCTCCGTCGGCTTAAAATTCATCAGTTCCACGCGAACGCCATCGGGATCGTACATATTGAACTCGTACTTGCCGTCAAGGCCAACCTTCGTCGGAGGTTCGCCGTGTCGTCCCTCCAACCGCTTCCCGGTCTCAAGCACTTTGTAGGCATCGGGAACCGACGTAACACCCAATGCCAGATGGTTGAGCACTCCCAGAAAGTTCTGGGTCATATTGGCAGGAATGCCAGTTGGGAGATCATCGTTGCTGTGGGTTGCCTCCAGCATGTACTCGATCCAGTCATGGCTGTCGGGGGTTTGCAGGCTCACCCAGTCCACCCGGCCCTCCTTCATGCCGCCGATCCAGTATGGGCGAAAGCCCAGCAAGTCGCGATAGAAGGTGTCTTCCACTGCGCTCCTATGCACCAGAATACCCACATGAATGATTCGGTGGCTAATCACGTTGGGCGCGTTTATCGATTTAGAGTGCCTGGGAGGCTGAACGAATTGAACCTCATTGCCTTCCGGATCGCTCACGCTAAACCAGCGGCTTCCGTCGTCCCCTTTGTTCACCGCGGGGGGCGTTTTCCACGCTTTGGAGACAAGGTAATTGCGCAGCGCCTCGGCGTTGTCGGTGTTGAACGCAATGTGATCACGCCGGTTGATGCCGGAGTCCGCAGGCAGCGGCAACACCTCAACGAACTGCACATTGCTGAAAGCGTAACGAACGCCCCGCGCGTTCTCAGGGTCCGGCAGCTTGGCCGCGCCTACGAGTTCGCGGTAGAAGTGGTCGGCGGCGGCGGCGTCTGATGTGTAGACGGCAAGATGCGAGATGCCAGTGATTCTCGGGCGCTCGACCGACGTGGTCGCAGGCGGAGCCGCGGCGGGAACGGCAGTCGCGGCCAACAATAGTGCGAATACAGATCTTGAATACATTCCGCACCTCGAGTGTTTGAAGTGTTCACAATAAGTCAACCCTCTCGCAGCGCAAACCTAATCAGCCATAAATTGGAAGATTCTGGCCATCCACGGCGAAAAGCCTCCAAGATATCTACCTCTTGCGAACGAAGAGGTCGCTCAGGGCCAGGACCGTTATCCGAGCGGATGTACTCGGACATGGCGTGTTCGATCATTTGACCGGCGATCATTGGGTCGAGCCTTCATCTTCAGCGGGCAAAAACTGGTAGCTCACAAAGGCGACGTGCGCGCCATCAGGGGCCCAGTTGGGCACATTGTCACTGCAGACTCCGCCCACTATCCGCACCAAATCGCGGATCTCACCACCGCTGATGTTGAGAATGCGCAGGGTCACGTCCGTGTTGGCCGGGTGCCCCATGACATCCTTGTCGTAGGAGAGAATCAGGATTGATTTGCCGTCCGGAGCGGGATGCGGCGTCCAGTTGGGCCTTTTGTCAAAAGTGACTTGCTCGGGCTGGCTGCCGTCGGGCCGCATGCGCCAAATCTGCATTCGTCCTGCACGGTCGGAGTTGAAGTAAATCCACCGGCCATCGGAAGAATAGTCCGGGTCGTCGCTGATACCGGTGCCCGAAGTCAGCGCGGTCTCCTGTCCGCCGTCTGCCGCGATGGAGTAGATGCTTAACGTACCTTGGCGAGGTCGCGTAAAGAGGATTGTCCTCCCGTCTGGCGACCAGCTATGGAAGTAAGAATTCGGATTTGCCGTAACCAGCCGTGGTGTGCCGCCCATGGCAGGCACGATATATACGCGCCTGCCTGGTTGGTTCGGCGTGGTGCACGTCATGGCGAGCCATTTGCCGTCGGGCGAGAGTCCGTGGCTGCCGGTGCAGTCGGTAGCGTTTCCGATATCGATCGGCCTGGCCTCGCTGAACCCACCTTCGCCTTCACTTGCAGGTACGCTCCACAGCTTGCCCGCACGGTTAAAAATCAGCGTTTCGCCATCGCGGCTCCAGTTGGGCGCTTCCATCTGCCCCTTACCGGTCTGGATGACGAAGTCCATGGGCACATTGGGGTCGACCGCGATGGTGTGGAGAGTGCTATAGAGTTCCATGGCCGCAGGCGCCGCCGGAGGATTGAGCGACTGCAGATCTACATGTGTGAAGGTGGCCTGCTCCACCGTGTCCTTCTTGCGGGCGCACATACCCAGGCCCGCATAGAAAGTCCCGTCGAAGTGGATCTTCATGGACGCTCCAGTCTGATGCAGCGGTTCGCCGTGCATGCTGAGGAAGAGCGTGACGGTGTCGCCGCGCTTCTCCAGGCGCATGCGCTGCGGTGCCCCGATATTGAAGAGAATGGTCTGCATCATCTCGCCCTTGGCACGCCGGAATTGCAGCGCCGTTTCCTCTGAGCCATGGATGGCCGCGACTGCGAACAAGGCGTCGGAGTCGAGCGTCTGCCGGAACATCAGCAGAGCCTTGCGATGCGGGTGTGAAGTCGCGCTGCCGTCGGCCACCTTGACGTCGCCAGTGAGCGACACGTCGCCTGAGACCCTCTTCCAAACGAAGTGGAATCCATCTACGTTTGCCCACAGGTCCTCGCCGGCCGAGCGGACGGTATACACACCCGTCGCGGCATCGAACGTTGCCGTTCCGGGCGGCGCCACACTGCCCACATCGGACTGGTTCTCAAAGATGCCAAGCGAATTGCTGGCTGTTTGCGCGGCCCCGATGCTTGATCCAACGAACCCAAACGCCAACGCAGACAATGCGAGCAATCCCGTCCCTTTCTTCTTTCGATACACGATGAATGTCCCCCTTCTGGACGGAATTACTCTCGGCCAAGTAACAGTTGAAGCTTCTCGATATGGCGAGGACGTAAAACATCAATTAACAGATTCGTGCACCACCAGGATCTGATCACCTTTTACATTCGTGAGAGCCTGGTGTATCCCACTCGGCCACCAGATTTCTAATTTGTCGGCATGATCGAAGCTTGCGAGGCCAAAGTGAACGCGAGGATCGCTGGATGCACCGTATCCAGTGCTCGTGGTCGCGTGATTGTAGAGAGCGTTGTTGTCAGCGAGCGTCACCTTCAGGCGGGACCCAAGTCCGTCGCGGTTACTCCGCGTTCCAACAAGCTTTACCAACAACCAATGGTTGAAATTGGCCGTGCGGTTTATCCAGATTTCGGGTAGGGCATGTTGATTTGTTACGACCACATCCATGCGGCCATCATTGTTCAGATCACCCATCGCTGCCCCGCGGTGTGCCCCGGGGACTCCAAATGAAGGGCCGGCCTGTGCGCTGACGTCCACAAATCGGTTACGGCCCGTGTTGCGAAGAACAATGTTTGGCAGCTTAGATGGAAGATGAATCACCTCTTCGGAATTGTCGAGTATCGCGGCGCAGGCAACGAACAAGTCTTTCAGGCCGTCATTGTCAAGATCCGCGATTCCAGCCCCCCATCCCGTTAATCGAGCCGTAGCGCTCGCGATCCCTGACTCGCCGGTGATGTCTTCAAAATCCTTGCCGGTATTTCGAAAAAGTGGGAACGTATCACCAGCCATGCCGACCACAAAAATGTCGGGGCGTCCATCATTGTCCACATCCCGGAAATCCGCTCCCATCCCCGCTATGGACTTTCCGAACTGGTTATAGGCAACGCCCATCTCAACTCCGACCTCGTCGAACGTACCATTCCCATTGTTGCGGAATAGGAAATTCCGAAACGTGTCGTTCGAAACGAAGAGATCCGTGTAGCCATCTCCGTTGAAGTCGGCGAAAGCCACTCCCATACCCTTGCCGATGTGCTTGCCTATTCCAGATTTCTCCGAAATATTTGTGAATGTGCCGTCGCCGTTGTTACGAAAAAGCATGTTGGGCTCGCCTGTAAAGACGTCAGGGGAACAATATGTGACCGCATTGCCGACAGTACAGAGAGGTTCCGTTGCGGCCGACCAGTCTACATAATTCGTTATAAATAGGTCGAGCAGCCCGTCGTTGTCATAGTCAAACCATCCGGCGCTGGTCGCCCACTTCCAATGAGCTTCGACAAATCCTGCCTTCGCTGTAACGTCGGTAAATGTACCATCGCCATTGTTGTGGTACAGCTGAGAGCCGTTAACCCCGGCCACAAAGAGATCAACCCATCCATCATTGTCATAATCCGCAGCTGCAACACCCATGCCGAAACCTTTGCCTTGAATTCCTGCTTTTTCGGTTACATCGGTAAATGTGCCATCGCCATTGTTGCGATATAGCCTGTTCCAGTATCGGGGATCGTGCTTGTCCATGTCGGTTAAATGCGCGCCGTTGACGAAGAACAAATCCATAAATCCGTCGTTGTTGTAGTCGAAGATCGCTACACCCGCGATCGCGGTTTCAGGCTGGAGACGGCGCGGAGTGACGCTGTTGTCCAACACAAAGGTGACTCCGCTGTGCCGAGTAACATTCTCAAATTTGATCGGCCCGGACACGGGCACAGAATTGCCAGACGGAGGTCTGGCAGGCACCTGTTGAATGACAGGATTGCTGGACGTTCCCCGCAAGGCGAGGGATGATGGGTTGGGAGCCAAAGAGTACTCCCTCTTTGGCAGCAGAAAAGACGTGCTCAATGCGATCGCACTGTGAATGAACCGGCGACGCGATGGGAATGGACAAAAGTCTGCCGCCGCAAGTGTGAAGGTTGACACGATCCCTATCGGCCGACGTGGTTCAAGCAAAGGAAATTCCCTTTGAGTTCCAGAACCAATCAACACTCGCGGGCCGCTGGGAGAATAGAGCCACTCGCTGGTCGTTACTTGGTTACGAAGCATGCAAGCGTTCCGAATAGCGATTCCACCAAAAAAGCACAGGGGCCGCCAGAGAGCGCTGACCCAGTTCCCGAGCGTCTTCGCCACAAAGTTAACGCCAGTTTGCATTGTGTTTACTCTACTGCGGTGAACGGGCGGACTGTTGAGGTTGAACTGCATCGCTTTTGCACCCGTAGGAATTCAACTCCTCCAACGTCCGCGTATCTCCATTGGCAAAAGCTCGGACCAGCGCGGCAGCCTCACGCGCCTTTTCGCGATTGCCGGCCCGCGCATAGGCATCGCACATCAACAGTAAGGTCGAAACTTCCTGGGTGTGGGATTCATCGAAATAGCGAGCTGCTTCAGCCCACTGCCCCCTCATGTATTGCATTTCGCCTATTCCCACGAGCGCGATCTGATTCTGAGGACTCATCTTGAGAGCCAGTTTAAGATCCACTTCGCTTTGCTTGTAATTATGAACTCTTAAATAGACACGTCCCAAGAACGCAACAATATCCGCCTCGTTCGGCGAAACTTGCGTTGCCTTACTCAGCAGCCGGATCGCGTCTTCATTCCGCTGAAGCGCGGAATAGAGCATTCCGACGATGTAAAGCGCACTCAATTGCGTATGTGTTTGTGCAGCCAGCGAATTTACATATGCAATTGCGGCCGACTCGCCATTCTCGTTCAGCAGCTTTTCGCATTCCTTCCAATGCTCATTTTGCAGTGCCTTGTCAGGGCTTATCAGGGTTTGACCGATGTGTTCCCGGTCGCGAATTGACTGGAATAGCTCCATTTCATGAAGCGCATCATCGGAGCGCCCCAAGTTCCGCAGTGCTCTCCCTAGTTGAAAATGTGCGTCGAACAGACCCGGATTTATTTCAAGCGCTTGGCGCAGCGGAGCGAGCGCCTCTTCATCCTTTCCCAATGCCACCAGAGCGGTTCCTTGATCATTTAATGCACTCGCGTTCCGCGGTTGCCGCGCAAGTACGTACTCGGCGAACCCACGCGCCTTTTCCCAGTTCCCTTCGCGGGCCGCTATCTTGCCGAGAATAAGTGCAGCAACCAGATTGTTAGGATCATTGCGGAAGACGGTTTCGAGAATCGGTTGCGCTTCCTCGTTGTGAGCCAGCTTGAAATAAGCCATCCCCAGGTCAAGGTCGATATTCTCAAGCTCGGGATCGAGTTTGCGCGCTTTGAGAAGATCCTCCAGGCCTGGTCCGCAATCACCGCCATCACATAGATATTCTCCTGCCTTCTGAAGTACCGCGGAGTTTTTGGGAGCAACCCGGGCCGCCTCGATAATTGCTTTTTGTGCTTCGAGAAGCTCTCGGTTCAGGTAATAGGCTTGCGCAAGGTAGAACAGGACATCGGCGTTACGCGGCTGCAGCATCCGACATTTTTCCAAATACTTGATAGCCTCCGGCCAAGCGCTCTGGCGCATGCGCAGAGTGCCCAAGTGAAATAGAATGTCTGCGTTCTTCGGGAAATGCTCCTCCTGCTCAAGGTAGATCTTCTCAGCCTGTGCAAACTGGCCATGCTCTTCCAGTCTCGCTGCACGCTCCAAGGCGCCGTTTTCGGTGGTTGGACCCGAGGCCTGCGCGGCTGCCCGAAGCGAAAGACATTCGGCCGAAACTGCAGCGACCAGGAGCATTCCCAGACATAAACGCAACAAGCTCACCGGAGATACCATCCCAGCTAGAATGCGCGGCCCGTCGTTCCGTGCGCGAGAGGCCGACTGTTGAGTTGAACCAAGGTGGACCCATGATTGCAACAGCCCGGTCAGAGGGTACTCGAATACCACTTCCAAGATGAGACCCGAAATGGAATGGCGTACGCTCCACCTGCACCGCTCCACCAAAGAGCGCGGTGCGATGCAGGTGGGCTTCGGTCAGTTGTTGAGCTAGAAGTCGTACCTCAGTGCAAATTGCAGGATTCTTTGAGGACCGGCACTTGTAATCTCACCGAACGCAGGAGAAGTCAACGTAGTATTCGGCCCATTGAGATTCGTCCGGTTCACCAAGTTGAACATGTCGGTGCGAAATTCGAACTGTCCGAATTCGTTCGGCAAGGGGATTTTCTTAATTACAGAGATGTCGTTTTGAAGATACCCCGGATTAATGATTGTGTTCCGTCCCACCGTGCCGAACTGACCTGGACCGGGTGGTGCAAATGCCGCGGTGTTAAAGTATTCGGCTGTCTTTTCGACCCGCGAGCGGTCCCCAGGCAGGTGTGGGTTTCCAATAATATCCGCTCTTTCTCCCCCGCTTAGAGCACGGCAGTATCCGAGCAGGGCGTTGTCTTGACCAGAAAAGACGGTTTCAGGGTTGCCGGTGTTGTAGGCGACGATGCCGGTTAACTGCCAACCTCCCGCAACAGCGGTCACAATTCCTCTTCCCTTCAGGCTTGGGAGTTCCCACAGCCCGTTCATGGTGAAGATATGGGCAACGTTAAAATCCGAAAGTCCCCGTTCAGCCGCCAGATCGTTTGGATTCTGGGGGCCATACGGCGGTGGTCCAATTAACGACCCAGAGTGATTGTCGATCGATTTCTCCCAGGTATAGGCTCCCTGCACGGAATAGCCATGAGACATTCTCTTCTGTACCTCAATCTGGAGCGAGTTGTAGTTTCCAGACGCGTGGCTGAAGAGAGCAGGAATGCTCCCGTAGTACTCTGGGAAAATCGGCCGTCGGGATTGCACATTGTCTGCCGTGGCCCCGGGCCCGTACACAGCGGCATTAAGGTCGGTAGCATAGTAAAGGTGCCGCGACGCTGTCCCAACGTACGCTACATTGGTAAAGAGATCGTTGCCGAGCCGATGCTGGACGTTGAGATTGAATTGTTGAATATCCGCCTGCCTGAAATTGGGATCCACGTGAGACTGGGTGATCCCGGGAAACGGCCCGAAAGTAGGGTTTTTTGGATCGTAAGGTAGCGGATCGGTAGTACCTGCCCACGGGTGCTCTGTATCGGGCGGCGCGCTGCTAAATCCGACTAAGTACGGCTCATTGTTCGTCTCGATTGCTTCGACTTCCTGGTTAACAATGGGGTGAAATATGCCCCATGCTCCTCGCACAGCGGTTGAGGCGTTTCCAAAAACATCCCAAGCGAATCCAATCCGCGGTTCGAAGCCAAGCTTCCATGGATAGTACAGCCCCGCCGGAACCCCAGGGTCACCCGGAACCACCAGCCCCGGAGGCGCCGTAGGATAGACCGTCGATTGTTTGCCAGGCCAGTATGTCGAAGCACCGCCCGGCTTCCTCTCCGTCCAAGGCGTCTGGTAGCCATAGCGAAGACCAAGGTTCAACGTCAGTTTCCTGGTTATTTTATAGTTGTCTTGAACGAACGGCTGGAATACATAGGAGCGGCCATTGTCGATGATGGTGGTTGTCACGTTGAAGTTATTGGGTCGGCCGATCAAATAGTCCGCATTTGCGTTTCCGGTATACTGGCCGGAAAACGACCAACTCATCGGTGGATATGCCAAGTCTCCATTTGACTGGAAATTGAACATAGCGCCGGCCTGAATGCTGTGTTTGCCGTGGAGCCATGAGACTTTGTCGCTAAATTCGCGGAAGTAGGATGGTTCATCCACGAACCAACCGGATCCAGCCCCAAAGTAGCCGCTTACGGATATTAGTGGAGTTTGAGGATATGGGGTGAAACCGTTGGCATCAATGCCAAGTTCTCTCGCAGACTTACCGTCTTCTGTGACGAATGGCAGCCCTTCCGGTCGCGAGTAGGCAGCCGAAAACTCATTGATGATTTTTGGACTAAACGTGTGGGTTTCGGCCAGCGTATAGGCCTGAAATTGGCTACCGCTAGGAGTCGTGAAAAACGGAATGCTACTTGGATAGGTGGTGATAGCCTTGTTCCGGAACAAACGAAACCACACCCTATCCTTTGATCCGAGCGTCTGGTCAATTTTGATGACGAACTGGTTCGCAGACGTCGGACTTGCTTGCGAATATTCCAGTGCGCCGTTGGGCTGATTGGGTAATGGCACGTACAAGCTGTTGAAGGTCGCTGCGAACTGGTTGAGCCTGGAGCTGGGAATCTGGTTGTTAGTGAATGTTCCCCCGGAGGTCGGATCTGTGAGCGGTGTGGATATGGCCGAAAAATCCCCGTTCCGCTCTGCTTCTGTCGGCACGTATGTAATGGTCAGGACCTCTTGATGAATTCGAAGCCCCTCATAGGCGAAAAAGAAAAAGGTGCGATTCTTGCCATTGTACTTTGGAAGAATAACCGGCCCTCCGATATCTCCTCCAAATTGATTCTGGCGCAAAAGTGGCTTGGGGGTCCCAGCCGGGGTGAATTTAGTGAACGCATCGAACGCATCGTTGCGGAGGTAGTCCCAGGCGGCCCCATGGAATTGATTGCTGCCCGACTTGGTGACGGCCAGAATCACACCGCCGCCTGCCCTGCCATACTCGGCACCATAACTGTCGGTAAGAACTCGGAATTCCTGCAATGCGTCGGGCGTGGGAAGATTCTGATTTGAGTTTGCGAGTGCATCCGTTATCGTCTCGCCGTCGAGTTGCATATTGCCGAAATCGGTTCGGCTTCCCGAAATGCTGTAGGATGGGCCGCCACGGACAGAGGTCTGGTACACCGGTGCGCTCACGTTGGACACGCCGGGCAGCGTACCGAGAAGACTCGCGGCGTTCCTTCCATTCAACGGAAGACCTTCCAACCGCGCATTGTCTACCGTCTCTCCCAGCGTGCCCGTAGTCGTGTCGATGTTAATCGAGTTGCCACTGACGTTGATTGTTTGGGTTACCTGCCCTATTTCCAGCATTACGTCCACCCGAATATCTTGGGCGACTGGAACGAGCACACCAGATTGGGTGAACGACCTGAATCCGTCCGATGTGACGGAAATCGAGTAGTGGCCGATGGGTAACAGAGGAATCATGTAGGATCCGTCTGCAGTCGGAGTTGTACTTGATGTAAAGCCGGTGTCCGCATTTGTGACTCGTACGATCGCCGAAGGAATCGCCGCGCCGCTCTGGTCAGTGACTTTCCCAAGAAGGGTCCCCGTGGTCTGTGCCCGTCCACTGGTGATCCCGGCGAAGAGACAGATCACGAGCAGAACAGACCGCAGCCACTCGACACGACTAAGAGTGCGCATGAAGGCTTGCGTCCTGCTCATCGATTTTCCGATCTGAAGAGGTTCAACATTGTTGCGTACAGACATCTGGTCTCCTTCGCAAAAGACTTACTGTTGGCTGCGCACCATATTTCCTGCGCGTCGACTTGTCGTACATGTCCGCGAGGTGCGGCAGTGCGGCCCCCCTGAGTTCCGCGGACTGAGGGCTGGTTCCGGGCTGACCAAGCGGTCATGCCCGGCAATATCACTGCTGAACTGTTTCTTGCACCGAAGTGAACTTTTGTGACGCTTTCAGGCAACAATTGGATACGCAGGATACTAGGCGCAGCAAAGTCAGGGTGTCAAGCCGAAAATTTCACGTTCGTTCACTATTTTGGTCTAAAATGAATCATAACGAATTGCATTGTTCACTAGCGCGCCTATCTGATTGACTCTGAACTACATTGCGTCTAGCGTTCGGGATCGATAAAACGTGAACATTGTAGGATTCAGGAACTTGCAGAATCTATTGAGGGGACTTCGATGTCGGAATATTTCCTACCCAAGCTTGAGCCGGCGCCTGCTCCTGGTTTCGCAGAGGTGCTGTTGGTGGCCAATGGCGATCTGAGGCAATCGGCCAACAGGGCATGTTGGCCGGTTCAAGAAGCAATGGAGAGCAAGCTTGCTTCTGCCTTCGCGGCCGAAGGTTTTAATCTCCGACGCGCGCATCCCTACGATCCAATCCTCGAGCACGGATTCATTTATAGCCAACGCATGGGGATGGACGTCTTTGGCGGAATTCACCCGGAGTCATCTCTTGTCGTTGCTGAGGCGGTATGGCAATACAGTGGCCATCTTCTGCCCGGACTGCAGCACCATCGAGGGCCGATTCTCACAGTTGGCAATTGGTCGGGGCAGTGGCCGGGTCTTGTCGGCCTCTTAAATCTCAATGCTTGCCTGACTAAGTCGGGCGTGACGTTCTCGACGTTGTGGAGCCAAAACTTCGACGATGAGTTCTTCGTGTCAGGGCTGCATCAGTGGCTCACGACAGGGCAAATCAGGCACGATTTGACTCACGTCCATGCTCTTGATCTTGGAATCCTGCCGCCTGAAGAAGCTGAATTGGGACGTGCTCTGGCGCATGCGCTCCGATCCCGCAAGGCGATTCTGGGCGTCTTTGATGAAGGCTGCATGGGGATGTACAACGCAATCATCGAAGACTATTTGCTCAACCCTACGGGCGTTTATAAGGAACGTTTGAGCCAGTCGGCTCTAGTGGCCGCGATGAAGGAGGTCTCCATAGATGAAGCCCAACGTATCCGCAATTGGCTGGATGAGCGCGGTGTTCGATTTCGTACCGGATCATTTGAAGACACCGATCTGACCGACGGGCAGATCCTCGAACAATGCAAGATGTATATAGCCGCGACGCGAATTGCCCATCAATTCGGCTGCGATGCGATCGGTATTCAATATCAACAGGGGTTGAAAGACGTTACGCCCGCGTCTGATCTTGTCGAGGGTCTTCTGAATAATGTGGAGAGGCCTCCCGTTTTCAGTCGCGACGGAAAGGAACTCTATCAAGGTAAGCCTTTGCCGCATTTCAATGAAGTGGATGAGTGTGCGGGACTTGACTCGATTGTGACCAATTGGGTCTGGAATGCACTACAGATCGATCCGGCCACTACTTTGCACGATGTCCGCTGGGGCGAGCATTATTCAGGCGACGGGATTGACGACTTCGTTTGGCTCTTCCAGATCTCTGGCGCGTCGCCTGCTTCGCATTTCACGAACGGATACCGGGGGGCGATCAGCGAACGTCAACCTGCAATGTACTTTCGATTGGGTGGCGGCACCCTTAAGGGTGTCTGCAAGCCAGGCTCGATTGTTTGGAGCCGGGTTTTCGTCGAAACAGGATGCCTGCACGTCGACCTTGGGCTTGCAGACGTGCTCGCTTTACCCGAAGCAGAAACTCAGCGCCGATGGCAAGCGGTGACTCCACAGTGGCCCATCATGCACGTTCGGCTTCGGGATATCAATCGAGACCAATTTATGGCACGTCATCGCGCTAATCATCTGAGCGTCGCCTATGCGCCCGATTCACAAACTGCAGAGAAGGCGCTCGCCGCAAAGGCAGCGATGATGACGGAGATGGGCATTCAGGTGAATCTTTGTGGAAGCGCACCGTGGTTCTAGCATTTTTCCTTGTTGGCGAGAAGACCGCCAAGACCCAATATGATCAGCCAGTTCTACGAATCAGAATTGAAGTCACCTCACAAAACAAACGCCGAATTGCGCTCGACCGTGATCGATCTCTCGCAATTCGGCCCACGCCCCTTTCCCGCAGTGAATAGACACGCGGCGGTCAAGCTGGTCGGGGAACAATCTTGAGCGTGTGTGCATGGTCTCCGGGCAATTGGCCAGGCAGGGTCACACGTAGATTCTCTCCGGTTGAAGTCCAGCTGAGGTTGCCGCTCGCCCCGAGCATTTGAACCCGTGAGCCCTCTTTCAGCGACAGCGATTCAACAGTGATCTCGCGCGCCGTTGGGTTGTCGAGCAGAACTGCATAAAGAGCATCACCGTTCCTGGTGAAACGAATCGGTACTCCGCCGCTCGTCTTGCCTTCGGATCTGACCCAAGGACGTGTCTCATAAATTGCCTCTCCATTCGTCCGAAGCCATTTGCCAAGTTCGCGTACTCTGCTCAACTGAAGCTCCGAGATCGATCCATCCGCCTTCGGACCGATATCGAGGAGCAGATTCCCGTTCCTGCTCACGATCTCTACCAGCATCTTGACCAACTGGCCTGCAGAGAGCATATCTTCGGGCCCTTCGTTCTGGTTGTAGCCGAAAGAAGTACCCACGGCATGGCAGGACTCCCACTTCTTCTCGACAATCTTGTCTGGCCAAACTCCTTCAGGAGACGTGTAATCCGCGTGTTCAGTCAATGTGGAACTCGTGTGTTCTTCGGGTCGTTCGTTAGCCACTTTGAAACGGTCATCGATCGTGGCGTCAGGAACAAGGTTGTAATAATCGGCAAGAAGTTGGAGCACATTCCCTGTTCTTGGATAGGCAATATCGTTCCAAATGTCGTCAGGTTCATATCGGTGGATCAACTCTTCGAGTAGCGCATAGACGTAGCGACCATATTCTTCGCTTTGCGGGATATGGTCATTCAGGCCCTGCTGCGTGAGAATAGGTGTTTCGGTGAAGCTCCAATCCAATCCACCTGAGAAGTAGATGCCCATGTGTATGCCCTGTTTGCGAACCGCAGCAGCTAGCTCTCCGATGATGTCCCGCTGCGTGCCTTGCTGATCTGGCTTGCGATGAGGATTGTGAACTTCGCTAGGCCACAGCCTGAACCCGTCATGGTGCCTGGTAGTGGGAACAATGTATCGCGCTCCGATATCCTTGAACAGCTCGGCCCATTGGTCGGGATCCCACTTCTTGACCTCTCGATTGAAAATCGGAATGAAGTCCAGATAGTCGAACTTCTCCCCATAGGTTTCAATATGATGCTTCCACGTGGGCGAACCTTTAATCCTCATGGTGTTCATGTACCATTCGGCATAAGGGTCGTTCATGAACCAATCGGACATGTCGGGCCTAAATTTGCCCCAATCGATCTCCCCTCTCTTTGTGAGTTTGGTCGTGGGCGCCCAGGCCGGCACAGAATACAATCCGTAGTGGATGAAAATTCCGAGCTTGGCGTCTTCGTACCACTTCGGTGCGGTATGTTGCTTCAGACTCGCCCAATCGGTTTGATACCTTCGTCGCGGATTGTTCGCAGTCTGAGCCTCAAAAGAAAACACAGACGCTTTTGCGAGAGCCTTTGTTGTCCACGCCGACGCCATGGTTAACGCTCCGAGAGCGCCGATAAATCTCCTGCGATTCATCATTTTCTTTCCTCTGTTCTGGGTTTGCCCCCAAGACAGTCATGGCGATCCTGAACGGAAATCCAATCTCCGCCAGGAGAGCGCGATCTTGCCATCATGAATCATACATCGCCTCGTTGATTCAATTCAATTCACGAATGTCCATTAAATGCCTAGACCCAGAAGAAAAATGAGCAATATGGTGCATTTGGGATGGCTTGCCCGGTTCAAAGCTGCGTTGCTTCGGCGGCGTCTCTTCCAGCCGCGCTGATGACTACGCTTTTGCCGTTCCATTCTGCGTGGTTCGCGCGTAGCTGATGCAGCAAACGCTGAGCGATGAATCCGAACGTCCGCGCAACGAATGTTCGATCGCACTCAGCGTCTCTATTGAAGCTGGATTATCGGACTCTGGCAACGGTTGTGCGAACCCGGAAAATTCATTTGGCCGGACAAAAGTCAGCAAGCAAACGGTTCGTTCTTTACGGTGCTCGCGAAAACAGTCACCTGTCGGGGTTGGATTGAGCTGCTCCGTGAACACTCAGCAAAGGGCAGCTCGCCTTTGCTACAAGCTCATAGGCGAAGCTCGTGTGCAGATGACGATTCCAACGCGACTCGTTGTGAACGCCGACCACAAATAGGCTATCGGAGCAAATCTCGGATTGACGAAGAATATCTTCAGTGGTCGCGATTCGGTCCAGATGATAGGCGGGATTACACCATTCACAGTTGGGGAATTCTGTATTGCCGGCAAGTTCGGCGCAAAACCGCTCAATTCTCGCATGTGTGGCAGAGTCGCCCGGTGCGTTGTCAGTTGCGATGGGAACCAGTACGCTGCGAATCCCGAGGTCACGTCCCAGGGCTGCCGCATAATGCGCTGCCGGGACCGATTCCGGCGAGAAGTCTGAGATACACAGGATTTCGTTGAACCTCGGATCGAGGTCAATACCGCCCATTACGTGCCTGCCGACCGTGAGCGTGGGGCAGGGGGCGGATAATAGGATTTTTTCTGCGTTTGAACCAACAAGCACATGCTGCAGACCCCTGTAAATTCCGTGGGTGCCCAACACCAGGAGGTCGGCATTGTTATCTCCGGCGGAGCCCAGAACTGCCGCACACGGTTCACCCTCGCGAAGATCGATTTCAGTGTTGATCCCCACGCGCTGCACACTGGCCGCAAAGGCCTCGAGGCGAGCGAGCGCATGCTCCCTTGATAAGCAGGGTCTGCGGCTGAGGAACTCAGCTTCTTTCGCTTCATGAGAGAGCTCAATTGCATGGACGATTATCAACCTCGCGCCGTAATGATGCGACAAGGCGACAGCATAATCGAGAGCGAGCCGCGAGCTTTCGAGAAAATCAGTGGCGAAAACGATGTTTCGCATCGGGATGGGCGGTTCCGTTTTCTTGCTTCTATCTAACACAAGGACTCTCCTCCTATTTCCACCGCCAACGGTGGCAAGCCGCGGCACGAATTCGCTTCCGTAAACTGATTCCCAAATGAGCGCCTCACGCTCCGGGGTTATTTAGAAGGGCTCCCGACGTATTCCGGGCGCTGTGTAATCTGGGGCTCGGGCGTCGAGGCCGCAGGCGCCGCATCAATGGCCTTGCAGCTCAATTCAGCGGCGCCAATTCGACCGTTCTCCTGGTTTTCCATAACGACCCGCACGGTACGCGTATTTCGCGGGACCCGGACCCTGACTCTAAAAGCTGACACGATCGCTTGGGAGCGTGCCGAGTCCTGAGCACTTGAGAGCAGCCTGACCGATTCGATCCTTGAAGCCTTGATCTCCTGGTCCCCATCCAGGCTCACCGCCGCCAAAGCCAGATTGGCCACGAACTTGCCATCTTCTGTTGGAAGAAAGTCCAGGTTCTTCGACATCAACTGGACCGTGAATCCGACTGTCCCTGTGTCGGGATGTCGCAGCACGTTCGCTAGTCGAACGTCCAGAGCGGTAAAGGGTATGGTCGATTGAGCGGCCTCGGCGAGTTTCATCATGCTTTGCTGCCGTTGATTGATCGGTGCGTGTTCGTCGGGGGCGAAGTATCCTGCCTTGGTCACCGCGCGAAGGTTACGGTCCCGGAGCGTCACGCGAATGCGGCGGAATTTGCCGTTCTGATCTCCTTGTTGAGGCTGATAAGTGAGGGTATAGTAGTTTGCGCCCATTTGCTGGGAACGGGCGATTTCCGCGTCCACATCATTGCGGTTAAAGAAGAGCTCTCCGCCGGTTTCGTTTACGAGCACGCCAAAGTTGATGTCGCCGGCGAATGGGTCATTGCCGTTGTCGGCGATATCGGCGTCGGCTTCCATGGCACTCATGGAGATGTCTGGACCCTGAACAGGCAAACCGGGATAGATCACGAACAGGCTGATTCTCGCATCGACCAGCATGTTGGTTGTGGAATGCACGTACTGCTTCAGTTCGTCCTCTGCTTTTGACGGCAGATCGAGCGGCACAAGATTGATGCCCGGGCCGCCGTGCCCTACCCAGATGATGTTCTTGCGCCCGGGAACTCCCTTGTTCTGCAAAGCGATCTGCTGCAGTGCATCCATGGATTGGGCAAAACGTTCCCAGAAGAAGGAGCCGTTCATCTTCTTGTACGGCAATGCCGTGGGAAGATGCTCCAACGCATTCATGAGGTCGGAACGGCTGCGTGTATATCCCTGCAGCATCTCGAGGGACTGATTGCCGATCACCATGAGCTCCGCCGGCGACGCCAATTGTTCAGGTTGCGCAATGAGGAAGCGCTTGACCTCGTACCGGATATACGCGAAGTCCTCGAAATTCGAGTTCAGCAGGTCGAGCACAAAGATTGTGACCGGGGCCTTGCCATCAGGATTCTCATCGCCCGCCTTGGGGTCCATCAGGTGCGTTTGCGGCGCCTCAAACGAAAAGATGCGCTGCGGGTTCTTGTCTTCGAGGATTGTGAAGTCATCATTGGTCAGGCCAGTAACAACTGGGCGTCCGCTTTTGTCGAGTACGGTGACATCGAGAAACACCAAGGTTGAATTTATTCGAAAGGTCGGGGTTGAGGGCGACGTCTGGGGGGCCTGCGCAGACAGATTTGCAGCGTTATATACAGCGGAGACGGCAAACAACCAATGCAACAAATAATCGGATCTCATGCAGCCTCGCGATGGATTTCACTTAAGGGGCGAACCTCTGCTATTGCGAACCTTCCAGACGATTCGCCCTCCGGTTTGTGGCTCGTCATCTGAACGCGCCGATGCGACTCGACAGCGCCATTCTCAAGTCGCGTCTACAGCGAAACATACGTGATTTGACCGTAGAGAGCGGAAGATTCAGCGCTGTGGCTACTTGCATGTAAGGCAGTTCCTGGAATACGCACATCTCGATCACTTCGCGGTTGGGGGGGCCATTCCTCCGATGGTTGCAGCTACGATCTTGTCTCCTTCGCGCTGTTCGTAGCACTCCTCCGGATTCATGCTACGGTCGATAATCTCGAGCTCTTCGCAACCTTCATCGGTGAATTGCGAACATTCGAGTGGGACCAACATTCTTCCTCGTCGACTTCGCAGATACTCGCGGGCAGTGTTCTTGACGATGGCGTTCAGCCAGGTTTTCATTTGGGATTCGCCACGAAAGGCGGCCAGTTTCCTGAAGGCCTTCAAGAGGGCTTGCTGGACGATGTCCTCTGCTTCCTCGCTGCGGTTGGTGATTCTCATGGCCAGCCAAATGAGCTGAGGACGATATCGTTCAGCAGCATCTACAAATTCTCCGAGTTTTATCTTGTCGAGGCGCGACGGAGGAATAGCGTCAGCAGCGCTTGAGGCGTCATGCATTGTTGTCGATCGGCCCTCGCATTCGGAGGCCTGAGACAACCTGAAAGACAGAGGTCCACGGCTAGCGGTTTCCATTGTTTCCCCCTTCTTGCAACGAGTGAGTCAGGCTGAGTATTTGTTCGACCAGGACATCTTGTCTCACGGGTGAATGCAGGCGTAGATCGTATAGAGCGCGATCCAGGGACGCCTGACCCGAACGAATGATCAGAATCTTGGCACTGGGCCATCGACCGCGAATCAGACGAGCGGCCTCTACAAGCTCAAATGAACAGAGAGAGTTATGGAGGACGACAGCATGAACGTCATGCTGCTTCGAAGAGATCCATAGCTCGCGATAGTCAGGAACAAAGGAAACGCGGAAGTCTCGCGCGTCGAGGAACGTGTCGCGGATGAGAGTGCCGGGCTCGATTCGACCGACGGAAAGGACGTGGATGAGGGGCTTTGTAACCACCTCACCGCGCGGCGTGAGATGTCCATTTTGGTCGCCGGGACATGATGTCAGATGCCCCGGGGGGACCGAAGACGACACTCCTTGCGCAGTACCAATGGGATGCATGGGGTTCTCCTCCAAAGAGAGTGGGCGGAAGACTGCAAGATCGCTTCTGAACACGGGACAGATATGCCAGCCGAATGCCGAAGCGCGGTTGAGCTAAGCCGCGAGAACTCTGAAAGGAGGAGATCGGAGAGGAACTACGGAACAGAACAGCGCGGGGATGCGCTTATATGTGTCAGGATAGAAGAACGCACGTTCTATCCCCGTAGGAGGTTGACGGTGGATAAGCAGTACAGCGTGCAACTCCAACTGAAGATGCTGCTGAGCGGTTGCCTTTGTCGTAGCCGCGACTTGGGCGACGTCCTGATGCTTGTCCCACATCTTCGCGAACAATGCACGCGAAGCTGCGTCCTGATGAGGATTGTATCGGGAGAGCTTGTAGCCGAATCCCCACAGGGCTACTGATATTGCGAGTCCGATGAAGGCGAGAGCCCACGGTCTGAACAGCCTGCGGGAGATCCACCATTGCGAAGTCACCTGGCCGCATGCGAGCAAGGAGGTACTCTCGCGACAGGTGCATGACATCATCGACAATTCGTTTCCGGCCGACATTGTCTGGAACAGGCCCCCCGAGCAGCACACCAACAAGTTTGGACGCTATCTTCGCACAAAAAGTCGCGGTAGATATAGACAGAATTGTGTTCGTGCCAACGTTAGCTCAGACATTGGTCGTTATCCTACTGAGAGACAAATACTTAGATGGATCGGCGCGAAGCCATCGCAACAGGACCGATAGCGGGCATTAGATGAGACAGACATCGAAGCCGTCTCGGTCTGGGAATATTCCGATTCCGAACGAACCGACCGGAGGAATTCAACGTCTATGATCTTGAGAGTGGAAATGCGCTAATAGAGCGTTTCGCTGGGACCAAATCCGTGGGCGCTATGGGGTTTTTCGGAGCGATGACAGCAGCCAGTGTTCACGGCCCGTCCGCACTCTACCTCGTGACGCGCCTGCCTTAATCCAGAGCACCAAACCCAAAGCGGCCCTTAAAAAAAGATTGGCTTCAAACTCGGTTGCGCTCGCACGCGAATGATTCGGTTCCGTACTTTTCTCTTTTTGCTAGCGGCCCGACAATCGGGCAGTGGACTGAGGCGAGTATTAGTTCAAGAGGTGCCACGCTTGAAATCGGCCAGAATCGGAGCTAACCCGGACCAGTGATTGAGAAGAAAAACAGTTCGTCTTCCCCGGTCGCGAATGTGGGCGGTTGCATGTATGCACGGTTCTCTGGGCAATTCTCCCTTGTTGCGTCGTTATTCCGCCCGTGTGTACTGGGATTCCTTGGCCTGGCTCTAGCTGTTGCTCTATGCGGATTCGCCTACAAGATTTCCTTGTATCAGCCAATTCTGGAATGCGATCGAACGTCGTAAAACTGTGGGACAAGCGGCAACGGGCGCAAGCGAACCAGAACGCAGTCAATAACCCAACAATCACCCCCGATCAGACTCACCTCCCGGCGCATCGCTTTCCAGATCCCTGGCAGTATTCACGCGCCGCTATTGCCTATCTCGCGGCTCCCCCCCAATCTCCCTCGTTGCCGCTTGCGCGGAATCTCACCTGCCATTTCGCTCGCCACCAACGAACCCTCTTGCTTAAGACCTGGGCTTCGTAATCAGGCTCTGCCCGGATATAGCCACTCCAGATCTGTAAGTTCTGTTCAACCATGATTTCGTGGAGGAGCGTCCAATGTTTTCATTCTGGGCTCTGCTCGTTCTGGTTCTTGCTTTGTTGTGGATCTTGGCCACTACGGGCACCGAGATTCTTGAGTCGAGCACTTCAAAATTTGGTGCTTGCACTTTGCCGTCCTATGGGTTCCCCGGTTCTGCTTTCGCCTGTGCCGAATGGGATGACGAGAAGCGGCGACGAAACCAGCCTTCGCCCGGATCGCTTGGGGAACACAAATCTCCTGATCGTCCAAGGGGAATATATGAAGATGCCCTCGACGGTGCGCGAGCTGGGGACAATCGAACCGATCCATATTGTGTGCATCGGGCATTGCAGGCCCCACCATTTCATCTCAGACGAAATACTCGATATTCCTGGATTTAAGGTGTCAATGGAACGGGATCACACGAAGCTGCATTCAACGTTCCATGGCATTCCAGCACTGATCCTGATCTATGACTCCTTTCCTCCCAGAGAACTGGAAAATGCATGCCGTTTCATTCGGCATCAGTGGCCACACACCAGGATTCTGGTGATTCACGATGGTGAGGATTTCCTGGAAGACTCCCTGTATGAGGACAGGGTGCGGACAGATGTGACCGGTCAAGACCTCATTAGGAGAATCCTGTTTCTTGTTCAAACCATTGATCTTTGGAGGTTGCGCGGCGTCAAAAGGTAAGAGGAACCTTTGAGATATTAGAAGATCCAATTGGACTCGGCCGGTCTCTGAGAATCGAGGAGTTTCTCTTAACCATGACGACGCTATCCTCTCAGGTTATTTGATGTTCGGCTGGATTGATGACGGAAAAGACACCGTGCAGGCGCGTTCATGAAGGCGTAGTCACGAATCTCCAAGGGCAAGCGCCATCACAGCATTAAGCCCATGTCGGCAGGGTTTGGAGATAACAAAATTCTCGCCTCGGATGTTGCAAAAGAAATGAAGCTTTGAAGCCGAGAAATGAGCAGATGGTGACGAGGAAAGGGAGCACATCGTTTCATGAAGGCGAAAACGAGCAAACGCAGGCGCCAGATGGAAACGACAAATCCAGCGTTTCCGGCAATTCTCATAGCCGTAATGTGCGGTGCCGCAATGCTCCAGTACACCGAGTTCGTGTTCGTTTCAGCGAGGGACGACAATGGTCGTACTTTTGACATCCCGATGTGGCGCGTTCATATGGGTTCGGCGTGTTTGGGAGCCCTAGCCTTCATGATTGCGCTATTTTGCTTCGAAGCTCTTGAACGGCGGTCCAAGAGTCTCGCGCTCCGATTGACGGTCCCATGGATCCCCCTGGTCGGAATAACGGGGGTGGCTACGATCATTCATATTCCAATTGCGATTGTTATTCTTTGCAGCCTTGTCTATGGAGTGTGGGCGTATCGTCGATTCCGCGCAATGAGATTTGGCGTTGAGTGACACCGGGGCTTCTTTGGAGTGCCAGAAATGACCATTAACGACCGACACAGGAGCGGGTACCAGCCAACGGTCAGGCCGAGGCGTGTAATCCTTCTACAAGGGCCCACACTTAGGGATCGAAGGCAACCGCCTCTGCGGAAACGAAACCAGGCTGGTATCATTGCCGTCGGTTGCAACATTTTGCTCGAAACCGCTGTCTATACTGTTGTGCACTTTTGTTTGCCACGCAATTAGCGCTCTAAAACTTCGCTGATAAGTGATTCCTTTGGAAGAGGATTGCATGCGATCACGAGAAGCATCTAAAATGGCATCACCGCCCGGGCACAGAAGCCTGAAGACGGGAGACGCCAAGATGCCTCCACTCACAAGCAAGAGCGAAGCTTCCGGTTTGCTCAGGATCGCCCTGCTGATCCTCGGCTTAGCGGTTTTTGCTTGGGGTCTGCAGTACAAGCTTTCGCTCTACGAAGCGTCCTCGCATCACCATCCCGTTTCGGTCGCAAAGCTGATGCAGGGTGAGCAAACGAACAAGAAGATCATGTCACTACAATTGCAGATCCGTAGCAAGTTCTCGCAGTTGCAGGTCGACAGTGCGATTGTTCCCCTCCCTCTTCCGGAAATAGTTCGACGGAATCGACGGCCAGACACGCTGATCTATACCTCCATCACCTTTGTCACCTGCGTTCTTTTCTTCCGTCCTCCTCCACAGGCCTCCTGAGCGAGTCGCGTCTGCCGTGATGCCCCTGTAAATCAGCGCGTTAAGTCAAGCGCTAGACCTGGGACGTCCGTAAGATACGCTACTGTGCCGGCGAGGCACCCGCAGGAGAGTCTGTTATGAGTATCGCATTTGCCTTGTTGCTAATGTGTGCTTTCTGCGCTGTGGTCGGGATATATCGTGGCATCGTCAATCATCGGGAAACCAGACGACTGGGAAGAGGCGTGCCAACGGTCCGCTGAACCGAAATCGGCAGGATCTTCTAACCGCCGGCAAAGGCTCGGAGCGCTGTGGATCCTATCTGCCGATTTGATCCAAGGTCGATCGCGGCCGATCCCTATCGGAATGATTGCCATGATCGGTCTTCCCGGCCTGAAGACGGCAAACTCCAACTAAGGCTGGATGGATGAACCAACTAACGGTCGAGAAAAACAGATGCCCGAACTCGACTTACGACGCCCGGCAAGAGATTTTGTGAGGCGGGTTTCTATCGCGAGAAAGTTCCCTGTTAAGTTTTGCTCGCAGGTCAATCTAATCGTTCTTCGACCGAGTTCGCCCTAAGCTAGTTTGCTGTTTTGTGGGAACAAGAGGAGCGGTAACCAATTATCAGGAGCACTAGCGCAATGCGTAAGAAGGCACTTGTTTTTGCCGCAGTTTCATTTTGCATGATGTCAATCATTTCGGCATGTCATACCGGATCGGACGTCTCCGATGCGAAAGCGGCTGCAATTCCAGCAGCGCGCGTTGCCATCGCTCAGCGCGGCGACATTTCGCACGTCCTGACACTTGCCGCGCAATTCCAACCCTACCAGGTGGTCGACGTGCATCCCAAAGTCAGCGGCTACATGAAGCAGATCAACGTCGACATTGGCGACATCGTGCGCCAGGGACAGACTCTTGCGGTTCTCGAGGTTCCCGAACTCAAGGCAGAGTTGCAGCAGAGTGTCTTCAGGCTGGAACAAACCAAGGAAGAGATCACTCAGGCGCAGCACGAAATCAACCGTGCCGAGGCAACCCACTCGGCTCTTCACTCCGCGTATGAGAGGCTCGAGGAGGCGGCCAAGGGACATCCGGGGCTGATTGCCCAACAGGAACTGGACGATGCTCAGGCGAAAGATCTTTCGTCCGAGTCTCAAGTCGATGCTGCCAAGGCCGCTATGGCCGCTGCAAAGCAACACACCGGCGCGGCTGAAGCCGACAACCAGCGCGTCCAGGCATTGCACGACTACACCACGGTTCAGGCGCCGATCGCAGGCGTCGTCGTCTGGCGCTTTGCCGATACGGGAGCCCTCATCCAGGGAGGAACAAATTCCAACAGCCAGGATCTCCCTATTGTTCGCATTTCGCAGAGTACTCTGCTGCGCCTGCGTATTCCGGTGCCCGAGAGCGATGTTCAGTATGTTCGCGACGGAGATGCACTTGAGGTGCGCGTGGATGCGGCGTCGCGTTCCTTTACAGGAAAGATCGTTCGCTTCACCCGCGACGTAAACTTCGAGACTCGCACGATGGAGACCGAAATCGATGTGCAGAACCAGGACTTGAAGATCTCTCCTGGAATGTACGCGAACACCATGCTCCGCTTGGGACACTCGGAGAACGTCGTTACTGTCCCAATTGAGGCCTTGGTCCTCAACGGCAAACAACGAGTGGTATATGTCGTGGACAGCACCAACCGCGTGCATCCATGTCCGGTCGAGGTATGTATTCAAGGTTCCAAACTCGTGGAGATCCGAAGCGGCTTACATCCAGGGGATCGGGTCATTGTAGGTGGCCAGGAGAAATATCAGGAGAACGAAGAAATCAATCCCGAAGTGCAGTCGACGCAAGCCTCAGAGACCTTTCAGGAGACTGGCGGCATGATCGACCTGAAGGGTGAAGAGAATGTCGCGAGCCAGGCCGGGCCCGAAGCCTCCAACGAGCCTCAAGCCAACGGGCGCGGTGTCGATAACGATCGGACGAAACCGTCTGCATCGGCGGTAGGAGCCACCAAAGAGCACCCTGGAGGGCCGCACTAATGCCAAGGTTCGCACTGCGATTTCCGTTTTTCATCCTCATGCTGTGCCTGGTGGTGGCGCTCATCGGCACCGTGACGGTAGTGCGCATGCCAGTGGACCTGTTTCCACGGATTGACATGCCGGTGGTGGTGGTAGCTACGTTTTACAACGGTATGCCGCCGCGGCAGATTGAAGCGGATATCACGAACACCTTCGAGCGATTCTTCACTTTAGCCGCGAATGTGGATCACAGCGAATCGCGGTCTCTGACCGGGGTCAGCCTGATCAAAATCTATTTCAAAGCCGGCACGAATCCGAACGCGGCGTTGAGTAACATCGCCAATCTGGCCATGGCCGATTTGCGCCGCCTGCCCCCGGGGACGCTTCCCCCGGTGGTGTTGGGAATGGACGCATCAACGCAACCGGTATGTCTTGTGACCCTGAAGGGACAGGGGCTGAATGAAACGCGTTTGAAAGATCTTGCGCAGTTCGAACTGCGGAATCAGATTTCCAACGTGCAGGGCGCATCCGTGCCCCAGCCATATGGAGGCACCTACCGCCAGATACAGATTTATGTCGATCCTTTGAAGCTCGAGGCCCGTAACTTGAGCCTGAACGACGTGGTCAAGGCTGTAGACAACTCCAACCTGATCCTCCCCGCCGGGGATGTTCGCATTGGGGGCAAGGATTTCAATATTTACGCCAACAGCCAGTTCCCGACCGCGTCGGCTATGAATCAAATGCCGCTCAAGTCCTACGGGAACTCATCAGTGATGGTGGGTGATATCGGGCAGGCGGTCGACTCCGGGGCGTTGCAATACAACATTGTCCGTATCGACGGCCAGCGCTCCGTTTACGTTCCTGTCTTCAAACAGGGTGGCGACAGCAACACGATACGCATTGTGGACGGGATCACGGCGGCTATCAAGAAGCTGGTCGACGTGCCTGACTCGTTGCGAACGGACGTTGTCTTTGACCAATCGATCTTCGTAAAGCTTGCCATCAAAAACCTGGTAAAGGAAGCCACGATCGGCCTGGTCCTTACCGGTCTAATGATTCTGGTTTTCCTTGGTAGCCCGCGCGCAACGTTTGCAGTGATGCTTTCGATCCCGCTCTCCGCCCTGGTGTGCCTGCTCCTGACCAACGCCGTTGGAGGATCCATCAATACGATGATCCTGGGCGGTCTGGCGCTCGCCTTTTCGCGCCTCATCGACGATTCCGTTGTGGTGCTGGAGAACATCTTCCGGTACATGGAGATGGGCAGCCCTCCACGGGAGGCGGCCGAAAAAGGCGGCATGGAAGTCTCGCTTGCCGTTCTTGCCGCCACCTCGACGACTTCCATCGTGTTTTTCCCGGTCACATTCCTTTCCGGCATCAGCAAGTATATTTTCACGCCGCTCGGATTGGGCGTAGTGCTCTCCATCTTCGCGTCGTACTTCTTCGCGATGACCGTGGTTCCCCTTTTCTGCGCCAGGTTCATCCACTTGGAACATCCCGTGGCAAGCGAAGAGCACCACGCGCGAAAGCCCTCTCTATTCAAGCGATTTCTTGATCGCTTCAACGCGTATTTCCAAAGATTCCTCCATGCCTACGAAAAGCTCGCGTATCGCGTCTTGCAGAAACCCGCGCTTACCGGAGCCGTAATTCTGGGAGCGCTCGCTGTCATCCTGCTGGGCCTGTTTCCTTTTCTGGGGAGGGCATACTTTCCGCGAACTGACCCGGGCCAGTTCGTCGTAGACGTCCGTATGCCGAGCGGAACCAGACTCGAGGTGAGCAACGACTACATTGCCAAGGTTGAAGGCGTGATCCGCGGCGTGGTGAAGCCGAGCGATCTGGATATGGTCGTGTCGAACATCGGTGTCTATCCCGACCTGTCAGCCATCTTCACCACGAATGCTTCGATGGATACTGCCTTTGTCCAGACAAGCCTAAAGGAGGACCACGGCATCGGCAGTTACGAATACATGCGTCGCGTGCAGGAAAAGCTATCGCGCGATATGCCGGAACTCTCGGCATATTATCAGGCCGGCGGTCTGGTGGATGGAGTCATCAACCAGGGCCTGCCGGCTCCGATCGATATCCAGGTCAGTTCGATGAATATGGAGGGCGGGTACGACCTGGCCCGGACGCTAGCAGCAAAGATCAAGACATTACCCAACGTAAGCGGCGTCTATATTCCGCAGGATCTGAATTATCCCGGAATCGCGTTGAACATCGATCGCCAGCGCGCCAGCCTCATCGGACTCTCGGCAAAAGACGTTGTGCAGAACGTGATTACTGCCATGACCTCGGACGGAATGGTGGCGCCGAGCTACTGGATCGATCCCAAGAGCGGCAACAGCTACATGGTCACAGTCCAGTATGGAAACCGGTGGATCGACAATATGTCGCTCGAGGACTTGAAGAACATTCCTCTGCGCGGAGTTCATCCGCCGGGCTACAGCCCTTTTCAGCCGGCCCGGATGGCGTCGTCTCAGATACCGGAGCAGGGTGGCCACGCGGCGGGCTATACGCCGCTCGGTTCGGTGGCCGACATACAGATGATCAATACACCGACGGAAGTCGATCACTACCAGATCCGGCGCGTCATCGACATTTTTGTGGCAACGAAGACCGAGGCACTGCAAGGGGTCGGCAAGAGAATCAACCAACTGCTGGCTGCTACAAAGACGGATCGCAACACTGTCATTCATGTACGTGGCGCAGTGGTAAACATGAACCAGTCATTCTCCGAATTCGGGCTGGGACTGATTATTGCCGTCCTGATGGTCTACCTGGTTCTGATGGCACAGTTCCGCTCGTTTATTGATCCGTTCATCATTCTCATGGCTATCCCGCCCGGTCTCACCGGGGTCGTGCTCATCCTGCTCTTTACCGGAAGCACTCTGAACATCATGTCGCTGATGGGCGTGATCATGATGACCGGCATCGTAGTCTCGAACAGCATTCTTATCGTCGAGTTTGCGGGCATCCTGCACACGCAGGGGATGCCTCTGCTGGAGGCGGTTGTCCAGGCATGCAAGATACGCCTTCGTCCCATCCTGATGACGTCACTGGCGACACTGTTGGGCATGATTCCCATGGCCTTGGGCATGGAAGCCGGGAGCGAGCAATATGCACCTCTGGCGCGGGCCGTGATCGGCGGCCTGGGCGCATCGGTGGCTGTAACCGTCTTTCTAGTACCGGCCGTGTACCTGGTGATTCACGGCCGTAAAAAGGGAAACATCTCGCCCACGCAAGGAGAAGCTCATGCCTGATCCGAGGACCAGTTCATCCGGTCTTGTCATGAACTCTTGCCAGGAAATTCGAAACGCCATCAGCACGAACGCTGATTACAGATGCGGAGGCGCGCGCTAAAATGCCCAGGTTTGCACTCAAGTTCCCTTTCTTCATCATCATGATCTGCCTCCTGGTGTCGCTCGTTGGAGTGGTCACCATCGTGCGCATGCCCGTCGACCTGTTCCCCAAGATCGATATGCCGGTCGTGGTCGTTGCCACGTTCTACAACGGCATGCCTCCGGAACAGATCGAAGCCGATATCACTAACACCTTCGAGCGTTTCTTCACGTTGGCAGCCAATGTCGATCACAGTGAGTCGCGCTCGCTCACCGGCGTCAGCCTGATCAAGATCTACTTCAAGCCCGGTACGGATCCCAATGCGGCGTTGAGCAATGTCTCCAACCTTGCCATGGCCGACCTGCGCCGCCTGCCTCCGGGAACATTGCCACCGGTGGTTCTCGGCATGGACGCTTCGACCCAGCCGGTTTGCCTTGTCACTCTCAAGGGGCAGGGCCTGAACGAAACCAACCTCAAGGATCTGGCCCAATTCGAGGTGCGCAACCAGATCTCGAACGTGCAGGGAGCTTCGGTGCCCCAGCCGTATGGCGGAACGTATCGCCAAATTCAGATCTATGTCGATCCCCTTAAACTCGAAGCGCGCAACCTGAGCCTCAATGACGTTGTCGAGTCAGTCGACAGCTCAAACCTGATTCTTCCGGCCGGCGACGTGCGCATCGGTTCGAAGGATTACAACATTTACGCCAATTCGCAGTTCCCCGACGCCAAGTCGATGAATGCCATGCCGCTCAAGTCGGTCGGGAATTCATCGGTGCTCGTCGCGGATATCGGCAAGGCTGAAGACTCGGGTGCTCTGCAATACAACATCGTACGCATCGACGGACAACGCTCCGTTTATGTTCCCATTTTCAAGCAAGGCGGCGACAGCAACACCATCAGCATCGTGAACGGCATTAAGGAAGCGATCAAGAAGCTGGTCGACATTCCAGAGTCGCTCAAGACGGACGTTGTCTTCGATCAATCGGTGTTTGTAAAACTTGCAATCAGCAACGTTACTCGCGAAGCCACCATCGGTCTTGTTCTGACGGGAATCATGATTCTGATCTTCCTGGGAAGCCCGCGGGCCACGGTGGCGGTTTTGCTTGCCGTGCCCCTATCAATGGTGGTGTGCCTGCTGATCACCAATACACTGGGCGGTTCGATCAACACTATGATTCTCGGCGGCCTGGCCCTCGTTTTCTCCCGTCTCATCGATAATGGCGTGATCGTGCTCGAGAACATCTTCCGCCACATGGAGATGGGGGAAAGCCCCTATGAGGCTGCCGACCGGGGCGGAACCGAGGTTTCAATGGCGGTGTTGGCCGCCACGTTCACGACGTCCATCGTGTTTTTCCCGGTTACGTTCTTTCAAGGAGTCAGCAAATACATCTTCACGCCGCTGGCGTTAGGCGTTGTGCTATCGATCTTCGCCTCCTACTTTTTTGCCATGACTGTGGTTCCGCTCTACTGCGCCAAGTTCATCCGCTTGCGCGATGAAGGCGAGCACGCCGGCGAACGCAAGCCGGGCGTCTTTGCCCGTTTTGAGCAGTGGTTCAATGGTAAGTTCCAAGCCATGCTCAACTGGTACGAAGACTGGGCCCGACGCGCGATGAAGCGACCCGGATTTACGACCGCAGTTATTTCAGCAGGCGTTGTGCTCCTGCTTTTGGTCACAATCCCATTCATGGGTCGAGCCTACTTTCCTCGTACCGATCCAGGGCAATTCATTATCAACGTTCGGATGCCCAGTGGCACCCGTCTCGAGGTAGGCAATGAATACATCGCGAAAGTTGAGAACGTGATTCGCGGAATCGTGCACCCTAAAGACCTGGACATGATTGTTTCGAATATTGGAGTGTATCCCGACCTTTCGGCTATTTACACAACGAACGCATCGATGGATACCGCGTTCGTCCAGACCAGCCTGAAGGAAGATCACAGCGTCGGCAGCTACGAATACATACGCCGCGCCCAGGCCAAGCTTTCCAGCGAGCTACCGGAGCTCTCAACGTACTTCCAGGCCGGCGGTCTAGTCGATTCCGTCATCAATCAGGGTCTGCCCGCACCAATTGACATCCAGATCAAGTCCCAGGACATGGAGAAATCCTACGATCTGGCTCGGCAATTGGCCGCTCAGATCCAGGCCATTCCCAATGTGAGCAACGTCTATATTCCTCAGAGCATCAATTACCCGGGCCTGCAACTGAATATCGATCGCGAGCGCGCCAGCCTGATCGGACTCACGGCCAAGGACATCGTGGATAACGTCATTACCGCGTTAACTTCCGACGGCATGGTAGCGCCCAGTTACTGGATCGATCCCCACAGCGGTAATAACTACATGGTGACAGTGCAGTACTCCAACCGGTGGATTAACAGCATGTCCATGGAAGACCTGAAAAGCATTCCACTTCGGGGTGTTCGTCCCCTAGGGTACGGTCCTATGGAGCAGGGAGGGCAAGCCACCCCAGTGGCGGATCAGCTCTTCGAGGGTGCACACAAGACCGGATACGTGCCATTGGGGGAGGTGGCTGATATCCAACAGATTAATACCCCGACCGAAGTCGACCACAGTCAGATTCGACGTGTAATCGACATATATGTGGCAACGAAAACTGAGTCACTACAGACCGTTGGTGCGCGTATCAATCATCTGTTGGCCGACACGAAGCACGACCGGAACACGGTTATCGATTTACGGGGAGCAGTGGTAAGCATGAATCAGGCCTTTCACGATTTCGGAATCGGTCTCATCATTGCTGTTCTGCTGGTTTACCTGGTTCTTATGGCCCAGTTCACGTCGTTTATCGATCCTTTTATCATCCTGATGGCGATCCCCCCGGGGTTGGCGGGCGTGGTCCTCATCCTGGTGCTCACCGGCAGTACTCTGAACATCATGTCACTAATGGGTGTCATTATGATGGCCGGCATCGTGGTCTCAAACAGCATTCTTATCGTAGAATTCACCAACACCCTCCACGAACAAGGCATGCCGTTGCTCGAAGCCACCATTCAGGCCTGCAAGGTCCGCCTGCGGCCCATCCTCATGACTTCGCTGGCCACCCTGCTCGGGATGATTCCCATGGCGCTCGGTTTCGAAGCGGGCAGCGAGCAATACGCCCCGCTCGCTCGCGCCATCATCGGCGGATTGGCGGTTTCGGTTGTTGTCACAATGTTCTTGGTGCCGGCTGTTTACCTGATCATTCACGGGCGCCGCGAACAGCATCAAGGAAATAGTGCGGTGGCGGAGGGAAAAGCATGAACGTTTGCCGCTCACTGAAAGCAGCTTCGACCGCGATCGCCATTATATTTTGGGGTTCGAGCTCGGCGTTATACGGAGAGGGGCCGGTCCTTCCGAATGCTCCTCGTCCTCAGTTCATCGCTCAGGCGGGTCAACCCGAAACGACCGTGCAACAGGTACCTGCACCACAAATGCCGCCGCCGCAAGGCAATGCGCAGCCAGCTCCCGCGGCACCCAGTCCCAAATTGACCCTTGCTGACGCTGAACGGATGGCAATTCAACACAACCCTAATGTAAGCATTGCGCATTTACTGCAGCTTGCCCAAGCGCAGGTCGTCCGGGAGACTCGCTCCGGTGAGTTGCCAACCCTGGTTGGTGATCTGACCGCCGTAGGGTCACACGAGAACAGCCGGATTACAGCCGGTGCCATTAACAACTCAACCATCTATGATCGAGCCGCTGGCGGCTTGACCGTGGATCAGCTCATTACCGACTTCGGCCGCACGCACAATCTGATCAAGAGTGCGAAGTCCAATGCCAAAGCGCAACTAGAAAGCGAACAAGCCACCGCCCAAGATATCACTCTGGCGGTGGATCAGGCGTTCTACCAGGCTCTGACCGCGCAATCCGTCCTGAGAGTGGCACAACAAACCGTAGATACCCGCCAGGCCACGGACGAACAGATCGGCGCACTGACAAATTCCAAGTTACGCTCCACGCTCGATCTGAGCCTGGCGGATGTCCAAGTGTCGCAGGCAAAGCTTCTCGAACTCGACGCGCAGAATGCGCTTGCCTCGGCGATGGCTAACCTGAACGCCATTCTCGGTTCCGACACCGATACCGGATACGACCTTGTCGACCAGACCCCTCCAAGCCCGCAGGCCGCTCCCACGAATACCGAGGATCTGGTTCAACTCGCCTTTCGTGCGCGGCCAGACCTGCTTGCTTTTGAAGACCGTTCGCTGGCAGCCAAGCAGTTCGGCTCCGCGGAGCACGATCTTCTGCGACCGACCATTTCCGCGTTAGCCGTGGCCGGGGGAACCCCGGTACGCGCCGACCAGATACTCTCGTCGTGGTATGGCGCTGCCGGAGCCAACGTGAGCATACCCCTATTCAACGGATTCGAGTACACGGCCCGGGCCAGGGAAGCTGATCTCCGCGCCAATGCCGTACAAGAGCAATTCCGCAACCTGCGAGACAACATTGCGCGCGATGTACGAACAGCCGTGCTCAATGCGCAGATTGTATTTCAGCGTATCGGGGTTACCCAGGAGTTGCTTAACCAAGCCAACACCGCGTTGGACCTGGCGCAGGCACGTTACAAAGTGGGACTGAGCGGGATTGTCGATCTGACCCAGGCACAACTTGCTCAAACCGAAGCCGAAATTGGCGTGGCGAATGCTCGCTTCGCCTACCAAATCGCCCTGGCGGTGGTTAAATACCAAACCGGACAGTGACGCCGACCGTGGAAGCCTACAACCGCAAGCTAAGTGAGTCCGACGGAGCGCCAGCCAGGCCCACCGGCGCAATCTCGAGAGAGTTTGTCACGGAGACGTTAGAGTACGACGGTGGACGTCAGGTCACGGTATACGTTCCACCGGACCCGCCCGAAGCAATCGTCTTCGCCGGCGACGGTCAGGGAATCTCGAAGTGGGGCCGGTTGCTCGAGAAGACCGACGTACCGTCCACAATGATCGCCGGTGTACATGGGCTGACCGATGATACGCTGCGGCTCCATGAGTACTCACCCCGCTTTGAGCCGGAGCGGTTCGCGGCACACGAGAAGTTCTTCGATTGATTGTGTCCTTCGAGTGCGCCTGCGTCGGTCACGGCCACCTCTTTCCCACTGCGACCACTCAGGGTTATCTCCTTCACATAGGCAGCGTAGGCAGCTTCGTGCTGTATGTTATTTGTTATAAATGCCTTCTGCAAAATCGTTTTAGTTGCTTTCGACCGGACATCGATGCGGGCGTGACCACCCGGCTGGACAAGACAGGCTACTACGAATTCGACGCCAACCAGCCCGAGGCTATGGTGTTCAAGGGCCAGGCGAAATCAGAAGTGGCGGACGGAAAGTGGCGCGAAATCAAGGGCCACCATGAACTGGCGCTCACCAGCGGCGAGAATGGACAGCTTCTGACCAAGGAGAAGCCGGCGGACTTTGACCCCAATGCGCCAGACGAACTCTACAACTGGAGCAGCCTGCGGTCGCAGTACCTTGCCGAAGCCAACAACGAGATGGCGGGCGAGCACTATGGTGCGGGCTACGATCCCGGCTGGTTCTGGGACCCTTATGCGCTCGGCTACACCTATATGGGTATGGAACCGTTTGCGAGTCCCTTTGGGTGGGGATACTACCCCTTCGGTTGGGGTAGGTTTATGGGTGGGTACTACGGCGGAGGCGGATGGTACGGTGGCCGGGGCGGCCATGGTCCGTATCGCTACGGCGGTTATCACGGCGGATCCCGCGGCGTCTATGGACGAGGGTTCCATAGCTCCGGTGGCTTCCACGGCGCCGGCGGTGGAGGCTTCCACGGCGGTGGCGGCGGGCACCGGTAAGAACAAGTTCGTCATGCACCACCTGTTCGGTTGAAATGAATTCACGCATGGTTTTCTGTCGCGCGCAGCGAAATCACCTCGCTGCGCGCTTCTTGTTTGCAGCGGGACGTACGTTGTATCCTCTGCAACACTGCTGACCGTCCGGAATTCAGGAACTCCTGCATTGTCCTCGAAGCAATTACATCCGCGGGCGGTCGCCGGATATCCCTGTGTAAAGTCGAGCGTGCGGGAGGTAGGGCTTATTTAGCCGCGGCGCCGGCCCCGGAGACTCATTTCAGATTTCCGCCTACCGCATCGTAAGCCACGTCGACGCCTTTGCCTCCTGTCTCGGCAAGAATAAGCGGAAGGTGATGCGAATTGCTCACATGCGATTCGCGGAATCCCAACCAGACATTTCGAGGAAACTCCGATATCATGTGTCACCGCCGGGAAAGTGCTTACGCCGAAAGATGTGACACCAGACACCTTCTATTTTCCGCTCGTTAGCTGGTCGTCTGATGCCCCTTAATTTGATTGATTTTGGACGGGAACTTGACGACACCCGATCTGAATTTCGTTAGTGTGGCTTGTAAGGAGGTTGAAGTCCATGCAATTCATACATCATCGTCTCACGTTAGCCCCCGTCGTGATCATGGCTGTCGCTTTGGCAGCAAACCCTGCGGTAGCGGAAACAACCACTGTCACGGTTCCCTTTAGCTTCAAGGTCGCTGGCAAGACCTTCCCTGCTGGTGATTACTGGATTCGTCACGATGATAGGGGCAACTTCGTGACGCTTGCTCCACAGGGGTCGTCCCAGAGCTTCAGTAGCATTATCGGTCCCGGCGTGCCCAGTCCATGGGAGTATAAGATCGCTTTGAAATTTGATCTAGTCGGGCAAACACATCTTCTACAGTCAATTCAATATGGGACGATGATCACAGGGAAGCTGGACAAGGAAGCCTTGAAGAGCGAACGTAGCTCTGAAGAGTATTCCAGTGGCCGCTAGACCTGAGGCGTGCTGCGACCGCCTCGACAGCGGCCATTCTGAAGATGTAGACCGCCAAACAGGAGGCAATAGCTCGCGCCGCGTTTTTCGGAGGACGCATCGTTCCGGCTCTCGGCAAGGGATAACACTCCGTCTCTGAACCACCCGCCCAGACTTGTCCGATCGCATGGACCCCGTCCACTGGCTTCGCTACAAGACCAGCGCGGGTGCCGTAACCGTCCGTCCGCGCCCGCACGCGGTGCCTCGTGCGGCCTGGATTCCGCGCCGTCCGCGTCTCCTCCGATGGTACTCGACTACCGGATGATCCGCCATCTCATGCTGCATTCCTACTTTCCATTTCGCGGGTCTCGCTGAGACATAACGTGGCATTCGCCTAACCATAAGCTGGTGGGTGGGGTGTGACTGGAACTCCGCCGCTTCAAATTGCCAAGTTGGGGCTGTGGACTGTTCTCGCCGGATGAGAGCTGCCTGCCAGTTACCCACGCGTTAACATGATTCCAGGCGTGCGAATGGGTAACCAGACCGCCACCAATGGCGAGACGCTTCAGATTGCAATGAATCTTGATAACCAACCGGCCAAGCCCAGCTCGGAATACAGGGAGTTCCTGCCTCCTGCGCCGCTTGCAGCCCACTTCCTGTGTTTCTGGAGTCAGACGATCACGGGATCGGCGGGCACGTACGAACATCGTGTGCTGCCGGACGGATGCATTGACATCGTTTTCATCGACGACGAGCCCCCGACTGTAGTCGGTCCCTGGACCGTTTCCTTCGTGGCCCGATTAGCTGTTGGGACCAGCATTACCGGAGCCCGACTGCATCCCGGTCGCGCGTCCTCGCTGCTCGGCATGCCTGCATCGGAATTGCTCAACCAGGCGATTCCCACGACGGCGATCAGGGGTGCCATACAACACATGCGGCTTGAAAAGGCGCTTGAGCAGCAAGACGCCCCAGCCAGACGATCCGCCCTCGCCAAGATCCTGTTTGCCTCGATAGGGCATTCCAGTCCCTTCGACCAAGGCATCTCGGCCAGTATTCAATGGCTCTCGCGCCACCCCAAAGGCAGTATCAGACAATTGAGCCACTCGGTTGGGATTAGCGAACGTCATCTTCATCGGCGGTTTTTAGCCGCGATTGGCTACGGTCCAAAGATGTTTCAGTCCGTGCTGCGTTTCCAGCGTCTTCTCAAGATCGCGCGCGAGATGGGTCCAGAGAAGGGCCTGGGAGATCTCGCCGTGAACGCCGGCTATGCCGATCAAGCGCATATGACTCGTGATGTTCACCGCCTTGCCAACCTCCGGCCAACGGAACTGCTCCGTTCCCCCGAATCTACCCTGCAAATGTCCGATTTGTTCAAGACATGAAATGCCGTAACCGGTAGCCTCCATCGCATGAAGGACCGTCGCCCATAGCTCCAATCGCAGTTTTGCTTTGTATGTGCCTGTACCTCACGCGAGCCGGACATTCGCTTCAGCCGGAACACGAACCAGCCTCGATGGGACAAGCCGGCAGGACGTCAACGGTTGCCACCGTCGAATCTCGAACGATCACAGTTCGCATCGGCCGTCCTTTTAACCAGGTGTACGATTTCCCGCCGATCCGACGAACTGGAACCAATGGGCGCACGGACTTGGTAAATCGATCCGGCAATCGAACGATGGCTGGGTTGCCGATTCGGGTGGCGGAACAATCAAGGTTCGATTCACACCGCGGAATACCTTCGGCGTTGTCGATCATTACGTAATCCGGCCGTCTGGAGCCGAGGTGTACGTCCCCATGCGGCTGATTGTCAGCGGCCGGGGCTGCGAGCTCTTGTTTACCTTGTTCCGTGAACCTCAAATGTCTGACCAGAGGTTCGCGGCGGATGCGGGATACGTGCAGCGAGACTTGGACGGCCTGAAATCTTTGATGGAAGAGTGACGGCGTGCCCTCTGACTTGACTCGATCCCGATCTCCACCCGCAGCGACAACGAACGGCCAAAACGTTATGACCATCCTTCGCATCTGTACTTTCGCTATCGTACTGGCGGTATTCGCCGCCGGGCGGCCGGTGGGTCCCCAAGAGGCTGAAAGGCATCCGGACGGCGCTCTCCCAACCCTTGCAAACGTGTGCCTGATTACAAACGACATGAAGCGACTCGTAAATTTCTACGAGCCGATCTTGGCGGTGAAAGCAAGGTGGTCAGGCGAAGACTATGCCGAGTTTCGAACAAGCGTTGGCGTGTTGGCGGTCTTCGCGGCTCGGGCCCAGGAGAAGTACATTCCCGGTTCGGCCCAGGCAGCCGAGAACAGGAGCGTCATCCTGGAATTTACCGTTGAAGATGTTGACCTGGAGTACAAGAGACTCCAGAGCCTCGTGAAAGTCTGGGTCAAGCCGCCCACCACGCAGCGGTGGGGCACGCGTTCGATTTACTTCCGCGACCCGGACGGAAATCTCGTCAATTTCTTTACCCCGCCGAAGACGTAATCACAGAAACGCTGTTCCCAGCGAATCCATTCCTACCATTGTCCGATTTGTTCAAGACGTATTCATTCTTCTTCTGACTATCCTTTTGATGTATGACGAGAAGAGAACTCATTGCCGGGATCGCGGCTGCGGGAGTGCTCGCCGTACGCAGAGGAGGCGCCGTGCAAGGATTGGAGAAAACAAGAATTCTGTTCATCGCGGGCTTTGGGCCCATCGTCCGTGATCGAGATTCGAGCCGTAAGCTTTACGCCGAGGCCCTTGACATTTCTTTCAAGGAGGAGAGCGGCGGCTACCTCCATACCAATGCTCTCCAAGGTGCGAAAGAGTTCGCCCTTTGGCCGCTCTCCCAGGCTGCGGAGTCTTGTTTTGGCAGCAGCACTTGGCCGGATAAGCCGCCGGCGCCCCACGCCTGGCTTGAGTTCGACGTGGACAGTGTCGAGAAAGCGACCGCGGAGCTTGAATCGCTGGGATACGCGATGCTTATCAAGAATAAAAGGAACCATGGGGCCAGACAGTGAGCCGGTTTCGCGATTCGGACGGAATACTGGTCGGGCTTACTTTTACTCCATGGATGCGAGAAAAGACGTAGCGCAGCTCGCTCGCGGCTTAAACCGTCGCGGGCGCCTCCATGTACGCGGACATGCGGGTGAAGATATCGTCGGCGCTCCGGCCTTGCGCCGCTTCACGGTCACGCAAGACGTCATCAATCTGGGCAACGATGTCGGCTGCGTCAGTTGCGGTCGTGACCCGCAGCAGGTCGTGCTTCTTGAGGTCCTGCGCGGAGTAGTTGCAAAGCCGCTGCTGGATCTGCTCCGCAAGATGGTTCAGATCCGCGTCGCCATTGGCATTCAGTCGGGGCAGGATCTCGACGAGACCCACTACATTGGTGACCAGTGAGCCATGGAAACGCGATTCCGGTTCGTTCAGCCGTTCGACCATATGGGCGACGACTTCCCGAAGCCGTCTCCACAGATCCTCGGTCCCGCGTGTAAGCGACTCGCGGACATTGGCATCGATCTCCCGCGAGACCCGTGCCTGTTCTTCGGCCGACATCTGTACGCGAAAGTCGGCGCCCGACGGGATGGGCAGGATCTCGAGTTTGACGCCAAACTTGGTCCTTAGCTTCTCGACGCCCGGGTAATCCTCCTCGCGGAAGAGCCCGTTCAGTTCCGGTCGTACTTGCTCGATATATTGCGGATAGACGCGCAGAAAGCTTTCCACGCCCTGTTCGAAGCTGGCTTCGAACTCGCGCATCCGCGTCATAAGATCGAAATATAAATTCGAAGGCAACAATCGGAATCCCTCATCCGACCAGGGAAGAGTGATTTTGTAGAAGTACTGTCTTATTTGTCCTGCCAGCGTACGCAGTTCGTCCAGCTTGTCCGCACTGCGCAAGAGCTGCTTGTTGTACCGGCCCGCGCCTTTATGCGCGCCGTGTTGATCGGCCACATCGCGGCTGACCTTGCGATCGTATTTGACTGCGGTCCAAATGCTGATGTGGACAACCGCAAGCATTGCTTTTTCAGTAATCATTGGAGGACCTCCCGGTATTCCACTCCGAAGCGAATGAATTCGGGAGTGTGCGTAATGGCGGTGTCTCTGGCTGCCGCATCGCGCATGGCCATCACCCGCATCTCGGTCGGCATCCGGTCTAGGTAGGTGATCCCTCTGCCCAAGGAGCTGTCGCTCAATACCTTGCCAAGAGCGGTGGCAATAGCGATTTGCGCGGAGGGCTCCGTGGGAACGATAGCCGCCGTGGGATTGAGCAGGATTTCGTCGATCGATGGAAGCTGGCGAAACAATCGGAGGAATGCGACAAGCTCCGAGGCCGCTGCCGGACCCACGGTTCCATCCAGTAGCTGCGCCTCAAACTCGCTCGTCCCCGATAGAAGCTGAGTCTTTTGGCGTCGGGCGATGCCGCAAAGTACCTGCGAGGCCATCTCCCAGGAGCGTGGTGTGGGCCAGGCATTGGAGTCCGATGTCGCATCGGCCGTATGCAGGAGATCCGGTTTGAAGCGCAGGAAAGCGATGATCTCGGGACGGACCTGAGCCTTCACTGCCCACCTGCACCAGTCGTCAAGATCCGGCTCAAGTTCAAGATGTACAAAATGGTTGCGCAAGGGCCGCGGCATGGCGAAATGAACGCCACGCTCTGAAGCCGCATTGCCGGCGGCGATCACGACCCATCCGTCAGGCAGCGCATACTCGCCGAGCTCTCGGTCGAGCACCAACTGGTAGCAGCCCGCCTGGGTCATCTGCGGCGCAGAGGTCAACTCATCGAGAAACAAGATGCCCTTGCCGCTGGTCAGGAGAAACTTCGGTGGCACCCATTCCATCTGATCCGCTGCGACTCGAGGCAGCCCTCGGAGATCGACTGGATCGAGTTGCACGGCCCGCACATCGAGAAAGTTGTAATCGAGATCGTCCGCAACCTGAGCAACGATTTGCGACTTGCCGACGCCGCATGCACCCCAGATATGCAGGGGCACACGTTCGCCAATGAGCGCCAGAAGCGCTTCATAGAGCTTCGATGGTTTCATGGAAGAAGTTCCTTGATTGTTCGAATGTGAGTGGAAGGGTGTCCGGTCACACAGTTTAGCCTCGGAGTAAATACCGACAAAAGAGACTCGGTACTTGTTAGGCGACGTTGGCTGCAGTTTCGGGTGCTCTGCTTGAGTTCCGTCGACAAGAATTCGGTTCTGAAGTATATTCGGACGTTGATGAGTGACGCTTCCCCGCTCCCTTTCGTCGCACAAGCGCAGCTGCATGAACAGCGAGTCGCAATCATCGATCAGCAGGCGGCTTTCACCTATCACGATTTGCTGGACGCGTCGTCTCGGATCGCCGCGGCACTTCTCGCCGGCAACCGGGACTTGGGCGAAGCTCGTGTCGGGTTTCTTGTTACGCCGGGATTCCAATGGGTCGCGGCGCAATGGGGAATTTGGCGCGCAGGTGGCATCGCTGTTCCGCTGCCTCTGAATGCGGTCAAGCCCGAACTCGAATACACCATCGATGATGCCCAGGCTTCGATCCTGATGTTTGACGCGCCGGGCGCTGCACAACTGGCGCCTCTTGCCGAGGCTCGCGGTCTGCGCACAATCCGTTGCGACACTCCGCCGGCAGGACATGCTTCGGAACTGCCGAAACTTTCGACCACGCGCCCGGCCATGATCCTCTATACCAGCGGCACCACCAGCTGGCCGAAGGGCGTGGTCACGACCCATGCCAACATTACGGCGCAGATCGTCAGCCTGGTGGAGGCGTGGGAATGGAAAGCAAGTGACCAAACCGTGTTGTGCCTGCCGCTTCATCACGTGCACGGAATCGTGAATGTGGTTGGCTGTGCGCTCTGGTCGGGCGCGCGCTGTCAGATCCTGCCACGGTTCGATGCAAGTGCGATTTGGGACCTTATCGCCGGTAACTGCTTGACGGTGATCATGGCTGTGCCCACGGTCTACGTCAGGCTCATCGCCGCATGGGAAGCTGCTCCGCCTGAGCGCCGAGCGGCTTTGAGCCGGTCGTGTGCCCGTTTGCGCCTGATGGTCTCCGGTTCAGCGGCCCTGCCCGTGAGTACGCTCCAGCGATGGAAAGAGATCAGCGGCCACACTCTGTTGGAGCGCTACGGCATGACTGAGATTGGCATGGCGCTCTCAAATCCCCTGCATGGTGCGCGAATCCCTGGGAGTGTGGGAACGCCGCTTCCCGGCGTCACCATTCAGCTGGCGGGGGAAGACGGAGAGCCGGTTGCTCCGGGGACCGCGGGAGAGATTTGGGTGCGCGGTCCGGGAGTATTTGCTGAATACTGGCGCAAACCGGAGGCGACCCGCGACGCGTTTCGCGAGGGATGGTTTCTGACCGGCGACACCGCCGTGCGTGAAAACGGTGCCTATCGCATTCTCGGCCGCACAAACATCGACATTCTCAAAACCGGGGGACACAAGATATCAGCGCTGGAGATTGAAGAAGCGCTGCGCGCGCATCCTTCTATTGCTGAATGCGCCGTGGTCGGAATTCCTGATCCGGAGTGGGGTCAGCGTGTGGCCGCGGCGTTGGTGCTCAAAGGAGGTCGTACTCTCGATCTGGCCCATTTGCGTGACTGGGGTCGAGAGTTCTTGTCATCTTACAAACTACCTACGAAGCTCTTGATTCTCGATGCTCTTCCGCGGAACGCGATGGGCAAGATCGTGAAGCCCGCGGTAAGTGCGATGTTTCAAGATGCAAGCACGGTCGATTCCGTTGGTTGATTCTCCCAGGTACGCACCTTGCCTCGTTTCAATTTCTCTTCTCACCTTTGAGGACCAAATAACAATTGAAGGATGCGCAGTCACAGACTCGGACACGGCTCAACCGCCATCAAATCATCGGATTCTGGGGCGCTTGGGCAGGATGGACGCTGGATGGCATGGATTCCGTGATCTATGCTCTGGTCCTCAACCCTGCCCTCACTGAATTGCTTCCCAGGTCTGGAATTGAAGCGAGTCCTGCCAACGTGGGATGGGCGGGATCGATTCTGTTTGCGCTGTTTCTGACTGGATGGGGACTCTCGCTGGTGTGGGGGCCGATCGCCGACCGGTTTGGCCGTAGCCGGGTGTTGGCGTGCACCATCTTTGTCTACGCCATATTCACCGGATTTGCCGCCTTGTCTCAGAGTGTCTGGCAACTGGGATTGTTCCGCTTGCTGGCCAGTATTGGAATTGGAGGCGAATGGGCGTTGGCAGGCACTTATGTTGCCGAAGCCTGGCCGGAAGACCGCCGCAAGATGGGTGCCGGCTATCTGCAAACCGGCTACTATGCCGGCTTCTTCCTGGCCTCGGCGCTTAACTACACCGTTGCGACCCACTACGGCTGGCGCGCCATGTTCTGGTGCGGACTGGCGCCAGTCGTCGTAGCGTTTCTGGTCCTCATGTGCGTCAAGGAACCACAGCGTTGGAATGGAGAGAAGGCTGTCCGCGGACAGTCTCCACTGCGCAGGATCTTCATGGCTCCTTACACCCGGCGAACGCTGGTAACCACGGCCCTGCTGGCAGCGGCCATTTGCGGTCTCTGGGCAGCCGCTGTCTATGCTCCCACGGCCATTGCCTTGCTCGCGGAGCAGGCGGGGATGACGCCCCGACAGGGGGTGAAGATGTCATCACTGGGCATGGGGCTACTCTCGCTAGGCACAATCCTGGGATGCCTTGCGGCTCCCTTGCTCGCTGAACGGATTGGCCGGCGGATTGCGCTTGCGTCTTATTTTCTCGGGATGGCAGTCTGCATCCTGCTCGGCTTCGGCTGGGCGTTTTATTTACCGCACGGCCTGCGGCCCTTCATCATCGTGCTCATGTTCCTGGGATTCTTCGGCGGGAATTTTGCCATCTTCGGCTTGTGGCTGCCCGAGCAGTACCCGACCTCGGTGCGCGCCACTGCATTCGCCTTCACCACTTCGTTCGGGCGCTTTCTTGCAGCCGGAATCAACCTTGCGCTGGGCGCGCTGGTGGTCAGGATGGGAACGCTGGGCAAGCCCGTTGCGCTCACCGCAATCGCCTTTGGCGTAGGCCTTCTCGCAATCCCATTTGCCATGGAGACGAAAGGCGCGACGTTGCCTGACTAGGCAATTCCCGTTTTCGACGCTTCCCGGCTAGCGTCGGGGCATCGGGACCCGGCCGAATCGCGAATCGTGATGCAAGAGTAGATCGCAGGCACGCAAGGCTTCCTGTTCAAAATAGTGCTGTCACCGGGAATAACCAGCCAATGGGAGATCTTTCCGCTCAGCAATTCGATGGAACGAAGCGCGGGAAACTCCTCGCGGAGGGCCGCGTGGGCCGGGTAAGCAGATTCTGAAGACACAAGCCACATCACCATTGTCTTTCGGGGAGCATGTTCGAGGATCGGGGTGGACCGCGGATTGCTATTTGAGCAGGACTCTCAGCTCCGTTGCCAAATTGAGGACAAAGTCCTCAGGTACTCCCTTCCTGATCAGCGGGCGGGAGAACTTGCCATCGAGAAGATCCGATGCATGGAGCCGGCTCCCAAACAATACCACGGCAAGAGACCGGTCGTCCCGCCGGGAAGACCAAAGGAATCCCTGGGCCTTGGCACGGGCGGCGTAGACTTGCTCAGCCCACCCCCGAGTCACCGGGTAGTGAGCCTTCGTCGTGTCGATAAGGCGGCGAGGTGGAATGCCAAGTCCGCGGAGTGCTATCTTGCTCAGATCGATAAGTTGAAAGTTGGTCTGGAACAGCAGGGTCGAGCAGGCCCTGCCTTCCAGTCTCTTGGGGTCGACATGCTTGAAGCCTGTGCGATATGGAACGTCTCGAAAGACGCTCTCCATCAAGGCGCCGCGAGGGGTGGTCGCGGCGTAAAGGGTCGGAATCACGTTCCCTGACGGGTCAAGGATTGGACTGAAGCGAGCGTTGCCCTTGGGACTGGGGTTGAATTGATCGACCGCATAGACCGTTTCATGGACACGGTACATCGTTGTGCCCGCACCCCAGGGAGTAAGCCTTATCTTCGCGGGAACGGTTGGCGGAACATAGCTCGCTGCATCTTTAGCCATGCTCGATCTCGGCCATTTCATCCCTGGCAGCGGCAATTACCTGTTCAGGATCAGTCGCCAGAACATCCTGTGGCCGTTCGTCGTCCAGGAAGCTGTTCAGCCCCGCAAACCAGAATGCGAGTCCCCATCCATCCTTCGTGCCTCCGAAGACCTTGAGAATCTCCGCCATTTCCTTGCGGGGACGGTGGTCTCCTGGATCGAGTCCATAAAGCGGCAGGTAATCCTCTCTCCCGTGCTGGATAGCGAAGATTTCCCGGTTCCGTTTCCACTTGTTCGGCTGCACGCTGAGGTTGCTGGCACTGAAGCCGGCGAGCTTCGCGACTTCGGTCGCGGGCAGAAAATCGCCGCTGCTCAGAATGGCCGTTTTGGCTTCTATCAACATACGGGCCTGCTCGCGCGCTGCTTTCGAAGGAGTGACGTCCGTCAACAGGAGATTGACCACCTTCTTCAGGGTTTCTTCCTGGCGGTCCTGAATCAGTTGAGGCAAGAACTCCACCACCTGGTGAATGACGCGTTCGGCCGCAGCCCCCTGTTCGTCGTCCGCGAAGGTAACGGCCACGGTCCTCCGCTCCAAAGAACGATTGAGCTGCCGGATGACATCGCGCCCCGTGCCGCTGAGAACAGCGGACCTAACGTTCTTAATTTGCTTGACTTGCGCCATTCACCTCTCCGTTGGGGAGCATCGCTCTCTCAATTAGATTATCACTAAATACATGCTTACCGCACTAATCTAAATTATCGAAAAGTCAGATAGCCGTCATTCAACGCCCGGCCGGGAAGCGACGAGAACAAGCAGATTTTCTGGGCCCATCGCCGTCGTTCCCGGCGCCCTCCGCGCCAACTTAAGCGAGGGGCTCCTCTTACTCATCCACATCCCTGGTGAAGTCGGAAGCCGTCAAAGGCGCTTCGCGGATTCCGATACAACCACCGAATCTGCCCTTAGATTGATTCGTCATGAATTTGCCTAACTCGGTGATGATGACGCTCTGGCGCCGGGACTCACGACAACGATCGCGATCCACCAGCCAGGCATCGACTCATCACCAGGAATCAGCGCGAAGCCGCAATCAGGCGAAAGATATGCACCCCATACTTCTTAACAATGCCGGCCCCAATGCCCTGCACAGCCAGCAACTCCGCTTCATTCCTCGGTGCGGTCGCAGCGATACTTACCAGAGCGCGATCGCCAAAAATCCTGAATGCCGGAACCCTCCTGCGCTTGGCCTCACTTAAGCGCCATGCGCGCAACGCTTGCTCGATGCGTTGTTGATCTGACCCTGCCCCGGACGCTGCTCTTTCTTTCGTCCCCGGTTGTGTTTGAGCGGCGGCGGGTCGAGACCCGTTAGTTTTCCCGGACTTTTTTGAGGGCTTGCGTTTGGAAGCCGGGCGTGGCGCATCCTTCATGACGAAGAGCACCGGCGTGGTCTCGTTGGTCGATCGCCCGGTCTGAGTAAGGCTGACGGTGCGGTAGGGAATCTGTTTGCCTTCCTTTTCGAAGACGGCATCGGCAAAGGTCAGAAGTTCTGCCCGGGCCATGGCCCAGAGAATCTCCTCGAAGCTGTCCCGGCTGATTTCGTTTCCCGGGAATAGGTCTGAATACAGCTTGCCCGTCGATCGGGTGCGGATCGATCGCAGCGCGCTCAACACCCGATAGAGAGCCGCTCGTTCAACATCCGTCGCAGTTCGAAATCTCTGGGCGACGCACTTGGCCGGAGCACAGAAATCGCACGCACCACAGCCGGTAGCGCCATCCGACCGATCACCAAAGTGACGGACCAGCGACATCATGCGGCACTGATTGCTCTCCGCAAAACGGATCATCTGATCGATCTGCGCCCGCTTTTGCTCCCCCTGGGCTATGTAGGAAGGTTGCCATGATCCTCTCCCTGGCTCACATTCTCCGCGAAGTCCAGCACCGCGCCTTTATGGATCCAAAGCTTCTCGATGATTTTGTCGAAGAGTTCCTCCTCGATGGCCAGGGTTTTGCGCAGCCTCTCCTTGGGTTGAGGCTCCGCCTGAAGTTTCGCAAACACTTGATCCATCAGCGAAACATCCGGGTAATCCCGGCTGAAGAAGAAGTCATGAGTATGCCGGTCGCCGTAGGAATGCATGAGAATGGCGCGACTTGGATCTCCGTCGCGCCCGGCGCGGCCGATTTCCTGGTAATACCCTTCCACACTGGCCGGCAGCGCAGTGTGGATCACGGTTCGAACATCCGGCTTGTCGATTCCCATCCCGAAGGCGATGGTTGCCACCATGACATCGAGCTTGCCGGCCATGAATCCTTCCTGGACTCGCCGCCGTCGCTCGGAGTCGAGCCCCGCATGGTAGCTGGCCACTTTGAACTCGCCTGCCCATTCTTCCGCCAGGCTCTCCGCTTGCTTGCGGGTCGGAGCATATACGATGGACGGCCGGTGTTTGGCTTCGATCAATATCTCCCGCGCCAGCGAAGGGCGCTGCGACGGGAGAGCTTCCACGATCTCGACACCGATATTCTCGCGGCGAAAACCGTGGATGAAATGCGTGGGCTCGATGAGCCCGAGCTGAGCGGCAATGTCCTTCTGAACCATTGGCGTGGCCGTGGCTGTGAGTGCCAGCACCGAGGCTGGGCGAAGGAGGGGCAGATACTGGCCAAGCATTCGATAGTCGGTGCGAAAATCGTGCCCCCATTGGGATATGCAGTGCGCTTCGTCGATCGCGATCAGCGACGGTTTGCGCTTGGCTAACATTTCGGGGAAGCCCGCTACCCGAAGTCGTTCCGGCGCAATGAAGAGGAACTGCAGCTTGCCACTTAGATACTCGGAACAGACACGGCGAGATGTTTCACGATCGCGGCCTGAATGGATGCACTCGACAGCGAATCCTCGCTCCTTGAGTTTATGAACCTGATCATCCATCAATGCGATGAGTGGACTGATCACGAGCGTGGTTCCACCTCGTGCCAATCCCGGCAACTGGTAACAAAGCGACTTGCCCGATCCTGTCGGCATAACGAGTAGTGCGTCTTTTCCCGCCGTGACCTCGTTGCAGACGGCTTCCTGGTTGGGTCGGAAGTTAGAGAAGCCGAACGCGCTCTCGAGAAGCTCAGTGAGCGTTGTGAAATTTGAGAAATCCTTTGAGCCTGTGAGATCGGGAGAATCGGAACTTTTGGGTGAGTCAGAGACGGTTGCTCGTTGAACGTGCCTTGTCTGGCCAACCTTGCTGACTACGGACCGGACATATTGACTGATGCCATCGAGAAACGGTTCCAACCGGGATTGGCGGTGCTGAATCTTCTTGAGAAATGCTTCCCATTGTCCGGTCATCGCGGGACTCTTAACTTCGGGGTGAACCACTTCAATAAGATGAATACCCTTTTCTGTTGCCTCCAGGTTCTTTCCCGCACGGACGATGAAGCCTCGCTTCAACAACACTTCGATAATGGCGGCCCGCGTCGCGGGCGTGCCCAGGCCCGTCTCCTTCATCGCTTCGGACAGTTCTCTCTCTTCCAGGCTTTGGCCCGCCGTCTGCATTGCAGTCAGAAGCGTGCCCTCGGTGAATCGTTTCGGGGGCCGGGTCTTCTTCTTTTTGGCTTCAATCTCAATGACGTTCTGGAGCTGCCCCTTGGCGAGCGTTACGGGAAGGACCTGCTCTGGAGTTTCTTCCTCACCACCGCCTCTCGTATCTCGCCGTCGACCTTCTGCCCCGATATCAAGAACCTTCCAGCCCATCTGTTGCACGAGCGTTCCCGTGGTCCGATAGCGGTCCACAATCTCTCCATTCGTGATCGCGGTAATCACGGTCGTGACAGCCTGGAGGTAATCGTCATGCCACATCATGAGGAAGCGCCGGCAGATGACATCGAAAGTCTTGCGTTCGTACTCTGTAAGGTGGGCATTCTCACGAGAGACCGCAGTGGGAATGACGGCATGGTGGTCGCTTACCTTGCTGTCGTCTACAAACCTCTTGCTCAAGGAACGTACTCCCGTACCTGGAGCCAGTTGCTGCTTGTAGTCTGTCGAAATCGCCGCGACAATCCCCGGAGCAGTGGCGGCTACATCGGCAGAAAGATGGCGGCTATCGGTCCTCGGATAGGAAATCAATTTATGGCGCTCGTAGAGAGCCTGGGCCAAGTCAAGAGTCTGCTGTGCGCCAAAGCCGAACAGCCGATTGGCATGCCGCTGAAGCTCCGTAAGATCGTAAAGCAGGGGTGGCTGCATCCGCTTCGTCTCGGAAGAAATCGACTCGATCGCAGCTTCCCCTGTACGACCGCGCAGGACGATACGGTTGGCTTCCTCGCCATCGGCAGGCAGTCGAGATGCGTTCGCCGGAGCATCCTTGTCGTGGCCCGGCCGTGGTTCGGGACGGAACCAGGTTCCCTGAAGGTTTTCCTTATCTGGATTCTCCCGTCCCCGGAATGTGGCGACAACCTCGATGTAATCCTCGGGGACGAATTTGCGAAGGGCGATTTCCAGATCTACGATCATGGCCAAAGTGGGCGTCTGCACCCGCCCGACCGAGAGCTCCTCGTTATAGACAATCGAATAGGCACGCGAAAGGTTCATGCCGACAAGCCAATCAGCCCTGCTTCTCCCGCTGGCCGCGTCCGCCAATCGATCGTATTCGCTCCCCGGACGAAGCTTGTCGAATCCGCTGCGGATGGCGTCCGGAGTCAAGGAGGAGATCCAGAGTCGGCTGACAGGCTTTTTGCACCCCGCGGCCTCATAGATATAGCGGAAGATCAGTTCTCTCTCGCGCCCGGCGTCTGTCGCACAGACGATCCGCGAAACCCTTCCGGATGTCAGGATCTTTCGCACCACTTCGAACTGGTCTTTGGTTTTCTCGTAGACAACCAGCGGCCACCCGGTGGGCAGAATCGGCAACTGATCGAAACGCCATTGCCGCCATTCAGGCTTGATTTCGTGAGGTTGAGCCAGGGAAACCAGGTGCCCGATTGCCCAGGTGACAACGTAGCCGTTCCCCTGGAGATAGCCTTTGCCTCGCTTGTCGGCTCCGAGGACACGGGCGATGTCTTGCGCGACTGAAGGCTTTTCGGCAAGGATCGCAATGGTTCTGGATTCGCTTGCTTCCATCGATAACCTCAGTCTACAGCGGCCCTCTGTTTCGATTGCCTCACACTGAGACTGCACGTGTTGCGAAACCTAGCTGGTCACCCTTGAACCTACGCTTTGGATGACGAAAGACGTGAATGTTTCGTCCTGCGCAGCGTGTTTGTCATCGGCGTTTGGAAAGTCGGAATCGAGCTCAAATTTTGAGATTTGCCGGTGGTGCGAAACCGGTACGGGCCGATAGACTTTTCCTGTTACCATTTACGGGTTGCGACCCCCGCCTTCGACGAGATAACTGTATCCATGACCACCGAACAAGAACTCCGCCAGAAGTTGCGCAAGATTTCCTCGCTGTTCGAGGGAGCCGCTACCGCAGGAGAGCGTGACGCGGCAGCGGCGGCAATCGACCGGGTGCGGAAAGCACTTGCTACCGCGGAGCAGATTGAGAAGCCGGTGGAAACCTACTTCAAGCTCGTCGACCAATGGAACCGGCGCCTTTTCACCGCGCTCTGCCGCCGTTACGGCCTTAAGCCCTATCGGTACCCGCGTCAGCGCCACACGACGGTTGTACTCCGGGCGCCCAAGTCGTTCATCGACAAGACGCTCTGGCCCGAATACCTACAGATTGAGAAGGCATTACATGAATACTTGAATGAGGCGACTGAACGAATTATTCGGGAAGAGGTCTTTGGCAATTCCGATGAGGCAGAAGAGCGAGCAGGATGACACCCCGCTTCGGAGCTTCCTTCATTAGCTGTGATGACAATTCCCCATGATCGCTCTTGCAACCTCGTCATGCGACCGCAGGTGATTACCACGGTGGACCTCCGTTCCCGGGATAGGAGGGGGATTTGGGCCGCCTGCTGGATGCTTCGTTACTGGGCGCTTTTTCGCAGATCGGTACGATCACGCAACTTCATCCGCGTCCTCTTCGTCCTCGCCGAATTCACGATGATCATCGGGAGGAATGTCCTCGTCCTCTTTCAAACCCGCGCCAGGCGCCGGCTCAGGTGAGTCGAAGAGGCCGACAGCTCTTGGAGATTCCGAAGGTGTCTGCGAAACAGGTCTGACGCCCTCGGAAGCTTTTGCCGGTTCGGGCTTCGGCGCAACCTTGGTAGTTGGTGTCTTGCTCTTGGAGCGCGCCTATGCCTGTGCAGCCTTCGCGGCGACGTCCATCTCGGCTTTCGCCCGGTCCAGGGTGTTCCTAAGTTGGAGGTGCGTGGAGACAAAACCGACCAGCGTTGTGGGCAGATCCCGATCGAGTTCTTCTGCTGTTCCCGTCACGGTCAAGGGCGTCGTCAGTGCAAGGTTCTCGCCATCCTTGAGCTTCTGCGGGATGACGTTCACGCGAATTTGGTCATCGTCGATGTGGGTGACGGTCAGCAGGAGGGCGCGCTGCGCAGGTAAGGCGCAAGTTCTTTGAACATGGGTGCCTCCTGGTGAGGTGGGTCATTTAGGGCGTGTCCTTTTCCTCGTTGGATTTTTGAGTTCCGGATCATCCCAGTGCAAGGTGTAGCGCCGGCCCAGCGCCAAATTCTCGTTGTAGGCCATAGGATCACAGTCCCGTTGCCACAAAAGGCGATAGAGAGTAGTGACGGCCGACTTCATGATCATTTTCATCTCTTCATCGGAGATGTGGGAGATCTCCTGATTGCCGCTGCAAACCTTGCATGGCTTTCCTGCATGCAGGTCCTCGATCGGGCCGTTGCGAAAGGCCAATGCGACTAGTGCTTTTGCTTCCACCGCCAAGTCGGGATCGAGCGTCATCTTCATTGACAGCCTCCACGGCTCCACCATACACCGCGGTAATGACAAGAGCTCAAGTCGTCCGGAGGTCGGTTTTCTTGGAGCGTCTCCGCATCTTCGACCAAAGATCCGGATCGACAGGCAATGCGCTCATCTTTCCTGACTTCGCATTGAAGAAAGCGCCATGATGGTTCAGCTTGCCGTACCGAAACAGTTGCGCCAACATTGCTAGCGCGCTGGCAGCGAGCGTCTGGTTGATGAACGGTTCCTGCCAGTCGAGGGCTTCAACCGCCGAACAACTCGGCAACGAGTCCTCTCCCCTTTCTACGGCGACAATTTCTGGGAAGAGCTCACTGGCCGTGCGGAGCCGGTCCGCCTTGCGGCGATTGCGCGCGTTTAACGGCTGGCCGAGAACGAACTGGCCGCTGGACGCATTGTTGCCAAGGTCGAGCCAATAGCAGGTCCGGCTTAAGGCGCGCAAGAACGAATCCTCGATTGCCTTGCGAGCGGCACGGGTGTCAACGCACCCAAAAACCAGATCAGGGCACCTGTCCTGAGTGCGGTCGAAGAAGTGCGCGTGAAAGTGATTCGGGTTCGCTGACCAACTTGTGCCCCAAAACAGGTTAATGCGGTTGATGAGGACGGTTGCCTTGTTCTGGCCGACATCGGATGCCGCGAAGGGCTGCCTGACGCAGTTCGTTTCAGAAACCACATCGGCATCCATCATGGCGACATCGAGGCCGTAGCGATGGCCCCGGACGCGCATCGCCTGGTCGAGATATGGCAGCCCCATAACAATGGCGCTGCCAGTTCCACCCGCTCCGACAACCAGGACACGCACTGCGCGATGCCGAAGCAGATCGGGCGGGAGATTGTGCTCCATGCGCATCCTAGTCCCTCCCTCCGCGCACGAACTGCGCCAGCGTCTGCGGCAACTGGATCAATGTCTTGACCGGAAACGGTATGCGTTTGCCCGCGAGGTCGCGCCACAGTCCCTCGAACCCTCCTGGGTGGCGCGTCAATCGGCCCACATTGGCGTGCGTGAAAGCGCTCTCGTAGAAGCCGCGCTCCCATTCCGGAATCGAGACAGCTCTTGCGCTGTCTGGGAGACGCATCGTGCCCATACAGACACGGCCGTCTTCCGATAGGTTCCAGAACGGTGCCACGGCCAGTGTCGTCGTTGCGGCCGGCCGCCTGTTCTCGGCAAGGGCCCGAATCTTCAAATCGTCGCCCTCGACTCGCCACACCAGAGTCGGCTGAGGGAATCTACGGCCATTCAATCCCGTGGCCTTCTGCTCGGAGTTCTCATAGAACATCTGTCGGCGGCACGCCGCTGTCCACCAGACAATCATGCGGTCGCCTTTTGCAAGCACGTTTTCGGGAAGGATCTCGGCCGTCGAGCTGCCGCTAAGGGACCGTACCAGCGACTCGAGAACGCCAAGCGTGAGAGGCTGCGCCGGTTCGAGTGTGGGTGGACCCTGCTTGTGGAGAGTCACTTGATGCCGTGTGACGAAACTGCGCTGGCGATCGCCGTAAATCAACAGTGCCTCACGCAGCTCGAAACGATGGTTCTCCCCGATCGAGATGTGTACCTGCATGATCTTTCTCCCATTCAGCGAACTCTTCCACAAGCTGAAAGAGTTCGGAATTGAGCGCGACGAATCGGCTTACTGTTAGCAAAACGCGCCGCACCTCCGCCGGCTTCCGTGGAGAGAACATAACACCGAGCATCGGCTCCGCGCTGCCCTCAAGCATGTATTGGCTTTCTTCGTCGAAACACGCGGCGATGGCATCGTGCTCTTTGAACGTCACCAACAGGGACGGCAGAGGGATCGTGTCATAGCCGCCGTCTTCGCGAAAAGAATCGTCAGATGGTAGCCGCAGCCGCGAAAGCCGCTCGATATTGCGCAGTTTCTCGATCCAGGAGCGGTATTTTCCCTTATTGTGCCGTGAAAGGAGTTTGCGCGCTGCCGTGGTGCGCGTTCGGTATTCGCCGCTCAACGTCTTCTGAATGCACTCCGGAAGCGCTCTCTCGACTTCGGGAAACTCATATTGCTCGGAGTCTTCCTCATCTTCGGCGTACTCTTTCATACGTTCCTCGTATGCGAGAGCGTCATCGTGGTTATAGATCCGCATCACGCGATAGAGAGCGTAGGTCAGCGTCCAGTAGAAGGCCGCGCCCAGTCCATCGGCGTCCTCTTCGAGAGCCTCAATTGCCGGACCGATCTTGAGAAATCCGCTTCCGCCGCATTCGATGGTGATTGCAAGGCTTCCCTGGCCCAGAAGCGCCTCTGCGCCATTCCGTTCGGCAACATCGCTCACGGTGAGGTGATACTCCACATTGCGCCCGAGCAGTTTCAAACGCTCCTCGCCGATGCACTCGAGGATGGCATCCTGGGCGAAGGCCATTGCGCTCTCCTCGCACTTCTGCCATGTCTCCAGGCCTGCCAATTCCTCCCGCACCAAAGCGGCGCAAAGATCGTAGAGCAGTTCGGCGTTGAACTCGTGGCTGTAGGCAGTTGGTACGTTGGCTGGCGTGGGCAGCGCTTGCGCGAAGGCAGGGGCCAGGGTGACTATCCCAGCGGCGGCAATAGTTCTGCCGGAGTTGCCAGCCGGTGGCTGTCGCTTGCAGCGTAGCGGTCGAGCGCTTCGGTCAGACTTTGGGCGGCTCTGATTGATTCCTTGCATTGGAGGTGCCTCACCAGAATCTTGCTCGACTCCGGAGGCGGAGCCGTCGCCGCCGCCGTGAAGAGAGCCAGGAGATCTGCCGTCGTTGTCACTTTCGATGGCATCATTCAGCCCTTGGTGCCGATCGCCCGGCTGAACGTGTAGCGCAGGACTGTGCCTGTCGCTTCGGGGCCGGATACCGACGCCGTGGCGATCTCGGGAAATTGGGGCGTGTTTCCGCCAGCAGATCGCGGACCTTCTCCACGGTAAGTTCCGGACCGGGGTCGGGGATGCGAATGCCGTCGTAATGAAATTCGCGCAGAAGTGCTTCGGCCTTGAGATGGCTCATATTTATTTGTCTCCGCTTTGTGGATTGTCGAAGCCTGATTTGACTTGCCAGAAACCCGCTGGCCGCACCGGCCTACATTTGCTAATCTTGGCGCAACATGATCAAACCGTCTGGCGCAGTCTGGCTGGCTTCGCTTCTGCTCTGCTCTCTTTCCTTACTGGCGCAGAAGAGAGTTCCTTCGAAGGCGATACGCTTTCAAGGTGCACCGCAATACACGCAACAGGAGCTGCTCGCGGCCGCCGGCTTGAAGCCGGAAGCGGGTCTGAACGCCCGCGAAGTGAAAGCTCACGCCAAGGAGCTCAATGATACGGGTCTTTTTGAAGAGATCAAGTTTAGCTCCGACAGCAAGACGCTGCTCTTCACTTTGACACCTTCAAGCCAGCTTTTCCCCATGCATTTGGACAATCTGCCTCTCACGCCGGGCAAAGAACTCGACGGCAAGCTTCACGATCGCTTCCCGCTCTATCACAGCCCCCTGCCAGCGAGCGGCTCCATGCTCGACGGAATTTGCGAAACATTCGAAGAAATGCTGGCGGCCAAAGGCGTCAAGGCAACTGTGAAGGCCACTCTCACCAGCGGCCTTGGCCCGAAAAAGCTCACGGCGATGAACTTCACAATCGTCTCGCCGCCGGTGCATATCGGGCGCATCCAGCTTGCCGGCGTCTCGTCCGCCATTGCAAGCCAAGGCCAGCCTCCTGGCGAGCGGCCAAACTGGAAACGGCTTTGACACTGAGAACACAGCCATCGGTCTACAGCACGCCTTCGAAGACCTCTACCAAGACCAAGGTTATGCGGCCGTGCAAGTTGAGGTTGCCCGGATTGATCCCCCTGTCGTCTCGGATCAATCTATCGATATTCCCTATGCGATAACAATCAAGGAAGGTGGGATCTACAAGCTCGGAACCATCGACTTTCCAGCCAGCGCGCTGGTCCCGCGCGCACAGGTTGAGAAAATCGTGTCGAAATACCCTGCCGGTTCTGGAAGGCCACTCGACCTATTTCTACTGGCCATCCGCGACGCATACCATGCTATTGGCTATCTCGATTGTTCCATCGCTTCACACCCTTCCTTTAATGAGGCTACTCACATCGTGAATTACAGCCTCGAAATCGCTCCGGGCTCGCAGTACCGGCTCGCCTCGGTTAAATTCGACGGAGCCCCCGATGTGATGACCGCCAAACTCAAGCTCGCCTGGAAGATGGCGTCCGACGATGTATTTGACGAAAGCTACCTCGGAAACTTTGCGGCGCTTGCCCAAAAGAAAGATAAAGCTATGACGAAATGGATGCAAACAGTCATCACGACCTACGACGTCAAGGCCGACCCTGCCACGCACGAGGTCAACTGCGTCTTTCATTTCGCCAAAGCCGCTCAGAGCCCGCGCTAGTTACACTCCGGCCCGAAAGTCGTTTTGCAGATAGATCGTGGGAGCTGTGTTGAATCGATGCGGACGGAGCACGTTAATGGGCAATTGACTCTGACCAATCCTTGCGAATCGGCGTAGCCTTACGCGTTTTCCATTACTAATCCATCTCCTCGCTGCGTAAGCTGCACAAACGAAGAACTTTCGCTGCCGTTTGACTTAACGTCGGACTACCCTGCTCTTGAATCCGCTTTGGTTCGATGGGCCGGGCGCCTGCGGCTTCGTTCTACCGGTTGTCAGGAGTGCCAGGAGTTACCATTTCAAAACTGCCGGGTTCGCGATCATTTGCGGTGATCGAGCACGGCGCGATGGGCTCCAACGAGAGAACGAATCCGTTGTCCACGTACCCAGAGCGCAGTGCACTCAGGTCGGCTTGCTAAGCGATCGAACGTTGGACTTCGTCCAGGCGCCGTTCCAGATATCGACGTTCCGAATCGTTCTTTACAAGGGTGAGCGCGCGTCGATAACTGCTTGCTGCTCCGATTGAGTCTCCGATTCGCCGCAGTAGGTCAGCGCGGGTGGAATGAAGCAGATGAAAGCTCTCGAGGTCCTGATCTGCTATGAGTGGCTCAATCGCTTTGAGCGCCTGCACTGGCCCTTCAACCATTGCTACCGCGACGCATCGATTCAATGACACGATCGGACTCGGCTGAACAACTTCAAGAAGGTCATAGAGCCGGAGAATCTTATACCACTCTGTGTCCTCTGCACGAGCCGCCCTGCAGTGGACAGCGACGATTGCCGCCTGGAGCGCGAACGGTCCGGGATCCCCATTCATGGCATACTCGACAAGAGACAATCCCTCATCGATTTGGATACGGTTCCAGACTTCGCGATGCTGCGCCTCCAGCAGGACAAGATCGCCTGCGGCATCGTGGCGCGCATCGCGGCGAGCGTCGTGGAGGAGCATGAGAGCCAGCAGTCCCGTCAACTCTCGTGGAGGCTGCGGCTGCATAAGACTCCGAATCAATCGGGCGAGGCGGATTGCTTCGGCGCACATGTCGATCCTGAGCAGGGCGTCACCTCGAGTCGCCGCGTAGCCTTCGTTGAAAATCAGATAGATAACGGTCAGAACCGATGCCAACCGGGTGGACATGTCTTTCAGATCCGGAACGATATAGGGAATGCGCGCGACACGGATCTTTCGCTTGGCTCGCACCAGGCGCTGCGCCATCGTGGCTGGAGGCACGAGAAACGCCCGCGCGATTTCATCCGCCTCAAACCCGCACAGGGTATGAAGAGTCAGGGACACCTGCGCTTCCAGCGTTAGAGCGGGATGACAACACGTGAAGATCAGGCGGAGCCTCTCGTCTGGGATGTCGTCGAGGTTGTAATCTGGCTCTTCACCGGTTTGAAATAAGCTGGAGGCAACGAAGGATTGAAGCTTTTCAGAGTACCGCTCTCGACGGCGAATGCAGTCGATGGCTTTATGCCGAGCTGTTTGGATCAGCCAGGCCAAGGGACTAGCGGGAACGCCGGAGGCGCCCCACTGATCGAGTGCAGCAGTGAAGGCTTCCTGGGCGCACTCCTCGGCCAGATCGAAGTCGCCCATGAGTTTAATCAGTGGCGCGACAATCCGGCCCCAATGGGAGCGATAAGCGGCCTCAACAACACCGGAAACATCCGAAGGCATGGCCAATCATAAGATTTTCATGTCCGACTGTCGATTTGGCCGGCTGCCGTTCGACTCAATAAGTGGAGATCCCAGATGCAATACATGTTTCTGCTCTATTACGACGAGAACTCGTTGAGCGAGGCAGATTTTGCCCAGTGTTACGCTGAGTCTGCCGGATATGCCAGAGAACTTCACGCGGGCGGGAGGCGGGTACTGGCGACACCATTGCAGCCAACCCCGACGGCCACGAGTGTTCGTACGCGAGAGGGCAAGCGGGTCGTAACCGATGGCCCATTTGCAGAAACCAGGGAACAATTGGGCGGATTCTTCCTGGTTGACGCAAAGGATCTGGACGAAGCCATCGAAATCGCGGAAAAGATTCCGGCGGGTCGCTACGGCACGGTTGAGATACGACCGGTTCTCGAAGTTCCAGGGCTCCCGGAAAATTAAATTAACTCATATTGTCGATTTGCTCGCGCGCCGTTCGACTTAATAACAGAACGGCATCGACTGCTCGGTCGTCGTGGATATGTCGGCCGTTGAGGACATTCGACCTCTACCGACTGGGGAGTGCAGGCTGGGTGTGAAAGGCGGGAAGGAATACTTGGTAACGCGTACCTACAAACACAACCTCAGAGATCTGGCTCAACTGTGGGTAGGCACGGAGCGGCTACGCGGATAACAGGACATATGCGTCGATTTAGTAAGCGCCTTCCACGGGTTAGCGCTGGCGCGATCGAGAGCGTGCTACGTGATCTCGAAGGGGAAGACGAGCATTAACCGAATCGGCGAAATTAGGTGGTGCTAAGCATGATCCGAGGATGGCGCGCGGAAACAACGATTCCGGCAGTTTTCGAACCGAAAAGGAGCACCCATTTCAATGTGATGTACAAGGGCTCGGGTATGGCCAGTCGCATTCTTGCCCAAGAGATTGAAGGTAGTCGGCCTTCAGATATCGAATGGATTTTGATGGTCGAAACCGGACGGAAGGCTACCCTGAAGGAAATTCGTGAGCTTTGCGCTGGCAAATGGAAAGGCTAGTTTAGCGGTTCCGCCTAAATTCTCTGGGCTGCATTAAGCAAAAGCTGCTGTAATCAAAGGCCCTCAACCTGGGGGAAAGGGCTTTCGATTCTCAATTGGCGCCAAATCTCTGATATGGAGCGACCGTCCACCCCCCTGCGAATCTGTGGGGTTGTGTTGTCGTTGCGGTTGCTTTAGAAACGTTTGCTTTTGCCTTTGCTTTTCGTCAGGTGGCTATCCGCGGCCTGGCTGCTGTTTCCGCCTTGATCCCGATGGCCCTAAGCAACCTGCGACCATTACTGAGACCTTCGGAGGCATCGATGAGAATTCCTAAATCGGTTTCTGGTCCTGTGTTCCTATGCATCATCCTGACCTTGCCTTCACCCCTTCACGCGCAGTTTGAAATCGGGCAGATCGCCTGCACGGTGATGGATCAAACTCGCGCCGCACTGCCCAACGCAGGCGTTGCCATCGAGAATCTCATTACCAAAACCGTGCGTAATTCGGTTTCTTCATCGTCCGGCGCGTACCCGGTCTCAACCTTCAGCCGGATCTTTATCAGGTAATCGTGAGCTGATGCCGCGGCCCGAGGCTCATTAGCTTCAAAGCTGGCAAACTGCTTCTGCAGGAGAATCAAATGCGGGGGAACAATATCACAGTTTTCGCATTCGGCGCCGTGGTCGCTTTATCTTGCCCAATCTGTCCTCGAGCACAGGTTGAACAAGCCCCCTATCCGAAGATGGCTCCTTTCGTTCAGTATTTGATCCCGGACGAGAATGCTGAGATCGCGCTGGCTCGAAGTGCCGCCCCAACATCGATTTCCAATGCAGCCGAAGTGATGGTGCTGCGACGGGACGGCTATACGACTTCCGTAAAAGGCTCGAATGGCTTTGTCTGCATTGTCGAGCGATCTTGGGCTAACGTCACCGATGATCCACAGTTCTGGAATCCCAAAGTACGCGCCCCTCATTGCTTCAATGCACCCGCCGCAACGACTTTTCTGCCCTTCTTTCTGATGAAGACCAAACTTGTGCTGGCAGGAAAATCGAAGGCGGAGATCGCAGCGGCCATTGCGTCGGCACTGGACAAGAAGGAGCTGCCGTCGCTTGCGCCTGAGACGTTGGTCTACATGATGTCGAAGCAGCAGTATCTGAACGATGTCGGCAAGAGTTGGCATCCACATGTAATGTTTTATGCTTCCGGTGATACTGAGAAAAGCTGGGGAGCTAATCTGCCTGGCTCGCCGGTTATGTCGGCATATGACCCTGAGCAAAGGGTGACGACTTTCTTTGTTGTGGTCGGCGAATGGTCTGACGGGACGCCGGGACCCCCAACGTCGCACTGACCCGCAATTCAATGAGAGCTGTTCATTGAAGGGTTAATGATGAGAAGTCGGCCAGCGTCCGGAATCCGTTGATCTGCCCTTGGAACTCGATCGCAGTCGCAATCGGCGTTTACCGATACCGGCCCTGCTAACGGGGGCTTCCTGCGGTGCTGGAAACGTGCGTCGGCGCTTTACCACTCATTCGGGATTCGGTGCACAGTCTCCTATTGACATCCGATATGAGATAGGCTCAATCTATGTATAGGATGTCGATAGGACAAGGCTCCATGAGTTCCAGTCAAACTAATCTCCTCCAAGGCACCCTCGATTTGCTTATCCTCAAATCGCTGAAGACCGGCGAACTGCACGGACTCGGTGTCTCTCGCCGCATCGAGCAGATCACCCGCGGTGCCTTTCAGGTGAAACCTGGATCGCTGTTTCCGGCCCTCCACCGTCTCGAAGAAGCCGGCTGGCTAACCTCCTTCTGGGGAGAGTCGGAAAATAACCGTCGCGCCCGGTTCTACCGCCTCACCAAAGGCGGCGAGCGGCATTTGGGACATGAAGCCGAAGAATGGCAAAAGATCGCCGCCGCTATGTCGCACGCCCTGAAGGCAACCTAGGAGGTTCGCGATGCAGTTCCGCTCTCGACTCGAAAGCCTGATGCGCAATCTTCTCCGCAAACACGAGGTCGATGCCGATCTTGAAGAAGAACTTGAAAGCTATGCCACAATGCTCGCGGACGAAAGGGTCGCCGGGGGCATCTGTCGTCCAGAAGCTCGCCGCAGCACACTCGCTGAACTCGGAGGCATCGAGCATATCAAGCAATCTGTGCGTGACGGGCGCACCGGCATTACCTTCGAACTCCTCTGGCAGGACGTACGCTTAGCCCTGCGCCAACTGCGAAAGTCTCCCGGCTTCACCATCACTGCAGTTTTCACACTGACGCTCGCTATCGGCGCCAACGCCGTGGTCTTTGGAGTATTGAACGCGCTCATCCTGCGTCCGCTGAATGTGCCTCAGGCAGAGAGCCTTTTCGTAGTCCAACATGGGAGCGACGTCGCGTCCCACTCCTATCCCGATTATCTTGATCTTCGCCAGCGCAATCGCAGCTTCGACGATCTGGCTGTTTTTGCTATCTCTCAGTCAGGGCTGGATACGGGCAAAGATCCATCCAATGTCTGGCAGTACGAAACCAGCGGAAACTACTTCGACACATTGCGCATTCAACCGTACCTTGGCCGATTCTTCCACGATTCCGATGTGCATGGCCCAAACAGCGCGCCATATGTCGTGCTCTCCTACGCATATTGGCACAGCCATTTTCAGGACGATCGCACCGTGGTGGGCCGCGTTGTTCGGCTCAACAGGCATCCATTCACCATCCTTGGCGTGGCGCCTCCAGGGTTCCAGGGGACCATCTTGTTTTTCGTTTCGGATATCTTCGTGCCCGTCGTGAACCATGAGCAGTTATTCGGCGACAAGATGATATTGAACGCGCGCGGGATCCGTTGGATGTTTGAGATGGTGGGACGTCTGAAGCCGGGAGTCACTCCGGCGCAGGCCACTGCCGATCTGAACTCCGTGGATTCGTATCTGAAAAAAAGCTATCCCAAAGAGGAAAGTAATGACCCTTATACGCTGGCGCGGCCTGGTCTTCATGGCGACTATTTGAATGGGCCAACGCGGACTTTTCTCACCGGGTTGATGCTTCTCTCGGGTTTGATACTGTTGGCGGCCTGTGCCAACCTGGGCAGCCTGTTTGCGGCGCGGGCCGCCGACCGTTCTCGCGAAGTGGCCTTGCGCCTGGCCCTTGGTTCGAGCCGCAATCGCATTTTGCGGCAGCTGTTCACCGAATCCGTGCTGCTTTCGCTCGCTGGAGGCGTAGCGGGACTGGTGGCGAGCATTCTGCTTTTGCGCCGGTTGAGCGTGTGGCAGCCATTTCCGCGATTCCCTCTCCATGTGCCGGTGAGTCCGGATGCTAACGTTTATTTGGTAGCGTTGGTCTTGGCGTTGGTCAGCGGAGCTCTATTCGGAATTGTTCCCGTGCGCCAGATTCTCCGGGCCAATCCATACGAGATCGTCAAAGCGGGATCGACAGGCGCGTTCGGGCGCCGAATTACCGCGCGAGACGTATTGCTTGTCGTCCAAATTGCAATCTGTGCCGTGCTGGTCACTTCGTCGATGGTTGCTGTGCGGGGACTCATGCGCTCCATGCACAGCAACTTCGGTTTTGAGCCGCGGAACGCGATGTTGGTAGATACCGATCTGACGACAGCAGGCTACAGCGGCGAAAAAGTACCCGCAATGCAACGGCGCATGATCGATGCCATACAAGCGATTCCTGGCGTAGATTCCGTAGGATCGGTGAATTATCCGCCGTTAGAGCCCCCCGGTACTTGGCAAGGGCTTGTCTATACCGACACGACCGAGGATCTGAGCCCATCAAATGCCGCTGGACGCCTTTCGTGCCTTGCGAGATGACGTGCAAAGCTACTGCAAAGAGTTCCTGGAAGGTACGAACGATGCACTTCTGCGCCGGATAGAAGATGGTCGAACGCGCTGGGCGAACAGACCAAGGCTACCAGAGTAGTCCTATCTGAATGAAACCCATCGCGTAAGGTTCGGCTCTTGGTGTGTCACCGCCTACACTGAAATTACAAAGTAGTAAACAATTTTGGAGCGGGTTGATAAAATTTGAACGATTGGACGTAACGGGTAGACTGGGGGGCGCATAGCGAAAAGTTATGGGTGCAATGCGAAAAAGGGGACCCGCAGCGGGTCAACAGCCTCGCCTGAGCAAGGCACGGCTCGATGAGCTTGTCGAGGAAGCGCTGGTGGATGCCCACGGCGAGTCGGAACAAGTCACCGGCTTCTATACCATGATGGAGAACGATCTTCAACTTCGTTTCGAGACGAAGATTCTCGGCGTGACAACGATCGTGGAAAGTATTGACATCACCGAAGACGACCAACTCGTTGCGATGTGCCGCAAGGATAAAACTAAGCAACGGATCTCACTCTCGGAGCTGCCGCTGCCCTCGCCGCTTCCGAAGGGAGCCGAGTGGATCCTTGCGTATAGATACTGGCGAACGGGCAAGATTCGATGAGCACAAGAGCCCGAAAACATGTTGGGGTCCATTCCGCCCGCCTGGACACCAACCTACGCAGCGACGTGCAAGAGGCTATCGACCGTATCTGGCCTGATGGTATCGTCGAGATGCCGCTTGATCCGGATAAGTCATATTATTTCGAACTTCACCCGAAGCTATCAAGAGCCCTCCGCCGCATCCGGAACACGGGCCTCCTCTACGAGCGCGAAGCAGACGGAGGGCCTGTCTGGTGGGAGGAGTCCGATCCCGAAGAGGACCCACCGGATGAAATCGAGCGATCACGTTCGTACCACACGTTTTTCATCAGCTCCGACGGCAAAGGCTTTACATTCGAAACCGAAGCCGATGGCGTTACAGAACCCGAGGTTATGACCGACGACTTCGCAGAAGCCGGTTGGGGAGAAGAACCGCCCGCGAGCCGAGTTTCCGGTAGCGGCAGAATCGGCTGGGTCGTTGCGGTGTCCCTGTTGGCACCCTTTTCCGTCATCGAACTGGGCGACATGGTTACCTTTGAGGACGGAAGCACGACGGAAGCTGAAATTGAATCCTATGGCCAGACACAGGCTCGCGAGTTGATCGAGAAGGTTTATGGTGCTCCGGGGTACAAAACAATCATGAGCTTGCGCGCGAAGATCGCAGAAATCCTTGAAGGATTCGGGATTGCCGTGCTGCCATCGGAAGAGTGGCTGAAGCTTGCGCCGTGGTTACGAGGCACAGAGGAAACTCTCATCGGAATCGATGGTAAGGCGATCCGTGTGCTGGACGCGTTGTTTTTCGAGAGCCTGTGAGAGAGGGCCACGTGGTTTCTCACTTGCCGCACTTGCCGGTTACGGTGAACCACAGTTTGCACAGAGTGGGTGGACTCCTATGATCGGCGACAATCCTCTTTGCGCGTGGGGCGAGAGACGCTGTGAAGACCCCCGTGGCTGATACACCTAGGCCAGCTTGACGGTTTCCAAAAGGCGGCGGCCGCATTTTGCGGGAGTGTCACCGCCTATGAGGACCTTAGCCAGATTTTTGCCAGGCAGGGGCCCTGGCACGCCTGTATGCGCTGGCGGTTCGATAGTATTGGCGACAGCAAAGGATCGTAACGGGCGGCAGCAAAGCAGTGTACTGAGTGGCAGCAAACCACTGTATCCAGCAACCGGGAAGCCGGACTCTATGGAACTGGTTTCAAGAAGAAAATATGTCTTCACAATTACAGACATCCAATTCGAATTCCACATAATCTGGCCCCGTCTCCACCAGCTTGGGATGGCAGATTACCACCTCCACGCCGGCCTTCAACTTCCGCTCGTACCAGTCTTCCCGTTTATCGGTGGGCACCGACGAGCGCAGAATCGCCACGCGGATGCCCTCTTGCCGCAGCACGGTTTCGAGGTGTAGCGTGACGTCTTTTTCACCCGTGTAAATTGCGTAGACCTGGCACCGCCGGCCCCGGTGCAGTTCTTCCTTGATGTCAGCAATCAGAGCCCGCTCCTTCGCATAGAGGGCTTCCCGCGTGAGGTTCTCCGGTTCAGTCACCAGGAACTTAACATATTCCTTAGTCTGGGGATCGAAGGCTCGCGCCCATATCTCTTCGAAGTCGTAGTCGCCACGGCCGACCAGGTGATTTCCAGTGTGGAAGAACGAGAAATCAGGCTGATCAACGACGAGTTGCAACTGACTCACGATCAATTCATCAGTGCGCGTCTCAAGTTCCGCCGATATCTGGCGGTCCTCAAAGACTCCGGTCAAGTGTGATTGGGCCTCCGGATATTTGATCAACCGATCGTTGTCCCCTAGGCTCAGAATCGGATCAATCTCTCTCCTGAACGGAACTCAGAAGATCACGAGCGGATGCATGCTAAGCTGCCAACGCCGCACCCTGTGCCGGACTTGGCCGCGACGGATCCGGATCGTCACCTGTCAATCGGCGGATCTGCTCTGATCCGCACAAGCCGCACCGCCGTTCGACCGACGTCGATACAGTTTGGCAGCTCTTGCACAATACGGCCCTTTCAATCGGGATCCAAATCAAGCCCGGCTCCATCCGGATCATCTGTGCGTTGCGCATGATGCCTCCGGGGGTTATAAAAATTTATATTTTTTGGCGGGACCGCGAGTTGCATTTCTCTGTTCTCAATGAAATCGCGAACGAAATTATGTTCGGATGGAGCAAGAGAAGCAAACCGGACCGCGTCTTTAACCACGATTAAGCGGCGCCTGTCCAACTACGCCTGTTCAGGAGCGTAGGATTCCGTGGCCCTTGTTGTCGTCCCGAGTGGCTTCGGTTCTGTTTTCACATTCATAAGAACCAATCCGGCCAGAACGACAACAACGCCGGCGAGCGCCGTCCAGCGGATCTCCTCGCCAGCGAGGAAGCCCCAGAACAGGCCCCAAATGGGCAGCAAATAGGTGACGGCGACTGTACGCGTAGCTGAGATCGTGGCAAGCAAACGGAAGAAGAGCAGATAAGCGAGGCCGCTGCCCAGGACCCCGAGTGCGATAACAGCGGCAGCCGACTTCCAGTGCAGCGCGGCCGGGTGCGGTCCCAAAAAAGCGAGCGGCAACAGCAGCAAGCCTGCCAGCGTGAGCTGGAACGTGGCAATCACGACTGGCTCTACACCCTTGAGCCAGCGCTTGGCGAGGACGGCTCCCGCGCCGTAGCTGAAGCTGGCCGCCGCGATGAGGATGACGCCCAGCAGATAACCGCCGGCTCCCGTTCCCACTGTTCCTCCCGCGTTGCCGTAGACCACGCCAAGCACTCCGACAAAGCCGAGCGCGACGCCCGCGCCCGTGAGCCGAGTGGCCCGCGCGACGCCGGCGGCAAGACCCAGCAACAGCGCCCAGATGGGCGTGGTCGCGTTGAGAATGGCGGCAATGCTCGAGGGAACGGTACGCTCGCCCCAGGGGAACAAGCAGAAGGGAACAGCGTTATTCAAGACGGCGACGACGGTAAGGGCCGGAAGCAGCCTGAAGGGTGGCGATTTGTGGCGTCCCAATCGGAGCACGATCCACAGGAATGCAGAGCCGAAGGCCAGCCTCAACACGGCAACCCACACGGGCGGCAGGTCGTCGCCGGCGAGCTTAATGAGGATGAAGGAAGCTCCCCAAACGGCTGAGAGCACGAACATTTCAAGCACGTCACGGAGCCGCATGGCAATAAACCCTAGTTGAACTGGCGAATCCCTTCGTAGCCCAGACTGGAGAAAACGTGAATGGTGAGGTCTCCGTGAAACTGACCCCTCGTCCGCTTCAGACCAGGAGCGTTTATTCCTAGATACGCCAACCATGCGAATCGGCTAGATAAAACAATCCGATACTATCCATCTATGAGAGAGATGGATGCCCCTGAGTCGACCGGGGGAAGGGGCCATTCCTCGAGACTCCGAAGCCCGTCAAAATGCCTGCCTCTCAGATTTGCCAGGGTCGCCGAAGTTAGAATAACTGCGATGCCCATAGCTGAAATCATCAATGAGATTGACGCGTATCTCTCACGCTTGCTTCAGGCCCGGGAGCTCCTGTTGGATCGAATGACGGAAGCGCCACAAAAGAGGGTACCTCGTCGTAAAAGGACGGTCATCGTTAGGCAGGTGGCCCCAGGCTCTTCCAGCGGACGCCGAACCGACGAAAATAAACCTCGATCAAACCATCCCGTCGCTCATCTTAAGGAAGTAGCGAAGTGCATTGACACTAGTCCCCAGATTCCGCGCACCGTGGTCCACGGTGCCTCAGATTCTGAAAAACCAGCGATGATAGAGCCTGAACGCGCAATACCGCAGAGTGTCGTTGTAAGAAGGCTTCCGGCCAAAGAGCCAAGAACTTCAATCAGATCCCTGCGTTATCGGACTGGAAAGCCGGTCCTAGGCACACAGTTGAATAAGATCAAGCCGCCAATCGCGCTCGCCGGCTCGATGAGTTCCAGAGTATTGGTAGTCTCTGCCGAACAAGTACAGCGGGAGCGGGAGCAGGCTGCGCAGCCCGCGATTCGGCGGCCTCGCACACCTTCGTCTGGACTGAGCGGCAGAATGGCATTCGAAGCTCTGTTCAAGGATGAGACCGATCCTTCAAAAGCTTCCGGGCAGTAGCCATTCCGGCACCGGCGATCATGCCGCGGGACTGCCGGCTAGCCGCTCGAGTTCTCTGACGAGTTCCTTGAGTGCGGCAAGGTTCGGGATGGCGTCCATGGACTGGATTTGGAGGCAGTCCAGCACCGAGACGACCTCTGTGTCACTGACCGATTCCGACACCAAACGCGCCTTCCGTACGCCGCGGAAGGCTCTCTCCATTGCCTCCGCCACGTTTGACTGAAGTTGGGAATTGGGGATTGCATTGGCGTTCCGTGCCCGGGCGATGCGCCACAGGATCTCGCCGAAAATCGGATCCCCGACGATGCCCCGAAGTTCTTCGATTTTCGTTGTGACCCTCTGATCGATTGGGCCATGTTGGATCGAACCGCGCTTGGCACCTGATGAGCTAAGGGCGCGATCAGGATCGATCTTGGGCAGAGCCCAATCCGGAAGCCTCGGAAACTCGATCGGCTGCCGGTACTCATTTAACGGCACCCAGACTTCGGAGAGCTTGTAAAGGTAACGCCCCAGGCCAAAGCAGCTCGCTGCCCGCTTGAATGCTTGGGCTTCCGACGCCGTCATGGCATTCTCTTCGTCAGCCCATTCCTCACCACTGCCGGCGTGACACCCGAGCCCGTTGATCGTGAGCGTACACGTCACCAGCACCTTCCCGGTCTGAATCAGTTTGTCTTTTTTGATCCGTGTGACGGAGGAAACGGTGGAAACCTCATATGACCGGGTCCAGCCGGTGGGTGTGAACAGTTGGTTGAGGCGGTCGGTATAAGCCCGCGGGTCGGCGAATGCGATCACCGCGCCGCGGCTTCCGTCCTTATTGGTGTGCGTGACCCGCCACTTGATCTCCGAAAGATCAAAGGGCTCCGCCAGCCGCACAAACAGGATGTCCGGTCCTTGACTTGGGTTTGCTTCTTGGGTCGCCATCGTTGTAGCTCCTTCATAGAAATGGCGCTCCCCGAGCGCCGATAGATGGTCCAGGTTGTAAAAACACGCCAGGCGAGGGATGACAACCACGACTCTTCACGACCGAGTCCGGTCTGGCGCTTGCGATCCGGCCATCAGATTCGCGGCTGGGTGTGCTTTGTTATAGGGGAGGGGCGGAAGACGACGCAATCGACCAATACAGTGATGCCGGCCATGGGCCCGTTTCCGCGACTCTTGGACTCTATCTACGCCGTTCGGCTTCCTTCGCAAGCAAGCGTTCAATGAGCGCAGGGGAGACATGAAAATTCGTAGCCTGCAAAGCTGGCAGTGCCTCCGACAGGACCAGAAGCCTGCGGCGAGCTGCTTCGGCCATAATGCCGAGAGTCCCGATCACAGCGAGCTTGCGATTCTCAGCTTCACGTCTACCATCGAGGTCGTCCATAATCAGCCGGTCAGCGCTTATCGCTTCTGCCAGCATTATTGCGTCCCGCTCCCCTCGATCAAGCCTGTCCAACAGCGGATCTGGCTGAAATGTCATGCTGCTGATTCATAGCCATTTCGGTGGGGCAGAAAGCCAATCGCGCACCTCGGTTGGTGCGTCGCGGTCTTGGAGCTCGTCAATGACGGCTTGTGGCACGAGAACCTCGCCGTAGATCTTGGGCAAGATTTCGATGTGTCCGATGAGTACCAGATAGTTGATGGGTGAGGTATCAGCGACGACGATCATTCCGCTAGGCCTGCGTCTTACGCGCTGAGTTTCTCTTCAAAGCCCTTGAGTGATTCGAGATCCTTCTCAAGCTCGTCGGTCGAGTAGTTCAGATGGACATTGTGAGCCTTCAAGAAAGCGTGCACGTCCATCCGGGTTCTGAAACCCAGCATCCGGCGGACCTGAGCCTCGGACAGGCGTTCGCTGCGGTATCCCTCGAGCGCAAGAGCCTCAAGAGCGGCACGAGAAAGGTCCGGTTGCTCGCTTTGGATAATGCGAGCGACATCGTCCGGGATTTGTAGTTGCACGTCCATTGGATGCCTCTTCACTATTATCCCCGCTCCACCATCCCACAGCAAATGGCTTCCACAAAACTCGATGAGATCCTGGATCTCTGCCCTCAAATCCCCGTTCATTCAGTTCGACTCGCTGCCGGACTCTCCAAGCGATCGGTCAGAGCTCGCTAGAACGGTTTTACGCGGTTTTCGCCGTGTTCAAATTGGTAACCCCAACAACCACAAAACTTGCAACGGTTTATCGCGTCCACGCTGTGCAGTTTTGGTGTTGCAGCCAGGCAGCAGTTGCGAATAGGCTGATGGGGATGCGATTTGAGAAGATCTGGGTTGAGCAATTCAGAGCCACGCGGGGGATCCGTCGACGGTTCGGCGCAAAGAGCGCTCTCGACTACCTGATTGGCGAAAAACTGATTCGCTTTGCCGAGGCGGCGGAGCAGCATCCGGAGTTTGCGAAGGAGCTTCCCCGGTTTCTGGCGGCGATCTGGCGGACATTCAACGAATACGAGCTCGCCGGTTATGTGGCGTCAACGAACAGAGCCACAAGGATGCAGCTGCGACGGCTCTTGTATCTGCGTTGAGCACCCTCACTGCAGCTATTCCAGATCCGGAAGTGCTTCGCGAGGAATCAGAAGCCGAATGGATCGACCCTGCCCCGGCACCCGCTCAATAAAGCCGTTGGCCTCCAGTGCAAGAATCATATGGTGAATGGAGGGCGGGCTTACTTGAAAATATCTCTGCGTGTCGGCCTCAGCGGGAGGACGGCCGTTGACCTTGCTGTAGTAGTAGATGAAGGCAAGGTACTGACCCTGTTTCTGAGTACAGGGTTTTGTGGGCACGGATAGAGTGTATCTGCATTTTAATAACGCCTGGAGCGATTGCGTGCGCCGTTTTTGTTCGAGCTCGCCCGAGACATGCTCCGGACCAGCTTCAGGATTGCTCCATACAACTTTTCGGGGATCGATTCCCAGTCTGCCGGCGTTTGCCTCGAAAGCTTCGCGCCAGTGACTCGATCTCGCGGTTCTGAAGCGTTCGTCCCTGCTTGAGCCGATCGTCGAGGTCGAAGCCAGCAATCTCTTGTGTCCAGCGGTAAACCTTGGCCAGCACGCGAAGGTTAGCTGCCAGCGTGGAAGACCCAACCCTGAATCGCCTGTACCGCATGGCCCAGCGCAGGGCAACACGCGTTGGAATCCAGGTCGTCGCATCGACCAGGCAAGCCGTTCGCCGGAGGCCAACACAAGGTGCAGGACCGAGAATGAACTCTCTGCCTTCGCCATCAGCCACCCCGCTTCGAGGACAGTGTCTACGGAGTGCATTACGGAGCAATAATGTTCCGATGAAAACTGGACACGGGATGTGTCCCCTCACTAACGATCACGGCTCAGGGATAACTGGACAACGGCTAGTTGCAGGAATCGAGCGCGATGGGGGCCGCCGGTGGGCCGCCCTGGATGTGTGCGCAAGTCGCTCCGGCCTACGGCCTACGCTACTCGCGCACACATCCAGACGAGATCATAGAAGCTCTCGTCAAGAGAAGAACGAACTGAAACTGAACACTCCCCGAAAACCCCGGGCTAGAACGGGATTTCGTCGGGACTGAGCGCTTCATCCCTATATTGGCCTTCCGGCGACTTAGGCTCCGAGGATTGTCCCGGACCTCGCCCTAAACCGTCCTTGCGCTTGCCGCGATCGTAGACTCCGTCTATTCCACGGCCTCCGCCCAGAAGGGTAAGATCGTGTACGAATATCTCAGTCCGATACCTCTTCTGGCCTGACTCCCGGTCGTCCCAGGATCGTGTCTGAATCTTTCCCTGGACGAACAACTGGGATCCCTTGGTCACAAAATCGCGAACGATTTCGGCAGTTCGCCCGTAGGCAACCAGGTTGTGCCACTCCGTCCGGTCGGTCCAATTACCCTGTTGATCCTTCTCGCGATCGGTGGTTGCGAGCGATGAGTTTGCAGCCAAGCCGCCGCCTGCGGTGGAACTGATCTGGGGATCTTTACCTACATTCCCCAGGAGAAAAGTCTTGTTGACGCTCCTTGGCATAGTGCTTCTCCTTTTCGAATGGATCTCAGTGGCGCACGTATTCAAGCGCCTCGGCCTTCATAATCTCGACGTATGCTCCGTCACGTCTCCGATAGAACTTGCCGCCGTCCGAACTGATGTTGAGGTAACGACGTGTGAGCCGGTGTTTATACAACTCGATCTCCCCGGCGCGGCCCATGTACATGAACTCGTCCAGGTCGCAGGCCGGAACGGTTATCTCAAGCGGAGTCCACTTCGGCTCGCCGACTGTAACCAAGGTTTGATTGAGATAGGTCACGTGATCTTGTCCCATATTGTTGTTGAGAGGAGGAACTCCTACGTGCACGTGCTTGCAACCCACACACGATGCGGCCGCTGTAGTCTTTCTTATCGCCTCTTCAAGTTGACGTGGTAGAGGGAGAACTTCTCCGGCGCGGTTATAGAAGACGGGAGCCAGGTTTCCCCGGAGTTTCTGGAATTCTTCCTTCCACAGATCGGCCGAAACGACTCCATCCCGGCCGCGGAAGAGCAACTTCGAAATAATCTGTGGACGCCTGCCATCCGGAACCCCCGACAGAGTGTGGAGCGTGATCGCCAACTCAAAAGTCCTGCCACTGCGCAGCATCTCCAGACGCACCATGCGCTCCGCCAGAAAGATGGCATGACGGCCATTCACGGCGATCGAGTGAATAGGTTGTAACCACGGCAGCGGTGATCCATCTTCCGCCACGAAGGCACAGGCTCTGCCCAGATCGGCGACAGCCCCACCCGATTCCACGCCTCGCAGTACATAGCGTTGGGCTAGGTGCTGGTGTTCAAGCGAGATTCCGGGCATGCAGTAGATGCCTCGCTTATGGACCGCCTTAAGCGTTTCGGGCGGAAGCGAGAGTCCATGGTGAGCATGACGAGATGTGGCAAATTCGCGTCGGGTTTTCTCGAACACTTTCATGATGTCGCCCCCTGAACCCATGCGCGTTTACGGATGGGCTGGCCGACCGCGGCGCGAATCTCCTCTTTGGTGCAGCCTGCCCAACACTTGTAGAAGCGGGGATCCTTGATCTGAATGGCGAGGTTGTCCCCCGATCGGTCGTGTCCGCCTGCTGCGCAGGAGGGACAACGGGCCCACCAGTTCCGGCTGTCCTTGCGTGTCGTCCGTACATGGTCGAGAATTCGGAACTCCGGGTAGCGGGGAGATGAGGCAGGCGGGGTATACGGATTAGCGACAACCGGCTTGTATGCTTCGGGCAGGCTCATCCCCTCAATGAATGTCCTCAGTTCGTCCTCGGACAGTTTTTTTACATGCGCGAGATAGGCAAGCTGGGCTTCGGGAGTGGGCTCGGCTTCATAAAACCAGTAGCGCCGATTTGTCTTCCGATGCACGCCGAGAGGGGCACGGATGGCATTGCCGAACTCGCCATGTTCGAGCGAGTCCTGGCGCGGAAAGACCTCTATGCCTTCCTTCAGGCCGCCGCCCTTGACCGGGACGCCGAGCCGGAGCGCAAGGTTATAGACATAGATCCGGCATTCGGATGCCAGTAGCGGCTCGGCGCCGAAGATCCAGAGATGACCTCCACGGCGCGATTGTTCGAGAGCTGCGTCGACTCCGTCCTGCTTGAGTTCCCATTGCAGTTGGAACAGGGACTCGATGGCTCCGTCGAAGTCGGCGTCAATTGCGACCCACTTGGATCGCTGCGTTTCCGGATTGATCGCATACAGACTGACGGTGATGTCGCCGTTAAGGTGCATCCGCACCACGCCATCATCGATCGGTTTCGGTTCCTTGGTCTTCCAGTTCCGCGCCGGGTAATAAGGAACGGAACCGTTCGGCAATGGACGCTCTCCCTGGATTGCGTAGGCTCGCCGGTTTACAAACAGCCGCATGAAGCTGTTTGCCGTTTCCCGATTCACACAGAACTTGGTATACATGGCGTGCGGCCTCCTTCATTCGTTGTGCGGTTGTAACCCGGGTCCAAAACTCGGTCAAATTTCTGGAAGGAGGCGAGCAAAGGCGTGTTCTGCTCGCCCATCCCAACTGGCAGCGTTACGGCGTGGCACCTCTCGGGACCACAACGACTTTCACGACTTCGGCCGAACTCACCGAGACAGCCTGAGTCGTATTAGGGTGATAGCGGTGGGGGTTTCTGTCTGGCACGGACCAGGCGGTCGACTGAACCCTGGCAATCGCGCGGTTGATCGAACGGATACGGCTGGCGGACAGACGCATGGCGGCTCCTCCGGGAGTTGGAATGGACTCATAGTTTGGGGGGCGAAATCGGGATGCTAGGCGTTGGCCGGCTGGAATTCGGTGAGCAGCAGGCCGGGCTGCTCAACCAGGCGGAACAGGTCGTACTCGGAGAACGCGCGGTCGAACTTCTCCGAGGTGAACCGGTCCTCGCACTCCTCGAACGACAATAGGAACCACTCTTCCCGCGGTCGATCAAAAACGTAGATGGCTCCCGACTCACTGTTGTCGGGCACCATCTGCAGGAGCAGGACGCCTTTGGTTGTCTGGACCCAGCGGGTGGCAATGGCCTCGCCGAGTTCCAGGAAGGCGGCGACGGTTTGCTCGACTGAGTTGGCGGCACGGTCCCGCCAACTGAACATCTTGTAGGCGGACATCTTTCCTAAGCTGGCTTGCATGGTAGTTCTCCTTTCTTCCAGGCGTTGGTGTGAATAGTTGAGGTTGCTTACCGGCGGCTGCGATCCCGGAAGGTCAGAAACCACATCCTTCCCAGAGACCCGAACCAGCCAACAAGCAGGGCGCCGTAAAACGCCTCCAATGCTGGATCAACAGCAGCGATTCGGTACATGGTTGGGCCGATCAGGACGAGACTGATCAACCCAGCCAGGCTGGAGATGGAACTGACTACCAGCCGGCTGACAAACCGGCGCGACGAAGCGGGTTCGACTGCCGCACTTTGCGCGACAGACTGTATCTGCATTTGAGCCACTGGCGATCTCCTTTTCAGGGTTTGGGAACATCTCTTCGGGCGGTAGCGTAGTGAGGGTATGAGGATTCTCAGCGTCGCCGCAGGCGCGACTCTGTTTGCCTGCAGTTTGGTCAGCTTCGCCCAGTCGGAGGTCGCGTGTGGGCAAACGCTTGACGCTCCACTACGGTCAAGAGCAGTGTTGAAAATCGACTCGCGACCGGCGGGCCTGGAGGTGGTTGGGACCGACCAGGAGATGATTCATGTCTCGTGCACCGCCGCCGATGCGGATAGCGCCGGGCATATCCGTCTTCATTTGTCTGGAACCGCTACCAATGCCGGACTGAAAATCACCGGCTCTTACCCAACGCATGGCAATCTTCAGGTTCGTATCGAAGTGCCTCGCAAGATGAGCCTGGCCGTCGAGATGCCTGCAGGAGAAGTAAAGGTGGAGGATATTGCGGGCGACAAGGACATCAATCTTTATGCCGGACAGATCACGATCTCCTCGACCCAGGAGTGGAATTACCGGAGTGTCAACGCATCCGTGGATATTGGAGCGGTGAACGCACCCGTCTACGGTGCTACTAAAGGCGAGTTCTTCCGCAGCGTCACAAGAAGAACTGAGGACGGAGAGTACCGGCTGCACGCCCACGTCATGACTGGAGAGATCGATCTGCGGGGAAGAAGTCCACATTCAAATTCGGACTAGCACGAGCTCTGGATTAACTTGCGTCACGCGCATTCCTTCCAACATCTCATCACTCCTGCCAAAACAGACCCATGTACAAGGGGATAGTCAAGAAGCAACTCGCTGACCTGCCGATACTTAAGCAGGCACGATTCTGCTCAATGGGTTGGCAAAGCTAGTCAATCGGTCTGGAATGGGACTGCAATCGGTTGTCAATGGGTCGGCAATAGGCATGCAGACTTGCGCGTCAAAGGCTACGGTTGATTGCCGCTGAGGAATTCCCGCAGCGGCACGACAGCCGAGTTGTTCGAGTTCGTCAGCGTGCGAGTTGCGAGAAGCGATCCGCGGAAATCCTCGCTCAAGACGAAGCCGATCCGCTTGCGTGTTGCACGCAATTCCATGGCGAGCAAGTACAGAATGTCGTGGGTCTTCGCAAAAAACGGAAGCAGAACGTCACGGTGCTCGGCGGTAACGTGATCAGTCCCCAGGAGCTGAAGTGCGTTGGCGAAGTCGATCATCTCTGCAACCGATGGTGGCTTTTCAAGTGAGTAGTTGCGAAAGGAAAGAGCAATCCCCGCCATCTCGCGATGAAACTCCCCATTGGCCTGTGGGGTGCGGCTGGCGATAATCTCGGCCTCACGCTCTGGCGTCGGATGTTCGACGCGGACATAAAGACTGCGTCTTCGGATCGGGTCGCCCAGCCGGCGTTCCTCATTGCTGGTGAGCACGACAAAGGGAATACTCTTTGCCGCTACCGTTCCAAACTCGGGAATTGAGAGCTGCCAAGCTGAAAGGACTTCTAACAGCATTGCCTCAAAACCTTCATCAACCTTGTCCAGCTCGTCAATAAGCAGCACACAAGGCCGATCGCATTCGAGCGCTCGCATCAAAGGACCCGGTCGAAAGAAGTCCCGTGCCTTGAGATTTGTCTGCACGGTCTGCCAGTCATCGCGCTGGCACTTCGAGAACTCCATGTAAAGCCGCTGCAACCCCTCATCGAAGCGACCGATCGCCTTGTCCTCGGTTACACCGCGGTAGCACTGGAGCCGCTCGACATGCGTGCCAGCAGCCGTTGCAACCGACAGCGCCAATTGCGTCTTACCGCTTCCTGCGGGTCCTTCGAGAAGCAGAGGCTTCTGGAGCTTGGCTGCAAGATATACAACCTGGGTCATCACCGGATCGTTGAAGTAGCCGGTGGCCGCGAGTTTGTCGGAGAGGTCATTGACTGAATTGAACATCCTTCTCCTCCAGCGGGCACATCCCTGACCGCGAACAGAGGATCTGCCAGGCCGAGATTTCAGTCAAGTTCTTCAATTTTCTGATTGAAGTTCTGGTGCGTTTGACCGAGTTTTGGAGCCCGGCTATATCCATAGGGACGGGTAATCCATATCCCCCAGGAGCTCACCCTGAAAACAAGCGCTCTCCAGAGACAACAAACGCAGTCAGAGCAGGAATGCTCAAGCCCACAATTCAATCGCGGCAATCCGACCAATCCGCTACCTCCCGGGCGCGTCGAGAGCTCAATCCTGCTCATTCCTCACGCCGGGGGCGATCACCTGCGGATGTATACCGAGGAAGAGGTCGCGGCTATGCTTCGGGTTTCCTTGTCGCAGCTTCGAAAATGGAGAATCAAACGGAATAGAGGGAGGGTGGACGGCCCTCCCTACCGGAAAGTCGGGCGCCTCGTCCGTTATCCAGAGCGAGCGCTGCAAGCGTACATCGATGGGGAATAGCGATCTATCCCCATGGTGCGGATCCGGTCCGCCTCGTGGTAGAGATCCTTCCTCGACGACGAAAGATTCCGTGAGCTCTTGATCCCGATTTCAGGAGCCGCGGCCGTTCGCGGCGGTCGTTCGGTGGCTCGGCTGGCCTGCCGGTCGCGGCATTCAGAACGTTGGTCTGCTGCTTCTCGATGCGGGCCTTCGCTTTTTGAAGCGCCTGCTGTTGAATGTGGACATATTCGATTGATGTCTCGCGGTCCATGTGCCCAAGCTGCGCCATCATGACCTCGAGCTGTACACCGGCGTGGGCACCCTGCGTTCGGAAGGTGTGACGCAGGTCGTGGAAGCGAAATCCCGGCATTTTGCAGGCCGTCATGAGCTTCCGCCAGGATTTAACCCAGCTCACCATCGGTTGCGTCGGATCCCATTTCTTGTCGGTTTGCTTCGCAAGGTGACGAGATTTGCGCACATTGAATGGCAATAAATAGTGATCCGGCTCGGTGGCGCCCAACCGATGAGCTCTCGTCAGGAGTCCACGCAGCCCCCATTCAGCCAAGCTCAAAAGGATTGGCTCACGTCCAATGCGATTCTTGGCCACCTCTGCTCGGATCTTCACTCGACTGTCAGTCAAACGAAGGTCTCTCAGCCGGAGTGTTCGAATCTCGCCGCCTCTGCAACCACTGCCTGCCGCAGCGGCCGCGCAGTACATCGCGACTTCCCAGGTCTCGTTGTTTTTTGCCGTCTCGATGATTCGCGCGAGCTGGTTATCGTTTGCAGCCTGACCTTTTTGGCTCTTCGTCTGACGCAACCGCTTGTAATAGACGGAAAGATCGCCCTTCCAGCAACCCGCATACAACATTACGCCGCGCAACAACTGCATCTCGTAGTTGATTGTTCGTGCAGTAATCTTTCGTTTGATCGTCGGGCTGATTTCCGTGCTCCGCTCCTGTTGTTATTGCTCAATCAGCCACAGGTGAATTGTCTTTACTCGTGTATCTGACCCGAAGTACTTCTCGACTCGCCGAAAGATCCTGCGCTCACGCGCAATCGTATCGGGAGAATGGTCTGTGGCCTTCTGCTTGAAATAGAGATCTGCGACCTGTTTGAGTGGGAGCTTGCCGTAGCTAGCCCGCGGGCTCGTCAGCTCTTCAAACCGTTCTTCTGCCTTCTGCATGAACTGCAGACGAAACAGAGCGGCATCCTGGGGATCAGCCGTTTGAGTGGATTGACGGTGTTGTTTGCCGCGGGGATCGCGCCAGGTAAACCAGATGTAGGGTGAGTCTTCTCTCCATTGTAGGCCGCGTGGCAGCCGAGGACGTTTCTCGCTGTTCATGATGACCGAATCTCCCTCTGATCAGGAAGTAGGTCAAATTGCAGACGAACTGGGAGTGAGTCCCCAAGCGATCCGCTCTCGCGTATCGTCACAACTGGATCGAGGCTATCGTTGGACCGTCAAAGATGCTCTGCGTTATCCCCTCATGGCCCGTCTATTCCGGCATTGGTCCAATTTGAATTGTTACCGTTTTTGTTACCGGTAACAGTTTTTAGGGGCGTTTTCGAGCTTCTCGGAGGGAATAAGTGCTTTGTTTTGATGGCTGCCCCCCAGGGATTCGAACCCCGATATGCTGATCCAGAGTCAGCTTACCTAGTTTCGGCTAATAGAATCGAACCAAAAGTGTTATCTTAACTATCTTGTTTATTGACATTGACATACATTCGCCATTTGCCCGACAATAGATACCGCTGATACGACTATGTGCGACCATTTTTACCGCGTTTCTGCTACAACTGTGCTATTACGGAACTAGTACAGGAGGAGCGCTTTGGGCTCGAAGAGCAAGACCAAAATCAGCGATCAAACCGTAAGGCGCATGGAGAAGAACCCGCCCCGGGAGGGCTACCTGGTGGAGTGGGACAGCGAAGTGCGAGGCTTCGGGGTGAGGATCACAGCGGGCGGGGTGACGAGCTTCATGCTCTTCTACCGCATCTTTGGACGGCAGCGGAACTACACCATCGGGCGCTCGTCGGAAATGTCGGCGGCGGCGGCGCGGAAGAAGGCTCTCGAATTGCGCACGCAGATTCTAAACGGGAAGGATCCTGCGGAGGAAAAGCAGGAACTCTCGAATCAGCCCACTTTGGCCGAACTGCTCGACCAATGGCTCAAGAGCGACGAGCTGGGCAAGAAGCGGCCCAACACGCTGCGCGACTACCGGCGCATGGCGGAGAAGATCCTCAAACCCAGGCTGGGCAAGCTGCGCCTCAAAGCCATCACCCGGCGCGACATCTCCGCGCTGCACTGCGAGTTGAAAGAGACGCCCTATCAGGCCAACCGGGTTCTGGCACTGCTCTCGGCCATCTTCCGCTATGCCATCGAACGGGCATGGATTACGGAGAACCCGGCAAGGGGCGTGGAACGTTATGAGGAACAGAAGCGCGATCGATACCTGAACAAAGACGACCCCGGGGAAATCGCGCGCTTCACCGAGGCTCTTGACAACTCGAACGATCAGACCGCCGCCAACGCCCTGCGCCTTCTCCTGCTGACAGGCTCACGCCTGGGCGAAGTGCTGAAGGCCACCTGGGACCAGTTCGACCTCACCCGTGGTATTTGGACCAAGCCCTCGCACCACACCAAGCAGAAGAAGACCGAACACGTTCCTCTGAGCGCCCCGGCGCTCGATCTGCTGGAGCGTATGAAGCCATTGAGGGCGTCGGGCCCCTTGTTTCCCGGCAAGGACGGCAAGAAGGCCCGGGTCTCGATCCAGCGGCCGTGGCTGCAGGCGCTCAGGGCCGCGGGTCTGGTGGAAGTGATCGAGGTCGAAGGCAAGCGCAAGGGACCCGACGGCAAGCCGCGCATGCTCAAGCAGTACAGGCCAATGGTGCGCATTCACGACCTGCGGCACACCTTCGCCTCGCATCTGGCCTCGAACGGCGTGTCGCTCCAGATCATCGGCAAACTGATCGGCCACACCCAGGCCAGCACCACGCAGCGCTACGCCCACCTTCAGGACGAGAGCCTGCGCACGGCCACCGAGCAGTACGGGAAGATCATCGCCTTTGAACGAAAGAGGGCTTGAAGCGGTTGGCTTGACGAGGGCGGGAAGAGAACGCAGTTTGCCAGCGACTAAAGGCACGCTAGCCGGTCCAACGAAGACAGCACGATCCAGCCACCCGCTGCTAACTTACTGTTAGTACAATGTTTAGCGCATATTTTTCCCTTGATCCGGGAGAAGATTCTGTGCCATTCTTCCCTGCATGTCCACCACCAGCCCGAACACGTTACCTGCCAGCGCGCCGACAAGCGAGCCAAATGACCCTGATCTCTTGGTAGGCACGCTCTACTTGCGCAAGGAAGATCTGGCACGGGAGCTGCGCTGCACGACTCGCCAGATCGAACGCATTCACGAGAGCGGGCTAGGTCCGCCTCGCTTTCGCATCGGCAAGCGTTACTACTACTCGCGCGAATCGGTGCTGGCTTGGCTTAAGTCGCTCGAGCAGCCTCGCTCTGCATCACCCCGCCGCCGCCGACAGAAGCCTGCTGTCGCTTAGTTGATAGCCCATATCAGGGAGGGAGAAAGGTGCGTGCAGTAGTCGAGCCCCTCAAGGAGAGCCACAATGACTCGCAATGAAAAGCCCCGCGCTCGCGGCGACGGGGCCTTTCGGGCAAATGGTCCACGGGAGGGACCATTCAATGACTGTTCTCAAAATACCAGAATTCCCATCTACAAGCAATCCGCTAACAACCGAATTTGATCTTGCCGCGATGGAGGATCTGGCGCGTGTCGTCCTGCGCCAGCCTGAAGCCTCCCCAGTGACCGAGCGTCCTGGCCCGCTGCCTGCTGGTGGTGATCCGCGATGTACAGGCGGTGCGGCCATGACGCTGCTAACCGCGGCTCTCGAGTACGCTGCTCGTGGCTGGCCAGTTTTCCCGCTGCACACTCCCATCGCTCCTGGCGTCTCGCGCGCGTGCTCCTGTGGCGAGAAGGACTGCAAGGATGTAGGCAAGCATCCGCGGATTACCGGGTGGCAAAAGAGCGCCAGTACCGATGCAGACCAGATTCGCCGGTGGTGGCGCAAGTGGCCGGATGCGAATATTGGCATCGTAACCGGGGACCAGGTGGTCCTCGATGTTGATCCCCGCCACGGTGGCCCCGCATCGTTGGCCGCGCTTGAACGGCAGCATGGGACCCTTCCCGATACGTTCCGAGTACACACCGGTGGCGGTGGCGATCACTTCACTTTCCAGAGCAACGGCGTCGTCATTCGTAACTCGGCGGGCGTGTTGGGTCCTGGCCTAGACATACGCGGTGCGGGTGGCTACACAACCGCCGCGCCGAGCTTGCATTTCTCCGGCAATCGCTATGAGGTGGTTGACAGCTCGGCTCCGGCGCCCATTCCGGAGTGGCTATCCCAGGCCGCCAGGACCCAGAAGAAAAGCAACGCGAAGACCAAGGCAAAAGGCGAGCCTATCAAAACCGGCGAGCGCCATGACCGGTTAACCGAGTTAGGTGGACGGCTGATCGCTTACGGAAAGGGCAAGTGGGCTGTGATCGACGCCATGCTGTACGCCAATGCTCAAGGTTCAGATCCCTGGTCGGACGCCGAAGTGATCGACCTCGGCGAGGACTTGTACAAACGCTATGCGAAACAGCCCGTCATCCTGCCCCCCATGACCGACGAGGAGCGGGCGCGACTGGCACAACAGACGGCGGCGCTGTTGAACACGGTCCAGAATGCCCTGCACAAATACCTGATCGTGTCCAAGGCGGCCACCACTGTGCTGGCGGTGTGGACCCTGCACACCTTCGTCTTTGAGGTCGCGATCTACACGCTCTATCTCAACATCACAGCGCCGGAAAAGCGCAGCGGAAAGACGAAGGTGCTGGAAGTGCTTGCCTGGTTCGTGGCCCGGGCTTGGCTTTCGGGAGGAGCTACGGCGGCGGTGTTAAAGCACAAGATTGACCACGATTTGCCGACCTTGCTGCACGACGAAACTCAGTCGGCTTTCAGCGATAAAGACGCGGTAGGCACTCTCGTCGGCATCCTCTGCAACGGGTTTCACCGGGGCATGAACTATACCTCGATGTTCGGTCAGGGCGCGGCCATGTACCCGCGAGAGTTCCGGGTTTTCTGTCCCAAAGCCTTCGCCGGTCTGGGGAATTACCTGCCGGATACAGTGCTCGACCGGTCCGTTGATGTCGCCATTCAACGCAAGAAGAAGACCGAGGAGGTGTCGGCGCTGGAGGTCGAGCAGATCGAGCGGGAGACCGAACAGCATCAGGTGGCGGTTCGCAAGTGGGCCGCTGCTGCTCGGGACTGGCTGCGGGAGTTCCAGCCCGACCGCCCCAAAGAGTTCCACGACCGGCAGTGGGATTGCTCCAAGCTGCTGCTGCAGATTGCCGACATGGCAGGTCTGGAATGGGGCAGGAAGGTCCGGTCCGCGCTAGTGGAACTGTTTACCGGTTCGGCGGTACAGGACGACTCTCTCGGGGTGCAGCTCTTAGAACACATCCGAGAGACATACGCCGAACTTCAACCGAGCGACGGAAGAGTGTCCACCGGACGCTTGCTGCAAAAGTTGAACGCCAACCCGGAATGGCCTTGGGCGGTGTGGTACGAGAGCCGGGGGCGCCGTCCGGATCCGCGCCTGGATGACAGGGGTCTGGCCGCGATCCTCAAGACCTACCACATCTACTCCAACACGTTGCGCATCGCCGAAGAGGGCAGGTTGAAGGGGTACGAGATGGCCCAGTTCAAGGACGCTTGGGAACGCTATCTCCCTTAAGGGGGGTGTTTGACCGTGACATAGTGACGACCCGCATTAACATTGGCGATTTACCTGATTTTGTTGCCGTGACAAAACCCTTTTGTCACGGATGGAAAAGTGGCTCAGAACCGCATGAATACTGGTTTGTAACGGTGTCACGGATAAACGGGGGGGTACAGGAGAGCAGGAGGCATCAAACGCACCGTGCGACCTAGCCAAGTCCCCTGGGCGCCGAAATCGTGGGGTGAAACGCGTTGGAAACGCATTGACGCGAACTGACCCCCCAACCGTTTTACCCCACTGCTGCCGCAGCCTCGTGGACTCTACGCCAAACGATGCCTACCTCGCATCCCCGTTGTTGATACACTCGCTTGCGGTCAGTGGGGTTGACAAAAGTAGGGTAAGAGACAGCCTGGAGGGCGAATCTGGGGGAAAATTTTCCCTTGCGGGAGCTATTTGGTGAACAAATTGGCTTCGATAAGTCTCAGCCACTCGCGATCGCCTGGGCTAAGCTCTGACGGAAACTGTTTTGCTAGCACTACGAACCACTCGGTCTCGCCGCGCCAGTGCTTCGGATCTCCATACTTGCCTTTGACCGGATTCCGCTTGTGGCGCTTCTCCCACTCAAGCATCTGTTTGTTGTTCTTGCCCAGGTTGCATTCCCAGCAGGCGGTGACCAGATTGTCTTCGTCGTCCGTGCCCCCCAGTTCGACCGCCGTTTTGTGGTCTATGCTTGCCCCCTTCAATGTCAGCGCTGGCGAAATATCCCAGCGCCAATTCGCGTGGTAATAGGCCAGAGGCTCGGTCCATCCCGACCGGCGCAAAAAGAGCTGCTGAAGGCGGCGCGCCGGTGCAAAGATCACCGGATCTCCGCACCAACGACACAACCAGCAGTCACGCTGGTAGATCCTGAGGTCCAGTGCCTTTGCCCGGTTCTTCCTCACCATTTTCATGCTGCCTCCTTCGTCCTGGCGAGGAGGCGGTGAATCGACCCCGATTGCCACTTCCCGCCGCGCGCGGCGGTGATCCCCTTCTTGTTCAAGGCGTCCGCGATCTCATTCAGGCTCTTGGCGCCCTCCGCCTTGATCGCCTCGATCTGGGGCAGAATGTCGGCCATCCGTTCCGCTGCTTTGGCTCTGCGCACAGCCAGCCCCACCAGACGTCCCTGCTTGGCGTACTTGCGGATGCGCTGGGGGTCCTGCGTGCCCAGGACTGTTCCACGCGCCTTCGCCGCAGCGAGCGCGGCCTTGGTGCGCTGCGAGATCATGCCTGCCTCCAGTTCCGCCACCTCGGCCATGATGCCGATGAGGAACTTTCCCTGCGGTCCTTCGGAGATGTTGGGCAGATCGCAGAACATCACACCGCGCTCTCCGCTCTCGCGCACCACCTTGCGCAGGAACTCGGCATTGCGTGCCAACCGGTCCAGCTTGGCGACCACCAGGGTCGCGTTGGTCAGGCGGCACATAGCCAGCGCCTTGGTCAGCTCCGGCCGGTCGCTCCGCTTCCCGCTTTCGGTCTCGATGAACTCGCCGGCCAGTTCCCACTGGCCTCCGTTCAGGGATTGGCGCACCGCCTCCTTCTGCGCCTCCAAGCCCAGGCCGGACCGGGCCTGCCTGTCGGTGCTCACGCGGTAGTACGCCACGTATTTGCCGCTGTGTCGCCTCATCGCTCCCCCTACTGCAATTTCTTACACCCTCGTCTATGTAAATGTAGCAGACGCTGTCAGGCGTATCCCAAGTCTTTTCAGGGATCTCTGATTGCCACAGTGCGCCTCCATTGGCGGATAGGCGGCCAATAGCAAACAGGGACGCACGGGCAAAAGGGAGGGAGTGGGGTCCATAGACTCGGCGCGGCTGCGCCCTGCGTAAGCTGGCTGCGCGCAGACCGCCTTCTGGCGAAGCTGTCGAGATGCTTGGTTCATTCGTGAGCTTCGAGCTTCAACCTCATCCTCATCCTCAGCATCATCATTCTTGGCGAAGGCTCTCCCAACCAGGCAATGCATGTCACCAGCACCAACGCGCTCAGGCGTTCTTGAAGAGGTCTTCGGCCGTCTCGCGCGCTTCTGCCTCGCTGCCGTAGCCACGCACTCCGCCCCGCTCCCGCTCCCTCCACGAGGAGCCCGTCCATTGCAGCGTCGCATCGTGGGCGTTGATGATCTGCCATCGCTCTGTCATCGCGTCCTGTTCGATTCGGTATCGTTCCACTGAACACATCCTTTCGCCCCCCCGAAAACATATTGCTAGAAATCGGAGTCGGGCAGGCAAAGCGAGTCCGCAACTGCGCAAATTTCAGCAAAATTGTTTGCAAAATTTTTTTGCTCACAAATCCAAGTTGGCACTGATACCGCACTAGCATCATCATCATCGTCTGCGGGATTTGACAGCGGGTTTATACATGGCTCATGGAGATCGCGGAGATTGTGCGGGATGGTTTCGTGCGCTGGCTGCTGGGCTTGTGCACCTATCGGGAGGAGAGCTGGAATGTGCTCCCGCGGCTGCACAACTCTTACAGCTTGTGGTCGCTCAAGGAGAGCACGCCATACTGCCGGCTGCGGGTGTTCGAAGACCTGCTGCGGGCCGAGGGCGTGAAGATCGAGCGCGCCCTGGTCTACGGTCTGACTCTGGTTGCGGACCTCGACGACGAGGAAACGCTGATGCCTTTGGAGGAGCCGCCGCTCACCAAGCGCGCCATCACCGCCGCGCAATGGTTGCTGGACGCGCTTCGCTTCGGGCCGCGCAGCGTCATCGATCTGCAACGCGAAAGCGCGGAGTCCCATTTCCGCTGGACGACCATCACCCACGCCCGAAGTGAACTGGGCATCGTCTCCCCAGTACCCGGCGTGTGGCGTCTGCTCCGCGAAGACGAACTCCTGGGCGGTCCACGGCGCGTCACAGCATCCATTCCTGCCCCGCAAATGCCCTTGGCGCAGCGCGCCACACTCCGGGTGGACGCACAGCCCATCCCGCCAGCCGCAGGCCCTGTCTGGGCCCAATACCTGGGTCACGATTGTGACTGAAGCCGCGAAGGAGGCGTCATGACTCCAAGTACGGGTGGTAACGCCATGAAAGTCTTCATCAGCCAACACCAGGCTGACGCCTACGCCGAACACTGCCGCAGGCAAGGCAAGGTCGCCGCCATTATCGAACGCCCGAACGGCTTCGTAGTGCGCTGGGCTGACTGGCAGCGTCCTTCTTCTAAGCCGCCGCGCGGCCGGTGGCGCGATGTACGGTCGCCGCTTCGCATCCGGGACTAACTTCGAGGAGGATTCCTATGACCGACGTCGTTGTCAGTGAGCCGCAGGCAGAATTGGCGCGCGCCCAGAAGGAACTCGATCGCGCCCAGCAGCAAGCCGACCGGGCACGTCACATCCAGCTCACCGCCGAGCTGGCCCGGGTCCGCTCCGAATTGCGTCAGGCGCGCAGCGATCATGACGCGCTGGTGGCCAGGATCCATCCGGCGCGGGAGCGGCAGCAGAATCAGCAGCGCCGCATCAATGCAGCCATGGAACAGATCGGCGACAGCGAGCGTGCCCGTCCCGATTGCGCCGACTTCCTGCCCGACGACCCCGAGGTCGTGGCCTGGACGAAGCACCACGCCGCCCTCAAAGTGAAAGCCGACAACCTCATCCTGGAACGCAACAAGATGCCCGACCCCAACGACATCACCATCGAGGCCAACCGCTACGAAGGCCCCGCCGGGCTCATCGTCGTGTTGATGTACACCGAGCAGAACC
>Ga0206794_1003_pt1 | contig 98497 bp, 80 predicted proteins | sample Alteio_BWOrgCont_70_FD_152877 | JGI IMG/M metagenome (GOLD analysis project Ga0206794, IMG submission 152877) | Enriched cells from forest soil in Barre Woods Harvard Forest LTER site, Petersham, Massachusetts, United States -... | ecosystem: Environmental > Terrestrial > Soil > Temperate forest >...
ACAGTGCATGGTGGGTAGTTTGACTGGGGCGGTCTCCTCCCAAAGAGTAACGGAGGAGTACGAAGGTACACTCAGCGCGGTCGGACATCGCGCAATGCGTATAAGAGCAAAAGTGTGCTTGACTGCGAGACTGACAGGTCGAGCAGGTACGAAAGTAGGTTCTAGTGATCCGGTGGTTCTGAATGGAAGGGCCATCGCTCAACGGATTTGCCTAAACATTCTGCCTACCAACTTAAACTAGGACTTCCAACACCTAGCTAGCTTAGCTTTCTCCGTCCCCACTTCACTCCAATCACCAAGTGCAGGAATATTAACCTGCTTCCCATCGACTACGCTTCTCAGCCTCGCCTTAGGGGCCGACTCACCCTGCGTCGATTACCGTCGCGCAGGAAACCTTGGACTTCCGGCGTGCGAGTTTTTCTCTCGCATTATCGTTACTCATGTCAGCATTCGCGCTTCTGATACCTCCAGCAACCTTCTCAAGTCACCTTCAACGGCTTACAGAACGCTCCTCTACCACTCAACCTAATAAATTAGATTGAATCCGTAGCTTCGGTGGATAGTTTTAGCCCCGTTACATCTTCCGCGCAAGCCGACTCGACCAGTGAGCTATTACGCTTTCTTTAAAGGATGGCTGCTTCTAAGCCAACCTCCTGGCTGTCTCGGCCTTCTCACATCGTTTTCCACTTAACTATCTCTTGGGGACCTTAGCTGACGGTCTGGGCTGTTTCCCTCTTCACGACGGACCTTATCACCCGCCGTGTGTCTCCCGTGTTAGCTCTGCCGGTATTCGGAGTTTGCATAGGTTTGGTAGGACTATCACGTCCCCCTAGCCTGCACAGTGCTCTACCCCCGGCTCACATCACACAAGGCACTACCTAAATAGCTTTCGAGGAGAACCAGCTATCTCCGAGCTTGTTTAGCCTTTCACTCCTATCCACAACTCATCCCCTACTTTTTCAACAGTAGTGGGTCCGAGCCTCCAGAACGTGTTACCGCCCCTTCACTCTGGCCATGGATAGATCGCCCGGCTTCGGGTCTAATGATATCGACTTGACGCCCTATTCAGACTCGGTTTCCCTTCGCCTCCCCTATTCGGTTAAGCTTGCCAATACCATTAACTCGCTGACCCATTATACAAAAGGTACGCAGTCACAAACTTGCATTTGCTTCTACTGCTTGTACGCACACGGTTTCAGGTTCTATTTCACTCCCTTCACCAGGGTTCTTTTCGCCTTTCCCTCACGGTACTTGTTCACTATCGGTCAGTAAGGAGTATTTAGCCTTGGAGGATGGTCCCCCCATCTTCAAGCAGGATTTCTCGTGTCCCGCCCTACTTTTCGAACGCTTACACATAACTATTTTTACTCTACGGGGCTATCACCCTTTATTGCTAGATTTTCCAATCTATTCGATTAAATAATTATGCTTTCCACGTTCAGGCTCTTTCCCTTTCGCTCGCCGCTACTAGGGAAATCTCGGTTGATTTCTTTTCCTCTGGGTACTTAGATGTTTCAGTTCCCCAGGTTCGCTTCTTAGTACCTATGTATTCAGTACTAGATAACAGAATTACTTCTGTTGGGTTTCCCCATTCAGATATCCTCGGATCATCGCTTGTTGCCAGCTCCCCGGGGCTTTTCGCAGGCTGCCACGTCTTTCTTCGCCTCTTACTGCCAAGGCATCCACCATGTGCGCTTAATTTCTTGACCATATAACCCCAAATCGTTTTACCTTAACTTCCTTTCATCCCTCCTCAGGGATTCCATTCGTTAAGCAACTTGAAGCGGTCTCTCAACAAAGTTTTTGCTTGAGTTTCTCTTCAGTGTACTTCGCTTTACTACTACCTAATTGTTAAAGATCGCTCTGATTACTTCTTTTAAAAGCTCAGAAGAGAATTTTTCTACTCTCCTCTAATCTCTTCTATGCTCACTTCTGGAGCCAGTCGGGATCGAACCGACGACCCCCTGCTTGCAAAGCAGGTGCTCTCCCAGCTGAGCTATGGCCCCTTAATCTCATGGGCCTGAGTAGACTTGAACTACTGACCCCACGCTTATCAAGCGTGTGCTCTAACCAACTGAGCTACAGGCCCTCATTCGTCATGCGTTCTTCTTTATTCCCAAAAAGTGATAATCGTGCGCGCCTACTTTCGTCTTTTACTTCTTAACCTCAACTTGCGTTGGGCTTGAATTTATTAAGGAGGTGATCCAGCCACAGGTTCCCCTACGGCTACCTTGTTACGACTTCGTCCCAGTCATGAATCATACCGTGGCAGGCGACTCCCTTTCGGTTAATCTACCCCCTTCTGGTACCATCCACTCCCATGACGTGACGGGCGGTGTGTACAAGGCCCGGGAACGTATTCACCGCGACAATGCTGATTCGCGATTACTAGCGATTCCGACTTCATGGAGTCGAATTGCAGACTCCAATCCGGACTACGAGACGCTTTCTGAGATTGGCTCCCTCTTGCGAGTTCGCGACCCTCTGTACGCCCCATTGTAGCACGTGTGTAGCCCTACCCATAAAGGCCATGATGACTTGACGTCGTCCCCGCCTTCCTCCGGTTCCTCACCGGCAGTCTCCTTAGAGTCCCCAACTAAATGCTGGTAACTAAGGACAAGGGTTGCGCTCGTTACGGGACTTAACCCAACATCTCACAACACGAGCTGACGACAGCCATGCAGCACCTGTCTCTAGGTTCCTTTCGGCACAATCGCATCTCTGCAATCTTCCTAGGATGTCAAGGGTAGGTAAGGTTCTTCGCGTTGCATCGAATTAAACCACATGCTCCACCGCTTGTGCGGGCCCCCGTCAATTCCTTTGAGTTTCAACCTTGCGGCCGTACTTCCCAGGCGGAAGACTTATCGCGTTAGCTTCAATACCTCTAGGTTCCCCTAGAAACATTTAGTCTTCATCGTTTACAGCGTGGACTACCAGGGTATCTAATCCTGTTTGATCCCCACGCTTTCGCGCCTCAGCGTCAGTATTATGCCAGGTGGCTGCCTTCGCCATTGACGTTCCTTCCGATATCTACGCATTTCACCGCTACACCGGAAATTCCACCACCCTCTCATATACTCCAGTCATATCGTTTGCGATGCACTTCCTAGGTTAAGCCCAGGGCTTTCACATCACACTCATATAACCGCCTACGCGCCCTTTACGCCCAGTAACTCCGATTAACGCTCGCACCCTCTGTATTACCGCGGCTGCTGGCACAGAGTTTGCCGGTGCTTATTCTGTCGGTACCGTCAAAGTAACTTACGTTACCCTTCTTCCCAACCTAAAGGGCTTTACAACCCGAAGGCCTTCTTCACCCACGCGGCATCGCTGGATCAGGGTTGCCCCCATTGTCCAATATTCCCCACTGCTGCCTCCCGTAGGAGTCTGGGCCGTGTCTCAGTCCCAGTGTGACTGGTCGTCCTCTCAGACCAGTTACCGATCATCGCCTTGGTAGGCTTTTACCCTACCAACTAGCTAATCGGACGCAGGCCACTCCAAAAGCAACACCCTTGCGGGCATCTTTCCTCTCTCGAGTTTACGCGGTATTAGCCAAAGTTTCCCTTGGTTGTCCCCCGCTTCTGGGCATGTTCCTACGTGTTCCTCACCCGTCCGCCGCTCGTCATCAGTTTGTATTGCTACAAACCATGCTACCGCTCGACTTGCATGTGTTAGGCGTGCCGCCAGCGTTCAATCTGAGCCAGGATCAAACTCTCCACTTCTTTGAAACTCTTTGCTCTCTACACTCACTAATCGCTTAGCAAATGCAGCAGCGTAAACCTTAAATTTGACTCAGGTAAGCGCGCACTTTTATCACTTTCTAGTTTGTTAAAGATCGTTTGTTGCTTCAGAGATCGGGCATTCTACTCACTATCTTCAAAGTGTCAACATTCTTTTTTAAAAAATTTTATTTATTTTTTAAAACCTTCCTCAAGAACGTTGCTGTATAAGAGTCCTTGCTTTTAGCGACCGCTTCTGGCGTGCCTGTCACTATGATTCGGCCGCCCTTATCTCCACCTTCAGGCCCCAAATCAATGATCCAGTCGGCTGTTTTAATCACATCCAGATTATGTTCGATGATAACGATGGTATTACCATGATCACGCAGACGATGTAGCACTTTCAGAAGTTGCTCGATATCGTAAAAATGCAAGCCAGTCGTTGGCTCGTCCAACAAGTATAGCACACGCCCTGTATCTTTTCGAGACAGCTCCTTAGACAGCTTGATGCGCTGCGCCTCGCCACCTGATAACGTCGTGGCACTTTGCCCGAGGGAAATATAAGACAAACCAACGTCTAATAAAGTTTGCAATCTTCGGGCAATAGGCGGAATAGCGTCAAAAAAGCCTCGCGCATCTTCCACCGTCATCTCTAATATTTGATGAATATTCTTACCCTTATAAAGTATTTCTAGAGTCTCGCGGTTATAACGCTTGCCCTGACAAATATCACAGGTCACATACACATCCGCCAAGAAATGCATCTCGACTTTAATAAGACCTTCACCCTCGCAGGCCTCACAACGTCCGCCTTTCACATTAAAACTAAATCGTCCCACTTTATAGCCGCGTGATCGCGCCTCTTGTGTGCCGGCAAATAAATCGCGAATAGCCGTAAATAAACCAGTGTATGTCGCCGGATTAGAGCGCGGTGTGCGGCCAATGGGGCTTTGATCAATCACCACGGTTTTATCAAAACATTCTAATCCCGCTATATTTTCATAAGGCGCACTTTCTTGCGTAAACGCATCGTTTAAGACACGTGAGGCAATCGGCGCCAACGTATCATTCATTAATGTTGATTTACCGGAACCGGAAACACCGGTGATACAGGTCATTAACCCCACCGGAATACGAACATCAATCGATTTCAAATTATTACCCGAAGCGCCCGTCAATACGATTTGTTTTTCAGTGTCATAGGGTACCCTTTCCTTGGGTACTGCAATAGCGCGTTTTCCGGATAGATATTGTCCCGTCAGCGATTTTGGATTACGCATGATATCTGCGGGCTTACCTTCTGCGACCACCTCGCCCCCATGCACACCGGCACCGGGGCCCAAGTCCAAAACATAATCCGCGCTTAAAATAGCATCTTCATCGTGCTCCACCATGATCACAGTGTTACCCAAATCACGCAGATGATGCAGTGTTTTTAATAAACGTTCATTATCACGTTGATGTAAACCAATCGACGGCTCATCTAAAATATACATGACGCCCGTGAGGCCAGAACCAATTTGACTAGCCAAGCGAATACGTTGCGCTTCGCCTCCCGATAAGGTTTCTGCGCTGCGATTTAAGCTTAAATAATCGAGCCCCACATCTACTAAAAATTGCAACCGGCTCACTAATTCTTTGATAATTTTAACGGCAATATCACCGCGAAACCCGGGCAAATGGAGTTTTTCAAAAAACAACTTTGCCTTATCCACCGGCCACGCGGAAATCATCGGTAAATTTTTATCGGTGATAAACACATGGCGCGCCGGTTTGTTTAATCGCGCGCCCTCGCACGTTTCGCACATGCGCGTCGCAATATATTTTCGCAATTCTTCGCGCACAAATTCAGATTCGGATTCACGATAGCGGCGTTCTAAGTTCGGCAACACCCCTTCAAAAGGTTTTTTCTTTGAAAAAGAATGACCATCATCATCTTGATAATTAAATGTAATGGATTCGGTGGTGCCATATAATAATAGTTGACGAATTTTTTTGGGTAACTTGGCAAAGGGTACTTCTAAATCAAATTGAAAATGTTTGGCAAGCGTGCTCAACAATTGAAAATAATAAATATTACGTCTATCCCAACCACGTATCGCGCCGTCAGCCAGACTTAATGTTTGATTGACGACAAGATCGGGATCAAACATTTCTTTAATGCCTAAGCCATCGCAATCTGCACACGCGCCTACTGGACTATTAAAAGAAAATAAGCGCGGCGATAATTCTGGCAAACTATAGCCGCATTCGGGACAAGAAAATTTTGCTGAAAATACTTTTAAGGCGCGTTTGGGTTCATCGATAAAACCCACAGCCGCAATGCCATCTGATAAACGGAGCGCCGTTTCAAAACTTTCTGCCAAGCGAATACGCACGTCTTCTCGCACTTTGATGCGATCAATCACGACTTCTATCGTATGTTTTTTACGTAAATCAAGTGCCGGCACGCCATCCAATTCACACATCACGCCATCGACTCGCGCACGCACAAACCCTTGCGCGCGCAGATCTTGAATCAACTCGAGATGTTCGCCTTTCCGTTCGCGTACTATCGGCGACAGTACCATCACTTTGATATCTTCGGGCAACGCGAGCACCGTATCCACCATTTGGCTAATGGTTTGCGCTTCTAAAATAATGTGATGTTCGGGACAACGCGGCTGACCGACTTTGGCAAAGAGTAAACGCAAATAATCGTGGATTTCAGTAATCGTCCCCACTGTTGAGCGCGGATTATGCGACGTGGATTTTTGTTCGATGGAAATTGCGGGCGATAAACCTTCGATATGATCGACGTCTGGTTTTTCCATCACCGATAAAAATTGCCGCGCATAAGAAGAGAGCGATTCCACATACCGACGCTGTCCTTCGGCATAGAGCGTATCAAATGCGAGTGATGACTTCCCCGAACCGGACAATCCGGTGATCACAATCAAGCGATCGCGAGGTAAATTTACGTTAATATTCTTAAGGTTATGTGTGCGGGCACCACGTATACGAATTTCTTTCATGCTTTTCCGGGGTTTTTAAATTAAATATAAACAATAATGAGGGCGGCATTATACCTCATCATATTTCCTTAAGGAAACTATGCAAAAATAGATCAACTTGAATGAGACGATGTCTTAACTTAATGCTAATAAATGATCAAGTTTTATACTAATTTAAAGTATTTGATTTGCTTTTAAATTATGCTATGGTGATTAACTAACATTAAAAAACGTAATAGATGTAATCAACTCGGACTGATTAACTTAACCATCGGATGGAACCTCTGCGTTTTTAAGACTCATTTTATTTAATAACAATTTATAAGAGGGGATAGAAAGATGGAAAGTGGCAAAAATAGTCAAATTGAGAATAATAATGGTAACAAAAGGGTATCTAATAACAATAATAGCACAGACAACTCATTCCATTTTCCACCATCCCCCCAAAAAAACCAGGGGCATTACTATGACCCTCAGGAAAGTGCTAACAGCACAAACAACCCTCTTACAGGCAGGAATGATGATAGCCGTTTTTCCGATGTAGAATCAGATGAATCTATCACTTCAAATAACGACCAGGAAAACACAGCTGCCGCCCCCAATGAAACCGCCGACAAAAAGTCTTCTGACAGCGACAACGATCCGATCATTAATATTGATGACTTAGAGAAGGCTGACTCCAACCTAGAGGATGATGTTACGCTCCCTGGCAACCTCATCCAGGAAGCTTTTAAATTAGCTCACGACTACTTACATGCCGCTTTATCACCTATATTAGGCAATGAAAAAGCCAGCAGAATTATTAAGCAATTTTTCGCCTGGCAATCTCTGGGTGTAGAACCCACGTTCTCTGGCTTTATGGCTTGGGCCGGTATTTATCCTGCATTAATGTCAACAATAAAAAATTTAGCGCCCACTTTAGCTTCGTTTTTCGTTCTCATTAACCTTTTAAATGATGATGAAAATGATCGAGATATCTATAATCGATATTTACTTGCTTTCACCATTGTCTCTGCCACCATCGCTGGCATTACAGCACTAGGCAATTTAGCAGGTGACCTCTACCTAACCAACGTTGCAGAAGAAACCGAAAAAGCGAACAGAACAAAGAAATTAGATGCGAGAGCAGAAAGAAGAAAAGCAAGTAAAAAAGAAGAAGGCAGTTCTACTGCGCACATCATAAAACAAAACGAAGATGGCTATGAATTGGTTTCTGCATTATATGGGGAAGAAGATGAGATTTTTGATGACGAAAAAAGCAATAATAGGAAAATCTATCTGTATTACAATGAGAATCAGCTTAAATATGAGGCGTATGGTCTTGATGCTGACGGTGAAACCCTGCTAATAAAAAGAGCTCCAATTAATCCCTCTGAGGATATGAAGGCCGCCGATCTTCATCGTATCATCGAATTTGTCAGGACGGCCGCCAATCACACCAAATTGCCTACTGTTTTTGAAAATATGATATTTAAGATTTTGAAAAAAGAAGGTTTCAACAAAGCCAACCCTTACATTATTTCAGAAGATACACTTAAAAAGGCAATCTCCGTTTTAGACTGGTCTGTTAGACCAGCCACTTTATTTGGCTGGATTAGCAATAGTTCGACGGATGGCTGGACAATAAGCCAAACCATAGATTTAATCGATTATGAGAGAAACGCCTTTAATATCCTCATGACCAATATTTTCAAATACGGTTCAACGCTTTACATCAACGGATTAGGATCCTATTACTATTGGCTTGCCTATAGCGCCCGCATCACCACAGGCTTAACCAACTACATGGGACGCTTATTTGATAAAACAGGTCCCTTCTTCATTAGAAGTTTAATTAATATGGCAACGCCTTATGATGCAAAAGGAAACTTCTCATTAAAGACCGCTCTTTATAATTTTTGTTGTACGGTGGAAGCTGGCTTACAAATCAGCTCAAACTATGCCCAACGATTTATTTCTGCGGCTTTTATCATGAAATCGGCATTGACAGACATTATCATGCTGGATCCTCGAAATAGTGCTGTGGCATGGCTTGCGTTTACTTCGGGTGGCTGTAACTTGGTCGAAGCTATTTTAGCTCGTACATACAATGTGCATAAAAAATATTTTAACCCCGATCATGAAAAGCTAACGCCTGAAGAAATCAAGGCCATTTCGCTGACGTTTACTACCACGGCTTTAAATGCCATTGTCTCACTTTCTTCAGGTGGCGCATTAACTTACATCATCGGTGCATTAACCGCTGAATTCAGCAATACTGCGCCTGAAATTATCTGGCCTGTTGCAGCTGTAGTAGGTACGGCTATCGGTGTAAATACTTTCGTCATTAATCAATATCAAGCTAAAAAACAAAAAGCTTATGAAGACGTTACCAACAAAGAAGCAAAAGCCGACCAAATAGCAAGAGAGGCAGCAAAAGAATCTGCTGCTAATGATAATGATGCAGATACTAAGCCAAAATCTAAAGAAGACTTATTTAAAGAAAAGTTATTTAAATTACTAAAACCACATTTACATGAGGATACTATTGATTTATCAAATGAATATGCGGAGTTTGACACGCGCCACACCATAGATATCACTGCCGCAATCTCAGCAGATCTAAGAAAAGAAATTGAAGGTGCTTTTAACAATGCAGGCGCTGTGGACTTAGACGATGATAATGCAAATAATGCGGCGACTAATATAGCTACAGCTATCCAATTTGCAAACCATCTGAATACTAAGGGCGTTTTAAAAGAGAAATTTGAAGTCAATCAGGACCTATTGAATGAGTTAAAAAAACATTTTACTGGTGGTGCGCTTGACGCAGCAGTTAAATTTGCAAACTTCTTGGGTGGTCTAGCAAGATTGCTTAACGCACTGGGCTCAACGATTGCATTAGATAAATTTTTATTTACTGTTGGTCTGATTACAGAACAATCACCGTTCTGGACACTCTTTGCAGTCAACTTGTTTTGGGCTGCAAGAACACAAGCTGCTGAGCGAAGTATTTTTGGTCCTTCGATGTTAGATTCAGCGCATTACTTCGCTGCCAAAGTAGCAGTCGGTGCGGCTACTTACACTTCCTCTGCGTGGTCAGCGATCTTTTATCCTATTGATCTTTATGACACAGAAAAACTGCAAAAAACACTGGCTAGACTCGATGCTAAAGCAACTGCCAAAGCAGAAGAAGCTAAACTTAAAGAAGATTGGGCAAAAGCAAACCCAGAGATCAAAGCGTTAGATCCGCAATTTCGTAAAGACGTTAGCAAAGCTCTGCGATATGTCTTAGATATACATAAAAAATTACATACCGCTAAAGAACAGGAAAGCAATCCTAAAAAATCGTCCTATTTCTCAAATATCTGTCACTTCCAAAGAGCAGACGTAAAGACTCCAACAGCCATTGCACAAGACAAAAAAGAAATCCTGCGCGCTCAATTCGCAAAAGCAGTTTTGTCGTCAGCTTATTATCTAAACAGTAATGACACCGTGGACTTAAACTATTCGCCCAAACAGGAAGTGAGGAACGATAGCGAGAAAGAAAGATTACTACCTGCTGCTAAACCAGAAAGCGCATTAAAAACAGCTTGTGATAATGCCATTACATTACTTGAAAAATCATTTTCAAATTATGGCGTGGATCTTACTGAAAATGTCGTGCAAGACTACTTAAACACTAATGCGGTTTAACACTTAACGAAGAGGTGAATGATGCCATTAGACCCGAAAATAAAAGATGAAAACGAAAGCTCGCGCGGCATATCCGCCGCCGAGCAACGTAAAATGGATGTAGCGAATCATTATAATCGTGTTATTCATGGCATTTTTCCTTCGTCATTTGTTGATGAACTGGCTGTTAGTTTATTAGAAAAAGAGCCCGAACTTGATTCATCTGACCTAGACACCATTCAAACCTTAGTCTCAGATGCTAAAAATTTTATTAGCAAAAAAGAATTCATAAAAGCAAAAATGGTTCTTGGGCCACACCTCTATGAATTGATTCAATTGCAACGTCAATATATCGCCGAAAAGCCAAAAGAATGGTTTGAAAATCTGCTCATGCTCATGCTGTATGAAAAAGCGCATGAATATATTATTGACTGCCTTAAGAAAAACATCCCTATTAAACTAAGTGATCTTGAAAAAGAGCTATCTCAAGAAACCGAGGCTTTTTTTGAAAAAATCAAAAGTCTGTTACCTCAAGATGACACTGATACGCTATTGACTATACTGAAAGAATTCTCTACTTTGAAAATTAAACAACTAAGCGATGAACTAAAAAAATCATTTGCTCAACATAACCTAGCCAAAGATAAACTCGCTAATGGTCTTTACAATTTGTACCGCAAACAAATTAATTATGAAAGAAAGGAATCCAATTTAGTTTTGAAACAAATCCAAGAAGAAAAAGCTACATTCAAAAGACAAGCCAAGAAAGCCGGTTTAGATGATAAGCGCATACAAGAAATAATGGATTGCCATATAGGCGAAATCGACCCCATGATATTGGATGAGAGTCAGGGCCTCATTAACCAAGTTACCAATCTAACAACGCCTGTGAACAAACCATCAAAAACGATCTCTCGAAAAAATGAAAAAACCGCTTTGCTTGCAAAGTCAATAGACATGCAGACTTACTCTTCTAACCAAAATGAGTTGACCTCTGCTGAACAAAAATTATTTGATAATCTTCTAGAAAGCTTAATTCGACATCATTTTGTAGACACTCGATTATTTGCTTACCACACTAATTCAATTAAATTAGTCCAACTTTATTTGAATCAACTACTGCCAGCAAACCCAAGCCAAAAGAAATTACTTGCTGACGCAAAAAATACGTGTGAATGGCAATTAAGCAACGATACCATAAGCAGCCTCTACCGTTTCTTTCAATTGCCTGGAACAAGAGCCGCGATTACGGATCAATTAAATAAAAACGCGATTGCGTTTTCCAAAGCGAGCGATAACACTGATCATTCAGCGATTATTGCAAATTCAATCTCCCGTGCTTATTTACCCCAGAAAACACCAACTAAAACGTTGCAATCTCCTGAAATTAACAACAATCCTGTCCTTTTATTTGCTAGACCTAGTATGCTGACCGCTCCCAAAGCAGAGATACAATCTTCTCCTGAGCTGAGGTGATCTTATGGAAACAAGAAAGACATTAGATTCAACATTAAAATGTGCTTTCTTAGCACTGAACCCGAAATGGACGGAAGAAACAGATTATCCATTAATAACACTTGATGAACTTTGTGACGCTTATCAAAAACAAGTATCACAAATAAATCTAGCTGTACGTTCTTTAGACAAAAATAAAAAAGAAAAAAAAAGAGGTCTCGATTTACTCTATGGAAATCTAAATAAAAATTATACGCTAGCTTTCAGATATCTCTATAATGAAGAAGAAGCTTATAAAACCCAACTCAATGCCTACTTACAACAAAAATTAAATGAAAAAGCCAATGGATTAGATGCGGAATTAATAAAACAAATTAATGAATTCCTCAAAAATAATGCCTTAGTTAAGAACCTTATCAAACTTGCTATCCAAGGTGCTGCTGATCGAACCCATCAAGTTGGTTTTTGCTCCTACACAATTAATGAACGAACCTTAGAGTTTGAGTTTGACTTTTCAGATTTTAACTTTACAGATCTCTGGTGCCATAAAAAATACTTATCACAAAAAAAATTATGGGATACCCTTTTTGGATTCAAATATGCCCACCTGGTTAATTTCAAAAAAGAGCTAATCGCTGTACCTGAAAAATACGATGAGATTGAGCAATTCAAAGAAAAATTACCTGGCTTACTATCCGCTTTTAAAAAAGATATTCTTGTCACCGATAAACTTAAAGCCAATTTACTTCTCCTAAAAGAAAAACGTAAATTCTTTAAAGATAACCAATTAGGTCCATTATTTTCAGGTGACTTACCTCCTTGCTTAAAAGAAAATAATCTTCTTATCGATTTATTTAGTGACACCAGTTTTGTTCAATACCTTTCTTCCCCTATCGCACCCGATGAGGCTCAATTAAATAGCTGGTTATGTTCATTCCAAGGGTCCTCTTTAGATGAGCTTTATTTACATATTTTCTACCAGCTCAATCACATTGAATTTTCAGATGAAAAAAATTATGACCCATTTAATGAAAAAATAAATATTGCACATAGCGAATGGAATGGCCTAAGAAAAGAATTAGTTAAAGATGCGCTAAAAAAATATAAAGATCTAAATGACAACAATTATCGCTTTAGGAAAATTTTCAGTGAGCATGGGGATTTGCGATGTCTATTAAATTTTACATTAGGAAAAAATCCTGAGGTCTCACCGTTAACTATTTTTAGTGAAAAACTAATTAAGCAATTTTCCAATGAAAACAATACCGAATTTGACGATTATTTTCGCAAACGATTTTCCATTATCATTGACAACACATTAAATAAAACAATTGATAGCGATAAGCCTGATGATTATCTTCCCAGTATCTTTAATGAATATAAAGATGACGGTGTGTTTCATAAGGCATTTAAGGAAAAATTCAAGAAACCAGAAATACAACCAACACCCACGCCTTTAATTAGTGTAAGCGAAAATTCAAACCCAACGACAAACCCAACCTCCACGAGCACTTCTACGCCTGCTCCAGGAAACGTACATACTCCTGAACCAACTACTCTGGGCAGCTCTACCCCCACCCAATCCAAAAGTTTCTATCAAAGAAATAAACGTCTCATTTGGGGGGCTATTGGCGGGACGGCAATTGTTTTGGGGCTCGTCTGTGCAGCACTTCTTGTCTGCATGATTATCGCAGCGACCCATGGCGCAGCTATTCCCTTTGCAGCAGCCGCTATTGGAGGCACGGCGATGTTGATTAAAGGTGGCGTTGCTGCCACTGGGGCTGCGACCGTAACCACGGCAGTCGCCACTGAGGCGGCTGTAGGCGTATTAGCGGGAGGCGCTTCTGCCGCCGCCGTAGGAATGACTAGCACAGCGGCGCTATCTGCAGCCATGGCTTCCCGTCCAGATAATGGGGACGACAATGTGCCGAAGCCTCCGAGTTCAAAAAATAATAGAATTCCCACAAAGAGGGGAGAAGATGAAGCGGGTCAGCACTTAAGTCAAAATTCAATATATGCTAACACCAGTGTGGGAGCATCGGCCAAGGAATCCCCTCATGAGTTCAAGAGACGCAGCATAGCAAATTAACGATGAGGTCATTCAACATGCCAGAAGAAAAAAGCAAGGACACATTAACCACAGAGGAAGCTTACTATAAAGCTGTTGAGCTATATTATTCGCAGTTTCTTGCTAATGCAGATGCTGGCCGTGTTGAACATTCTGAGTCGTTGCCTATTGAAATGAAGCCCCTGTTAAAGGGGCCTCAGAAACCTCAACCCACCACGCAAGTGGAATCACAAAGCTTTGATCCGAGTATCATGGAGCAAGAAGATGAAGACTATGCCCTTCAGTTTATCGATTCCAATGCGACTTCAGTAGAGTCAAAGTCTCCTATAGAAAAGCAATTCGACGAATTAAAAACAGCTATTGAAAATGACAAGATCGTCTTAGCCACCGTTCTGCTTGGGCCGGCTATTGAGCATTCACGCAAGCAACATAACGACCAGATTGTCACCAATAATACAGCTTGGCTAGAAAACAGCGCCAAAACGCGCCTATATCAGGCTGCATATCAGTTTGTCTCTCAATATATTTTAAAGAGACGTGAGATGTTAGTAAATGCATTTAAATATACTGCCAAGAACGATGTGTTATTAAAATTAAATGACCAACACTTAATAGCCATTATCAGAAACTATTATAATAACGAGCGAAATAATAAAGATTTACGACAGTTTGAAGCGGCTTTTAAAATCCATGCCCTCATAACAGGCCAGAAAGCGCCCTTACTTATCTTTTTAGAAGAAACAAGTACTCCCTGTAAAATCCTCTTAGCAAAGAAAAATAATGATAATAAAACATTAAAAAATATATTTATCGAAATAGCAATGAGTAAAAGGAATGCTGAGCTTGAACAGCAAATGAAAGCTAGCAATAAACAACACCCCTCATTAGAAGACTATGTACAAGAAACGTATATCCAACCTGTTTTAGATAATTTAACGATTGGTGAAATCAATTCTGTCGTTAAACCGATTAGGGAAGAAGTGGTTGCGGAAAGCAAGAAACTGTCTGAAAACAAACCGAGTAAATATGATGCAGAGTTCATCCTGGAAACTGCAAATCAGCTTCTTCTATGGGATAAAAGAGGAAAAGCATCTCTTAAAGACCTCCTTCTTGATCCCGGGATTAAAAAACTCATTGTGCTGCTCATTCGCGAGGGTTATTTCCGTACAAAAAATATTTTTTCAATCACCTGTAATAACTTCATTAATGCCTTAAGTAAACAACTTGACGAACAGGCAAAACATTTAATTGGGGAAGCCCAAAGCAATATTATTGCAACACGCTCTGCAGACATTGATCAAAAGCCTATGGAAGATACCTCTAGTCCCGCGAGTATACCTGTCGAGCTCTCTTTAACCGTCCGTAATGATGTGGAAAATTTACGCCGCGCTCTGAAGGACGCCATCGAGGCTATGATCAGGAGAATGGGAGTGATATTATTGGATGAGACGATTACCCCCGATCTTACTTATGCTTTATATGATCCCAAAAAGAATCAAAAAGAATCTGAGGAAGATTATGAGAAGAACAACAAGGCCTATGATGAGCTAGTAAAACAGTTTGAAACTGCCTCTATAAAAATTACGCGGGATTTCAGAGAAAAGGCAAAGAAGAGCCGTATTCCAGACGAAAAAATCGATCAAACTATTGGTAGTCAAATCGGAGAATTTGATATATCCATCGTTTTTCCAGAACAAGTATTAGCGCTAGAAAAATGCCTCTTAGGTAAATTAGGGCTATTACAAAATGCGGCTTTTAGAAATGCGATTATTGAACATAACCTGATGACTAATACCCTTCGAAAAAAATTTCTAGAAAAGAATCCCACTTTGAGATTAAGTGTAGAAAAAGCATCCCTCTCTGCTATTACATATACCTCCCCCCTAGCAGAAGCAGAAAGAAATGAACAACTCAAAAAATATCAATATCAAATTGAAGAAGCAACGCAAACTATTCCTGTGCGGTATTATTTCAATTGGGCATATTATAATTTATACAGCCTATTTACTCATGAAACTGACGCAGAGAGACGCCAAAGAGAAGCAAATGAAATGACTCTTTTACTCGAAAACCATGTAGAGATTTCAACAACCTATCATAACAACCCCGATATGGCGGAACGCTTACTGCTTGAGGCAAAGCAAGGGATCATCGCGACACCCTTACTGCTTGAGAATAACCCTGCCAGAAAAACTCCCGCTGCATCAATGGTAGTAGGAGGACTGCGTCAACCAAGCGAAATGGGAATGACTACTTTTGTAACAAAAGATTCAATACAAAGAAATCAGAGCAAACAACCTCTTTTGTCCGAACAAGAACAGATCCGCTACTATTAATGAATAGGATGATCTTATGCAAACACAAAGCACGCTGAGGAAACAAACAGATGAAGCCAATCTTAAAGTAGTAAGAAATTTTATTACTCTCAATTTAACGACAGAGACAGAGGAAGCTGTTAATAAAAAATATAGTGAATTAAGAAAATTAGTTCTCAATTTACAAAAACAAACGGGGAAAGCTCTTGAAAGGACAGAGTTCGAATTAGAAAAAATAACTGAAAAAATTTCGGCGGCTCCAGATGATGACATCTCGAAACAAGAAGTAGAAGCAAAATATAAAAAATCGAAAGATTCATTTATAGCTTCGAAGGAACAATATAAACAAATACAAGCTAATAACGAAGAGCTACTGAGAGTATTACAGTTAGTTCTCACCACAAGAAAACTCATACACCAAGATCCCACTCCAGAAACAGAAGGTGTGATTAATAAAAATTACAAGGCCTTATTTTTATTTGTAAAGAATACAACCAATGATGATGAAGACCGCAAAAGATTAGCAATAGCAAAAGACGCCGCATTAAAATTCATCAATCCTGACGAAGAAAGAGTAACCATTCACCCCAAAAAAGCCTTTTATCTCCATGAATTTCGTGAGTATTTTAAAACAAGTCCCGCTATAAAAACAGCATTTCATCTTTTATGGAAAAAAGAATTTATTGTCCCGCTATTAGAAAATAAAATAAATAGACAGAAAGCAATTACTCTTGCCCCAAAAATTAGCAGGGCTCTCGAAGATGATTTTACTAGCCAGGAAAATACAGCAAAAAAAATAGTACAAATTCACTTAGATAATATTTTTCCCGATACACTGCCTGCTGATATCGATCAATTAGACCCAGATAAAGAAAATTTCCTTGAAAATACTTTAAGCATTCTTCAAAAAAAGTTTGAAAAAACAGTAGCGAGAAATGTAGAAATCGATACTCTTCTACGAGCAAGTGTCTTGGCTCTTTTCCAAAATATTTCTTCTAATAATCACTCCGAACTTAAAATTCTCCTTAAAAGTATCCTCAATACAAAGCTACATAATGGCTCTAAAGACAAAATAGATAATCTTGTTGAAAAAATTACAAAGCTTTCCCCTGCGACCAACGATTTCAATGTCACCCTTACGACCATTCTTAAAGATCACATTTCCGCGGATGAGTTAAAGGCGCTTTCTAACTCCATTCCTACATTCCTTAAAAATAATAATCAAAAATTAAAATTGGCGATCATCCAAGCACTCGAAAAATATCCACAAGAAAATTCAGGAATATTAATTGGAGAAGTCTCGCAAATTCTCTTCAATGATGGGGCTAATGTTGAAAAACTTTCTTCGCAAATTACTTTAATCTTAAGCTCTGGCGAACTTAATCTACAAAACGACACCCTTGCTCTTATCACCACTACGATCTTTAAAAAGAATAGTGAATGTCCAACATTCGATACGAATCATGCCTCTCAACTCGCTGAAAAAATGACTGAGTTCCTTAGCTCTCAAGATAACTTAACAAATCGCCTCATCGAGTTAGCAGAAAATGGCATTTTCTGCGCTTATAATCCAAAGGCAAAAGAAAATGAAAAATATAATTTTTTTGATTTTGCGTCGCTTATTCAATTGGGCTGTTCAGAAGAAATTTTAAATCAAGAATCTTTTTGGTTAAATGTTTTAACCTACAAAACTTATAAGCCTCTCTCATCGTTAAACAAAGAGAACTTTTTTCGATATGTTAGAAGTCAATTTCCTCTCTATAGAGAAACAAACAAAAACGAATTCAAGAATAAATTAAACCAATTTCTATCAGAATCTGAAAATAAAACCCTGATTCCTTTATTTGAAGAAAGAAAAAATATTTATAATAACTTGCAATTATTAAAAATTAGATCTCTTTTTTTTGCGGAAGATGATTTTTCAATCTTCTTTTCTAACGAGTTAATTCAAAAAATAAATAGATACTCTTTTATTTTAGATCTATTGAATGACCCTTATTTTATTGATTATTACTCTCGTTTCCCTAGCAATATTAATAACCAAACACTTTTACGCGATTGGTTAATCGCATTCGAAGGAGAAAAATTAGAAGATTTATATTTATATCTCTTCCAAAAAGACAATCAACGCGACATACAAGAACTCGAAATAAAAGCACTGGATTTAAATGTACCGGCCAGTCCTTATATCAATATAGAGGCATCACTGTTAGAAGGAGAAGCTAATAAATTACCTCTTCCCACGACAGATACCCAGGCTTGGGAAGCCTTGCGCGAAGAATTATTTAAAAAAGCATACGAAAAATACAAAGTATTACAAAATAACAATGAAAATTATGCTTATAAAAAAGTATTTGGAATACATGGCGCCTATCATGCTTTCATGATAATGATGCTTGGACGTCACAGTGTTGTAACGTTGCCGCTCTATTTCACCCAACTGTATTATAAAAAGATTGATACGATTTACTGTAAACATTCTAAAGATCCTGCTGGCTATCCAGCGGCATTTGATGCGGCCTTCCGAGAAGCCTTAAAAACAACTTTCGATAAAGCATTGGATTTTCCTATTTACGATACCACTCATGATGACAAACATCTTTTTTCTTATAGAGCTGGTAACCCTCTTTTTAATTTAAAGAGAGAAGCTTTCGAAAAAAATTTAAACTCAGCATTAAGTCTTGCTCTGACAGTATCAGAAGAAAAAAAACCGTCGCTACGACTTTCTACGATAGCGGGGGCCGTATCAAATTTTGTAACGGGACGAAATCCCGCTGCACCTTTGCCTAATGAGAAATCGGAACCCCCAAAAACTCCAATAGAGACGAGTTCTTCAGCGAATCCAGCGACAACGACTCTAGATCACTCCAGTACAGCTTCTACTCCGCTTTCTGTAGATACGACGACTTCTTCAAGCGCAACTTCAAGCAATAAAACAGCTCCTATAACAGACTCCATAAAGACTTCTACTGATCAAGAACAACCATCCGATCCATCGACTACTTCAACTCCAGAAAAACCAACGCTACAACCAACCCTTTCCCCCGCCCCATCTAAAAATTGGTATCAAAGAAATAAACGTTTAATTTGGGGCATCGCGGGTGCTACCGTGGGACTAACACTCGTAGCAATTGGCATAGGCATCTTTGCGGGGCTGACGTGGGGAGCAGGTATCCCTATTGCAACACTTGCTATTACAGCAATAGCCCCATTAGTTATTAAAGCCGTTGCGGTCACCACCGTCACAGTAAGCGCAACCGTCGCTGCTGAAGTGGCCACAGGAGTATTAGCGGGCGGCGCTACCGTTGCTGCAGTAGCGACAATAAGCAGCACCGCAGAAATAGCTGCCGCCTTAGCTCCTCGAGATGGGGGTGATGAAGAATTTGTATCGGCACCTGAGCCGGATAATGTTCCTGCAGGCAAAAAAGAAGTCTCTGTAAATCCAAAAGAAAATACATCAGCAGATTCGCAGCAAGATAATGCAAACCCACCCCCAAAAACAGCTTCAATAAAAAGAGCTTCAAAAAGAGCTTCAGCCTTGTTGTTTAATGATACTAATGATACTGCAGATGGTAGTAATAGCCCTCCACGTAAAAGACAAAGCCTTAATCCCAATTTAAGACTCAGTCAAAATATTCAGGGTTAAAATTAATAGAGCAAGCGTCATCGTATGATGGCGCATTCCTCCCCAATTAAGTCATAATACCGCTCTTAAAAAAATAAGGAATAACCATGGCCATGAACTCACTTGAAAAGCGCGCGGTATTTTCGCTGTCTTCTATCATGGGATTGCGCATGATTGGCCTTTTTATGGTCTTGCCCGTCTTCACGCTATATGCCAGCACCTTGACTGGCGCCACCCCCACACTCATGGGCATTGCGATGGGTATTTATGGCCTCGCACAAGCCGTCTTTCAAATTCCTTTTGGTGTCTTGTCTGATAAATTCACACGTAAACCAGTTATTTTAGTGGGCCTTCTTATTTTTATTCTAGGCAGTGTATTAGCCGCATACTCACACTCCATTTATATGATGATGATGGCGCGCACCTTGCAAGGCGCAGGCGCCGTTGGCAGCACGATATTGGCCCTCCTCGCCGATTTAACGCGCGAAGAAGTGCGCACCAAATCCATGGCCATTACCGGCATGATGATTGGGCTATCGTTTGCCATTGCGATGATTTTGGGGCCTCTCTTAACGCAATGGATGCCGATCAGCGATTTATTTTTATTGAGCGCGGCATTCGGTGTATTAGCGATTATTATTTTAGGCACGCTCGCGCCCACACCCACTTCTGAGCATTGGCATGCGGACACGGAACCCGAATTAAAATCTTTTTTTAGTTTATTAGTCGCCCCAAAACTCGCCACTTTAAATATCGGGATTTTTATTTTACATGCTATTTTTACGGCCAGTTTTATTGTGATTCCCATTCATTTGTTACATTATCTTGATATCCCTTCTAGCCATCAATGGCATATTTATTTACCTACTTTACTCATTGGCTTCCTCATCAGTTTAATTTGCATTGGCATTGCGGAGAGCAAAAAATTAATCAAACCTTTTTTTCTGGGCGGGATTGCCACTTTATTTATCGCTGAAACGGTGATGTTATTTGCTCACTCCCACTTGGGATTAATGGTCTTAGGCATAGCTTTATTTTTGACTGGATTTTCTTTGCTTGAAGCGTTTCTTCCTTCGCTCATTTCTCGCACCGCGCCAAAATCACGCAAAGGGAGTGCCATGGGGATCTTTTCTTGTGCGCAATTTTCAGGTATCTTTGTCGGCGGAGTATTAGGCGGATGGATTTACGGCAATCTCGGTTTAATGAGCGTTTATCTTTTTTCGATGATACTTGCACTCTTCTGGTTAATTCTCGATTTCAATCGTAAGCAAGAACCATTACAATCTACTTCATCCAATCATTAGGAGATCAACATCATGGCACGAGGTGTCAACAAAGTAATTTTAATTGGCAACTTAGGGCGCGATCCCGAAGTTCGCTATACCCCAAGCGGCGCGGCTGTCACCAACATTACAGTAGCAACGAGCGAAGGCTGGAAAGATAAAACCTCTGGCGAAATGCAAGAGCGCACCGAATGGCATCGCGTTGTCTTTTATCAACGCTTAGCTGAAATTGCGGCGGAATATTTAAAGAAAGGTTCCAAGGTCTATATCGAAGGTCGTTTACGCACCACTAAATGGCAAGATAAAACCACGGGCCAAGATCGCTATTCGACTGACGTCATTGCTGATAACATGCAAATGTTAGACAGCAAAGGCGGTGGCAATTATCAAGGTGATACCGCTGCTTCATCCGATCGTTCTACTTCCGCTCCCTCATCAAACGCTCAAGAACTCGCTCCCGCACTTGATAGCTTTGATGACGATGTACCGTTTTAATTCCTACCATATATAATTTTGTTAAGTTATATAATAAACCTCTTAAATATCAAGGGGTTTATTTTTTATAAATGTTAACTTTTATATTACATTAATTTGCTTATTTGATACCATGCACCAATTGTTAATTTTGATGGGTTAGTAGATAAAACAGAAAGTCCAACATACAAGTTATCAAACAAGATCAAGTTCAAGAAAAAATCATTATTATTCGCAATCAAAAAGTTATTGTTGACGCTGATGTTGCCGAGTTATATGGAGTAGAAACAAAGCGTATAAATGAAGCAGTAAAAAATAATCCAGAAAAATTCCCGAAAGGCTATCTATTTGGCCTCAATAAGCAGGAGAAAGATGAACTGGTCGAAAATTTCGACCGGTTTAGAAAACTAAAACATTCATCAACATCATTAAAAGTATTCACTGAAAAAGGTCTCTACATGCTAGCGACCATCTTGAAAAGTCCAAAAGCTGTGGAGACCACATTAGCTATCATTGATACATTTGCAAAAGTACGAGAACTAAGCCATGCCGTGCATCAAATTCAATCTCTCCCTGAAAACTCACCAAAACAAAAAACTTTGATAGAACATACGGGCGATTTAATTGCAGACTTAATGATTCCTGAAGATGAATTAGCAGTCACGGGAACTGAAACTACTTACGAAATGAATTTCGCAATATTCAAAGTAAAAAGAACAATTAAAAAGGGCAAGTAATACTACATGGCTTTGTTGAATAAATCATTGTGGAAAAACTTCACAGTTAATTTTCATGCACTGGAGCAAGCCCATCCACCTCTACAGTAGGAATAATTGAGGCAACATTTAACATCAGCTCATCCTTTGAAAAATCAATCTGATAGTCCGCAATAAACCTATTAATTGTGGGGTATTCATTCATTTTTTTGTTAACTAATGCCTCTATTAACTGTTTCATATTGCTTGCTTATTAAGCAGCATTTCTTATACTTTAAGCCGCTGGCACAGAGACAAGGATCATTGCGCCCAATTTTATTATTCATCATTTATGCACCTCAGGGAATACTGTATATGCCAAAAAAACAACGTTTCCAAATTCGAAATTGGAGAGATTATAACGAAGCTTTGGTCAAGCGTGGAAGTATTACTTTTTGGTTTGATGAAAAATCCATTTCCAAAATGACTTTAAAGATAGTGAATTATTGCCAGATTTAGTTGCTCAAATAGATGGCCATATTACTCAAATTAGTGGTGATGGTGGTTACGATAGTCATGACAATTATCAATTATTGGCAGATCAATCAATACATGCTGTCATTCCGCCTAGAAGAGACGCCTGTATTGCACAGCATGGAAACTCTAGCGCACCACCCATAGCGCGTGATGAAGTAGTTCGAGCTATGTCGCAAGAAATCTCTGCGCAGCTATTAAAACAAGCAGAAGAAGCCGTAAAAACAGGTATTCAAGTGGATGTACTTAAATATAAATCGGCTGCGTAAGCCCTCAAAGCTCCGCCCCTCAATCACTCAGCCAAATTTTCAGGTTCCAATGGCGGTGGTAGAGAAGGTTGTTTTGCCTTCAGTTCTTTTGCATATCCCCTGAAATCTTCATAAGCCGCGTGTTGCGGGATGTCTAATTTTTCAATGAGGTTATAAATTTCTTCATTTTTTGGGATAACGCCAATATCGTAAAGATTTTTTAAAGTAAGACAAAGTAATCGAGTGTAATGGTGATCATCAGGATGATGATTTAATTTTTGAATAAATTCGGTATCGCTGTGAGTGAACCCTAAGAGGGATTTGCTTTCTTGTCTTTTTTTATGAAATTCATGCTCGAGTATATGAATCATGAATTGAGCATCTTCATGGGAGGCCATCACTAGCAATAAATTGCTGGGTGCTAAATCATTTTTTTTATTTTTTAAAAGATGATCTTTTCGTTCAACGCGAGCAAGAATATCGTAATCCGCTTGAATTTTCTTAACGGCTTGAACAAGAATTAATTTTTTAAAAAATTCCCTTAAATCAGGATGAGCCTCATAGCTGGTGGGTGAAGTCAATTTTAAACAAGGGAGTTGTCTAATAATATTTTTATAATATTCTCCAGCTAACTTTACACAGTGAACAAATGATATTTTCGGGTTACTTTCCTGTTCAGCCATTATTTTAGGTTGATATTTTTCAAGGAATGACCTGGTTTGTGCTTCACAAAAGATAGCTTCGAAAATAAGTCTTGTACGTGGGTCTTCCTTGAGTTGATCTGTTATTTCTTTTTTTACCCCATGATTTTTATACAATGAATCAGCTGAAATACGATTGATATTTGAAGCACTAACGGTTTCAGTACCATTATCATAACGCTGAATGAGGTTGTTATTTTTATTGTCATTATTATTAAAGGGCGCCCGCCCTGCCAAAGCTTCGTTAATGATACTCGGATCATTATTATTATTTAAAAAATACCAAAGTGCTAAAGTAAAATCATATTCAATCTGTGACTTTAAACTTTCAGCGAAATCAATGCTCGGCTGATCAATAGGCTCAGGCATTAACTTTTGAAAACCCTTTTTAACTGCCTCTAATTCTTTATTATTGACTATTTTCTGATAGGCATTGATACGTTGAATGAGTACATCAAAATTTATTTCATTTACTTCTTTAGTAGGTATTTTTTTAAGATAGTCTAATAGCGCTTTGCAGTTTCTTATTATATCTTCTTCTGTTAAATCAGATGAGTCAGAGGTTGTTTTGTTTTTAAATTTCTGGTTAAGTTCTTTTGTATATTCTGAAGGTAACTTATCCAGAGCCTCCGAAAGCTTATTTTTAATGAACGCAAGCTCACTGTAAATCCCTAATTGAGCAATCAATCTTCTTTCTTCTTTTATTTTTTTCTGTAATTCAACTTCTATACTTTCCACATTAAATGAATACTTTTTTGCGAGATTATCAATCTGATCATTTATTTCATTTGTTATTTGCGGAAGGATTTCAAACTTTCCTGGCTTAGCAAACATTGCTTTAATCTTTGCTTTCTTTTTTATAAACAAGTTAACCATCACTCCTTCAACTTGTTTTTTAAAATTTTTTGCTCGTTCTAGTTTTTTTATTACGTCTTCACCAGCATCTATCGTGATAAGCGTCATCTCCTTTTGATGAACCAATTCAACATCGCCTGTCACCGCAAAAACGAGAGAGGAAAGAATAATACGTTGTCGTGTATTTAATTCATTTGCAATCGTCAGTCCGAGCAAATTTTTTAATCCGTCTATACCTTGGCGTGGATGACGTTTGGCAATGTCTTCTTCTCGTTGCTTACCGCCAAATTCTTTTTCATCATTATGAAGATCCAGTTCTCTTTGTTTTACCTCAGATACAGCAGCAATAATCTTTTCTCTATCTTGAAGATAAAAGCGCAACCTTAATAACGCCTCAAGTTGTAATCGGGCAATGAATTTTTCATCTTCACTTTGAGGGGATGGTGCGCTGAAAGTCATGGCATGCTTTCCTTTTTCTTTTGGTCATATTTTAAGTATAGTAAAACCAGGGTCAAGTGTCATCATACTGTATAAAAAAACTCCATTTCAAAGCCATAACATCCTCATCATAAGCAATCGCTGACTCATCCATTAAAATTCTATTGCTAAATCTGTCAGAAATGGTTAAATATGTGAATTATTTAACAATTAAGAAAGGGACCTTGCATGAATAGCGCATTGTTATTACTTGAAATACAAAATGATTATTTTCCGAATGGCAGGATACCGCTTGAGAAAAGTACTGAAACCAGTACTAAAGCTCAGCACTTACTTCACGCTTTTCGGGAAAAAAAATTTCCTGTCATTCATGTTCAACATATTTCTACGCATCCGGATGCCTCTTCATTGCTACCTTGTACAAAAGGGGCGGAATTTCATGCGCAGGTACAACCCATTAAAAATGAAATCATCATTAAAAAGCATTCGCCAAATAGCTTTAAAGATACTCAACTTTTAAATACGTTAATCAAAAATAAAATTAATCATCTCATTATTTGCGGCATGATGACGCATTTAACTGTCGATGCGACTGTACGCGCTGCACATGATCTCGGCTTTACGTGCACCGTCATCCACGATGCTTGCACGGCGCGACAACTTGAATTTAACTTATCCACTATTCCGGCTCAAAATGTTCATCATGCTTTCTTAGCTGCACTACAAGCTAATTATGCCTATATCCTGAGCACTAACGACTACTTACAAAAAATAGGCGCACGTACCGGCGAAACCATTGCTGCCGCCTAAGTAAGGATAAAGTGATATGAACTGGGAATCCCGCTACTTACCCTCCAATCCGCATCTTTGGCAAGGGCGTATTGACGTACCGCCGGATTCCAGCTTTTTTCAACACGTGCAATTGTTGAATTTCATGACACAACAGCCCCAAAAATTAACGCCTCCGACATTTGGGTTATTAGGTTTTAAATGTGATGAAGGGGCCCAACGCGACTTAGCGCGTGCAGGGGCCGCTGAAGGACCTCAGGCTATTCGAGCACAGTTGTCTAAATTACCCGTTCAAATTCCTCATCTCAACCTTTATGATATGGGCGATATTTTTTGTAATGATCATGATATGGAATTAAGCCAAGCGGCACTTGGCGAAGTCATCGCTAAATTATTACAACTCGCTATTTGTCCCATCGTCATAGGCGGCAGTCACGAATTATCGTGGGGGCATTATCAAGGAATTGCGAAAACATTAACGCCGAAAAAAAAGTTAGGCATTTTAAATTTTGATCCGCACTTTGATTTACACCCTCTCGATCCACAACATCGCAGCAGTGCAACGACTTCTTTTTATGAAATCGCCACGGCCGAAAAAAAAGCGAAACGCCATTTTGATTATAATTGCATAGGCATCCAACACCCCGGCAATGTGCGTCACGCTTTTGAAGTCGCCAAAGCATTCAACACCCATTATCTCTTAGCCGATGAATTGCACGCCGGTTCTCCAGAAAAATGTACTGATTTTATTGACCGTCTCATTGATGAAAATGATTTTATTTATGTGAGTTTATCCCTGGATGTTTTTGCGCCGGCTTTCGCGCCCGGCGTCAGCACCATTCAGCCACTGGGATTAAATCCTTGGCACGTCATTCCTTTGTTGCGCCAAGTCGCTTCCTCCGGAAAAGTCATCAGCTATGATATCGCCGAACACGCGCCTCGTTATGACATCGATCATCGCACCGCAAAATTAGCCGCCATGCTGATTTATGAAATCATCCACCATCATAGGTAACATGTTAACTCCTCGCCTATTTCAAAAAAAATTATTAACTTGGTTTGATCAACATGGTCGTAAACATTTACCTTGGCAAAAAAATAAAACGCCTTATCGTGTTTGGGTGTCAGAAATCATGTTGCAGCAAACGCAAGTGACTACCGTCATTCCTTATTATGAAAAATTCATGCGCGAATTTCCCGACTTGAATTCAATCGCAAAAGCCCCGCAAGATAAAGTGTTACATCTCTGGGCGGGGCTCGGCTATTATTCGCGCGCGCGGCATTTACATCGTGCCGCGCAAATGATCGTAGATGATTATCAAGGCCAATTTCCGGATACGTTAGAGGGATTAAAAACATTACCTGGTATCGGATCATCAACAGCAGGCGCCATATTAAGCATCGCCTATCAAGAGCGCGCTCCCATTTTAGATGGCAATGTGAAACGTGTATTATCACGAATTTATGGTATCACCACCCCCGTCAATGAAAAATCAACTGAAGCAGTCTTATGGGAGATTGCCACGCGCAATACGCCGCATCAGCGAGTAGCGGATTATACGCAAGCGATCATGGATTTGGGCGCCACTTTCTGCACACGCCGCAAACCGCAATGCCATACTTGCCCATTCACAACACATTGCTTTGCGCATTTAAACCAACTGACAGAAAGTTTACCTGCAAAAAAAGCAACGAAAAAAATTCCCACTAAAGTAGCGACTTTTTTAATTTTTAAAAATAATCAGCAAATTTTTTTACAAAAAAGACCAACCTCGGGAATCTGGGGCGGTTTATTTTCTTTGCCAGAACTGCCGGAAGAACCTACATCAAAAAATATTCGTGATTTTTGCAAAACACAATTTAACGTGTCTATCAAAACTTTCTCGGCATTAAAAATGTTTAAACATACCTTTACTCATTATCATTTACTGCTGCATCCCGTTTTAATTGAGCTCAAAAAAATTCCTCCCAAACTACTAGAGACCACGACGCAAGTTTGGTATAACCCTCTTCATCATTTATCGATGGGATTGCCTAAACCCATCCAAACATTATTATTGGAGCATCATGACACGTCTCATTCATTGTCAGAAATTAAAAAAAGAAGCCGAAGGCTTCGAAAAAGCCCCTCTTCCCGGACCACTCGGTGAACGTATTTATAGAGAAATTTCAAAAGAAGCGTGGACGATGTGGGTCAATCATCAAACCATGCTCATCAATGAGTATCGCTTGAGCATGATAGATCCCAAATCACGTGCTTATTTATTACAAGAAATGGAAAATTTTTTATTTGGTGATGGCAGTTCCACACCGCCTGGATTTGTTAAAAAATAATAATATTATCTCTTATATCGAGCCACTTCTTTTTCTATTAAAGAACGTGTACTCGTTGGGCCGTGGGCAAGTTCCAAATGATAATTAATAATATTTTCTGGTTTTTCAATATGGCTTAATAATTTTTTCTTATCCTCATCACTGATTTCGTTATCTTTAAAAATATTCATTGCCAAAACATAATAACAATTTTTAAGTGCTTGAATAATTTTTTTATCCAAAGAAGATATTTTATAATTAAAAAATCGTCCCGCAAATTGGGAAAGGCTTTTATTTTTTGAATTGGTTTTTTTATATTTAGAAACGATGTCATTAAAAATAGAGTCTAATATTTCTATCACTTTTATCTTATCAACCCATTTTTTATCGATAAAATCATTTATACATGAATTCACTACATCTACAGCGCCTTTAGTATTTTCATACAAACAATCATTGATCCTGAACGCCAATTGAGTTTCATTAGCATAGTCAGTCAAACGTTTTATTTTTTCATCACGTAACAAAACAGGGTTTCCTAGCAAACTCATTATCATTGTTTTATGAACTTCATGAGACACACTTTCCCTAAAAATAAATCTCATTAATTCTATTTGTTGCGGCGATAGCAATAAATTTTTCGGGATTTTTTCACCTAAAGCGAGCTGCATTAATTTATCAAAAAAAACATCGCCCCATTTTTCATTCTCAATCACCACTAATAACTGATAATGTTTTTCAAGAAAATTATTAAAATGTTGTGCTATCAACGATAAAATAAATTGCTCTTGTAGAGATTTATCTTGGCACTTATCGAAAAAATTCTGTGTAAAAGAAAATATACTTTGACTAGGAATAAGGCTGGCTATTAACCCCACAATCGGCCCTTCTGGCACTAATTCATAAAGTGAAATAAGATGACTTAGCTCTGATTCATCTAGTTTACATTTTGCCAGCGAACCCGCTATCTTTATGGAGTTTAGTAATGCTTTTATTAAATGGTGCACTAAATTTTTTGCACGTATAATCTCAGATAATATTTTTTTAAGGCCATCTAATTTGGCATTTATTTCTAAAATTTTATTATTTAATTTTTCTAATTGAAAAGATAATAGGGTGACTGTCTTATTTTGTTGCTCAGATAAACAAGCCACTTTAACTTTCTCATCGACGGACTCTTCAACGAACTTCATACCCTCATGCACACAACTACTATTACACTTATAACCCAAACTCCAGCAATCTGGCTCACTCACATATATACTTTTTCTTATATTGTGAGTACGCGTTTCCCATCTAAACGAATCGGGGTTATTACACTCCTCATTAATTCCGTTTTCTAGCTTTAAGATTGCATTATTTATTTCTTCTATTTCTGATTGATTTTCTATCCATTTTTTAACAAATTCATTTTGATTGTCTTGCAACTGATCTTGTAAATCGATGAGATGATCAATATTCACTAAATCGTCTGTCTTTTTTAAAAACATTAAGTCGGGAAGTTTCTCGCTATAAATGTTGACTTGGGTAATGATCCTAGATAACTCAATATAATATTCTCTCTTATGCTCTGGAGACTGATCCGCATTATCTAGATAGGCCTGATGCGCCATTTGCAGTTGATCTAATAACGCATAAAAAATGGTGAGTGCATCAGCAGAAACAGAACCTTCGAGACTCTTTTTAATTTCTAAAATAAATTCAGAGAATAAATTCAAATTCCAGGAAGGTGGTAATTGTGGTGTTTTATTTCTCTTAAAATGTTTATCAAAATCGACTCTATTGTCGAATAACTGAAAATCTTTAAGTAGGCTCGATAATAAAGAAAGCTTTTCACCTAAAATAGTCCGCACTTTTAATTGTTGATCGGCTTGATAAGTTTGATATTTATTCGCTGCATGTTGGCGATAATCAAACTGAACTTGGTTATTACTCTGCATAATCCACTCACCTCTTTATATTTATGAGGTTATTTTACCTAATGATTATTAAGTGGATATTAAAGCAACAGACTCGCGGAAATTTAATATAAAAAATGATCAATTCATGTTGAAAAATAACGAAATTCTACTTGACTCTCCCTGCCTCAATAGGTCTAATAGGCATCTTTTAAATGGCCAGATAGCTCAGTTGGTAGAGCAAGGGACTGAAAATCCCTGTGTCCCTGGTTCGATTCCAGGTCTGGCCATTTCAAGTTTTACACTACAAACGTAGCATCCCTAACAACCCCTCTATCCACAAACGCCGATTTCATTTGCGCAAAAGCAGAACCAAAGAGTGCGCTCGATGTTTGCAAAGAGAATTGAGCTGCAATTACCTCTTCTAACGACCGTCGCTTTTCATTGGCTGGCTTGCACACTTCTACCAAGATAGCCTGCTCATACTGCCTAAAGCGTCGATAATCTTTTTCCACCGCCTCTGGCAATCCATGGAAATAAGCATAGAAGGGACTCGTTAATAAATTAATTGTTTTATCTAACGGCTCACCAACCTTAATATAACTATGCAGGGCCGCAAATGTCGGAAATACTTTTCTAAACTCTTCCGCAGAATAAAATTCATGATTGACTGCACATTTATCCAGTGGCGCTTCCACGCGTGAAAAGACATTCCATGTGATGTGCTCTGAATTTTTTGCTGGAGGCGACGTCGCAAATTTTTTAAATGCTTCTGGATCAACATAGGACTGCACCGATTTTTCCACAATATTAAATCCATCTGCTTTGGTACACATTGTAAGATCAATACCACCACCCATGCGAGCAGCCATCTCCACTAAGACGAGGCCTTTCTTCGTCTTTATCATTTCAGCATGGCCCGGACCATTTTGAATGGCTAAGGCCTTGGGTCCTGCAACGCATTTCACATAGTCTTCACATTCGATAAATAAAGGCGTACCACGTTGAATTCGTTTTTCACAATCATAGGTCATCGAACCATCTACTTCTTGTTTGACTTCATGACAAATATCCGTGACAAAAAGCACACCATCACGCGACACGGTATTCACAATATATTCTGGGCCATCCAAAAATTCTTGTGCTAATACGTCTGTATTGGGATCTCCAAAGGTGTCTTCAGATGACATAATCAAAGCAAATGCCGCTCGAACATCTTCTTCATTCTTACATTTTTTTACATTATTCGTCGCCGCATCCGACACAGGTTTTAAAATCACGGGCTTACCTTGCGCAAAATAGGGACGAACAAAATCGAAAATTTTATTGATGTCGTCAGATAAACAACCTTCTGCATACGCAATACCTGCCGCTTTCAATGCGAGATGCATTTCATGTTTATTTCTTCGTGCTTCCGTTTTTTCAATGCCATTCGATGTGGCTAAACCCAATCTTGCACTCAGATGGTCAGCCATCTTGACACCACATTCTGTCCCAGGCACAGCAAATAATACGTCATATTTTTTAAGTTGCTCTAGCGCATCCTCAACTCGTTCCAATTGATCCTCTTTAATTCGACGTCGCTTTGCTTCGTTATCGCGAGTCTCAGGAAGAGTAATATGATCCTTCTCGGCTTTAGTACGCGAAATAATATTTTCAATAAAATAAGGTTCGCCTAAATAGTTAGCACGCATTAAACGCGCATGCGTTTCTTGAAAAACTTTTGGCACTCTTTGCGATTGCACATGGACTAATTTGACATCTCTTAACTTACTCAATTTTGCTAATTGTTTGAAAAATTCATCTGGATAATTCTCCGCTGTTGAATAATCATCGACTATCGCGACCACTGGCTGTCTTGCTGAACTCATATTGACCACTCCCTAATAATAAAAAAATCATTGAATCCAGCACGTTACTAAACGTTTTTTTAACTTTCAAGGCATTTTGTTTTTATTTATTGCTTTTTTTGTTGAGAATCATTATCATTTGGGAAAATTATTATCCTATAAAATGAGGGTGGTTGAGAATGTGGGAGTACCTTACAAATGCTTTAGGCGCAGCTACAGATGCTGCCAGTGCAGGTGCATCTAACGTAAAGTATTACGCGTGGGATCAATGGGGCACGAGCGCGCAAAGTGCGACACCAAATGATAAAGATGAAAGACAATCTTTGCTCGCAGAAAATCATACTGACACGGCAAACTCCAATAACTATGGCGCCACTTCTACTACCAGCCCAGCTAATGATGAAACAATCATTGAAATAGTTAACCCAACTTCTCAAGGCATGGAAAGCAAGTCTGATGAAGACGGAGTGCTGATCGGCTTCATCTCTAATATTGAAAATAATGTTTGTTTCAATAAACTTTATATTGAATTCAACGACACCGGATTAAAATATAAAATTTTTAAGTTAGATGAACCCAGTCAAATAGGTATTATCCCGAAGGAAAAATTGCCCGATATGCTTCCAAAAAATAAAGAAGACATTATTAAAAATGAAGATGAACTTTATAATTCCATCTCAGAATTGATATCGAAATATGGTGATACTCCTCCCGAGCTTAGCTTATTAGGAAAAACGATTTTTAATCTCAATACCGCCTGCAATGGAGTAAGCGGTTTTTCCAATGTTTTTTACGCGGTCTCCAGTCTCCTGGTGTATGGTTTAAGTTCACCCTTTCTGGACTCTTCATTTGAGAAAATCCCTTTTTTGAACCGTGCAGTAAATACCTGGATCATGGCCATTGCATTAGCCACCCTTCCTTCTGCTATCTTGGGCTATGTTGAACGTCGTTGTCATAGCCAATTATCCACATTTATGAATGATCCCAACCCACCTGACCCCAATGTAAAGCTCACTCCAGCGCAATGGTCATTAATACTACTTCATTACATATACGATATCATGGAGTCATCCGGCGCCATCGTCACGATTCCTTTGACCTTACTTGCCACTATCGATCTCACAGGTGCCGTTAAGCATAACCCCGATTTAGAACCCTACCGAGACCCTTTTGAAATCGTTGAATTTTTGGCCATTGTCCTCATCGGTATTTTTTGCGCGCTTGGCGCCATACAAGATTTACTAAATACAAAAAAAGCCTTTCTTGCCAAAAATACTGCGGATGAAGAAACCAAAAGAAAAAAGGCCGCAGCAAACCGGGGCCCGGACGGCAGCTTTGATACCCACCCATCGGCGCGCCCCAAACCCCCTGGCAAGGAAAAGCGACGTACCTGCGGGCCACGCTTATTTGATGGCTGTTTTGAGCCAACAAAAAACAAAACTCCATCTAAACGCAACAGTTTGGGTTAATAGCCTAAAAATTAAAATAGCGTGCTTTGCAACACCGCAAACGCGGCTTTTGAGCCCGCAATAATGCCATTCACTTTGGTTTTAGCTTGATTAAAAATAAAAGGCGTAAAAGACTTATCCGTGACTGTGCCGCCCGCTTCTTGAATCAGCAACACCCCCGCCGCAATGTCCCATTCATTTTTAGGACTCAGGCTAAATGTCGCCGACGCTTTCCCCGCCGCCACCAATGCCAATTTATAAGCAATAGAGCCGATCACCTGCACATTGTATTCAGCAAATTGATCCCACTCACCACGCTCAAATTCAGAACGACTAGCCAATAAAATAAAGTGATTCACATCCGCTCTGCATTGTAATTTTTGCTGACCCATCCACGCGCCCTTACCCGCTTCTGCAAAAAATAATTCGTTCGTCGCTGGATTAAATACAGCCGCTAAGCGCGGCGCGCCGTTTTCAATCAAGGCCACTGAAACGGCATACTCCGGAATATTTTTGACATATTCACGTGTCCCATCAATTGGATCCACAATCCATACACGTGATTTAGATAAGCGCGTGGCATCATCAGCCGACTCTTCAGATAACCAGCCATCCTCTGGAAAAGCCGCCAAAATATGCTCTTTAATAATTTGATTCGCACTCACATCCGCTTCGGTTAGCACATCTCTATTTAATTTATGCGCCACAAACATATTTTCGCACTGCAATGCCAACACGGCTGCACCCGCTTCTTTCACTGCCTGCATTAACACTAATTTTTCATTCAGCATATTTTTTTCTATAAGTCCTAACGGTGTCTTCCACTAAACGCAATACATAAGTTAATTTCCAAGGAATAGAGCGGTGAATGGAACGTAGCGTGCGTTCGAATAATTTATTACGCTTGGAAATCGTTTCCATATAACCATAAATACTCGAAAACTGTTGCTCGTATTTATTCATTAATATTTGCCAAGTCGATTGAAACGTATCACTTTCAAATGTGATTTCATCCGATGCTAACTGACAAAATAGATCATACATATCTATACACAAAGGCGTCACTTTAACCGCCGGATGATTTAATAAATCATGGCGCGTATATTCATAATGCTGTAATTTTTTATCTAAAAATTGTCTAGCATACACTTCAATTTCATTGGCATCGGCTAAGTCAGGAAGATTAAAAAAATCTTTGATACGCGCCAATTGCAAATAAGGGTCTTGCATCATCGCATCAAAACTCACCATGATACAATTTTTTCCCTGCGAATCTTGAATGGCTGGCACAAGATGCATAATCAACCACAGCAACAAACCCGTTTCAATATCACACCCGGTGACACGTTGATAAGAATAAGCAGAGGACAATGGATTTCGGAGCACAATCACATAATGATCTTGCACAGGCAAGGACTTAAAAACATTTTGCCAAAAAGGCAATATTTTTGCGATGCGCGGATCTTTAAAACCATAATAATGCGTTGTCGCCAAGCGTTGCTGTAATAAATTAACCGCATATTTTTTTAAACGCATTAAATTGCCATTAGGCTCTGCAAATGCCGCGGACCAATCTACTGTTTTCCACGTGTAATCAATCGCAAACATCACACTGCGATTCACTTTGTAAACAATATCCGTATCTTCCCAAAACCCTTTGGGGTTCCATAAGGAATCCGCGGGCGCTAATTTATCGCCAAACTCAATGCCTAACGCACTTAAGCCCCGAGCCACGGCACTCGTTCCACTACGTGCCATACCTAATACTAAAAATACATTTTTCATTCGCTCACCGCTAAGCTATTAATAATTTTCTTTTTTCACGTGATTTTCTTCGCCGCGCGCGTAACGACTGATCTAATAATCGTAAAGGATAACTTAATTTCCAAGCAATCGATTTGCGAATACCGCGGATTTGCCGCTCTAATGATTTATTTTTTGTGAGTAACACTTCGATATAACTATACAAAGGATGCAGCGCATCAAATTCTTCTCGTAAACATTTCCAATTTGTCACAAACTCGTCACTCTCAAATGAAATTTCATCTTTTGAAACACGCCATAATAAGCTATACATTTTCACACAAAGTGGTGCGACTTTCATAGCGGAATGTGCATTTAAATCTTGCACGGTAGAATCATAATGTTTTAATTTAACATCTAAAAATTCATGAATAAATTTATTTTTTTCTTCCGCATCACTTAACATCGAAATATTTAATTGCGTTTGCATGCGTTGCATTTCTTTTTCTGGCGATTGCAACAACGCATCGAAATGAACTACTATTCTATTTCGGTGTGCCGTTCTTTCTATGGCTGGAATCATGTGCATCAACCATTGCAACAAGCTGAGCTCTATGTCTGCGCCATTAATGCGTTGATAAGAAAAAGCGGCTGCTAACGGGTTACGTAAGGCAATAATATAATGATCATTCACATTCAACGTGCGAAACACATCTTGCCAAAAAGGCAACATTTTAGCGGTGCTAATCGCTTTAAAAGCAAAACGTTTCGTTTTTTGTAAACGTTGATTTAACATCGCCACGGCTTTGGCTTTTAATAAAATTAATTTCTCATGATCGACTGCCAAATCGGTTAATGCCATATTTTTCCACGAATAATTTAACGCTTCTAACACGCGGCGATTAATCACCCGACTCACATCAAAATCTTCAAAAGATCCTTTTGCATTTAAATTTCCCGTGGTTTGATCACCTAAATCAACACCTAACGCTTGCAAACTACGCGTGATGGTACTCGTGCCGCTTCGTCCTAACCCAATCACGACATACACGTCCATTTAAAGGTATCCTTGCAATTTAATTTGCTTAATCAAAAGTTCCATCACTTCATCCGGCTGATGATGTGATGTATCTATTTCAATTTCTGGCGTGATTGGCGCTTCATAAGGATCACTCACACCGGTAAATTGTTTAATCGTCCCTTCACGCGCTTTTTTATATAATCCTTTGCGATCTCGCGTCTCACAAGTCGACAAGGGCGTTGACACATACACTTCCATAAACCCGCCGACTTCACTAATCATTTGCCGCACACGTAGACGCGCATTTTCAAAGGGAGAGACCAATGCACAAATCGCAATGCCACCATGCTTCGTAATTTCTGCCGCCACAAAACCAACGCGCGTCACATTCATCTCACGATCCTCACGACTAAATCCTAGACCATAAGACAAATGCGTCCGTATCACATCCCCATCTAATAATGAAATTTTTCTATCGGTTAATTCACGTAATCGCAAAACTAATGCATTCGCTAATGTCGATTTCCCAGAACTCGGCAATCCGGTTAAAAATAAGGTAAAGCCTTGTTGATGGCGTACGGGATGCACTTTACGTAACTCTTGCAAAACGGCGGGATAAGAAAACCAATCCGGTATTTCTGCATTTTTCTGCAAGCGTTCGCGTAATTCGGTGCCTGAAATAGAAGCGGGGGTTTCGTCTTTAGGCAGCTCATCCACTGCAAAATATTTTTTGGATTGATGGCTATACACCATTTCTTGAAAAGGAACAATGTGAATGCCCATTTCTCTTTGATGCGCTAAAGCTAATTGTTGAGCGGCATAAGGATCATAAAAAGGCACGCCCTCACTATTTTTTCCTGGACCCGCATGATCACGCCCCACAATAAAATGCGTGCATCCATAATTTTTACGAATTAAAGCATGCCATATCGCCTCACGCGGACCGCCCATACGCATCGCGAGCGGTAATAAACTTAAATAAGCACTGCCTTCAGGATACGTTTTTAAAATATGCTCATAACAACGCACACGCGTATAATATTCAATATCGCCGGGTTTGGTCATACCGACAACGGGATGCAATAATAATTTCGCGCCTGTTTGCTCTGCCGCCCGTACGGTTAATTCTTGATGCGCGCGATGCATGGGATTACGCGTTTGAAAGGCGACAATATTTTCCCAACCTTGATTTTTAAAATAGTGTTTTAATTGTGTGGGCGTCAAACGCAAATGTCTAAAATCATAATGATGAGGTAAGGCGATTGGTGTCAGCGACCCACCAATATAATAATCTTTCGTCTGTTGAAATAAATAAGCGACCGCCGGATGCGCTAGATCCGTGGTACCAAATACTTGCAACGCTTCTCTGGTTTTATCCGGTTGCCAGCAATCGTTAACGGTCAACATCGCTAACAATAATCCTTCTGCATCACGTAATTCAACCTGATCGCCCACATTCACTTTTTCTACAAAGGTTTCATCCACATCCAAAGTGATGGGCATGGGCCATAATGCCCCCCCTTGAAGACGCATAGCGTCTACCACACTGTCATAATCCGCACGAGTCATGAACCCTGACAGGGGCGCAAAGCCGCCATTCAACAATAATTCCAGATCACATAATTGACGCTGCGTTAAGGTTAAAACAGCGGTTGCCGTTACTAATTGACTTTCCTTTCTTGCTATCGATTCCATCATCACCCTGCTCCATTAGCTTCGCCTATCCTGAAGCGACTTACGTTATCATGAGTGACGGGGGTAGCTCAATTGGCTAAACTAAACTCTTTGCCAACTCCCATATTTGCTTACGAATATCGGGCACCGCTGTACTTTCCCAAGCCATTCCCTTGCAAGGTGGGCCAAGCGTGTAAAAAAACGCAGAGGGCTTTTCTGTCGCATCTCTAATCACCCCTTCTGAGTAGGTTGCAAATCCTAATCGCAAAGGATCTAAAGTAACATAACCTTTCTCTAATAAAGACTTTACCAACGGTTGTCGCTCACCTTCCATCGTCAACGTCGGGCCCATACAATTGATTAGCCATTGGATAGGCAAAGATAAAAGCTCATGATGATGGCGCTTTTTAATTTTGATGTGATTATCTTCAGCCGCCAGTACACGTCCTGCGACTATCTCGAGTTGACCTTGTGTTTGCAAGGTCGCCAATAATGCCGCCACTTCTTCTGGAACACGATGACGATGAATATTCCAATACGCTGCCACATGACGCAAAAAACGCTTTTTATCAGCCACACTGGAAGCTCGCCAAAGCGATTCGGCTTGATAGCGCAGCGAGTGCATCACTTCACGCCAATCCCCTTTATTGCGCGCGTGCTTCTGACTCTGTGCACGCACGGCTTTAGTCAGCGGCGCTAATCCTTTAGGCCATTCATTAAGCTCGACCGTGCTATTGTTGTGAATGGTTTTATGCGGCAAAGGTAATAAGCCATGGCGCGATAAAGCATAAATTTTACCTTGATGTTTTTGTTGATGCAGTGACAACACCGCATCGATCATACTGAGCCCCGAACCCACAATCAATACGGATTCATGCGATGCAATCGATTCAATCGCGTGATAATCCCAAGGGTTTTCAATGGTTTTTAAACGAGGTGATACCGGGAAAGGAAAACGTGACGGTGGGTTATTGCCCAATGCCAAGATCACTTTATTCACTGGATAATGCTGGCCAGATTGCAAGATTAACGCCACCTCATCACCATGACATTCTGCATCCACCACTTCACCCGTCACATACTCCACTGTCACGCGTGAAGAAGAAATCGTCGACAATAATGCCTGCAAATATTGCCCATACACCGCCCGCGACACGAATTGATTTTCATCATACGAATAACCCTGCGTATTTAACCAATCCACAAAATGTTTAGGCTCATCATGAAAAGCACTCATGTCTTTAGCGGACACATTCAATAAATGATAGGGATAAGGTGTGCGATAAGCGTGCCCTAAACCAAATACGCCGGTTTTTTCAAATAAAATAATATGGATAGGGGATTTAGATAAGCGTGCTAATGTCGCCAATAGGGCGGTGCCCGAATAACCTGCGCCTATGATGCCTATGATTTTTTGCATTAGTTTTTAAACCCAAATAAATGAATGCTTTTTAAATAAGTCACAATCGCAGGATCTAAAACGTGATAATAACCATCTTCATCTTGATAAACAAAATTTAATTTCACTAACACATCCAAGGCACGTTGAATACTGGCGGGCAATAAAAATATTCTATTGGAAAATGCTTGTCCTTGTGGCTCTTGAATGGGCCCTACAGAAATACCTGCTAATACAGAGCGTTGGTTTGCACTCAATTTTCCCACATCATCTGTAATCCATGGCAACTGTTCATTCACGTATTCTTTCCAAACACGACTCACTTCAGCACTCGTAGGAGGATGGGGTAATTTCCAAAGCTGCCGACATAAATAACTCACATAAAAAGTATGGCGCTCTGTCACCAGCAAAATTTGATCCATTGCCTCTCTCGGCAAATTTTTTTTCCACTTCTTCTTAGCTTCGCGATCAAGATAAAAAAGATAATCCTCTCGTGAAATCCGACCTATTTTTACTAAATTGCAAAGATGATAAAGAGGCCTTTTTTTATCATTAAACATTTGTTCAAGTATATGCCGATTGCTGCCTGAAAAAATATAAGCCACATTTTTACTACGCTCCACCGCATGCCGAATACTGGCTTCAATTTCATGATTTCCGCCAATGGAATCTATTTGCTGAAATTCATCCATTAAAAAAACAACTTGTTTTTTAAGTTCACCTGCAATTTTATCTAAGTTCATTAATGCACTCACAATACTCTTAGATGGTGTTTCTTGCGATGTGAGTTCTATCTTCTGACCTAGTGCAGATAAAATTATTTTTGGATTCAAATTTTCAAAAAAACCCAGTAGTTTTTGTTTGATTTTTCCAGACTTTGGTAAAATCATTGATAGAACATCACCTACACCCATCAAAATAGCATTTTTAACATATTGCTGATTTGTCGCAGGCAAAAAATCAATTGCGCAATGGGGAAAATGATTCTCTTCTATTACTTTAAGAATCAAACTGGTTTTACCATACCGACGTGGCGATACTAAGACAAGATGCTCGTTATTAAGAATACACTGTTTAACCAGCTCTCTTTCTTTTACTCGATTAAAAAAAGCATCGCCCATGGCAATGCCGGGGGGGAAAAATTTTTCAATAATCATTATCGATACCATAGCAAATAATTGACCTGTATCATACAACTTGTATGATACAAGATGCAATATATAAAAAACCAAATATAATCAATCAATTAAACAAAAAACGGCTGTAATCTAAAGAGGAGAGTGCGACTCAAAAACGATACAACCCCTCCAGTGCATATGATTGTTGATGATTACTCGTACCCAAATGATTGCTCGTGAAAAAAGCATTCGTATTTGAAAAATCATGGCGCGTTTCTGCGCGCAGTAAAAAGGACTTAAACATTTGATAAGCGAGCGTCACCGTCGCCTCGCTCCAGGTTTGTTGCACTCCCGTACGAAACCCATCTCGATCTGAAAACACATCAGCGCGAAAAGAAGTCGCCCATTGATCAGTCCATTTATAATTCACATACTGGGCTATCCCCTTCCAAAGCACACCGCCCATCTGACCATCCAGCAGTAACGCTTTACTTTGTGTGGCATAATCTACATCCGAAATGAAATCTAATTTGGGAGTCGCATGATAAGTGAAAATCACACTCATCATTTGTCGCACGCCACTTAAGCCGCCTAAATCATCTCCATAAACCGACTGAGGGCCATCAGAATACTGTACTGACAGAGACAGTACTTTATTAAAGTTGTAACTACCGCCCAATTCCATTGTTGTTAATCGACCTGCTTCTTCTATCGTACTCCATCCGTTGCTTGCACCCGCCGTCAATGTTAATTGATCATTCGGCTTAACTGTCAACCGAAGCGTAATGGACTGCCCGGGTTCAGCTACGTTGTTCAAAATAGAGTGCGAAAAATTAGTATTATTGATATACAAATCATCTTCTACGCCCATTAAACTTTGTTGTAATCCTGCAGAAAAAGTTAATGCATCACGGGTATATTGCAGATGCACATCTCGAGCAACCACGGCTAACGTTTGGGAACCAAAATAAGGATTCCATCCCAGTGGGGCCAACTCATTCGCATCGCGACCCCCTATAAAATCGCTATAAAAACCTAAGCCTTGGTCAGGGAGTTTTTGAAAAATCAATGCGACTTGTTGCAATGTCAAACCATTTTCTTCTAAATCATACAAACGGTCGTTTGTGCTGCTAACAAACTCATTGCTATTTAATAAATAATTATAAGAACCATCGACGTACCCTGAAAAAAAAGGCGGATTTTCTGCTTTAGCCACAGAGAAAACAAATAAAGAACACAGCAGAAAAATAATTTTTTTATAACGATCTTCCATCTTGATATTCCGTCCCTGAATTTAACCTTTAACTCATCACAGAATGCACTGCCTGTTTCCATCCACTGTACCATTCTTCACGCAAATTGGCTTCCAATTGGGGAGAGAATTGCGCGTTACGCGCCCATAGCTTTGCGATATCGTCTAGAGAAGAATAAACGCCCACTTGCAAACCCGCAAGATAAGCGGCGCCCAACGCACTGGTCTCAATGCAAGCCGGACGCTCTACTTTCACATCCAGAATATCCGCAATGAATTGCAATAACCAATTATTCACCACCATGCCCCCATCCACACGCAAGATTTCTAGCGCGCATTTACTATCACTCACCATCGCATTTAATAAATCACGTGTTTGATAACCCACGCTTTCCAATCCCGCACGCACCACATGCGATTTATTGCTATTTCGTGTTAATCCGAGGATCGCACCGCGCGCCAAGGGATCCCAATACGGTGCGCCAAGCCCCGTAAAAGCCGGCACCAAATAGACACCAGCGTTATTTCGGGTCATTTGCGCCAATAATTCCGTTTCTGCCGCCGTGTCAATGAGACGCAACCCATCACGCAGCCATTTAATGGTCGCCCCCGCACAAAAAATACTGCCCTCTAAGCCATACGTCACTTTATTATCTATGCCATACGCAATCGTGGTTAATAATCGATTGTTAGAATCAATACACGTCTCACCCGTATTCAGTGACATAAAACCACCTGTTCCATACGTCACTTTGACCATGCCGGCATGAAAGCACGCTTGGCCTATGGAGGCGGCTTGTTGATCGCCGGCCATTCCCGCAATAGGGATGTCTACCCCTAAAATATTTTTATCTAACACGCCAAAATCCGCTGCATTTTCTAATACTTTTGGCAATATTTTTTTGGGAATATGAAACAATTGAATTAATTCGTCATCCCATTCTCTGGTATGAATATTAAAAAGCAGCGTGCGCGATGCATTAGTCATATCGGTCGCATGAACTTTTCCTTCGGTGAGTTTCCATAACAAATAAGTATCTACCGTACCAAATAAAAGTTCACCACGCTCTGCTCTTAAGCGTGCGCCCGCGACATTATCAAATAACCATTGTATTTTAGTCGCAGAAAAATAAGGGTCTAACAACAATCCTGTTTTTTGCTGAATCATCGTATTGATTTGATCTGTTGCCAATTGCATACATTGATCACTCGTACGCCGATCTTGCCAAACAATAGCGGGGTAAATGGGTTTGCCGGTATTTGCATCCCAAATGAGTGTCGTTTCACGTTGATTTGAAATGCCAATGGCCGCAATCTCACTGGCCGATAAATTCGCTTTTTTAACCACTTCACGAATACAAGTCACCGTATTGGCATAATATTCTTCGGGCACCTGCTCGACCCAACCATCAAAAGGAAAAGACTGGGTGAGCGGCATTTCATGTTGGGCCACTATATCGCTAGATGAAGTAAAAATAATCGCTCGACTATTGGTAGTGCCTTGATCAATAGCCAGTAAGTAAGTCGTCATGTCTTATTCCGTTGAAAACGATGAACCACAGCCACACGTTGTTTTGGCATTGGGATTACGAATCACGAATCGCTCTCCTTCAATGTCTTCTTCATAGTCAATTTCAGCGCCCGTCAAATAGGATAAACTGAGCGGATCAACTAACAAATAAACATCATGCGCTAACACATGATTGATCACAACCGTGTCATCGGGCTGAATGGCTTCATCAAAAGTAAAGCCATATTGAAAACCCGAGCATCCCCCGCCGGTCACGTACGCACGCAATTTCAAATTCAAATTGCCTTCTTCTTGAATGAGTTCCAGTACTTTTTTTGCGGCATTATCGGTAAAAATCATCATCAAACCCTCGTTTCTTGAGCGATAGTATGCCATAAATTGCAAGAATTTAAAAATTTCAGCATAATGACCGCCACATCCATTTCCACTCAAAAAAGGACAACATCATGCTCTGGGTAAAAGCGTTTCATATTATTTTTATGGTCACGTGGTTTAGTGGTTTATTCTATTTACCGCGACTATTTGTTTACCATGCGATGAGTACTGATTCAATCAGCATTGAACGCTTCAAAATCATGGAGCGTAAATTATATTTTGGTATTGCAACTCCTGGCGCAATATTTACAATTCTATTTGGTGTCTGGCTCTTGAGTTTCAATCCGCATTTTTATATGTCTATGGCTTGGTTTCATTTGAAATTAAGTTTAGTTTTATTGTTAGTCATTTATCATCTTTATTTAGGCAAGCTACTTTTCCAATTCAAAAGAAATCAAAATACACACAGCCATGTCTTCTATCGCATTCTCAATGAATTACCAGTGATTGGTTTAGTACTCATTGTAATTTTGGTGGTGGTGCAACCACTGATGACGCTGCCGATTTAGGCGTAGCCGCAGAAGAAGCGGGATCATAGTTTTCAAAAAAGCTGAATGCCAGGTTCAGTGACTCTACACGAGCTTTCGGATATGGTTCTCGATCATCATCATGATAATCATCATCAATATTCAACGCTAGTTTAATTGGTTTTTTCTCCTCGGTTTTTTTAGCCGCAGGTAAAGGAACCACTGCATTATCTTCTTTATTTTCTTTTTGAATGTTCACAGGTGCAACAACAGATGCAACAAGAGGCAAAGGATTCACTTTTCTTCTTTCTCCAGAATAATTATCAACCAGCGTTAATGAATGATCAAAGAATTTAATCGCTTTCATTTTCTCAATTTCTTTAGAGCTCATATTTATTTTAGCGGCATGCAATAAACCTAATAAAAATTCATAGGTTTTTCTTTGAATCAGACTTTCTTGTTCACTTAATATTTTTTTAACAACCAATTTCGTGGTAGGAGATAAAATTAATTCGGGGACATAAGCTGAGAAAAACACAGCCAAGCGACCCGTCATGCTACTTTGCGCCTCTAATACACCCGTAAAAAAACTTTTAATCTCCGGCTCATAAGCACATAATAAAAAACCCATTTCTTCGCGTTTTAAATATTGCTCCCAATTTTCGTAGCCAATCATGTGCTTTTTTATAAATTTCATCGAAGGTGATTGAAAAAAAACATCTAATTTTTGATGTGATTTTTTTTTCTGGTTTTCTTTCAATAACCATACAATCAAATTAAATGATCTTTGCAACCAACGTTCCATCAACGCATGCACATCTGTAAAGGGATCCATTCGTTTTGAAGTGCCTGGTAAAGAGCGAATTTGATAGGCTTGCATCACAAATAAAGAATAAAGAAAACTATAGAGCGTAGCGTTCACGGTAGGATGATTAATGCCTGTCACTTGTTCGATTAACGTTTTCGCTAGCCAATAAGTAAAATAAAAAGCACTACCAAAGCCCAAACAATAAAAAATATTGTCCGCCAAAATTTCTCGTCTTTTATCTGTCGGAATACCATCGACACTGCGCAACACCATATTCCCTTCAATCAAACCACGGCCTTCTATGAGAGGAAAAGTGATATATTGCGTCAAAGGAACAAAGTGACTCAACATCAAAGCCGCATGATAATCCGCTAAATAATAAAATAAACTGGCAACGCCTGCCGTTTTTTTATCTTCCCATTTACCGGGGTAATCAATTAATTGCAGTTCTTTTTTTATTTCTTTGAAATGCGCCATCATCTCATCTTGTGAATATTTCATGACTGCCGTGTTATACACTAATGATGAAATCATCCAACGCGTTGACATTGTGGCCACACAGCCTAAATAAAGCATCCAATTGAATCCCCATTGCTTCCAAGAGGACTGGTCTTCGGCTTCATTGAATGCGTACAAAAAACCACATTTCATACCCACTTCAATACCCACACGAATAGCAAGATATGCCCCATGGACGATGAGTAATTTTCTCACCGCGAGCGCAGTATGCGGTGCATTCGCGTAAGTGAAATCAGGACTAAGAACAGTGGCATCCGCCACTCCATCTACAAATTGCCTACCATCTTCTATGCGCTTCACCGAAGGATAAATCCAATCTAAAACAGATAAACCATATTCTTTCAGTCCATTTAATTTTTCTTGTCCCCACGCTGACCATCCCGGCATCACACTGTCCTTTTTAAAATTTTGCTTTGATTTAAGCTAACATTGATTCCTTAAGGTTTTCTTAAATACCCGCTCAGCTGCTTCTAATGTTTTTGCGATTTCTGCCTCGCCATGGGCAGCGGACATAAAGGCCACTTCAAAGGCCGAAGGTGCGAAATAAACGCCTTCTTTTAACATCGCATGAAAAAATTGTTTATATAAATTAATATCACAGGCTTTCACATCCGCTTCATTTTCAATGATTTCTTTTTCCGTGAAAAATAATCCGAATAAGCTGCCTATCGATTTCACTTGCAACGCCACGTGATGCTGTTTAGCAACGTCACTTAAATTTTTCGCTAATACACTGGTCTTTTGATTTAAGTTTTCATAAAAATGCGGTTGATCGATTAAATCTAATGTGGCCAAACCCGCGGTCATCGCCACTGGATTGCCGGATAAGGTTCCAGCTTGATAAACCGCGCCTAACGGCGCTAAATGCGCCATGATGTCTTTTCTACCACCAAATGCCGCCGCGGGAAAACCGCCACCAATAATTTTCCCGAGTACTGTGATGTCGGGTACCACTTGATAATGCGCTTGCGCGCCACCTAAGGCCACACGAAAACCCGTAATCACTTCATCGAAAATAAGCAAGCTTTGATATTGATCGCATAAATCTCGCAAGCCTTGCAAGAAACCTTCTTTCGGTAAAATTAAATTTGCATTCGCGGCGACCGGCTCGACAATAATCGCAGCAATATCATCGCCGTACTCTGAAAATAAAGCTGCCACTTCTTCTAAATGATTATAATTCGCTAACAAAGTATGTTGCGTGACACTTTCCGGCACACCAGCCGAATTCGGCACACCGAAGGTTAATAAACCCGATCCCGCCGCAACTAATAAACCATCCGAATGGCCATGATAACAACCTATGAATTTAATGATTTTATTGCGCTTCGTAAAACCACGCGCGAGGCGAATGGCACTCATTGCCGCCTCGGTACCCGAACTCACAAAACGAATTTGCTGAACAGCAGGCATCAGTTCCGTCACACGCTTGGCAAGGGCCACTTCCACTGCCGTTGGCGCACCAAACGTAAAGCCATGTTGCACACGCGCCATCACTTTTTCTAATACGACAGGATGCGTATGCCCCAAGATCAAAGGGCCCCACGAACCCACATAATCCACATAACGATTGTTGTCCACATCCGTGACATAAGCGCCCTGGCCACTCTGCATAAATATCGGCTCACCACCTACCCCACCAAACGCACGCACCGGCGAATTCACCCCGCCCGGAATATATTGAATCGCTTCGGCATATAATTTTTGAGATTGGCTATGAGACATCACTCACATTCCCTATTAAAAGTTATAAAAAAAACGTGTTTGGTAGTATAATGACCTCTTCAAAAAATGCCAGAGATATACAAAATAAAGCGCATTATTTGAAAAAATACTAATATTATCAAAGAGAAAATATCATGGCATACAAACGATACATGTGTTTATTGTGCGGTTACATTTACGATGAAGAAAAAGGCTGGCCAGAAGATGGTATCGCCCCCGGTACCCGTTGGGATGACGTCCCCCCCGCCTGGCAATGTCCAGAATGCGGCGCCACTAAAGATGATTTTGAAATGATTGAAGTGGGTTAAGGCATCCTGTCACTTATGCTTAGAAAGTTGAAAAGTAACCATTCTGATGGCGAGAAAGAGGCATTGCTCGTGAATGAAGAAAATACTGAGATCTCGCCAGCATTCTCTTCACCTTCCTCGTTTTCAATGAAAGAAGCTTTACAGCCTACCTCCACGACTAAAGTAAACTCTTCTTTTACACCTTTTATTGAGAATGATGCAACGACCCCTCACAAAAAACACGGTGAAGGGGGTCATGGAGAAATTTCTATAAGCACCCTTAATGGCCAAAAAGTAGCTGTCAAACAAGCTAAAAATTCTATGGGAAAAGAGCAACTCAAAAATGAACTCGCTCTCTTAATCTCATTACAGGCATGCAAAGAAGTAATACATTTGGTAGGCATTCAATTGTCCCAAAATGGAGAAAATCTTTTGGTATTTGATTTTTATCCTTATAATTTATGGGAGCTTATCCTAGAAAAAAGAGACTTACCTGCAGGTGCCAAATTAAATGCGAAAAATGCACAATCACTTATCATCGATTTGCTCTTAGCCGTTGCATATTGCCATGACAATGGCGTGATACACCATGACATTAAACCCGATAACTTATTAATCACCGCAGATATGCAATTAAAACTGGCTGATTTTGGCTTGGCTGAACGGTGCGGATCAAAGCCGTTATTTAGCACAAGTATAGAAGGATCATCCGATTATTTAGCGCCCGAAATAATATCTGATATCGAGAGAGCGTGCATCCCTAAAACACTTCTTGGGCACAATGAAAAAATAGATATTTATTCCATTGGTATTGTCGTGCTCGTTTTAACCTTGGGAAAAACACATTTCCATGTTTTAGGTTTTGATAACTATCCCGATCCCAATATGAATATGGCCATGAGCTCTTTAATACTGTCAAAATTTTTAAAAGCAGTAGAAGAGGGCGCCTCGCCTTCCTTCAATGAAAAAATAATCGACCCGACGTTAATTTATTTTATTACCCAGTGTCGATTAGTGAATCCCACACAACGTCCTAGCGCAGAAAGATTATTAATTATGATGCGCACACGTTCAGAGAAATCAAAAAAAGAGATGTTTAAACACTTAGAAAAAGATCAGCCTTATGATGATTCTCTTTTTAAGCTAAGTCGTTAACCCACCTCAAATTGCCGTACCTCTTGCCAGGGTACTTCTTCACAAGCAACATCGGTGACCTTGGCACGCGGTGGCCCGACTTTTAACCACGCGTGCAATTGTACAAGGGACTCTTTTTCGCCAAATGCCAGCACTTCCACGCCTCCATCGGGCAAGTTTCTTGCCCATCCCGTGAGGCCTAATTTTCTTGCTTCCGATTGCGTGGAGCTCCGAAACCACACGCCTTGCACGAGCCCTGTCACGTAAAAATGCATGCCACATTTATTTTTCATAATAAAAAACCACCATAGGCACGTGCGCCATTTTATCATCTGAGATTAATTTTATTTTTTCTAAAAAAGCAATCGGTAAGGTTTTAAAAATTTCTTTGCGTGTCACAACCATTACCGGCATATTTATTTGCGAGAGCTCTGCTACATTATTTATAAAAAGTGGATGCAGAGATGAGGGGGTATTTGCCATATATTTGATCGGTAAACCATCCGGATTTTGTTGAAAAAACACGAGCGCCGCGTGATTTTTTGCTCGCTCATTTTCAATTTTCATGACAACATCACGCGTTTTATTGAGCGATAAATCAATCGGTTCTGCCACCATCAGCATAAAAATCACGCTAGAAATCACGGCAAAAATTAAAATAAAAGCTTCACACAAGAGCTTATTTTTATAAAAAATCGCGCGCAAAACGCCATGAATCGTCAATAAAAAAATAAAAAATAACGCGACTTTTGCATAAGAAATCGGAAAAAATAACCCCTGCGTTTGCGCAATATGTGAAATGCAACCTATTGATAAACATAACAAAATTGGTAAAATTGCAAAAAAAATTGAAAAAATGCGTCGCAAAATATTAAAAAATGGCCCGCGTGCACACACAAATAAGTAGGCGGATAACAGCGAAAACGCGGGCGTTGCCGCTAAAATATAACGAATTTTTTTCTCAGCAGGCACACTCATGCCTAAAATAATAATCAACATCCAGCCCACTAATTGCCATGCAAACGCACGCTCATCTTGCTTTTTATATGAAAAAAAGAGCCCTATCATGACAAGCAAAGCGAGCGGATAACTGAAAATATAATTGGGAATGCCCGCGCTAAAATAAAAATAAAGAGGCTGATACGCTTGCTGCAAACGGCCGAGTACCTCCATGCGCAGTACGTCTTGCAAGAATAAATAGCCGCCTTCGTGATAAGCAAGCCCCAATAAAATGCCGGTGCAAAGGATTAATAACAGCGCAGCAAGAATGCCTGTCACCAAAAATTGTTTAACATTTTTATTCAATAAATAATAAAGTGAGATCACACTTTGCGGAATAATTAAGCCAATTGGCCCTCTAAATGCAAAGCTCATCACCAAAAATAAATAAATCCATTTCACACGCGCGGGTTTATTTAATACATCGGCCGAGTAAATCATATAAAAACAAAGTGTAGTGAATAGCGTGGGATACATATCAAGCGCGATGCTACGCGCACTTTTAAAGAAACCTACCGTTAAAAATAAAAATAAAACCGCATACCAGCCCAGGCGTTCCTGACGTAAAGCGCCAATCAAATAAGTGAAAACGACGGTCAACGCGGCAGCAATCGCGCTCGGTAAGGTCGCCGTAAACTTGTTTAAGCCGCCCAATAAAGCAAACCCGTGAATTAATAAAGTGGATAATACCGGGTAATCGGGATACGGTTGGCCATAGGTCGTGGGGAATAAACTGAGCCCATTTCGGCCCATCTCAATCGCAAATAAATAAAATCGCGAATCAAAACCAATGATTTCTTGCTGAGAGAGGCCGACGGTAAACAAACCTAAGCTCATCCAAAATAATAAACTTATTTTGATTAAATCCTGTCGCATTCGATTGACCCTTTAAGAAAACGTGATAGCATTTATATCATGACAAAATATCTCATTGCACCTTCATTATTATCCGCTGACTTCGCGCGATTGGGCGAAGAAGCGAACGCCGTGCTAAAAGCGGGCGCCGATCGATTACACTTAGATAGCATGGATAATCATTATGTGCCCAATTTGACTTTTGGGCCGCTTGTTTGCCAGGCGCTCAAAGACTTTGGGATTACGGCGCCGCTCGATGTGCACATCATGGCAAAACCGGTGGATCAACTCATTCTCGATTTCGCGAAAGCCGGCGCCGCTCAAATTAGCATTCACCCGGAAAGTACCGAGCACTTAGAGCGCAGTTTGTCGCTCATTCGCGAGCACGGCTGCAAAGTGGGTATTGCGTTGAATCCCGCCACACCGCTCACTTGCTTAGATTTTATTTTAGATAAAATCGATGTTGTTTTAGTGATGTCAGTGAATCCCGGTTTTGGTGGACAATCATTTATTTCGTCTTCTTTAGAAAAAATAAAACGGCTGAAACATTTTATTTCTGAACGCGGACATGCTATCGAAATTGCGGTCGATGGCGGCGTGAAAGTGGATAATATCGCTGACATTGCAACAGCAGGTGCGACCACTTTCATCGCCGGTTCTGCGATTTTCGGTCAGCCCGATTATCGCGCCGTCATCCAAAAAATGCGGGAGCAATTAAAATCGCTATGACCACCAAACCGCGCACATTAGGCTTGCGACATCTTGCTTTGTATAGTCAAAACTTAGAAGCTTGCGTGAAGTTTTATACGGACATTATCGGCATGACATTAGTTTGGAATCCTGATCCTGATAACTTTTATTTTTCCACGGGCAGCGATAATTTGGCGCTACATCGCGCGCCTAAAGATTTTGTACCCGCCGCACATCAACGCTTAGATCACTTAGGATTTTTTTTAGAAACACGCGAAGAGGTGGATCGTTGGCACGATTATTTACGCGAGCAGCATGTCGATATTAAAGCCGCACCCAAAGATCATCGCGATGGCACACGCAGTCTTTATTGCGCAGATCCCGATGGTAATGTGGTGCAAATGATTTATTGTCCTTGAGATCAATAATGATATCGGCATTGGGCAATATAAATAATACGGCCTTCGACTTTATAAATTAATCGATGCGTTTGATTTATCCGTCTTGACCAATAACCCGCCCTCTCGAATTTTAAGGGCTCAGGTTTGCCCATTCCTGAAAAGGGGTGGCGCTGACTATCTAAAACAAGTTGGTCAATGCGTTTTATCATTTTTACATCAATCTTTTCCCAATAAGCTCTGTCTTCTTTGGCACGCTTCGCGTAAATAATTTTCATTATTTTTTCTTCTTTTTTTTCTTTCCAATCATCGCCTCAATTTCATCAATAGCCTCATTTAATCTTGCGGCATTCGCGGGGCTTTTTAGTAAATAATTGGTTTCTTGCATCGCTTCAAAATCAGATAATGACACCATCACAACGGGTTCTGATTGTGCGCGCGTAATCACAACGGGAGAATGATCAACGCATACTTGTTGCATCGTTTTTGCTAAATTTGATCGGGCTCTCGTATATGAAATCGTTAACATGCATTTTCTCCTAAATAGGTACACGTACGTATTATTGTACGGAAAACACATAAAAGCAATAATTATAAAATCACCCTATAATCTCGCCTGCATATAATTTTTCTAAAAATATTTTCCAGGGCAATACCAAACCAAATTCTTTTTTTAATATTTCTTCACCCCAATAAACACCATAACAAGCCTTAGGCTTTATCTTGGACGATAAAAAACTCTTAAAGCCATTACTATATTCATCCTTCCACTGTGTCGTACTTTTTATTTCAATAGCAATAATATTTTTTGCACGTTTCCATATGAAATCAATTTCAAGATTATCAGGGGTTCGCCAATAAAATAATTCTCCACCGCAACCTTGATAATGAATATAAGCATTTAACTCATTAAAAATAAACGTTTCAAATAGGAAACCATTTTCTTCTTTACTCACTTCATCACGCAACAACTTTTGAATGGCCCTGACGACACCACAATCAAAAAAATAAAATTTGGGATGCGCTCTTTCTTTCACTTTAGCTCGAGGTGTCCACGCTGGCAGCCAATTTCCAAGCAACGTATCAATTAAAACATCAAAATAAGCAGACACCGTTTGGCGAGGCACACCTGCATCTCGCGCAATATTTGAAACATTCGTCACCTGTCCATTCATTAATGCAGAGACTTCTAAAAAACGTGAAAAGGCTTGAACGTTACGCGTCAATGCTTCTTCTTTTATTTCTTCACGAAGATAAGTGCCCACGTAAGCTTCTAACTGTTCAATGCGAGAATCAGGATTAGTCACAATATGAGGTAATGCGCCAAAAGCAAGGGCCTCTCTTAACGATATCGCGTCGCCAAATTCCTCAAAAGTAAGCGGATACATGTGCTTGACCAATGCACGTCCAGCCAATAAATTAGCTTGGCCGCGCTTTAATTTCCTTGCACTCGAGCCACTTAGCGCAAAGCGATAACCATGACTTTCAATCAATGAATGCACATCGTTCAATAAAATGGGAAGTCGCTGAATTTCATCTACAATAATCCAAGTTTTCTCTGGGTCACAAGCCAGCACGCGTTCCCTGAAAGCAGCAGGCGAGCTAGATAGAGCAAAATACATATCATTACGCAATAAATCTAAATGCAATGGATTAGAAAAATTAGCCCTCAACCAGGTGCTTTTTCCTGTCGCTCGGGGGCCAAGCAGAAAAAATGACTGTGAAGGCGCTATTAATTTTCTTTTAAAATTCATTGGGTTATCACTTATTAATAAAATTGCCATCTAAGTGGTGAATTTTACCGTCATTTTCACCACTTAACAAGCATTAGCAAAAGATCAATAATGATACGGCATTCCGCCGGTATTCAGCCTACATCTCTCGAGTACGCCTAAATGCATCACTTTCATTGCAATCTTCTTTTTGTGATTCGCCAAAAAAGGAAAGATACGAATGAGATCGCGGTAATCGAGTTGAGGGTAAAGCCACCGGATCAGCCGAGTGAATAACCGTCTGATGCTTGTCTCTAAAAGCTTCTAGTATCGCTTTATTCGCCTCAAGATCACTATAGCATTTCATATAGCATTGATTAATTTTACCTACTTCATCATCCGTGACAGATAATTCAAAACTCAAATATGTTTGCATAAATGCATCCAAACTATTGGTTAATTGAGTACATAGTTCAAGTAAAACGCGAACATAATCTTGATACATGGCCGATGAAAAAATACTTTCTGAAACAGAATTTTCCTTAGCGAGCGTTTTAGCATTTTCCATTTTGTTGATCACTTTCTTTAAATAATCAACCATAGGAACGAGAATCTTCTCCATATATCGACAAGCGCCATATTGAGCATACTGGGGCTGGGAGCGCATCAAAACAAAATCATCGTAATGAAAACGTTCCACTTGTTTTAAAAGGTTAGCCTTCGTATCAAATAAGAAGTTAGCGCATTGCACCTGGATTGCTTTTATAACCTCCTGCGCTTGCTGCAATTCTCGTTGCTGCTGTTGCTGTTGCTCTCTCTTTTTTTGTTGCAACTGCATTTGCTCTTGCGACGGCCGCGACTTTTTTGCAGGCTTTTGGCCTTTTTCCGCACGTGTTTTAAGGGTAGCATGAACACTAACTATTTCGTTAAACTCATCAATCGCCTTATTGAACCGATCACCAAAATTTAGCGCGTTGATAAAGGCTAACGCCATGGGAGACAAAAGTTTCCTCCTCTCTTCACGACTAAGAGATTCGAATTTTGGATTTGATTTCCATTCATCATACCCACCCGCCTTTTCAATAGCCTGCTGATGTGAATCATATATTTTGCGAAAAAAATTTGTTTTATATTCAACATATTCAGTAATTAAATGGTTAGCGTTATCCAAAACCATTGAAGTTCCTTCCAGAAAGGGTTGTAAGGCATTAAAGAGTTGTAAATTATTTTTTGGAAGAAGTTCCTGAGGACCAATCATTTCATTAATCGTGCCAACGCATTCGGACAAATGAGTCTTTACTATTATCAAAGCTTTTAATCCGTTGGCTAACTGACCCACTATGAAATTAATACGTATCGATTTCTTGCCGCTCCCTAGATTAGAGCTGATAAAAGACAAATCCCTAGGCAGAGCTGATAGAGGTATCGCATTTTTAAGATTGAATTCAGCCAAATCCATATGACATTTAGCTATTGACCACTGATCCTTTTGTTGGATACTTTCCTCTAACTTTTTCTTTAATTTATCCTTTGTTGTATTGGGTATATCAGTATAGGGAAACCTCTCCACAGATTGGGTTGCAACAACACTTCCATTGTTATTGTTATTGTCTTCACTATCACTCACTTCCTCCCTTTCTGAACTGTCATCCGTTGTTTCACCGCTGGGGTTGAAGTCCCATAGAATAGATTTTCGCTGATTTTTCCGGCTCTTACGAAGATTTTCATCCTTTGTCTCCTCAAATTGATTGAGAAGTTCAGCAATATTATCGACATACTTTTTTTGCAATTCTTCTAAATGCTCTTCTTTTTCTTTTTTTTCTGATAATGCTTGCTTATGTTTATCTTCAAAGCCCTGTACTTCTGCAACCAATTGCTCTTTAAGTTTTAGAAATTTTTGAAGTTTTTCTTGTTCATTCGTAGTTTGTAATAAGATAAGCGATTTCTCATAGACTAGAAAAAATAGTTCGGTCATTGCGCGGAATGTCTGCGTATCAATCACACGATTGTCTGTTTTAAATGCAGGTCCAATAAACCAGTCCTTCATCTTTAAAAGAATAACATTCATTTGTCTTTCAAAGACCGCTTTTCTGACGGATAATTCTTTAAATGCTTGAAATGAAGCTTCATGGTGTTGAATACATTGAACTAGTCTTTTTGCATATCCTAGTTCATCAACATTTTCCACCTGCACTATACTTTTATCTACGCGCTTTTTATGCGGTAAATTCATGACGTCTATTAATGCAGTAGAATGCAATTTAAAAATGCGCTCTAAAATATAGTAAGTTAAATGAGCTAAACGAGTTCGATTAGCTAAATCAGCAGCGGAATTCTGAGCTAACCGAGAAATTAATGTCTCATAAAAATCTGCTAATACATCTATCTGCTTGTCAACAGTAGAAGACTGCAACATTTTTTTGAAAACAAGCTTAGCTTCCTCGTTATACACCACATCCTTTAGTATATTCACTTCCCAATGCAGGCTTTCAAATTCTACCATCACCTTATCGTAATTCTCCTTTACTTGACGACAACTTGTTATTGCGTCATCTTTAAAAAGCCCTGAAGTTGAAAGCTGCTCATAGCCCTTTTCAATAGGCTCACTCAATCTGAACGCTTGGATGCGATTCATTTCCACTTGTAATCCATCTATTTGCTGCACTGCCAATCGCGTTATATCACCCTTCTTCTTTAAAATTTCTTCATAAGACAAGAGGGCTTCAACACTGACTTTACTCGTCAGTTTTAATATCTGAGTGGCAATGCCAGTGTAATATTTCCAATAATCTAACTTTAGATGCATTGGCATCAACGAAAGCTGCTCATTTATTTCTTTAATAAATGCCCGACCCTCAACCATCCAGGTATCAACGTTTGCAAAATAATCATCACTATTATTTTTCGTCATAACGTCACTCAATAGTTCATTTGCACGCTTGCTTATCCTTTCAAAATCTATTTTGAAATCTCTCACCGGATTTTTATGCAATATCGTTATAGGAAGTTGTTGCTGTTGCTGCGATGACTTTGATGTTGCCGCTAATATTTTCTGAGGATCTGCCGCCATGACTCCATATTCTTTACGCTCCAATTTCTGTATTTGCTCCTTAGTTTCTTCATCTAAATGTTCTCTATCAGAAGAAGAGATATAGGTTAACAAGGTTTTAAAACCTTCAGTAATTAACTTAAGGTAACTTTCGCGAACAGGCCGCCCAAATAGAGCTTTATATAGCTTAGCAACCTCTGTCGTTACTTCTCTGATTTCCTCTTGCAATGACGATTCTTTTATTAAAAGACTTTTGTCTTTGAGCAGATCTTTTTTAAGCCTAATCGTTTCAATAAGCGTTTTAACATATCTCTGTGTTAATGTATCTTTGCCTACATTGTTATTATTATTGTTATTGTGCTCCCATTTCAAAGCTTGTAAGTTCAACTCAGCAATTTGTTCTAAAACATAATAAGCAACATTTAGATGTTTATCTGCCACAGTATTAAACAAGTCTACTAGCGCTTTTGTCATGCTATCGACATTTTTATTTTGAAAGGCAGCTTCAAGTACCGTCTTAACATGATTATTTTTTATAAAATAGAGAAATACCTCGCTCTTCCACTTCAACAGATAAAAAGCATTGACGGCTGTATCATAGGCAGCCTTCATTTGATCAATCCTAGCTTTATGAGGTTTTAAAAGCTCTGGATTTGGATTTCCTAAATCTAAATTTTTAGAGTTAGAGTAAGCACCTTGGAAAAAAGCTTCCATCGAGAAGCGCTGGATTAACGCATTCATCGTGCTTACTCTCCTGATGATATCCTTCATTTCTTCTTGAGCCTGAGCAGGCGCTCCTTTCGCTTTCATATCTTCTTCGTGAGCACACATTGAAAGCTGATTAGCAGTGCGAGTTACATTTAATAAGTTACTGACAGCATTTGTAAGAAGCTCCAAGTAATTTAAATTGAAGTTGAGAAGCGTTAAATCTTCTTTACCCGTTTTAACTTCCCCCTTATGATACTCAACAAATTTTAGGAACCGCTCCAATAGTTTCTCTAAAAATTTGACTCCCTCTCCATTCGCAACCCCTTCGGCTACGCTGTCGCCATAGATAAAAACATTAACCTTTTCAAAGTAATCGCGACTATTTATATTCTGGCGAATAAGATTATCTATCTGTACTTTTTTTTCTTGTGCTTCTTTCGTCAATGCAACCAATTCTATTACTATGAATTTCTTTGTGTATACCTCATTTGACGTATTCCCTAGATCTTGAGAACTATTCATTTTACTACCTCGTTTAGGATCAATTTTATTTATTCGCCACTTTTAATAGCGAACTGATTAATTCAATGTGGCCTTTTTTAAGTTCACGTTACCCTCATTGAAGATATTATTCTTCTCATTAACATTTCCAAAAATGGAAAGAATATGTAGTGCTGTTTGGCTTTTACTTTTTTGCAAAACCGTTTCAGCCTCTAAATCATCTATTTTTTCTAATGCGTGATAATTCAGATCATATTGCTCATAAAAAAGATTAACTACCGTTAAGGATTGATCTTCCTCTGTCACCTTATCAGAAGAATTAAAGCATTTACTTTCTGAAATAAATTTATCTAATTGTGTTCTTATTAACTCATTCAAATTTTTCAACGACAAAGCAAATTTCTTTAATTGGTTTTTTAAATCTATTAACTGATCTCTTTCTAGTCCCAATGAAATCATTTTTTGCATTTCCACACTAACCCATCTAATCAAGTGGCTAATAATCGCTATTTCTTCTCCCAATGAATCTTCTAAAAATTCACGCGCTGGTTTTTTTTCCTGTTTAAAATTGTCAGGCGTGATATTTAATAATGCGTTATGAGTTGTCTCTATAAAGCCATTTTCAAGATAATTCATTACCTTTAAAGAAGCATTAATAAGATCATTGGTGAAATCTTTTAACACATCATGGTTATAATCACATAACCTATGCAAATCAGTTAATGCACTTAACATTTCATTTTTCTGCGCCGAATCCTCTACACTTACTGTCTCCTTATGAATCACTTCCAATTTATCTAATAAGAAGGCATCACATGCATTTAAAAAATTTAAAAAATTAATCGTGTGACTAAATAAGTCAAGCAAAGAGAAAAATTCAAGGCCATACTCTTTATGATAGTACAAAGCGTAAATAAGAAGAGCAGCCTTCATCTGCATACCGTTCAAATGGACTGCACTTTTCCCTGCCTTCAATAAAGAAGGCTGCTTTTCAAGAGAAGTCATCTCACTTAGAAGATTTTGAATGCCAAGATTAATATAGTCATAAAATTTCAATATACCTACTCTATCAAATTCTCCAGCAGTTTCTTTGATACGCCGTCGAATTTGCTCTATCTCTTTAGCAGATAAGACCACTTCTTTAGTAAGATTATTATGTTGCTGTGGCTGTAATTTTTGTTGTTGTTCTTCCGCATATTTTTTCGCCGCTTCCTTACGCCAGTCTTGATCAAACGCTATTTCACGTTGATATTTCTGTTGCTGTTTTTCTGCAATTAATTCCAATCGGGTTTGTTTGAGTTCAGCATGAATTTTTGATGCTTTTCTAAATTGTTCAGTCACTTTCTTAAATCGATCATTAAAATGAAGTACTCTACCAAAGGCTAACGCCATAGGGGACAACTGTTTCTTAAAATCTTCCGCTTCAAGATCGTTGAATTTTGGATTTGACCTCCACTTCTCGATTCCACCCATGGCCTCAATGGCTCTTTTGTGTTGCTCCTTTATTTCTTCAAAAAGATTTGTTTTAAATGCAGTATATTGAGCAATTAAATAACTGGCATCATTCAGGCGCATTGAAATCCCATCCAAAAATGCTGCCATTTCATCATCTGCAGATAGCTCACGAGCACCAATTATTGCATTAATCGTATGAACACATTTAAACAAATGCTGCCTTGCTATTATCAAAGCATCTAATCCTACAGTTAATTTATCAACTATCTCATTAATCATGCCCGACTTCTTAAAGCTCCCCATATTAGAACTGATAAAAGACAAACGGGGCAGCGCTGAGATAGGCGTCACTCTTTTAATAGCGTATTCAGCAAGATCGATATGGCATTTAGCGATAAACGACTGTTTCTTTTCGCTGATAGCCGCCTTTAATTTCGCCTCTAATTCATTCCATGTCGTCGTGGCTATATTAGTATAAGGGAACCTCTCCAAAGGTTTATTTTCAACAATACTTTCGTTGTTATTGTTATTGTTATTGTTATCATCACTCTCGATGACTTCTTCCTGTTGGGGAGCCTCTTCAGCTACCTCGGTAAAACTGGAGAGTATTTTTTTACGCTGTTTATGTGAATCAGGTTTCTGTTCCTTATTCTCATCAAAATATTTCATCAAAGATTCAAAGTTCTTAACGTATTGTTCTTTCTCTCTCTTTAACTCTGCTTCTTTTTCTTGTTTCTTTATTTTTATTTGCTTATCTTGCTCTTCAAAACGATTCTTTTGCGCATTCAATTTATCTACAAATTCTTTTCGCACAGTTTTATCTTGGTTTAATAATAGCGGTGCTTTCTTTTCTAATTCACAGAATAGATTGGCCATGGCACCGAATGTCTTCGTATCGATCATATGGTGATCATTATCAAGTCGCTTAAACCAATCCAGCATATTTGCAGCGATGAGATCCATTTGCTTATTAAATACGGCTATTCTGGCAGTTAATATTTCCGAGCGTTTTGAGTGGTGTATTTCTTGATATTCAATACAATCAAGCAGCCTTTTGGCATATTCTCCCAACTGAGGATTTTCGAGCTGTATTTTACTTGAATTGATTTTCTTTTCTGCCAACTTTGTATTACTCATATTGGCAACATCTACTAATGCCATAAAATATAATTTAAAAATTTGCTCTAAAATATAATAAGCTAAATCAGCCTCTTGCTCAGTGCAGGGACCCTGCGTCAATTCTTTATAAAAATCAGCTAATGCATTAATTTGCTCTGGAATGCTAGACGCTTGCAATCTCTTTTTAAAAGCAAACTGAGCTTTATCATCATGAACGATATAACCCAATACATTTACTTCCCAATGTAGGCTTTTAAATGCCTCATTCGCTGTGCTGTAATCCGTTTTTATTTCATTAATGCTCACGTCATCCGTTTTGAAATCATTGACCATGCGAGCATTGATTAACTGCCGAACGTGATCCACTTGTTTTTTTAATATCCCTATTCTATTCACTGGTAAAAGTTTGTCAGACGATGAAAGCCATTCAACACCAACTTTATTCATCAGCTTTAATATCTCTGTTGCAATAACAGTGTAAAATTTCCAATAATCTAATTTTAAAAACACTGTTGGCATTAGCGAGAATTGCTTGCCTACTTCTAGAATAAATCCCTCACTTTCATCCATCCAAGCACTTACTTCTTCAAAATAAGTTTTTTTCTTTTCATTTTTTCCCATCGCCTCATCACTTAACAAGTTACTTGCTTTTCGATGAATACTTTCAAAATTATCTTTAAAATCCTGCGCCTGCTTTCTACTTAATATCGTAATAGAAGGCTGCGGGGACGGCTGCTGTTGTTGCTGTTGTTGTTGTTGCTTTAGACGCTCTTTTTTCTTTTGTTTCTTCGATGGCTTCTGCAACGGCAAAGAGGGTGGATTGTTTGATTTCTCCACCGATAATTCTTTGAAACTAACTTCTGTGGTCTCAAGAATATTATTCTCACACTTATGTATTAGTGACTGAGTGTTCATATCCAACTTCTCTTTATCAGAAGGAGATAACTGGCTTATCAGTGCTTTAAAACAAGCTGTGATCTCCTCATAATGCGAAGCAAGAGCCGCACGTCCAATCATAGCCTCATATAATTTAGCCACGCAGATTGTCGCCTGATAAATGAATGCTTGAAAAGAGGCTTTTTTTATCGCAAGACTGTTAACTAAGTTTCCTTTAAAGCCAACAACCTTCCGAAGTGATTCAACATAAGGATGCGCTAACCCATCTTCTGTAAAATAATCAGTATTATTGTTATTATTATTATTGTTGTTAGCATTCGTTTTCTCTTCTAAAACTTGCAAATCCAATTCAGCCATCTTTTCTAAAATAGAATAAGCGACATTTTTATCTTTATTGATTATATCGTTAAACAATATTTTTAAGGCGCCTAGTTTTCCAAGAGGGTCTGGATTTTGCAAAGCAGATTCGAGCTGAATCTTATAATGACTATTCTCCACAATATATTGAAGCGCATTAACCTTCTCTCGAAGCTGATTAAAATTGTTGACTGCCTTATCATAGCTATCTTTCAGTTGCTTCGCTTTATCAGTAAAACGCTGATCTAACTTCAAAATAGCAAAGCTAACCCCAACAAAATAATCTCCCACTGGCACAAGCGACATTATCTCATTACCCAACTTTACTCTCTCGACACTCTTCGCTATCACTGCATTACCTGGAACGTTAGCAAATACTCCTTTCATTTCTTCTTCATAAATATGTATTGAACGTGAATTAGCGTCGTTGATGGCATCCAATAATTGATTTACGGCCTTGATAATCAGTTCAAAATAATTAAGATGACAAACTAAAAGTCCAGGAGATGGAGCAGATGACTTCACCAGTTCTGTTCTATAAATTTGGAATTTTCTAAAATGAGTGGTCACTTTTGTTAAAAAGACAATACCTTCTTCGGTGGGGCTTTTACCAAAAATAAATTCATCGCTCTTTTGAAAGTAATCAGAGCTATTTTCATCTTTGCAAATAAGCTTAAGCTCCTTGCGTCTAGCCGCTTCTTCACTTCCTAATTGAACTATTTGGCTTATAAATTCCCTTTCTGATGACGCATTCAGATCGCGTGAATTGCTCATTTTTTAACCTCATTTTAGTGTTTTTTTATTTCATTTTTTTGATTTTAATACAAAAAAAAGCTCAAAGATAGATAGCCTGCACATTTCCCCCTATTTCTGTATAATGTTTTCATCCTAAAAAGGAGATGAATAAATGCCTGTCACCCACAATCAACCCGCTCCGGAAGAAACGGCATTAAGCGCAATCACTCACTTAGATACACCTAGCCAAATCCTTTTTCCTAATCGCAGTGGCTTGCATCACCCTAAAGCCGGGCTCAATCCCTTAGTCGATGCGGCGAGCTATCTTTTCTCTCTCTTAGGAAAATTAAAATCACTCAAATCCTATCGCCACCTTAATAAATTACAAAAAGAACTTATTCACGAAATAAATGTCTTGCAGGAAACCATCAAACAACATAACTACAATGCTGAATACATCGTGGTGTGTCGTTATATCCTGTGCGCCACGTTTGACGATGTTTTTTTAAATACCACTTGGGGCAACCAAGGCCAATGGGATCAATTTTCTTTACTCGCCGCTTTTAATCAAGATAGACAACATCAAGATAAATTTTTCACTATTATGGAACGTATTGTGAAAGAACCAGCGCTTTATATTGATTTAATGGAATTACTTTATATCTGTCTTAGCATGGGTTATAAAGGCCAATATCGCGGAACGGAACATAATCAATACCAATTGGAACAAATTACACATAACTTATACAAGCATATTCGCGCTTATCGCGGCAATATCAGCAAATCACTCTCGCCCACTTCCGCGCCAGTAACGAAATCAACTCGGAAACCCAAAGCTTCTCACACTTCTTTTTTGTTTATCTTTTTTGTGACTGCTTGTATTGTAATGACTATCTTTGTCAGTTTAGGTTACTTAATGGATGTCATCTCAAATGAAGCTTACAAAACGATTTCAGTGGTTCAAAACCCATAACCTTTACTTTACCTGGTTACTTACTTTTTGTGGTTTAACACTTTTCTCTCTCTTTATTTGGTTCAAAGCACCCGCTCTTGCCAATAAAAAAATAGAAATCATCGCGGCACTCTATTTACTTTGGTTATTAAAATTAGTCATTTTTGATATGGATACGCCTCATCCTTTTCAATATCAGGGTGTGCAAACTCGAAAAAAATTGCAAGATTTACAAAAGCGTTTCAAAGGCGCTTTGCAGTTTTTAAAAAAACCGCGCTTGAATCAATTGCCCTGGTTTTTAATGATCGGCACCCCTCATGCGGGTAAAACTTCTTTACTCGCTCACGCGAATATTAATTTTATCTTACAACGTCAATTTCAAACCCAAGATTTAAAAAATCTGGAAGCCTCTGAAAATTGCGATTGGTGGGTCTCCAAAGACAATACATTTATTGATGTCCCTGGCAAATATATTGTTGCCCCCGAAAATGTTAAAAATCGCAGAGCCTTATTTTATCCTTTATTATGGCGATTTTTTTTACGTCTCATCAAAAAATATCGCGGTAAGGCTGGCATTCAAGGCATCATCCTCACCTTACCCTTACCTGAGATGATGAAATTATCCGATCCCAAAATTTATCACACGGAGTTACGTCAATTATTAAATCGTTTAGATGATTTACATAAAATTTTTCCGCAACCTTTACCTTGTTTTATGGTGATTACAAAATGTGATTTAATCTCGGGATTTAAAGAGTTTTTTGGAGAGTCGACTCAAGAAGAAATCACTCAAGCCTGGGGCATTTCTTTACCTCCTTTAAGACCGCATGAAAAAATACAAGATGTATTTACAGAACAATTTGACTTGCTCATCAAAAAACTAAATCAACAATTACTCTGGCGCTTACATCAAGAACGCAATCCGATGGCTCGCCCCTACATTAAAGATTTTCCCTTACAAATAGAATTTTTGAAAGAAGCGCTCATTGATTTCCTAAAAAAACTATCGCTCATCCACACCAACTTACAATGCCAAGGGGTTCATCTGACGAGCGCCTTACAAAAAGAAGTGGAAACAGAAAATCAAACGATTGAAGAGATTGCCAACACCAAAGAACGCGCTATTGCGCTTTTTAAAGAACCACAAGCTTCATCACGTGCTTATTTTATTAAACAATTTTTCACATATCACCTGGCCCAAGCTGCCGATCCACAAAGCCGCAGAGAAGCCTTATCGCCTTGGAGTCGACGCATCGCTTTTTTTATCGCAGCCTGCTTTATTGGATCGGCGACTTATGTTTTTGGAAAAGACTTTCAAGAAGGTATGAAGCAATCTTATGCCATCCAAAAAACGCTATCCAATTATCAACTGTCTATACAACAAGACCAAGATCCAGATGACCGCCTCATGCGCGCACTGACCCTCGTTAACGCGCTGCAATCTTTTACAAGAGAATCTAATTACAAATTAGATATCGCGCATCTATTAACTTTTTATTCGCATAAAGCCAGTGAAAAAAGCAAAGTGGTTTTCTACAATGTGCTGCAATCTGTCTTTATTCCTGAAGTCACTCATTATCTTGCTGACTATCTCGAGAAACCCGTTAATAAAAATGCAGATACGCTTTATTCCGCTTTAAAGATTTATCTGATGCTAGGCGATGCCAACCATTTTCAACCTGAAGTTATTGAAAATACCTTCGTACAAATTTTACCTAAAACATTTACAGAAGAAGATACGGCATATCTTAAAACTTACTTAAACATGGCGCTCACTACGCATTGGACGCCACAAACATTAAACATGAATCTCGTCACGCAAACCAGAAAATACTTGAACTCCATACCCGAAGATCAATTAGGTTATGTGATTTTAAAAAATATCAATAGCAACACCAGTCAAACCGAAGTAAATCTGGGCACAGAAAATAATCGCACGCCCATATTAATTAATAATAAAGTGGTCAATGAAATCGCGACCATGTTCACCGCCGCTTCTTTTCCTCGTGTCATTAATCAAGAAACATCAACCGCTGCTGAAGAAACCCTCAATGGTAATTGGATATTGGGTACGAATGTGAAAGCGACGTCACTGCCCTCACTCAACACGGCACTCACGCAACAATTACAAACCCTTTATCTGAATAATTATATTTCCACGTGGGAAAGTTTGCTAAGCCACATCCGTCTTGCTGACCCACAAGATCTTGCTCAAGTCGATACGATGATTATTCATCTCACCAGCAATGATTCGCCCTTACTACAATTACTCCAAACCTTGCATGATAATACGTATTTCGAACCGGTCTCTTCGACGAGCCAAACCTTACAAAAATTAAGTGTTTTAATTGATAAAAATAATATTTCTTCTGCTACCTTGACACAAATTTTTAATGGCTTAAATGCGGTGCATCAGCAAGTACAACAAATTATTACTTCGCCTAATGCCAAACGTGCGTCTTTTGAATATGTCACCAATGACCTTCGGAAAAATAATCCTGCTGATCCTTTAATACAACTGCGCACGATTGCACAATCTTCACCTGAACCGATTAAAACATGGCTAGAAAAAATAGCCAATGATACCTGGCATTTGATTTTACAAGACGCGACGCGTTATATCGATATTTCCTGGCAAACAGAAGTCGTTAAGCCTTATCAAAAAAATATTGCGAATCATTATCCCTTTGCATTAAGTGCGAATGAAGAAGTCGATGTGGGTCAATTCACCGCATTTTTTGGCAGTACAGGAAAATTACTCAGTTATTATAATAATGTGTTAAAACCTTTTATTGATACTTCTGCTGTGAATTGGCAATGGCGTCCATTAAACAATGAGAAGCCGCCCTTCAAAGAAGAAGTGCTTTATCAACTTCAACAAGCGTTGCATATTAATAAAACTTTTTTCCCAAATGGCGATAACAAATTATATGTGCAATATTCATTGCAACCTTATAAAATTAAACCCAGCAAATTAGTCATGAATAATCGTTATTTAGTGGATAGAAAAAATGGTACGAAAAATTTTCATCTGATTTTATTAAACTTAAACCAATTACAATTACCTAATAAAATTATTAAGGATTGACTATGCTAATAACAAAAAAAGTTTCTTATCAAGATCAAGACGTCACCTGTATTGGCCATTATGCTTGCCATGAAGAAGGCCCAGAAAAAAAACCAACTATTTTAGTAGCGCACGATTGGTCAGGCTGCAATGAATTCGCGCAACATAAAGCAGAAAAATTAGCAGAGCAGGGTTACGTGGGATTTGCCATTGATATGTATGGCGAAGGTGAATTGGGCGTGACTAAAGAAGAAAAAACCGAACTCATACAACCCTTAATGCATGATCGCGCATTATTACAAAGAAGAATTACCGCTGCGTTTGAATTTGCAAAAACATTACCGCATGTCGATAGTGAAAAAATAGCTGCCATTGGATTTTGTTTCGGTGGCCTATGCGTCTTAGATTTAGCGAGAAGCGGCGTGAATGTAAAAGGTGTTGTGAGTTTTCATGGCTTATTAAATGCCCCTGAAAATATGCCTCCTAAACATATCATGGCAAAAATATTAGCGTTACACGGTTACGATGATCCGATGGTGACGCCCGATCAGGTACGACATTTTGCAGATGAGATGACCAAAGCGCGCGCCGATTGGCAACTGACGATGTACGGCAATACCATGCACGCGTTTACTAATCCGAGTGCCAATGATCACGCCTTTGGAACGGTTTATAATAAAATAGCTGACGAACGTTCATGGCTTGCGATGAACCTGTTCTTCAAAGAAATTTTTTAATTTTTAATGTAAGAAATGAGTGATTTACTCACAAAGCCTAAGCATAGGCGATTATCGCATCAATTGCAGGAGAATATATTTTATCTCGACCTTCTTTTTTATATGACACTAAGCCTTTTTCAATTAACCTTAAAAAGGTTCTACCAACATATTGCGAGGATTTCTGAGATTGTTTAGCTACAATAGAGGCCGTTGCATTCCCCAGTCTCACTAATATTTGCAATAACTCTGCTTCACTATTTGTTACATCAGAGCGCTGCATCCTATCCTTGCCTAATTTAGTTAGCATAGGTTTTGCTATATCTAACGTCACTTTAGCAATTAAATCACCAATATAAAGTTTACTCATTAAACGCGAAATTAATCCGAAGATATATCTTAAACGACCATTTGTTATTTGATACAAATAATCAAAAACTTCTTTTTCAACAGGCAATTCAATATTTTCTGATTCTCGATAAAAATGTATACGTTTATCAATCATTTCAGCAAGATCCGTCATGGGAATAGGATTAATGGTTACTTCATAAGAAATGATGTCATCTAATCTATCAACTTGCTGCGCAATAAATTTTCTGAGTCCATGATCACCGACCAAGAGCCAACTACTACCTTCCATTTGCGTATAATCTCGTAAAGCATTCAATAAATATTTCATATCTTCTTGCCGATGTATTTCACCAATATCTAAATTATTAAGCTGAAAAATAACGCCCTTTGAATATCCATTTTCTTTAATTAAACTAATTAAATCTTCTAAATGATGCCCCAATGTTGTAGAAGGAATAATGATTGGCTGTGTTACCACTCCTGCTTGTTTACCATAATTAAGCCCAAAACCAAATGCATCCACACCAAATGAACGATAAGCTTCTGAAATATGCGAAGAAAGCGCTTTTGCCGCTTGAAACCGTTTATCTATAATGACTTTTTCTAATGTTAATTCAAGCTCTCTAATTAAATTACTAATGATCGCTGCTAATAATGTCTCAAGCCGCCACCCTTGTTCCACTTTGATTTCTGTTTTCGGCGTAAAATATAATTTTTTTGCCTCTGCACTAAAACGTAAATAATTAGCAAATGAGGTCGTCCCAACACCTCTTGCTCCTTCAATCACTAAGCGCACATTACTGCCCATTAATAAATGACTACACACCTGCCTCTCTTCTTGATGACCCGTAAAAAGTGCCAAGGTAGACTGCATAATCGGCGATGTTGTTAAAGGATCGTCTCTAAATCCAAAAGCCTTCCAATCCATACGCTCCTCTCAATAGCTGTTGTTTATGAAACTACGTTAACATAAAATTGGTTCATATTCAATTTTTAGGTTCATTTTAACTATTTGATAAATAAGTTATTTATATTTCAGGCCGCCCAACAACCTCAACCTTTGATTCGTAGTGCATTAGGTGTGTGAAATAATAAATTTACTATTCATTAAATAACTCTTTCAACTCTACTATCTGATTAACTAAATCTTCAGACCAGGTATTTCGCTTCAAGCCCATGGTTGTAATCAACACTAAAAATAATTGTTTGTTTGTGCCAGTCATTTTTTGAAATAAATCTATTTTATTTTTTAAATTATTAGCATATGCTTTATCAATAGAAAATGGATTAGCAGAATATTTTATTTCACAGAGTGACACGGCATCATCCCCTCTATCAAATAATAGATCAATTTGCGCGCCATTTGATTTCTCTTTTCTAGCGGGAATATATCTCCAATTACCCACTAAGCAAGTCGTTGCAATGTGAAGTGCTTTAATTATTTTATTTTTATGCTTATAACAGACTACTTCGAATGCATTACCAGACCAACTATTCCACGCCGCCGTTTTTGAAATGCTCTGCCAATAATGACCGCTATCAGGTATTCTATCTACAATGGGTTCGATCCATTTTAAATAAAACATCGTATACTCATCTTTAATCGAGTAATAACGATCTCGCTTCACCCTGCCATAAGGCAGCATTTTTTGTATAAATCCCGCAGATTCTAATTCATTTAATCTATCACTGAACCTTCCACCTGCTTTTTTACCTATTCTTTTAATTAATTCACTATAAGAAATACCATGCCTATATTCCGCTATTATTCTTGTAATTTTTAAGTTTAATTCATACGCTGCAAATAAAGATTTAAATAGACGAGGAAATTCTTGATACAATAACCCTGTCCTGCTAAAACACAATTCATTAATATTTTGCACTACCGATTTATCTTTACGTAATTTATTTAAATAAAAAGGCACACCTCCCATCACCATATATAACTCTAAGATTTGCATTAAATTTAATTTGATATTCATGCTTTCTAAATATTTTTTAGTTTCATTCAACGTGAACGGCTCTAATAAAATAGATTCTGTAAGACGATTATGTAACCCCGCTTTTGCATTAATGAGGTTATCTAACATCCAAGACGCCGCTGAACCACAAACAATCAATTTCACATTATTCATTCTACTCCATTGCGTATTCCAAAAATAATCCAACTCTTGAAGAAATTTTGATTTGCGTGTGGCTAGCCATGGCAATTCATCAAAAAATAAAATAATTTTTTTATTGTTAGGAATTTTCATTAATTGCTGCGTTAATATTTGAAAAGCTTGCTTCCAACTGCTAGGCACAGCTAATTCAAGTCCAGGCGTAAATAAAAGTTGAAAATTAATTAAGAAATTTTTTAATTGATCCTGCATATTACCGTCTTTAATACCTGTACATTCAAAGAATATGCCTTTAGACGAAAAATATTCATAAATTAAAAAAGTTTTACCAATGCGTCTTCGACCATACACTGCAAAAAACTCTGCTTTTTTAGACAAAAGCAATCTTTCAAATAACTGGAGTTCTTTTTCTCGCCCAATAATTGACGCCATTGCCCGCCCTCAATAGTTATTGCCGCTTATAATATAGTATAACCGGCAATAACTATTTTATCAAGATAGTTATTGCCGGTTATAAAGAATTATAAGCGGCAATAACTATTTCAACGGAGATGACATTACTTCGGTAAACTTTTGACGTCCACATTCACAGAATACGCCGTTAGAATTTCTTCTACTAATTGATCGGCAATACTCAAGTTAGATTCTTCTCCAATCACAGCAACTTTTTCTTTTAAAGTCGCTAAACGATTTTCAATCAATTTTTTAACCGTGCCTGACGGAAACAAATTGGCTAACACACGACGCGCTTCTTTAGGGCCTAATTTTTCATATAATTTATTACGCAACCGTGCATCTTCTGCCGTGGTACTGAAAGACCACAATTCAATCGGGCCTAAGGTGTTAGTGAGCAATTGGGTATTCATCCCATTCTTTGTGGAAAATTGCGCGAGAAAAGTAGCGCCACCTTCACGCGGTCCATGCACACGTGTTTTTAAAGCCGCACGCGCGGTTTCTGATAAACCAAAAATTTCGGTCGAACGTTTAATCGCTTGTTCAGGACCCGCGTCCATAATAAAAATGGACGTCGCAAATTCAACCATCACCGGATCAAAGTCTTCTAATGATTGTGAAATTAATGCAATTTGCACATTCCATTTTCGACCTTCACGCATATCAATAATCACTTGATCACGCACCGCTCGCGCTTTTGATGTGCGATGAAATTCATCATACACAATGCGCTTAGCATCCTCACGAATTTCCGCAATGCGCACGCGATGAAATTCACGATAAGCATCCGGAATATCACCTAAGGCATCTTCCGTTAAATAATAATGACGCGCTAAAATATAACGCGCCAACATATACATCACCGCCGTTTGACGGTCCGCTGAATCACCGCCGCTTTTTGCTACTTCATCTAAATCAAGTGACACCACGCGCGCATCACCCATATCAAATTTTGAAATGGTCGATAAAACAGGGTACTCGCGTACCGCGCTGGAAATCATGCGACCAAACGCTTGAATGAGCGGCTCACCGGTAGGCGCGCGCACTTGGCCATATAAATCTTCAATGACTTGCGTGCGACAAATCGCTGCTGCATCAGCCAATAATGGCGACGCAAAACGCTGAGATAATAACGCTTGATGATGAAACCCTGATAAAAATAAAGCATCGGTCACTTCCCACCACGTGGTATGTTCATCGAGTACAAAACCAATCTCACTTAAAATATCATCCACCAACGGTTCAAGACCTGGCGTATAAGGATGCGCTTTATTTTCGTCATTTAAATATTTATACATCTCATCTACGACCAAACCGGCCATATCAGAAATACCGTCATAGGGACGCTCTGCACCAATAGGCGTGGCTAATAAGGTGAGAAAATTAACTAAAAAACTACGCTCTTGAGGAGAAGGCTCGCGACAACCTAGTTGGGTATCAAACGGATTAATGGCATAATCAGGCGTCATACGTAATCGATGATAAGCGACCAAATGGCGCTGCTCAGGCGGCAATGCTTCCTTCATCAAAGAAATCAAACCACTGCTTGATGGACCAATATCAATAATCGCAATACGCGGCAAACGCGTAATGCCTCCCGATAAACATAATCCTAAATTAACGGCGTTCGATAACACTGATTTACCGGAACCCGGACGCGCATACATTAAATCAATCCAAGTCGTTTGTTGCGACGAACCCGGTTGATACGGCAAAGGTTTGCCATCCGGCGAACGAAATAATAAAGCGCCATATTCCCAAGCAGAAGCAGGGCGCGTAAAAGGTAACATGTAAACGACATCGGATAAGGGTGCGACCGATGGTGAGGCATCACTATTCGCTGAAAAACCTAATAAGCTAGACGCAATACCTGCAAACACATCTCCAGACACTTCAGAAACTTCGCACGTGCCCCAACCTTCAATCGCTTTTGCCAATTCTGCTGTGCGTGTACGTAACAATCGAATATTTCCTTCTGGCGCCCACGTCGCAAAACTCACTTGCAATTTGACAACGGCATCATCGGTATTTATTTCGGTTTCTTGCAATAATTTATTCGCATCACTCACTAATCCATTTTGCGCTGCAGTAAAACTTAAAATGGCCGCCATCGTTGCTTTAAAACCTAATGTGGCGAGCCCTCCGCTCTCAATCAAATAAGACATGCGAAACGGAACACGCGTGGGCAACGTACGCGCAAACAAGACCATGAAAGAACGAATGTCTTGCGGAAATAAATCTATAAAAATGGGCGTCGAAATACGATCGCCCGTGCGAACCGTACGCAAATCCATGACTCTAGCATCACGCGGATAAACTTGCCGCGACAACGGTGGATACATCACACCAGATAACTCGCCCGCTAAAGGTCGTGCTTCATGAATCGGAATTTTATCGCCTGGCAACACCGGACGCCATTCATGCGCTGTAAATTCGGGATCTGCCGACATGCGCATAGCATGCACTGCATCATGCACCGGCATTAAAACACTATAAACATTCAGCGCATTTAAGTCAGTGACAACTGAACGAACAAAGGAAGCGTGTGATTCGCGCAGATCGGGAATCGCTGCAATTAAATTTTGGCCGTTTTTAAACGGTGGAATTTTATTCGTGCGAATAAAATTTAACTTATCTTTATTTGCTCGTTTTAATTGTTCAGCCGTTAAAGAGTACGGACGCGTCCATAATACAAAATATAATTCTTCATGCGCACAAAATTTAGAAATATAATCAATACGCTCGTTAAATAAATCATCTAAATCTAAACGCAAACGTTTTGCCGTAGCACGCGCAGGCGAAAGAATTTCTTCAATTTCTGGTTTCACAGCTTCACGATCATACGAAAAATAAACTTGAACCACATGGCCCGGACGCTTTAAAGTCGCTTGCAAACTTTGCGTGAGCCCATGATGAATCGCATCAAATTCTTCTTGACCAATTAAACGCGTCACACCCAGTACACGAATCACAGAGATCAAAGAACCATCACGCGCCACTAAAGTTTGCTGATCATCCGCTGTTTCTAAATCACAATAAGACTCGACAGTTTGTTTCAATTCCGTGCTAAACCAAGCCATAATAGCATCAATACTATCTAATAACGGATCTATAAACGTACGATCACGCATATTGTTATCCTTGGTTTTCTTGAGCTTGTCGCTCAGCTTCTAATTCTTTCACCGCTGACTCTGCCCAGACATCTAACTGTACACGAAATTTCGCATGCGAAGGTAACAGTCTAAAATTTTTTAATATATCCGTTTTCTGATCAGGATGACGATCATTGTATTCTACAATAATCTGGCCCATGACCGTGGGATTACTTGAACCCGAACCAAATTTATTTTCAATGACTTGACTTCTAAATTTTAAACTACGATAAACTGATTGAGCCGTATCTTGATAACCCGTACTATTCCCCATCGCACAAAATAACACATGACAAAAACTATTTAAGTCCGCTTGACTCATTTCAGGCATGTAAATCAGTTGTCCACCACTCGCTTCATCTGCTCCTACCGATTGTAAAAACAAACATTGCGTGCAAAAACAACATGCGGTAATCATGTTCGATAATTTATTATTCGTGTAATTGCCATCCAGATTCACAATTTCTTGAAATTCTTTGGCTTGAAAACCACAATACTGGCAAGTATAAACATCACGATTATAAATACGGTTTGCAACTGGCAGAAAAGCCTTGTCTTCTTTACGTCTGACGAGCAATCGCCAGCCGTTTAAGTTTACTGCCAGTTGAAGTTCATGCATAACCGCCCTATCTGTGGATTACTGAGCTTGCTTCGCACCGAAAGAGGCTACACCGGAAACACCTGCCACCGTTCCACTAGCACCAAATAAAGTTTGGCCAGTGACTTTAAATATGGTGGGAGCAAAAATTAATGCTACGCCAACGAACACTAAAGCAATGGGGGTACCAATTGGAATTTGAGTGGGATTGTCTTTGTGCGCTTTAAATTTAACAATGCCACCTACAGCAAATGCCATCCCAGCCACATAAGAAGCCGCTGTAATTAAATTGGCAACGTTACGTAAGTTAGTGGTTGCTGTTTCTGCAACAGAACCAATGCCTGAAATTGCAAATACAGCCGTACCTAATAGTAAGCATGTTAAAGAAAGTAAAACGAGAACCACTTTTTTCATCTTTATCTCCTTGTTGATAGTAAACCATTTCCATTATGGCAAATTTAGTCCCATTGTGGCTAGAAGAACGTAGTGTCTATCCCCAATGTTGCTAGCACCATTTTAACGAATTCGTAGATGTTAATACAAAATAATCCGCCGATAATATGTGTCATGGCTTTTCCTATGCCGCCCTGATGCCCACCACGACCTCCTAAATGACTTAACATAATCACCCCACGAATAAAAGCAACCACACCAAAAAACTGCACCACTGAAAAACAAATGGAATAAAAATCTCCCCAAGGACCTGTGGCATTTTGATTATCTAAATAACCATAAGGATTGGGCGTACTCCAAAAAGTACTTAACCCCACTTGTACAGAAGTAGGCAAATAAAGTAATAAAGCACCCGCAATTAAATACATCATGGGCTCCGTCATAGCATGTTCTTGCGACGTCATCGTTCTTGATTCGCCTGCATGCTTTAATTTAACGATGCCTATCAGTATAAAATACATGCCCACGACATAAGCCAATGCCGTCGCTAAACGCATCAAACTAGGCACGTCAGTTGCAAAATTTCTCAGCATATCCACAGCTGAAATAGAAGTCACAGAATTAGAAGTCGGCGCACCCGTCGCAGGCGTATCTGCAAAAGCAGATAACGAACTAAACATCATCAGAATAAATGAATTCAATCGCCACATTTTCGGTAACATAGTCACCTCGTACTTCGTTTAGGCTCCATTGCCGTAAGAAAGAGAAACTAATTTCGTCCCTGTATTAATCTCAACAACACCATCATAAGGGTCAATTTTAGTCACGCGACCGACTTCTTTAATCACATCACCTTCTGCTACCGTCAATGTTTCACCATTATCGCCACGCAACCAAGCACGGCCCGGGATAATCGCCTGTACATTATAAGCTATCTTGGGAGGCGCAGCTTGTGCAAAAGAAGGCACAGGCGGCACGGCAGACGGAATACTAGGCGGGGCTGCAGAAGACACATTTTGATTTTGATGAGTTAAAGCTTGTACCAACTGATTAATCTGCGTTTCCATGGTGGTCACACGCGTGTTTAATATATCCATCTGGTCTCGTAACGCTTTATTTTGCGCTTCGTACTCATTTAATTTTTGAACATAATCCCCTTGTATTTGTGACGTCAATTTATTTTCTGTCGCCGTCATTGCCGCAATTCCCGAATCAACCACATTGTTATTGGGCACAGCAGGCAATGGCGCGGTAGGCGGCGCGGTGGGCGATGTCATTACAGGCGAAGTGGGAACAGGGATAGGAGTAGCAGACGGTTGGGGAAACGGCACTTGAGAAACAGGTGGCGCAGCCATCGTGACGACAGGCTGACTCGTCGCTGGCATAGGATTTGTTGGCGACATAGGATTTGACTGAGCCATTGTAGGCTGGGATTGAGCTGGAAGTTGAGCTGGAAATTGAGTTTGAGGCTGAACGGGTGCTGAAGAGGCGATGGGTTGCGGTGTAGGTTGTTCAGGCATCGTAGCCGGTGGAGTCGGTGCGGCAACAGGAATCACGGGTTGCGCCTGCGCAATGGGTTGCGACACCACAGGCGCTTGCGGCGAAACCGCCTGATTGGCTATAGGATTACTGCCATTCTTTTCTGCAACAACCGCGGGCGTAATGTCTGTAGGAATGGAGGAGCTACTCGTCGGCATGACCATTTTATAAACCACAACAACCAAGCCTATAAAAATAATTCCGCTAATAATCATTCGCTTAGATCGCGTCATGCCACCGCTCAAAGAAGAAAGTTTAAACTTAGAGGCCGGTTTTTCCGCTTTGGGAGCTTCAGTCTCTACGTCATAACCCGACTCTTCCTCAGAGAAATGATATTCGCTATCTTCATCACCTTCGAATTTATTATCTCTTTCATTACGCATCCGACTACCTCACTCAATCATCTATCCATTATTTAAAAGTATAGTACATTCCTTAATAAATCCTTAGGTTACATCTGCCATAAATAATATACCTAGACCAACTCCGGAATCCACTCTTACTGTAGGAGGCTGATTAACATAATTCTGTGTGGCTTGCCCTAACGCCGTGCCCATTTGCCCTATGGCAACAGCCACTTTATTACCGGGACTGAGCTGGGGATTTGTGGAACTTGTCCCGAATGCACTGGTCACCGAGGAACCACCCGAACCCATCACCGCTTGACCATAACCTTGTAATAATGACGTTGCCATCATGGCGCCAAATCGTTTGAGATAATGATAATCCACATTACTCGCCAGCACAGTACGCGCGGTATCCGGGTCAATCGCATAAGCCGTCACTGTTTTTGCTGAAGGCCATTGATCCATGTTAAACAAAGTAAAATTCAACATCACACGATCCATCTGTCCTGAAACACTTTTCGTCGTGGTAATCTTACCTAATAATTTGGCGCCTTTATATTGTCCATCCACAATCGTGACCATGACAGGACTATCTGGGTAATCACTATTAATGGCGGTGTCTAACACACCAAATAAAATAGTTCCGGCTTTAATAATAGGCGCGCCTGAAGTAGAAGTCGTACTCGTGGTGGTAGTACTCGTCGTTTGTGCTTCGCCTGTTTTGGTCGTTGCATTGGCTGTCGTCGCTTTAGGCGTCTCAGGCGTACCTTCTTTATGTAACATGGTCACTGGTTGCCAAGCGGCCACCAATTGTTGTGCCTGACCCTGCATCACGCCAAGCTGACTTTCCAAACGTGCTTGTAGTTCTTGAGGGGAGGGTTGATTCGCTGGCACGACAGGCACTGCAAATTGTGAAGCATTCGCTACAGTTTGAGCCGCACCGCCTTTTTCCACATTTCGTTGCAATTGAGCCAGCTGCGCAGTTTCTGCGACAGCCGCAGAAGGAGTGATGGTACCCGACCTCACTGCTTGATACTCTTGCATGAGTTCTGCTGCTTGATCAGGGGTTAACACACCGGCTTGTACTGCTTTTTTCAGCTCCTCGGCGTAAGCTCCGGGAGAAGCATTATTCCCCTGCATCGCTCCCAAACGTTGAGTGACTTCTCTTAATCCTTTTACTTCTTGGTAATCGGCGATTTTTAACTTAGCAATATCAGGTGTCAGTTTTTTTTGTTGTACCATCGCACTCACTATAGACTGGTATTCATCAAGCGATACATTTCTTTGGATAAGATCCATTAATTGAGCGGCAACAGCTTGTGTGATTTTGCCACTTTTTAATAAATCATTTAATTCCCCATAAGCCGCCGTTTCGGCTTTTTGTAAAAGTAGGTTTGCTGTGCCTGTGGGGCCGACAGCCGCTTTTTGCATTTTAAACTCATCTAATATTTTTTTAGCAGCCGCTGGCGTCATCTTTCCTGCCGTCAACTGACGATTCAATACCGATTCATAGGTATCTACAGGAACCATACGATTCTCAAGGTCAATTAATTCATTCGCCACATCCCCTGTAATCTCACCCGTAGCGACCATCTTGCGTAATGAACCCACACTCTGATTCACAATCTCTTTAGCACGTTGTTGGGTATATTGCGCTAATAACTGCTGAGCGACCTCAGGAGAAATTTTTCCTTCTTTCACCAGCTCTTGTAACTTTGCTGCGTAATCAGCGGGCGAAATACCATCTTTTTGCGCTTGCAATAATTCTGTTGCCACATCCACTGGTAAACTTCCGGATTGAATTAAGGGATCCATCATCGCGCCTGAGTCTTTCAATAAATTATTTTGATGTTGTTTTTTATATTTATCTAACAAGAGACGGGCTTGTTCAGGCTTTAACTTACCAGCCTTCACTAAGCGATCTAATTCAGCCGCATAATCTTCTACCGAAACATTTTTATCTGCCAATTGTTGTAAAGCACTCGCATCAGCAGGCGAAAGCGTACCCTGACTCACCCACTGATCTAAGTCCGACTTCACATTCGCTGCTTGATCAGAACAAATAATACATTGCCCATTAGAAGACATCACTTGCTGGGCATTAAAGTTGACAACCGTAGGAACCGCACTACCGCCTGTCATTTGCGCTTGTTGAGCGATTTGCGAATTGGCGCGCAACAAAGCCTGTTGATATTCTGGCGTTAAGTTTCCCCCTTGCACCGATTGTAATCCCGAAGGCGCATTCGCCACACGTGAAGGACCCACACTCGTGCTACTGCCCAAAAATTTGGTTGCTAAAAAAACAATAATAAAAAAACCAAAAAAAATGATCGCTAATACCAACACGCGAGCACGTGCATTTAATTTACTAAAAAAATTTAATTTGGAAAAATCAAAAGCCATTAGAATCCCTCAATTTTAAGTTCAACCGGCTCTCCATAGCGCGATACTAAAACCGACGATGTTTTGGGTAACTCATAAGCCACCATACCATCAGGACTCACCATTTTACCTAACCATCCTGGCGAAAGCACCGTTAAACGAGTACGAAGATAAATCGTTTCACCTAATAACCAAGCCTGGCTATCAGCACCGTGTACCGTCAATAGTTTACTGCCAGCGGGTGCCACGCCATCTAACACCCCTAACAATAATTGGTTAGCGCTATTAGGTAATGCCGTGCCTATAGGCAAATCTTTAGTATTAGGACCTAGTCCTGAAACATGAATATCCACTCGATAGTCGACGACACGCTGCCCCGACACCAATTCTAAAGTAATCGGCGTGGGTAGTCCCACGAGCCTTACTACAATATCGCCATTACTATAAGGTGATATGGCTTGAATGAGTAAAATATTACTTTTACCATCCCACTGCAATGACACCGCTTTAGGATTCCCAATATCAAAAGCCCCAATCGGCCAAGGGGCGCCTGTCGAATCCACAAACACTAAAGATGACACATACCCTTGCGCTAATCTCACCGCCGGAGGCGTTGTGCCAGGCGCTAAATTAACCATCAATGTCGTCGAAACGGGTTTGGGTGGCACCACAGCAGGCACAGCAGCCGCGCGTTGAGATAAATCGACTTGTTGCCGCAACTCAACCACTTGTCTAGGTGAAAGCGGCATATTTTGTTGCAACATCGTATCAAATGCCGCTGCCGAATCCGGCGACTCTTGCACCACCGGCACCGTCTCTAACATGGTTTGTTTACTTTGCTCATAGGTTTCTGGAAACGGCTTACCTTTATTCATTTGGGGTTGCGGCGGCATGTCTAATGGAGGAGGCGGTATAGCCGCCGCTTCGGGTGAAGACTCTGGGTTCTGCGCATAACCATTACTTTGTAACCACTGTTTAAATTGATCCATAGACATATTATTAGGTGGATTTTGCTCAGCCAATCCTGACGTGACAAAGCATATGCCCATTAGTCCTATAGCTATTGTCTTAGCAAAATAAGTCATGATCCATTACCTTGGTTTTCCAATACGATCATATTATCAATACTCAATCCCGATAAGTTATTAGCCGTTGGGACACGTACCACCACGACTTGAAACTTTAACAACTTCGGCAAGTTATTTCCTGTGTTCGTGCCATTTAAATTGACTGGCACATTCACTTGCCAAGCATAACGACCATTCATTAATCCCTGTCTAAAAATAACAGGCGCGCCCGCCGGAACGCTAGTGACAAATAACTTATTATTTTCTACTGTGTCTTTACTGGCATAATTATTCAACTGATTTAAAAAGACCTTCCATCCATCGGATGTAAAATAAGGCATCAATGCGTTTAATTGTTCGTCATAATGAATAAAATCATAAATAAATAATTTTGCAAAGACATCATTGACCCACTGCAACACATCCGGTGTAGAAAGGTAAGGCTGATCTAAAGGCACCTCCGCTTGAATACGAAATCCGTTGCTCACTGCAAACGTAGTGGGCTTTGGTTTTTGCATATAAAAATAAATAGAAATCACCACAAGAAATACAAAAGCGGCTGCAATGCTTATCATTAATACTAAAACTTTCCCAAAACTATCACGATAAAAATCATCGCGTAGTGTCACTTGATCTGTCACCTCGCTAGCCATGCTCCCTCACTATCAGGATATCCGGTAACAAATGAATATATACTATAGATCTTCAGAAAAATAGCTCCACGGCACGGCGTCGTCATGGCGAGGAACGCTTTAAGTGTTTAACTCACCAATCATCTGAACCACACCTAAGCCATGATAGCTTTGCAAGACGGATTGCCTCTGAACAATAATAGTGACTGTCAACGGGTTTAAAATTTTAGATTTTTCATCGTAAGGCGGCGCCCAATAAGTCACCAAGACAGGCATTTCTAATTTCCAAGCATAGGCTCCCGCTAAAATGCCTTCAGCAATCACTTTCGGTGGCGCAATCACTTTGGCGATGACAATTAATCGACGTGTTTTCACCGCCGTTAAATTATTCGAGGCACTAAATGCTTTAATAAAATTAGCCCATCCATAGGGCGTAAAATATTTTTGTGATGCTTGTAATTCACTGCGATAATTCACATAGTCATAGGAATAAGCCGATTCAATCGCATGAGTAGCCCATTGATACGTTTTCTCTCTCGATAAATTAGGCTGCGTTACCGGAACAATATCAATGAGCTCCCCAATGTCATTGGTCGCAAAATAGAGAGGTGCGGTGGGATGCTGCGCAACATAGTAAAGCATCCAGGCCAAAATAATATTGACGACTACCGTCAAAACAAAAACGACAAAAGTCAAAAGATATTGGCGTTGATAAAACGCATTCCTTTCAAACACTAATTTTAACGCATCATTTTCTACCATGATTTACACCATTAAAAATTGATCCACCCCAATACCCTGAGGATTAGTACTCGTAGGCACTCTTACAATAGTTAACACTACATAATAATTTTTAGTGGAAGAAGAACTCGCACTACTATAGGTCACTAAAAAAGGAATTTGCACACGCCAAGTATAACCCGCGCCAGGCAAAGGACCTTGATTAGAAATGACAGGCGAGCCTGATACCACGCCATAAGCAAACAATTGACTTTGTACAATGGTTTGCAACAACCCTTTGACAGAATTTTGGTAATCTTGCCAACCCGCCGCTGTAAAATAAGGACGTGCTGCAGCCAATTGCGATTGGTAATTATAAAGATCAAATGTATAAGCCATTGTCGCTGCTTTACTGGCAAAACGTAAAATCGTTTCTGGCAATAAATTAGGTTCTGTGAAAGCGGTTAAAGACATTTGTTGTTGATTCGGCGCTACAGCCACAAAAGCTGGCAAAGGACGATGCACCACTTCATAAATAAAAACACCAATTGAAATTAATAATAAAACAATTAGCATCATAAAAGCGTAAATAAAATAATGATAATACCGCTGATAAAAAGCGTTATCGCGCGATAAATATTTTTCCTGCAATGATGGCATCTTCACGTCTCACTATGTGCTGGCATATTAAAAATCCGTCCGGATTGCGTATTGGCATAATAAGACTGAGGGGGCTCTAATAAAATAAAATAAATAATGCCCAAAATTAATAAAAACATCACAATAATAGAATAAAAAATCCAACGTAACATTTTACGAAATTGATCACGATAGAAATCACTTTGCAATCGTGCTGTGGCATGTCGAGACGCTAGCATTTTAAATTGCCATTACACATATAAATTCTCCAATGTAATTTCAATGCGATAATTATCGCTACCATCCCACTGCCCATTAGATTGTTGCACTAAACGGGCACCCCCATAACCTTCCGCATATAATAATCTGGCATCCACGCCATAAGCCGCTAACAATTTCGCCACATTCGTGGCTTGCTGTTTTGATAAAGAAAGATCGGCTGAAGGTGAGCTCGAGCTATCCGTGTAAGCCGCCACTTTCACCGTGATTTTAGTATATTGATTGATATACTGCGACAGCATATCTATTGTGCTATAAGCCTGCGGCTTCACCGTCGAAGTCATGTCATTAAACAATCGCGCTGAAGGCACCATAATTAATACCTGATCCCCTAAAGTGGCAATCACAATGCCGCGATTTTCTAATCGATCACGTAACGTGGTATTAGAATCAATATAAGCCCCATAACTGCCGCCCATAATCGCGCCTGCTGCCGCCCCTGGCAAAGTACCTATTCCCGAAGCAAAAAAACCAGCGACAGCACCCGTTGTACCGCCTAACAATACCCCTTTTGTGGTTTGACTGGAATTTTGATAAGAATCGGAAATATTTGAATCACTCGCGTTGGAAAACATGTCTTTGGTATGCTGCATACCCGTATCGACATTAGAAGCTGATTCACGCGTCACATTAGAAGAAGCACAACCAAAAAGAAAAGAGCAAAAAAACAAAATAGAAAATGAGAAAGAAATAAGTCGACTGCCCACGATTATGTTTGATCCCCTTCCTGATTTTTGGACTTCAACGAATCTACATAATCACATAACTCCCCTGCAATAGCTACCACCTGTTCACTGGGCAACAACAAGTCTTCTACCATCGAAGGTGGATAATCCGTCGCCGTAGCCATATCTTTAATAATTTCATTCGCAATGGGATTGGCTTGGGCCATAGAGCGGCCTAATAACTTTTCTAATAACCCCACATGATGTTTAAGCGTACTTTTTAAAACCAGTGGCTCACTAAACGCGGCAAAATCTTTTGCCCCGACTAGCGCTTTCACCATTTCGCCCAGACGAGCTTGGCTAAATATATTGAGTTGTCCTTCTGCCACCTCGGTGTCTACTTCTGGAATCGCTTCTTCCACAACAGCCGTGCGATTATGAAAAGCTAATAATGCACTGAGCGCGCGTTCAATCGGATTGCCTGATTGAGACGCCATCGCATCGGAAATAATTTGAATTTCTTCGCCTTCCTCTTCCACTGATAAAGACAATTCTTCGGTAACTAATTCCGCAAATTTTTCCATGCGCTCTTCAATTTCAACTAATAAACGTGAAGGCGGCGCTTCAACCTTTAAGAATTGATTAACCTTCATTCTTTCTGCACGAGGGGGATTCGCAAAAAACATGCGCGCACGCACGATTTTGGATTTAAAGAAAATATGCGCTTCTCCCATGCCTTGTTCCTTTAAATCTAACAAATCAATACGCTGACGCTTCTCAGAAGAGGCGCTGCGAGAATCCATATAATTATTTAATAAACTACCCGCATCCGTTTGAAACGAATCCACTTTCGTCACATACGATTCACCCGCGGTTTTATGAAAGAATTCCCACGTATCCATAGGATCTTCCAGTTTCATACAAATTTTAACGTTCGTGTTTGCACCAATAGACAACGCTTCTTCTTTTGATGCTTTTTGAAATGCCGGCAAATCTTGTCCTGCAAAAATAACCGAGAAACCCAACGATCGTGCTTGTGCTGGCACCACTGCAAACCCTTTTACGGCATAATAACCGTATTCATCCAAGATACACATATAAGGTGTCAACGCATTCGTGGGTTTACGACCAATCACTTCACGATAAGTCCCTTCGACATGCTCGCCTAATCCCGCTGCCATCATCGCCTTTAATGAGGCAATAATCACTTTGCCTAATGCGGCTAATTCATCAGGCGATTTTTCTAATGCCGGCAACAACACCACCAGAATACGCCGATTTAATACCACGTCTTTCAAATCCACTTCTGCTAAATTCGTACGAATAATATGGCCATACGTATCTGCCAAGGTGCCAAACACGCGTGTTAATTGCATCGTGATAAATCCATGCTGCTCAAGTACTTGCGAGCTCTGCTTCCCTTTTTTAGAACGATCATAGCCAGGCAAGTTAGTTAAATAATTAGTGATGGGTTCGAGTACTAGCTGTGGTGCGTCAGCAAGCGATACGGGCTCTTGATTATCACGAGGCAACATCTTATCCATCGCAATGGCTTCTAAACGATTCAACTCAAAATAATTACGAATACTGTTGGCATCGAGTAATAAAGTCCCTTTATCACGCGAATACACTAAAATTTTCATAAGTGCTTCCACAAACACAATGGCACGGCCCTTCCACATATCGCCATCAGAACTTTGTGTGCCAGAGTCCATCAAATTAACGACAAGCTGCGTTAACATACTGGAAGAACCATTACAAAAAGGATTCATGGTATTAGACAAACGCCGCTCTTGCGCACCGACAATATCACGTGCGCCCGTCATAAAGTTGATGAGTAATAAATCATCTTCGCGACCCATTAAACGACACATCGAAAAAATTTTAGCAAATAATGAATTATCGCCTTTACCATCCACATATAAAAATCCACTCGCTTGCACTAACGCATTGTAAGCGAGTGAAATGAGTGTTTCTGTTTTACCACTTCCTGTTGAACCAAAAATAAGAACATGTGTACGCATATCTTCATCGGCAAACCAAAGTTCATCATTATCTAAAATCCGATTGCCAAAAAAAGTAATGCCACGCGCTTGGCGAGGCTTTTTGGAACCGGGTAAGAGATCATTATAATCGATGGCTTTAGAGCGTAATGGCATACGAAAAGGTAAAATGGAATGACGCGTATACGCATAAATAAAAATAAAAATACCGATGATGCCAATTAAATCAGTGACTGGCGTCAGAAATAAAGCCGCCATCATGCAAGACATCATGATGATCGCGCAATTGACAGGATCTTTGAAAGTATCAACAATCTTCATGCCCAGCGTGCGTGTATCACGCAACAATAGCTGGGGCGATAATTCATGTTGTTCTTCTAAACCACGCAACGGCATAAATCAATTCTCACTTCATTATTTTTCATCCGGTTTATAAACCACCTCTTTTAATGCCAACTCTAATGCTTTCGACGCTTCTTCTACCATGGGCACTAATAGTCGACGTCCTGCTTCCCTTTCCGCCACCCAATGCGCAAAAATACCCGCCACTTCAGCAAAAGGCGTTTGCCTACCCACCACATTTAAGGTATACCACAAACGACGATCCATTGGTTTTAACCATATGAAATCAGCGGACGCCTGAACACCATCTTCACGTGCAATCAATAGCATAGAAGCCATCACGGTCGAGACATAAGCATGTGTCTGAATCACTTTTTGCACGATTTTGCTATTAATATGTTTTTTCAACAAAACATCCACGCCCGTGTAATCCAGCGCAGGTGCGCGAGAAGCGCTTAATCGTAAGATAATATCCATCGCGGGTTGGGTATCGGCATTGGCTCGTGCTGCAAAAATAGTAAATAAAGCACGGGTGTAAGGGGGGATTTTTTCGATGCCTTGCCAAGTAGGGCCCAATTGCAACGAGAACACGCGATTGGCTTCACCACGTTTTAAAACCACCTCTATTTTATCCCAGTCTTTTCGTGACATCCCTTCATGACGCGTTGCTTTGACTTCTTCTAATAATCGATTTCGTTTGCAAAATTGCATCGGGGTCATGGCCATAGCCCAAGGCCCTACATCAATATCCTGTTTGATGAGATCTAAACCCACCACGGCTGAAATTTGTGGCCAATTGCCTTTTTCAAGTTTAGCCAAATCACCCATGCTATAAATGCGCCGAAAAACACGCGTTTTATTTCCAAAATAAACAACGATCGCTAAAACAAATAATAACGCGACAAAAGGATAACGCACCCAACTGCCCACTGCTTCTCCCAAAAGAACCAAGGTATCAAAGCTCACATTTTTAGGATTAGACATGGCCGTCACGATACTATCGCGCAACGAATCAAAATAACCACCCGAAACGGAATTTAATAGATTCACTTCAAAAAGTTTGACAAAGAGGTACCCATAAACTAATTGTGCTTGAAAGACATACCAAACAATACCAATCGCCACAAAAAGAGCAGCAATACCCCATAAAATCCCTGCTGAATTATCACCTTGACCTGCGCCGCCTGCTGGTGGACCACGCATAAACTATCTCCTGATAAATCAGCTAATCAATATTCTTCTTCCTGTTTTTGTTGTCTTTCTTTAATTTCATCTAATGTTTTGCAATCAATACATAAAGTGGCTGTTGGCCTCGCTTCTAAGCGACGAAGTCCAATTTCAACACCACACACTTCACAAAAACCATATTCTTTTTCACGCACTAATTCTAAAGATTCTTCAATTTTCTTAAGTAATTTACGCTCGCGATCACGAGTGCGTAATTCCAGATGAAAATCTTCTTCTTGACTGGCCCGATCATTGGGGTCGGGATAGTTAATCGCTTCTTCTTTCATATGCGTCACAATCTTATCGCCGCCTTCCAATAACCGCTGCCTGAATGCCATTAAGATGTTATTGAAATGCGCCAACATTTTTGGGCCCATATACTCTTCTGTCTTTTTTTGCTTATACGGTGCAATACCTAAGACGTCCAAACTGGGTTCTAAAATTTCTTTTTCTTTCGTTGCCATGATAGATTCTCCTGCCCTGAAGATAATTGTAGTCCAAAATGCCTCTTTATTCCAAAAAATACGCCAAAAAAATGATTTATTTTTTAGCTATAAAATGAAGCAGTTAAAAGAAACGCGCATAAGTCACGCGCTCTCGCTGTTCTAAATCACATAACGTCGTAATATCTTGATACTTAAACGACGCTAAGATAGCGCGTACGGCTTCACCTTGTAAAAACCCATGCTCTAGCACTAAATAGCCACCTGATTTCAGATAAGAAAATGCCGCACTTCCAATCATCTGAATCGCTTGCAATCCATCCGCGCCCGAAACCAACGCTTGGCGCGGCTCAAACTGCAATCCTCGAGCATAATCTTTCCATTCACTTTCAGCAATATAGGGAGGATTACTCACGATCATATCGAAATCCTTTGAAGGCAGGGCCTGACACCAGTCACCCTGATAAAAAGCTATCTGATTTATTTGGGCTAATGCCGCATTTTGTTTTGCTACCATTAACGCTTCTTCGCTGATATCTGTGGCAACCACCTCCCAATGCGGTCTTTCTTCGGCTAACGTCACCGCAATCACCCCCGATCCAGTGCCCAAATCTGCCACACGAAAAGAGTCTTGCTGAAAATGGGTTAACACAAATTCAATCAACACTTCGGTTTCAGGACGGGGAATAAGCGTATCTGATGTCACTAACCAATCGCGCGACCAACACGACTTTTTTCCTACAATATAGGCCAACGGTTCAAGACGTGCACGGCGTGCAGAGAGAGAAGCAAAAGCAGAAGCGACTTCGTCACTCACTTCATCATCCGCATGAGCAAATAAAAAAGAGCGTGGCTGTTCTAAAATATGTGCTAATAATAATTCCGCATCTAATCGTGAAATAGATTGCGTTGCTGTTTTAATGAGATCAGCAATCGATGACATGATTCATTCACCCAAAGAAGCAATCAAATCAGCATTATATTCTTGACTCAATGCATCAATGACGGGCGCTAAATCACCTTCCATAATAGTGAGTAATTGGTATAACGTGAGATTAATGCGATGGTCCGTTAATCGACCCTGCGGAAAATTATAAGTACGAATACGTTCTGAACGATCACCGGTACCCACCAAACTACGACGTGCTGCAGCCTGCTCTTTTTGCTGCTTCTCACGCTCAGCGGTAAGAATGCGCGATTTCAAAAGCGACATCGCGCGCGCGCGATTCTTATGCTGTGAACGTTCATCCTGACATTCAACCACCGTCCCTGTAGGAATATGTGTGATACGAATCGCGGAATCAGTTTTTTGAACATGCTGACCACCGGCACCCGATGAACGAAACGTATCAATACGAATATCCGCAGGATTAATATCAACACTTTCAATTTCTTCTAATTCAGGGAGCACCGCCACCGTGCAAGTAGACGTATGAATACGACCTTGTGCTTCGGTTTCCGGCACACGTTGCACACGATGCACACCGGATTCAAATTTAAATTTTGAATACGCCCCTTGACCTAGTACGCGCAGGATAATTTCTTTATAGCCACCATGTTCACCTAAACTTTCACTCATCAATTCTATTTTGAAACGTTGTGACTCAGAATAACGCATGTACATACGCGCAAGATCACCCGCAAAAATAGCCGCTTCATCACCGCCAGTCCCTGCACGAACCTCTAAGAAAATGTTGTTATCGTCATGCGGATCTTTAGGCAGCAGTAATAATAATAATTCGTCTTCTGATTGAGTCATTCGCACTTCTAATTCTTTGATTTCTTGTTTGGCTAATTGCTGCATCTCTGCATCATCTTCATTTAATAAGTGCTTCGCTTCTTCCATACGATTTAGATGATCTTGATATTGCAAATATAAATTCATGGGCACTTCAAGCTGAGCATATTCTTTGGATAATGCGCGATATTGATTTAAATCATTTGTGATCTCATGATTCGATAACAACGCTTTTAATTCTTCATAACGATGTGTGATATTTTCTAATTTTTTCTTAACGGCTGGTTTCATGATGTTTTTACTTTTAAGTCAGGAAGAGCAAATAATTGTTTAGCCAATTGTAATAGTTCAAAACGACCCTCAACACCTGCTTGACGCAATTGCACACTAGGCGCATGCAATAATTTATTGGTATATGCGATGGCAAAAGCCTCTAATACCGCTTCTGGCGAATGACCTTGCAACAGTTGTTGTTTTGCTTTGGCTAATTCTAAAGAGCACATTTCTTCGACTTGGCCGCGATAAGCGCGAATCGTATGCGCGACTTTATCAAACGAAGAAATTTCAGCAAAAAAAGCGCGACTTCTCGCACGAATCACTTCGCGTGCTTTATCAGCCGCATGTTCACGGCCTTTTTTATTCGTTTCAATAATATTTTTTAAATCATCAATGCAATGCAAATGCACATTCGCGACTTCTGCCACTGACGCGTCAATATCTCGCGGCACGGCAATATCAATGAGTGTGATAGGATGATGATTGCGTTTCTCCATCACGGCTAACATCATCTCACGCGTCACTAACGGCACGGCACTCCCCGTTGCAGAAAAAACAATATCGGCGCGCGTTAAAGCTAAAGGCAGTTGATCTAATCCATAAATTTGGCCACCTTTTTCAGCCATTAATGCAGTGGCTTTTTCAACACAGCGATTCGCAATCGAAATGGGTTTAGAAAGATAAGCACTTAAATAGCGCGCTAATAATGCAGAAGTGTCCCCGGCGCCAATGAGTAATATTTCTTTATCTGCTAAATCCATGTGTTGTTTTGCAAAATGAATTGCGGCTGAAGCAATTGAAACCGGACAGGCACCGACAGACGTTGTCGTGCGAATTTCTTTCGCTAACATAAATACCGCTTGAAATAAGCGGTGAAATAAAGCATCGACCGCGCCAGTCGCCGCGCTCTCAGAAAACGCTTCTTTCATTTGACCTAAAATTTGCGGCTCGCCTAATACCATTGAATCCAAGCCACAAGCCACTTGCATGATATGAGCGACTGCTGCTTCATCTTGATAAACATACAGCACCGCTTCTAATTCTTCGCGCGAGACAGCAGCTTGCTTACAAAACCAATTCAGCGCCAGAGAAATATCGGTAGTTTCGCAATATAATTCAGAACGATTACAAGTCGAGAGCAAAACCGCTTCATGTGCGACACCGTCACTTAATAAATCTTGTAAATACAAATTTAATTTATCGATAGGAAAGTAAACCTTCTCGCGCAAAGCAAGCGGTGCGGTCTTATGATTGAGCCCGATAACATAGATAGACATAATAAAGGATTGCCAAGTGATTATTTTGGGCATATTTTATGCTTAAACTGGCCTAAATAACAAAGGAAAAATGACGTGCGCTATCATTTAAAGTGTATCAAGTGGATTGCTCCGGTCTTAATGTTAATGGTTCTCATCTCGGGTTGCTCTACCGTCACTCCGACCACACCCACCAACCAGCAGCCAGCTTGGTCTCTAAGACAAACGGCGCTGAATAACATGCGCACTTTTCACATCAAAGGGAAAATAGGCATTCAAACGCCTGACGACTCGGGGAGCGCGACCGTCAACTGGCAGCAAAATCAAGATCAATTTATGCTGAGCCTGTCCGGCGCGATCGGCGGCGATCAATTGATTATTCGCGGCACACCGGGTCATGTCACTTTGCAAACACCGGAAGGCAAAATATTTACAGCCACTTCGGCTGAGGCGCTCTTAAAACAACAATGGCATTGGGATTTACCAATCTCTAATTTAAAATATTGGATTCGCGGCATTCCTGTGCCTAATCATCCCTATCAAAGTCAATTTGATACCGCCCATCGACTGACTTCCCTACAACAAGATGGATCGACGGTTGAATATTTGGCTTACCAAAATAGCGGCGCGCTCGATTTACCTACCAAAATAACGATCACCTCACCCCCTGTGAAAACAAAAATCATCATTTATGAATGGAATACGCATTTAACCCATTGACACATTGAGACTCTCTCAGCAAAATAGCGCTTCCAAAAATGGTGGGGTGTAGCCAAGCGGTAAGGCACCGGGTTTTGATCCCGGCATCCCTAGGTTCGAATCCTAGCACCCCAGCCAAATCTGTATTATTGTGATAGACAACCTGAATTTTAACATCGCTAGCAAGGATAAAAACTGTGCCAGAAATTATGATTTTTAGTGGAAACGCGAGCCGAGAATTAACTCAACATATTGCGCAACATTTAAATCTTCCCATTGGCAATGCATTGGTCAGCCGCTTTAGCGATGGCGAAACCATGGTTGAGATTGAAGAAAACGTACGTGGTCGCGATGTTTTTATTGTGCAATCGACTTGCGCACCGACGAATGACAATCTCATGGAATTACTTTTATTAGCCGACGCCTTGCGTCGCGCATCCGCTGCCAAGATCACGGCCGTTGTCCCTTACTTTGGTTATGCGAGACAAGATCGCCGCGTGCGATCAGCTCGTGTGCCGATTACCGCGAAAATTGTCGCTGATATGATGGCGACCGTCGGCATCACGCGTTTAGTGACGGTGGATTTACATGCGGATCAAATCCAAGGCTTTTTTTATATGCCCGTGGATAATTTATATAGCACACCGATTATGATCGAAGACATCGCGCAAAAAAATTATAAAGATGCCATGGTGGTTTCGCCTGATGTGGGCGGCGTGATTCGCGCTCGCGCGATTGCCAAGCGCACCAATGGCGCTGATCTTGCCATCATCGACAAACGCCGTCCCAAAGCCAATGAAGCGCAAGTCATGCACATCATTGGTGATGTGAAAGATCGCGATTGTATTATTGTCGATGACATTATTGATACTGCGAGCACGCTTTGCCGTGCCGTTGAAGCACTGAAAAATCATGGCGCTTCTAAAGTCTTTGCTTATATCACGCATCCTGTTTTATCCGGCAACGCGATTGAAAATATTAATTCTTCGCTCTTAGATGAAATTGTCGTTACAGATACCATTCCTTTGCACGATGGTGCAAGAAAATGCTCACGCATTCGCAGTCTCACACTCAGTCACATGATTGCAGAAGCGATTCGCCGCATCAGTGGCGCGGGCTCGTTGAGCAGGATGTTTTTGGAGTAACCCCCTCATCCGCCCTATCGGGCACCTTCTCCCGCAAGGGGAGAAGGCTAAAGACTCCACGGAATATTCAGTCATACAGCTCTTTTTTGGCAAACGAAGATGAGCGCCAGTCGTCTCAATGCTCCAGCTTAGTGAAGGCCTTCTCCCCTTGCGGGAGAAGGTGGCGCGTTGTTAGCGCCGGATGAGGGGGTCGATTCTTTGAGGTGGTTTATTTTGATGATATAGTGTAATTAATTCCCCACCCTGCGGAAGGATTAGGATAAGAGCCGCAGCCATCCCAGAATCCTGTTAGCGCCTTCTCCAAATCCGTGTAAAATAATTTAGTTGCTTTTAATTCAAAGAGGACACCATGTCAGAAGTCATCGTAGGAAATATATCCATTGCTCCTCTTTTAAAAGCGCAAACTTTTTTATCTTCTGCCATTATCGAAGCGCATTCTGAGCTAGAAAAAGCCGGTGCCATTCAAGCCTTTGAGATTACCTATGAACTCGCATGGAAAACCATGAAACGCATTTTGACATATCGCGGCATTGAAGTAGCGAGTCCTAGAGAAACGTTTCGATTAGCCGCCAGCGAAAAAATCATAAGCGATGTGAATCTATGGTTTAGCTTTATTGAAAAACGCAATCTAACCACTCACGTTTATAATGCAAAAATTGCTGAGGAAGTTTTTTCTTTTTTACCTATTTTTTCTGCTGAACTCAATAAATTTATTCTCACCATTCGAGCTTTAAAATGACTGAGAATATACTTTGTGTCTCAGAAAAAGAACTCGCCATCATTAAATCTATTTTATCGAAATATCCCTATACGTTTTATGCGTTCGGTTCTCGCGTTAAAAATACCCATAAAAAATATTCTGATTTGGATCTTTGTTATAAAGAAAATATTCCCGATTCAGACATTGCTTATATTCGCGAAGCTTTTGACGAATCCGCATTGCCTTATAAAGTGGATATTGTAAGCTGGCAGCGTTGTGAACCGGAATTTCAAAAACATATTGAAATGGATTTGGTGGAAGTAACGGCGTAAGTAGTTACCTTTATAAAAATAAATCATCTAATGTCACTACGCCATCAATCATTTCTTCTGAGTACATGGTATTTTTAATACCGCTAGCAGAAATAATAGCTAAGAATATTTGTTTCTTTGTTTTAGTTATCTTTTTAAACACATCAATTTTATTATTAAGCACTTTCGCATATTGTTTATCAATTGCAAATGGTGTATCGGTGTATTTTATTTCACATAAGGTAATTGAGTCATCATCTCTATCAAATAATAAATCGATCTGTGCGCCTTCATTTATTGACCCTTTTATTGGCTTATACCTCCATGTGCTTGGAATAGCGCTAGAACTTAAATGTAATGCTTCGCTTATCTGCGCAATATGCTTGTAACAAATAGATTCAAAAGCAAGTCCAGACCAACTATTCCATGATGATATATTTTGCTGCTTTTCCCAATGCTTTGGAGGCAACGTCTTTTTTAGGAGAGTATTTTTTATAGGTTCAATCCATTTCAAATAAAATAATGTATATTCATCAATAACTTTATAATAAATTCCTCGTTTTCTATGAAAATGTGGAGTAAAACTCGTAATAAATCCAGCCTCTTCCATCTCTCTCAACTTTGTTAATCCCAATTTTCCTTTAATATTTCTGCCTATTTTTTGAAATAATTCTTCTTGTCCTATACCATATTGATACTGTGATATTATCCTTATCATGTTTTCACAAACTTCATGCTCACTAAACAAAGATGAAAACAAATTTTCAAATTCATTAATTAATAAACTTTTACTATTAAAAGCGAGTTTATCAATTATCTGCGTAGCAGATAGACCCTTTTGAATATTGCTTAAATAATATGGAACACCGCCTGTAACCATATAAATTTGCAATATTTGCTTATTATTGAGTTTCACTCCTTGCTTGCTTAATAATTGTTTTGTAGCTCGCAAATTCAAAGGTTCAATTAGTAAAGCGGGACGTGTTATACGATTATGCAAACCACCTTTATTATTAATAACCTTATTAATAATCCATGATGCAGATGACCCGCATATTATCAATTTAATTCGTTTATCACGACTCCAATATTGATTCCAGTAATAATCAAGTGTTTGTAATAACTTTGATTTCCTTGTTGCCATCCAAGGAAATTCATCAAGAAAAAGAACGATATTGTTATTTTTTGGTACTGTACTAATTACTTTTGTTAAAAGTTCAAACGTTTCATCCCAATTTTTTCCTGGCTTAAGCGACAAGCCCTTATTGAAAACATTTCCAATCTCTTTTGTGAAGTGACTAATTTGCTCTAAAACCGTACCCTCTTTAGAGCCTGTGGTGTTAAAGAAGATAGCCTTTTTATCTTTAAAATATTCCCTAACAAGATAGGTCTTACCTACTCTTCGTCGTCCATATATTGCGATAAATTCTGGTTTATTCGAGCTTAAAAAATCATCTAAAATTAGACATTCTGATTCTCTACCTATAACTGCCATGGGGGCCATCCTTAATTCTATAGTTCACTTTATTATGGTCTCATAAGGTGAACTATAAATCAATAAAATAATCTGTCGTTCACATTATAAATATGGTATAATGTGAACGATTGAAAAAGATTTAGTGGAAGTAAAATAGTTTTATTTGATAATCTGAATCCCTACTTTAAACAAGCTATGGCAAACTATGCAGAATCACATTAAACCTAACCTCGGATTTGGCTTGGGCCTACGCACAGAGCACTATGAAACTATCCTGGCAGATAAACCACCTCTCGATTGGCTTGAGATTATTACTGAAAATTATCTTATTCCTGGCGGAAAACCGCTCTATTACCTTGAGCGCATTCGCGAACATTATCCCATGGTCATGCATGGCGTATCCCTGTCCATTGGCAGTTCAGATCCCCTAGATTGGGATTATTTACACCAAGTGAAAGCCTTAGCAAAAAAAATAGAAGCCCTTTGGATATCTGATCATTTATGCTGGACAGGCATACAAAGTAAAAACACACACGATTTATTACCCTTACCCTATACCCATGAAGCGATCGATCTGATTGTGGATCGCATCAAACAAGTGCAAGATTTTTTGGGCCAGCGCATTCTCATTGAAAATGTGTCTAGTTATATCACTTATACTGCATCCGCATTATCCGAATGGGACTTTATTAAAACCATCAGTGAACGCGCTGATTGTCTCCTTTTACTAGATATCAATAATATCTATGTCAGCTCCGTAAACCATGAATTTGATCCTATGAATTATATCCGTGGAATCCCAAAAGAGAGAGTCTACCAAATTCATTTGGCGGGACATTCCAATGAGGGCGATTATATTATTGATACCCATGATCATGCTATCGTTGATCCCGTATGGGATTTATATGCAGCTGCATTAAAAGAAATGGGGCCCGTGTCAACGATGATTGAACGTGATGATAATATACCTCCTTTATCAACTTTATTAACCGAATTAGGTCGTGCCAAGCGCATTGCTGCAACGATATTACCTGCGGAGTGCATATGAATCATTTAATTTCTTTACAAAATCAATTTCAAAGTTACTTAATGAATGGCCATTCTGAATTTCAAAAATCAGTTGTCAGCACCGCAAAAGTGCCTGCAGAAAAGAGATTAGCCATCTATGCGAATGCTTATCGAGCACGGTTGATGGATGCCTTAGCAAGTAATTATCCTATTCTGTACCAATATCTCGGAACAACATCGTTTGAAAAAATGGCGAACAATTATTTATCCCAATATCCCTCACATTTTCGTTCGATTCGCTGGTTTGGTGACCAGTTACCTGATTTTTTAAATCACCATGATCAGTATAAAACCTTCCCTTATTTGTCTGAATTAGCTCAATTTGAATGGCTACAAACACTGGTCTTTGATTCAGCCGATAGCCCCACAATAAAAATGGAAGAGATCGCTGCCATTCCACCTGAATCATGGGCTGATATGCGATTACACGTTCATCCCACTTTGCATCGCCTTCACTTATCTTGGAATGTGGTTCAAATCTGGCAAAGTATTTCTGACAACCAATCACCCGATGAGCCCATAAAAAATGTTTCGAGCTCCTACTGGATATTATGGCGTCGTGATTTAATCAACCGTTTTTGCTTACTCTCTGAAGATGAAGCTTGGGCGATCAACGCATTATTTAGAGAAGCTACTTTTGGTGAATTATGTGAAGGACTTTGTCAGTGGGTAGAAGAAGACATCGCCGGGCAACATGCCGCTTCCTTCTTAAAAAAATGGATTCAATCAGGTATACTTCGTGGTGTAACATTAACGATGGAAACATCGTAATTTGATTTTTCATACCATTTTTTTATTCATCTATTAAAAGGAGTTAAGCATGAACAATAAGAAGTTAATAGGTATAGCCATGGCAACCGCTGCTGCATTAGCATTCTCTGCTATACCTGTCACCACGGCATTTGCGGCTGATGCACCTGGTGTGAAATGTTTTGGTGCCAATGCTTGCAAAGGTAAAAGCGCATGCAAAACCGCTAAAAACGCTTGCAAGGGGCAAAATTCATGCAAGGGCAAAGGTATTGCCATGATGAATGATGACGCAGCATGCACCGCAGCGGGTGGGAAAACGACAGAGTCTTAATCAATACTATTGAAAGAAGCGGACAATCGACGTCTGCTTCTTTCAATAAAAATCAAAGAACGCTTATTACAACAAGAAGAGAACCCTATGAAAAACAGAAATAAACTCATTCAATCTGCCATGACAGCTTTCTTAGCGCTCATAACGACTAATACCGCTATGACAGCAACCCCGGTCACAGCAGCAAAACCCAATATGGAAAAATGTTATGGCATTGCTAAAGTGGGTACCAACGATTGCGCAACGGCCACGCAATCCTGTGCAGGATCGGCAACAAAAGACAATCAATCCGATGCCTTTCTTTTTGTTCCCAGTGGGCTATGTGAAAAAATTGTGGGTGGTGTTTTAAAAAATGAAACGACTAAGGGTTAATCATTTAATTTATTCCGTTATTTTTAATTTATGGAGAAAACGATGAAAGAGCATTTTGTTAAATACGTTATGACTTTCGCTCTATCACTGATGTTTACGCTTCCCACGTTCGCCGCTGAAACCTACACACTGGACCCACAGCATACTTATGTTTTGTGGCATATCAACCATCTTGGTTTTTCTACTCAAGTGGGAAAATGGTATGCAACGGGCACGTTGGTATTAGATAAAGAAAACCCCAAAAATAGCCAGGTGAATGCCACGATACAGATCGCTGATATCGTGACTGGCATACCCGAATTAGATAAACATCTCAAAGGAAAATTATTTTTTAATGCCGAACAATTTCCCGTGGCGACTTTTGTAAGTGATCAAGTGGATATCACTGGCAAATCAACCGCAAAAGTACATGGTAAGTTAACTATTCATGGCGTCACTAAGCCGGCCATTTTAATGGTTAAACTGAATCAAGTAGGAATCAATCCTATTTCAGATAAGATGACCGCGGGTTTTAGTGCAACGGCTAAAATTAAACGTTCTGATTTTGGTATCAGCACACTCTTGCCTAGTTTAGGAGATGAGGTGCAAATAGATATCGGCTCTGAAGCCTTTATCGATAAAAAGTAGTGCATAACATGCAGCTATTAAACACTGAAAATCGATTTGGTCTCATGGCCATTTTTTTGCATTGGCTGATGGCCATTCTTCTGATTGGGCTCTTAATATTGGGCCTTTATATGGTTTCTTTGCCTATCAGCCATGAAAAATTGAAACTCTACGGTTGGCATAAAGAGTATGGTTTTTTAGCGCTGGCGCTTGCCATTTTTCGACTGCTATGGCGCTTAACCAATATCACGCCACGTTTATCACTTCCTCTTTGGGAAAAGTTAGCCGCTCGTAGTGTGCATTGGGCTTTTTATTTTTTTATGTTTGCAATGCCCCTCACCGGATGGCTGATTACTTCTGCCGCTGGATTACCCGCCTCTTTCTTTGGATGGTTTGTGTTGCCTAATCTTATTTCTCCCGATGAAGCATCACGTGTATTATTTCAAGAAATGCATCGATGGATAGGTTATGGATTAATTGCAACGATTGTGCTGCATGCGAGCGCGGCTTTTAAACATCATTTCATTAATAAAGACGATATCTTAAGGAGAATGCTGTCATGAATCGTGTGATTATAAAAAGATATTTGCTCGCGCTTTTATTATTTTTGCTACCTATTATTTCTCTGGCCGCGGTACCAACATGGCAAATCGTTCCTGCTGAAAGCAGTCTTACCTTTACGGGCACACAAAATGGTGCGCCCGCTTCAGGAAGTTTTAAAAAATTTACAGGTGATATTGCGTTTGATCCCAATCAATTGAAAGAGAGTAAAGTTAAAATAATAATTGATATCAGTTCAGTCACGACGACTTATCGTGATTTCACTTCCACACTATTAACACCGGATTGGCTAAACGCCATCATATTTCCAAACGCCACGTTTATAGCGTCACATTTTAATAAAATAGGCAACAACAAATACACGGCTGAAGGCTCTTTGACGCTGCGCGATAAAACCATTCCTGTCACCGTCTTGTTTGATACAGAAGAACTATCTAAAACGAAAGGGCGTGTCAAGGGCAGTACTACCATAAAGCGTACTCAGTTTGGCGTGGGCCAAGGCGAATGGGCGGATACTGATACCGTAAAAGATGAGGTACAAGTTGATTTTGTGATTACGGCCATCCACAAGTAGAGGATGGCTTATTGATATATTGATACGTTTTTAATATCGAAGCTTTTTTAGCTACAATTGTAGCTTATTTGGCTACACGAACAATGATGCTATCATCAATGACTTCTCTTGATTAATAATTAGGTAACTTCTCAAATGTAGAAGGTGTTGGCCATGGTGTCTATGAACAAAAAATAGATTTTGGTCCGGGCTATAGAATTTATTTTGGTAAAGAAGATAATGAAATAATCATTCTGCTTTATGGAGGCACCAAGAAGCGCCAATCACATGATATTTCTAAAGCGATCACCTGTTTAAAGGATTTTAAAAAACGCAAACATTAAGAGGTATTTATGCCACTCACTAAAGATTTTAAAACCACAGTTATGGCACGCGCTCGTCATGATAAAGCCTTTTGTAATGCCATGTTAACCGAGGCCATTAATGAGTTCTTAACAGGTGATGCGGATCTTGGAAAAGCGATCTTGCGCGACTACATTAATGCGACTATTTCATTTGAAATTTTATCTACCATGCTCAACAAAAATCCCAAAAGCTTAATGCGAATGCTGGGATCGCATGGCAATCCCACCAGTAAATCGCTTTTTGAAATGCTTCACGCCATTCAAAAAATCAAAAAAATGAAACTGAATGTTTCATTGAAATAGCTCCCAATTCCTGTAA